>Ga0105251_10002107_pt1 | contig 16024 bp, 17 predicted proteins | sample KBSS64metaG_FD_80424 | JGI IMG/M metagenome (GOLD analysis project Ga0105251, IMG submission 80424) | Switchgrass rhizosphere microbial communities from Kellogg Biological Station, Michigan, USA - KBS S6-4 metaG | ecosystem: Host-associated > Plants > Roots > Rhizosphere > Soil | place...
CCATTGGGCTAACAGCGTGGTCGTAATGGCGTTGGCTGCCATCAGGAAGAGTAATTACAGGCATTTTATATCCTTATTTGCAGTGATGCCCCACACATAAGAGCATATACAAAGAAAATAATCGTGGTTTGACAATAGATTACGACACCATCTGACCAACAATCGTCAAATTGGTTCGTCATCATAGGCCTGCCGAATTCAGACAAAGGCGGATTTACGGCAAGCCTTGCAATGTTAACACTAACAAAAGGGAGAATGCACCCTCTGCAGCCAGATTGATGCGCTGGTACGTTTGTATGAATTTTCAGAGACGCAACTCCCCAGCGCTCGCATTCCAAAGATGCTGGGCTAATCTTGAACAGGTCCTTAAACCTAAAGGTGTACACGATGAACGTATCCAGTCGAACGGTTGTGATATTGAACATACTTTCAGCCACTGGTTTATTGTTGATTCTAGCCGAAAGATTCCACTGGTTCTGATCCGAAACGCGACCTGGCATAACCTGATTGTCATGGAAGGGGAAATTCTTCACTCTTTTTGATAGACTGGTTGTATCAACTGACAAGGATTAGGTTATGCCAACAAAACGATTTGCCGTAAAACACTGGAAAATGGTGCTGGTCTTGATTGCCATCTGCGGTGCAATGCTGTTATTGCGCTGGGCGGCGATGATTTGGGGTTAAGTGAGAGAGTAAAGAATCAGTATTAACGTATTATCTCTGCACTGTTCTTCTCTTCATCATTTCTCCATCGTTGGCTCACACCAAAAATAAAGATGATAAATTAAGACTGAATATCTTTAAGACTTTTTACATTGAAAAAAACCGGTACACCATAATCCGGTTTTTTGACGGGTTGGTTTATTGTTTTAAATTCAATAACAACGCGGCAATAAACGTTTTAGGACCATTCACCTGCAACCAGTTTATGCACGTCAAACGCGTCATTCATAGACTGTCCGGTTGACTGTGAACCGGGGGCGATGTTAGAACCCGCTTCAACGTCTGATGCTCTGTTGATGCCAATTTGACTGTTGGTATTACTGGCAGGCTGGGTAGCAGTATCAGCAGCGAATACACCAAAGGAAAGTGCGGAAAGCACCATTGCTGCTGCAGCAGTTTTGATTTTTTTCATAATCGTTATTCTCTTTCTGAATTAATGCAGAACGACGTTAGGCAAATTTCTGCCCGTAAGATCAGTGTAGATCCAGATCACACTTTTTCCTAGCCAATTTATTTATCAATTCGTGTCAAATAAATTAATCGTGTATCAGAAGAGGAAATAAGGAGAAATTATGAAGATATTTGCAGACCAATTAATTTAAAACGGCGTTTAAAATAAAATAGCACAGTTTCTGAAAAATAAACGGGTCGATAATATTATCGACCCGCTGACATTACATCTTATAGCCTAAAGAAACCGTGGTTCTGCGGTCGGTATGATCCGGTGCCGTTGAAGGAGGTGAAGAGTTCCAGGTCACGTTATAGGCCACTTTCAGACCAAAGTGTGCGTTGATAGCGACGTTTAACGCTGTTTCGGAGTTCAGCGTGGTATCGTCGGCACCAAATACAGAAACACCTTGCGTAAATCTGGCGTTATCGGTCATCTGCCAGGCATAAGTGCCGGACGCATAACCCAACAGCTGAGTTTTATCATTTCCGTCGGTGAACTCGTCATAACGGACACCCGGACCGAATTCAAAACGGAAACTGTGTACCGGTCCGTTAAGGAACTGGCGACCGTAACCGGCGGTGAAGACATCGCGCTGACGATAACCGTTGTAACGGTCAGTCAACCAGCTTGCCTGACCAAACAGGTAGTCATAATCAGTCATGTTGTAACGGCTACGTCCACCTACTGCATAGGTTTCGGAAGAACGTTCGTCGTTAGCGGAGGTGTTGCTGGCATTTCCCCACAGTGACCAGGCGGTGGTGTTACCGTACCAGGTCATGGTGGTGTCTGCCGTCAGCGAGGAGCTTTTCGTATTACCGGATTGCGCGAGATATCCTGCGTTCAGGTTACCTTCGAAAGGTTTTTTCGCGGAGCTTGGATCGTCCATGACAGTAAAAACGGAATTGTCGGCAATTGCATTCAATGACGCAAACATACCACCCGCCAGCATCAATGCAGCAGGGACTGTCTTCAAAAGCTTCATTTTATTAAGGAATCCATACAACAAAAAAAGAGACCGTTACGGTCTCGGAAACTTTCTTGAGGATCAATGACAAGGCGTCCAGAGAAAGGTAACAAATTATAAAAAGGCGCTAATAACATAGCAATGATTTCTTATTTCATTTTTTGAATAAGAACGATCTTAAACAGACTTTTATCTCATAAACAAATCCTGAACCTTAAGTCGGATTCATATTTAAAATCATACTGTTATTTACATTGCCTTCTTGCAAAATGGTGCCAGACTTAGAGAAGCCCATACTAAATGGAGGTAACGATGGTTTCTATCTATACGCTGACACTCTCCCCTTCCCTCGATTCCGCCACCCTGACACCGCAAATTTATCCGGAGGGTAAACTGCGCTGTAGTGCGCCGAAGTTTGAACCCGGCGGCGGTGGCATCAACGTGGCGCGCGCCATTACGTTTCTCGGCGGTAAAGCAACGGCCATTTTACCCGTGGGCGGTGCGACCGGTGAACACCTGGTCTCCCTGCTGGCAGAGGAGCACGTTGCCGTAGAGACGGTCGACGCCAGTGACTGGACGCGACAAAACCTGCACGTTCACGTCGCGTCCACTGGCGAGCAGTATCGCTTTGTCATGCCCGGGGCCAAACTGAGCGACGACGAGTTTCGTCAACTCGAAGAGAAAGCGCTGGCCATTGAAAGCGGTGCGATCCTTGTCATTAGCGGCAGTTTGCCACCCGGCGTCAGCACCGAAAAGTTGACGGCGCTCATTCGGGCGGTTCAGCAACGGGGGATCCGCTGCATTGTTGACAGTTCCGGCGAGGCGCTGCACGCAGCCTTAGAGCCGGGCAATCTTGAGCTGGTAAAACCCAACCAGAAAGAGCTGAGCGCGCTGGTCAACCGCGAGCTTATCCAGCCCGATGACGTACGTACCGCTGCACAGGAACTGGTACGCAATGGTAAAGCGCGACGCGTCGTGGTCTCCTTGGGCCCGCAGGGTGCATTAGCTGTCGATGAAACGGGCTTCGTTCAGGTCGTCCCGCCGCCAATGAAAAGCCAAAGCACGGTGGGTGCGGGTGACAGCATGGTCGGGGCGATGACGTTGAAGCTGGCGCAGGGGGCGACGCTGCTGGAAATGACGCGTTATGGCGTGGCGGCGGGGAGTGCCGCAACCATCAATCACGGAACGCGCCTCTGTTCTCTCGCCGATACGCAAAAAATCATCGATTATCTGTCCCGAAATTGACATGACTTCCCCTTCACGCTGAAGGGGAAAGCGCTTCGTAGTCGCCAAACGCAGACTATCGACTATGCTAAGACAACTTTCATGATAACAACGAGGTGAAGCATGAGCAGTGGTGACATTACCCGCTACGTCATAACCGTCAACATTCATGAAGCGTCATTGACCGAGCTCAATGAACTTAATAACGCCCTGACGCGGGCAAATTTCCTCCTCACGCTCACAGACGATGACGGCAATATTCATGAGCTGGGCACGCTGACATTTGGTCTGGTAAGCGCGCTCAACGAAGATGAGGTTCATGCGCTGGCGAGCAGCTTGGCCGAGAGTGTGACCGACAAGCACACTGAAATCGCCGTTGAAACGTGGGAAAGCTGGCAAACGAAAGAACAATAAGTGCCCTGTATGGGATTAAACCGCTCAGGTGTGCGTTAGTTCGTATTTTTTTACCGCAATTATGCGCTAACTTAATGATCTGGCAGACAACATGGGAGAGACATCATGTGGCAGGCTATCAGTCATCTTTTAAGTGAACAGCTCGGTGAAGGTGAAATTGAACTGCGTAACGAACTGCCTGGCGGAGAGATCCATGCCGCATGGCACCTCCGCTACGCGGGACGCGATCTGTTCGTAAAATGCGATGAACGGGAGTTACTCCCGATTTTCACCGCAGAAGCCGATCAACTCGAACTTCTGTCGCGCAGCAAAACGGTCACCGTTCCGCAGGTTTGGGCCGTAGGCAGCGACCGTGACTACAGTTTTCTGGTCATGGAATATCTTCCTGCTCGCTCACTGGATGCGCACAACGCGTTTATCCTTGGGCAGCAAATCGCCCGCCTCCACCAGTGGAGCGACCAGCCGCAGTTTGGTCTTGATTTTGATAATGACCTCTCCACCACACCGCAGCCTAATGCCTGGCAACGACGCTGGTCGACGTTCTTTGCCGAGCAACGCATCGGCTGGCAGCTCGAACTGGCTGCCGAGCAAGGGCTTGAATTTGGCAATATCGATGCGATTGTCGAGCATGTTCAGCAGCGTCTTGCCTCGCACCAGCCTCAACCTTCGCTGTTGCATGGGGATTTGTGGTCAGAAAACTGCGCGCTGGGGCCAAACGGTCCGTATATTTTCGACCCGGCCTGCTACTGGGGCGACAGAGAGTGCGATCTCGCGATGCTGCCTTTACACCCAGAGCAACCGCCGCAAATTTACGATGGGTATCAGTCTGTTTCGCCCCTGCCGCTGGATTTCCTTGACCGTCAGCCGGTTTATCAACTCTATACCCTGCTCAACCGTGCGATCCTGTTTGGCGGTGAGCATCTGGTTCAGGCGCAGCGCGCGCTTGAGCGTATGCTCGCGGCGTAACGCAAAGGGGTGGCATCACGCCACCCGTTTAGACCCTTACAAAAAACCGAGCAGAGAGAAGAAGAAGTAGCCCGCCACAATGATGATGATCGGCAGGATATAAAGCGGGAAAATCTGCAGAAAAATAGTGTGACGCGGAACGACGATGCGGGATTCGATCTGCGCTCGGCTCATTCCGTCGGCCCCTTTTGCTTTTTCGAGGATCATCTGGTCTTCAACCCCTTCACGTAAAAAGCGCGTCTGGCGGCTCATTCGCGCACCCGAAGCCTGCAATGCCATGGCGATAAAGATCAGCGCGTAGATAATCCAGAACCCGATATTAAGCTGCTGGTGAAAATCTGGCGTCGGTGAATTGAACCAGAAGAAGTTTAAGAACGGGGTATTGAAGCGCATCATCTCAATCATGACATGAGCAAAATCAAGCATTACCGCATTGATGCCAGGCTGCTTTTCGCTGTGATCGTACATAAATTTAAGTACGGAAATCAGCGCGGAAATCATGGCGGGAATAAAAATCACCCAACCAGCAATACGTTTTAAGACAGCGATGCGTCCAGCTTGTTGATACGTCATCAGTTCCCCTTCAAAAAGACGCGTTATTTGTGCCTAAGTCTACCTGCTGCCCATCATTTTCGCCCGATCTTTAAAGGCAATATGCTAAATTGCAGACAGCACATAGTGCTTATCGTCTGTCTAACAACCTTGAAAAGGAGACGTTGTGATGTCGACACCGCGCCAAATTCTTGCCGCTATTTTTGACATGGATGGATTACTGATCGATTCCGAACCCTTGTGGGATCGCGCAGAGCTGGATGTCATCGCCAGTCTGGGCGTCGACATCAGTCGCCGTAATGAACTCCCTGATACGCTCGGCCTGCGTATTGATATGGTCGTCGAACTTTGGTACGCCCACCAGCCGTGGGTTGGCCCGGATCGTGACGAAGTCACCGCGCGCATTATCAGCCGCGCTATTGCGCTGGTTGAAGAAAATAAACCCCTTCTGCCGGGTGTACGTGAAGCCATTGCCCTGTGCAAAGCGCAGGGTCTGAAGGTGGGGTTGGCCTCCGCCTCGCCGCTGCACATGCTGGAAAAAGTTCTCGACCTCTTCGATCTGCGCGAAAGCTTCGATGCGCTGGCTTCAGCCGAGAAACTCCCCTACAGTAAGCCGCACCCGCAGGTGTATATGGACTGCGCCGCCAAACTGGGTTTGGATCAGCTCACCTGTGTTGCGCTGGAAGATTCGGTTAACGGGATGGTAGCCTCAAAAGCGGCACGTATGCGCTCTATCGTCGTCCCTGCCGAAGAAGGCCGTCACGACCCCCGTTTTGCACTTGCCGATGTGAAGCTGGCTTCCCTGACCGAGCTGCAGGTACACCACCTGCGCGGCGAATAATGCCACTCTTCAGGCAGCCGTTGCTGCCTGAAGAGTGCCGCAGCGCGAATCCTTCACGTTAAGATGACTTTGTGACAAAGAGTTACACCGTCACCTCTTCCGCACACTGTATAAAAACCCTATACTGTATGAATCGACAGTTTACTGGGTTTTATCATGACGGCGGAAGGCCACCTGCTTTTTTCAATTGCATGCGCAGTGTTTGCTAAAAACGCTGAGCTGACCCCGGTGCTGGCACAGGGGGACTGGTGGCATGTTGTACCTTCCGCGGTGTTGACCTGCCTGCTCCCCGACATTGACCATCCCAAATCATTTCTGGGTCAACGGCTGAAGTGGATATCTAAACCTATCGCCCGCGCGTTTGGTCACCGTGGGTTTACCCACAGCCTGTTAGCCATATTTGGCCTCCTTACCCTTTTCTATTTAAAGGTCCCCGAAACCTGGATTGTACCGGCGGATGCCATTCAGGGAATGGTGCTTGGCTATTTAAGCCATATTCTTGCCGATATGCTGACGCCCGCAGGCGTGCCGCTGCTCTGGCCCTGCCGCTGGCGTTTTCGCTTCCCTATCCTCGCCCCGCAGAAGGGTAACCAGCTGGAGCGCGTGTTGTGCATGGCGCTGTTCGCTTACGCGGTCTGGATGCCGCAGACGCTGCCCGAAAACAGTGCAGTTCGCTGGTCTTCGCAGATGATCAATTCGCTGCAATTTCAGTTCAATCGTTTTATTAATCACCAGGTTGAACATTAAACGGACAAAATAATCACATTTGTCATAATCCATTCCATTTGGATATAAGCGCGGCATCACACTTCTGCTAACCTTGCGCCAACAGGATCGGTAAAAACCGACCGTATAATAAATCAGGAGAACGGGGATGAATTTTCCACTCATCGCGAACATTGTGGTGTTCGTTGTATTGCTATTGCTGCTCGCACAGGCGCGCCACAAACAGTGGAGCCTGGCAAAAAAAGTCCTGGTCGGTCTGGCTATGGGTGTGGTATTTGGTCTGGCGTTACAGGCTATTTACGGCTCAGATAACCCGGTACTGAAAGACTCCATCCAGTGGTTCAACATTGTCGGTAACGGCTATGTACAACTGCTGCAAATGATCGTTATGCCGCTGGTATTTGCCTCTATCCTGAGCGCTGTAGCCCGCCTGCATAACGCCACGCAGCTGGGTAAAATCAGCTTCCTGACCATCGGTACGCTGCTGTTTACTACCCTAATTGCCGCGCTGGTTGGGGTACTGGTGACTAACCTGTTCGGTCTGACCGCTGAAGGTCTGGTGCAGGGGTCTGCTGAAACCGCGCGTCTTACCGCGATTCAGACAAACTATGTTGGTAAAGTTGCTGACCTGACCGTGCCACAGATGGTGCTGTCCTTCATTCCGAAAAACCCGTTTGCAGACCTGACCGGCGCAAGCCCGACCTCCATCATCAGCGTGGTGATCTTCGCTGCGTTCCTGGGCGTGGCTGCACTGAAGCTGCTTAAAGACGACGCGCCGAAAGGCCAACGCGTTCTGACCGGTATCGATACCCTGCAGAGCTGGGTGATGAAGCTGGTGCGTCTGGTGATGCAGTTAACACCTTACGGTGTACTGGCGCTGATGACCAAAGTGGTTGCAGGCTCAAACCTGCAGGACATCATTGAGCTGGGTAGCTTTGTGGTTGCCTCTTACCTGGGCCTGGGCATTATGTTTGTGGTGCACGGTATCCTGCTGGGCGTAAATGGCGTTAGCCCGCTCAAATACTTCCGCAAGGTATGGCCGGTGCTGACCTTCGCATTCACCAGCCGTTCCAGTGCTGCATCCATTCCGCTGAACGTTGAAGCGCAAACCCGTCGTCTGGGTGTGCCAGAGTCCATCGCCAGCTTCTCTGCCTCCTTTGGTGCCACCATTGGTCAGAACGGCTGCGCAGGCCTCTACCCGGCAATGCTGGCAGTGATGGTTGCACCGACCGTGGGTATTAACCCGCTGGATCCGGTCTGGATTGCCACGCTGGTTGGTATTGTCACCGTGAGTTCTGCAGGCGTTGCAGGCGTCGGCGGTGGCGCGACCTTCGCTGCACTGATTGTGCTGCCAGCATTGGGCCTGCCGGTCACGCTGGTTGCGCTACTGATCTCCGTTGAACCGCTGATCGACATGGGCCGTACGGCACTGAACGTCAGTGGCTCCATGACCGCCGGTACGCTGGCCAGCCAGTGGCTGAAGCAGACCGACAAAACGATTATGGAAAGCGAAGAAGACGCCGAACTGGCACACCACTGATCGCTGCTGAAATAAAAAAACCGCCTGATGGCGGTTTTTTTATGACTGTTATTCTTCAACCTCTTCGTCCTGCCGGGTTTGTGCCGCCCATCGCTGCGCTGATTCCGGCACCGTAAACGTCGGTGAGCGGCGAAAATGTTCACCTATCAGCACAAAGGCTACGTATTTACCCCGCAGCTGCCAGACATCGCGAAAACCATCCACTTTCAATGCATGATCTGGCGGAGCGGGTTCAACGCGTGGCACATAGCTAATAACCTGGCGGTTTTGTTGGCGAAGAGGTTTCATAAGCGACTGGTTCACTAAAGCAAATTCTGGAAGCAGGAAAATTCTATGATAGCCGATCCTGCCCCTACGCGTCGCGCCTTCCATGCTGTAGATGGCTTCTTTCGCTAAGAACGGTTTCTGAAAACTCTTAGTTATTCCGCCCTTTCATCACATTGTTCTACCCTTTAAAGGGTTTTTAGCAATGAATAAAGGAGAAGTCTGCAATGTCGAACAAAGATAAAACACATCAATCCCCCATTCATGGCACCGAAGAATCTCAACCGGGCATGGACTCCCTGTCGCCAGCAGAAGGCGCACATCGCCCCACTCCCGGCCCGACGGCTCCGGGAGAACAACCTACCGCACCGGGAAGCGTAAAGTCCCCGGAAACGGCAAACGAGAAGCTGAAATCTCTCGATCCCCATCGCAAAGGCGCAGAGGGTTATGCCCTTACCACCAACCAGGGCGTGCGGATTGCTGACGATCAGAACTCTCTGCGTGCAGGAAGTCGCGGCCCGACGCTGCTGGAAGACTTTATCCTGCGTGAGAAAATAACCCACTTTGACCATGAACGCATTCCGGAGCGGATTGTTCACGCCCGCGGTTCTGCCGCGCACGGGTACTTCCAGCCCTACAAGAGTCTAAAATCTCTCACCAAAGCCGATTTCCTTTCCGACCCCGATAAAACAACGCCGGTTTTCGTTCGCTTCTCTACCGTACAGGGCGGCGCGGGGTCAGCCGATACGGTGCGGGATATTCGTGGCTTCGCCACCAAGTTTTATACCGACGAGGGTATTTTCGACCTGGTCGGCAATAACACGCCCATTTTTTTCATTCAGGATGCGCATAAGTTTCCTGACTTTGTCCATGCGGTAAAACCTGAGCCCCACTGGGCTATACCGCAGGGACAAAGCGCACACGATACCTTCTGGGACTATGTCTCTTTGCAACCAGAGACATTACACAATGTCATGTGGGCGATGTCTGACCGGGGTATTCCGCGCAGTTTTCGGACAATGGAAGGCTTCGGCATCCATACCTTCCGCTTTATCAACGCCGAGGGCAAAGCCACCTTTGTGCGCTTCCACTGGAAGCCCGTTGCCGGCAAAGCCTCGCTGGTGTGGGATGAAGCCCAGAAGCTGACCGGGCGCGATCCAGACTTCCACCGCCGTGAGCTGTGGGAGTCCATTGAAGCAGGTGACTTCCCGGAATATGAGCTGGGGCTGCAGCTGATCCCCGAAGAGGACGAGTTCAAGTTCGATTTCGACCTGCTTGACCCGACCAAACTCATTCCTGAAGAGCTGGTGCCGGTTCAACTGGTGGGCAAAATGGTGCTCAACCGCAACCCTGATAACTTCTTTGCCGAGAATGAACAGGTCGCGTTTCACCCGGGCCACATCGTCCCAGGTCTGGATTTACCAATGACCCGCTGCTGCAGGGGCGCTTGTTCTCTTACACGGATACGCAGATTAGCCGTCTTGGCGGGCCAAACTTCCATGAAATCCCCATTAACCGTCCTACCTGTCCGTACCATAATTTCCAGCGTGACGGGATGCACCGCCAGGATATCGACACCAATCCGGCAAACTATGAACCCAATTCGATCAACGATAATTGGCCGCGTGAAACGCCGCCAGGTCCGAAACGCGGCGGGTTTGAATCGTATCAGGAGCGCGTCGATGGCAGCAAAATCCGCGAGCGCAGTCCGTCCTTCGGGGAGTATTACGCCCAACCTCGTCTGTTCTGGAACAGCCAGACGCCGATTGAGCAGCAGCACATCGTCGGTGGCTTTAGCTTTGAGCTGAGCAAAGTGGTGCGCCCCTATATTCGGGAACGCGTGGTCGATCAGCTGGTGCACATTGATATTCAGCTTGCGCAGCGCGTGGCGGACAATCTCGGTATTACCCTAACCGACGAGCAGCGCAATACCGCGCCGCCAAAAGAGGTGAACGGGCTGAAAAAGGATCCGTCACTCAGCCTGTATGCCCTGCCGGGAGGCTCGATCAAAGGCCGGGTGGTCGCCATTCTCCTGAACGATAAAACCCGCGCCAGCGACGTGCTGGGGATTATGAAGGCGCTGAAAGCGAAAGGTGTTCACGCCAAACTGCTCTATTCCCGCATGGGGGAAGTGACGGCCGATGATGGCTCCGTTCTGCCCATTGCCGCAACCTTTGCCGGAGCGCCCTCGTTAACGGTCGATGCAGTGATAATGCCGTGCGGAGATATCCAGAGCCTGCTCGGCAATGGCGATGCGGTGTATTACCTGCTGGAGGCTGATAAACATCTGAAGCCGATCGCGTTTGCGGGCGACGCGCGGCAGTGCAAATCGTTGCTGAACGTTTCGGATCAGGGCGAAGAAGGCATTGTCGAAGGCGATAAGGTCGACGGCGCGTTTATGGACGGGTTGTTTGATCTGCTCGCCGCCCACCGAGTGTGGTCGCGCAGCAGTAAAATTGCACAAATTCCGGCATAAAAAAAGCCGGGTAGCGCATTTGCTACCCGGCATCTCTTACACGTCGCTGAACGTGCCCAGACGGTATCCCCGCTCGGCAATGGCATATTTCAACGAGGCTGACGTTAGCACATCCAGCTCCGCCAGGCGCGGCCAGCAATACGCGCTCTTACGCACGATATTGTCGACGAATGCCGGGTGCGCCATCACTTCTAACGACGTTTCTCCCCGCGCGGCGGAATCATCCAGTACCTGCAGGAACAAGGCATCACCGATCTCTTCGCCGTAAAATGCACTGCTGAAACCCTCGGTTGTCGGTACTGAGAAGAACGACAGCCCGTGCAGGGCTTGCACTTCGCGATCCACGCGCATTGCCACCCCTTTGCGGCGGGCAAACTCCGCGACAATCGGGAAAATCGCCGGGATCATATGCACATGATGATGGCTGTCGATATGCGTCGGCTCGCGGCCAAAGACATCCACAAAGCGGTTAAACTGACAATCCAGTTCGCGGGCAATTTCGTCGAGCGGCAGCGCATCCTGCTCCGCCATTTCCCAAATCCATTTACCCAGATGCCCCTCGCGCGTCAGACCCGGCATTGGCGAAAGCGGCATGCCGAGCGTCAGCACAAAGTGCATTCCCACACCCAGCTCGGGTACTTCGCGGCTCAACAGCGCCGCGTGGTCAATCGCGTCACCGTTAATCAATGCCGTCGTCGACGTCACCACGCCATGACGGCAGGCTTCAATAATGCCGTAGTTCTGCCCTTTCGACAGACCGAAATCATCGGCATTTACGATCAGCAGGTTTTCCATCGCACATCCTCTTAGCGGTGTTTGAACTTAAGATTCTCAACCGTTGCAGCAAAGTTTGGCAGCCATTTTTCGTGCGCCAGGATCATCTCGCTGGCCAGCTGTTCGGCGTCACGGTCGGAATGCACCAGCGGGCTTAAGTTCAGCGCCAGAAGAACGTCGTTCAACTCGCCGCTTAGCGCCGCATTGCTCGCCGCCACTTCGAATCCTTTGATGGTATGAATAAGACCCATCACTTTGTCGTCAAAGTGAGTGATACGTGGATGCGGCTTCGCACCCTCGCGGCCCAGGATGCAGGTCATCTCAACGGCCCAGTCAGCCGGGATGTTGTCGACGTGCCCGTGATGCGGCACGTTGACGTAATGCTCCGCCTGCTTGTCGTTATAGATGGCATTGATCACTTCACAGGCTGCATCGGAATAGTACGCCCCGCCGCGCTGCTCAAGCTCTTTTGGTTTGACGTTCAGGTTCGGATCTTTATACAAATCGAACAGTTGCTTCTCAACCTTCTGCACAACCTGCGCACGTGCCCCGCCTTTATAGTACTCGCCCATTTCGATAGCCAGCATCTCTTTCTGCTTGAAGTAGTAAAGCAGGTACGAGCACGGCAGCAGGTTCAGGGCGCGGATCAGTCCGTCGCTAAACGGCAGGTCAAAAATGTTTTTCACCGATGCAGCGGTCAGACGGCCAGAAGCCACGCCGTCGAGCAGTTCATCAAAGCGTGATTTACCGTTCACAATCACATCCTTGATAAACACCATGTGGTTCAAGCCGAACAGATCGATGGAGAGATCGTCGTTATCGGTCAACGCCAGCACGTCGCGGATGAACATTTTCATGCCAATCGGGATATTACACACACCGATAAAGCGCTTGAAGCCCGTGTGGCGGTATACCGCTTCGGTCACCATCCCGGCGGGGTTAGTGAAGTTTATGACCCACGCGTTTGGGCAAATCTCTTCCACATCTTTGATGATGTCAAAAACCACCGGAATGGTTCGTAAACCTTTAAACAGGCCGCCGGCTCCGTTCGTTTCCTGACCCAAATAGCCGTGACTTAGCGGAATACGCTCGTCCAGCTCTCGGGCTTTCAGCTGACCAACGCGCAGCTGGGTCGTGACGAAGTCAGCGTCCTGCAGCGCCAGTCGACGATCCAGGGTTTTATGTACGGTTAATGGCACGCCCGCTTTTGCAACCATGCGTTGGCAGAGGTCGAAAATAATATTGAGTTTTTCCTGACCTTCCTCAACATCCACCAGCCATAATTCGCTGACCGGTAATTCATGATAACGTTTCAGGAAACCTTCAAGGAGTTCCGGGGTATAGCTGCTGCCGCCGCCAATAGTCACGACTTTTAATTTCTGTTGCATAATATCTCCCTTAGCGTATCAGGTTAACCGCCTGCAAAGTATAGCGTTCTCTTCCCGCTATTTGGGCAAGCAATTAATTCAATATTCGTGACGAATAAAATCGTCAAAGATTAATTAATTACCGTCAAATTCTTCCGGTAACTGTTCGGTGTGAATGAAGTCAATTTCTTAAAGGTTTTAATAAAAAGACTGGGACTGCTGTAGCCTGACTCGTAAGCAATATCCGTGACAGAGTAGTTGGTAATTTCCAGCTGTTTCTTTGCAAAATTAATGCGGATCTCATTAATAATTTGCACCGGCGTTTTACGATAATAACGCTGCGTCGCACGGGTGAGATATTCCTGTGATTTACCGGACAGCGCCACCATGTTTTCCAGCGCATTGTCGCTGAATTGGCATTTATCATGCATCATTTCAACGGTGCCGCGCAGCCACTGTGGGATATCATCACTCACCTGCTGCTGCTCTTCACGGTGATGGCGAAGACGGTTCATCACGTAGAACGTCACGGTTTCAATAAACTCATCGAATTCGCTGTCGCGAAAGTTCAGCGAGGCGATAACCGTTTCAATCCAGGTCATAAACTCGTTTTTGACGCGATACACCTGTGACGCCACAAAGCAGAACGGTACCAGCGGCAGATAGTGTTTCTCAAAGAAGCGTTTACTGACGCCAACGTTGAGGATCCGGGTAGCACCAAACGCGTAAAAGCTCTGATGATAGGAACCCATCGGCAGGAAGACAAAATCACCGCGCTCAAGCAAAACGCGTTTACCGTTAATCTCCTGATAGTAGCGGCCGGTCAGAACAATCGTGAACTCATAGTAGTCATGCTGATGCAGGCCACTGGCGCTCTCGGTCTTGTTGTAGATAACCACGTGAAAATTCTTGCCGTTAAACAATAGCTGCTCCAGTGCGGTTTTAATTTCCATCGTGCTGACCTCCTGCTACTCAATCTGACTTACTGCATTTTCTCGTGCAGCTCGATAAGCTCTGCGACCAATTCGCGGGCCAGCATTGATGTCATCAGATGATCCTGAGCATGCACCAACACCAGACTCACCTTCATTTTGCCTTCACCCTGATCGCCTTCGATAAGCTTCGTCTGAACAAGATGCGCTTCATTCAGGGCGGTACGGGACTGATCCATCATGGTTTTCGCTGCCGCAAAATCGCCCTGCTTTGCCTGCTTGAGCGCGGCATACGCCAGGCTACGTGCCTGCCCGGAATTGATGATAAGCCCCATCACCACTTCTTCCAGATCGTTCTCTTCGGTTTCTTCAGCAACAATACTATCCAAATCTAACATCTTTTCGCTCCTTTTCGCTGGCGCGGGTTTCCCCGCGCCGGTCAAACTTAGAATTTCAGTGAGAGGGCAATATCCTCTTCGCTCTCTTCTTCATCGATGATGGTCGCTTCTTTGTTCGCAATCGCCACGAATGGCATATAGAGCAGTGTTGCAATCCCGAGGTTGAATATCGCCAACAGGAAGGCGGCTACGCTACCGTTGGTGTTGAAGAACGCGCCCAGACCGGCTGGCATAGTCCACGGCGCAATGTTGGTAATTGGCGGGATGATGCCCAGGTAATACGCGGTAAGGGTAATCGCTGCCAGCAGCGGCTGAACCAGGATGAAGGGAATGAACATCACCGGGTTCATGATGATTGGCAGACCAAACAGAATCGGTTCGTTAATCTGGAAGATGCCTGATGGCAGCGCCAGCTTCGCGACCTGACGGTAATCAGCACGACGAGAGACAATAAAGACCGCGATGATCAGACCCAACGTCGCCCCAGTACCACCCAAGAAGATATAGGAGTCAAGCATCGGCTTCGCCCACACATGGAAGGTTTTACCGGCTGCCAGTGCCGCATCAACGGAACCGTACTGCTGATAAAGTGAAACGTTTTCCAGTGCCCACGGGGTCATAATACCGCTGTCTAGCGCGGCCAGTGCCAGTGAACCATGCACGCCGAAGAACCACAGCAGGGAGGTGAAAATGACATACGCCCAACCGACCACTCCCCCCATCGACGCCAGCGGCGTAGAGATAGAGTCCATGATGATCTGGTGGAAGTTTGTACCCCAGTGAGAAAGCGCCCAGGCAATAATCCCCATGATAGAGAGAATAATGAAGCCTGGAATCAACGCGGAAAATGAACGAGAAACCGATTCAGGTACGCTATCCGGCAAGCGGATGACCCAGTTGCGGCGGATAATAAAGGTGAACATCTCTGCAACAACCAGACCGATCACAATACCGGAAATAATGTTTGCACCACCTAACCAGTTTGCGCCTACGGCATAGGCATCACCTACGCTGTACGGTGTAACAGTCATAAAAGCAGCAACGGATAATAACCCCGCGGCCAACGGATCCACTTTACGCTCTTCCGGAAGCGCCATCCCAATAAAGAATGGTGCCATCAGCGACATAATACCCAACGTACCGTTGTATACGTTGCCGCCGATGGCTTTAAAACCATTAAGGGTTTCGATTGTAGAAGCGTCTAACCGAATTCCTAATGAATAAAAGAAGGAACCTTCACCAAAGCTCAGAAAAACGTTGTTAATTAAAACGAACATTGCCCCAGCCAACGTCAACGGCATTAATTTAATAAAACCGTTTTTGATGGCATTAACGTGAGGCTGCTTTCCTATTTTAACAGCAAAAGGAAGGAGTACCTTTTCAAGTGAAGCGATGACTTTACTCATAGGAAA
>Ga0105251_10002109_pt1 | contig 16012 bp, 14 predicted proteins | sample KBSS64metaG_FD_80424 | JGI IMG/M metagenome (GOLD analysis project Ga0105251, IMG submission 80424) | Switchgrass rhizosphere microbial communities from Kellogg Biological Station, Michigan, USA - KBS S6-4 metaG | ecosystem: Host-associated > Plants > Roots > Rhizosphere > Soil | place...
AAGGGTGAAGCGCTTGATCTGTGGCGTCGCCTGTTCGACCTCGAGCACCTGCACATTGAACATCTCGTAAACACTGGCCATCTAGCACCTCAACTCTGCGCAGGGCGGCGGCCCCGCCGCCCTGGCATTACTGCTTCGGATCCTGCAACGAATCACAGCTCCGAAATGAACGATTGGTAGGAACGCCCCCAGCCTTTATCGCCGGGGTTCAGGGTCAGTCCAGATGGGCAACCGCAATCAGGTTATGGAAGTGAGCGATACCGTGTTCGCTGATGCCGGAGCGCTCTTTGTCGACCATGATCCGCCCTTGCCCACGGTAGCCCCGCGATTTCAGGCCCTTCTGCACGCTCTCGACCAGGCGCAAGTCTTCTGGGCGGAACACATCGCGGTACCAGTCGATCAGGACTTGCTGTTCGGGGGTGATGTCCTTGTTCAGGAAATAGATGTCGTAGTGCTGCAAGGTGGTTTCGGCATCGACCGGGAACTCATAGATGCAGGTCATGAAGTTGGCTCCCGGCGGCACGTTGAACATGGTGCACGGCCAGGCCCAGAAACCTGCGAAGGATGGGTCGGTGACAGACGCATCGACCTTGAACGACTGCTCGGAGGACTTGGCGACGCCGTACTGCAGCGTCCAGTTGCCGTGCAGTGTGTGCCCGTACTGGCCGACGTCTACCGAGTCGGCGAAACTTGGGTGCGCCGGGCCGCAGTGGTAGCACTCCAGGTAGTTGTCGACAATGGACTTCCAGTTTGCCGGTGTGTGGCTGACAAAACGTGCCGCCAGCTGCAGATCGTCGATCACGCTGCAAGCTTCGCGCATGCGCTGCTGCAGGCCGGGCAGTTGCTCTTCCACAGACCCGGCCGCGTTGTCCATGTTGATGAAGATGAAGCCGGCATATTCCTCGACACGCAGCTGGACAAGGCTGTAATCACCTTTGTCGAATGCTTCGACCTGGTCGCAGTTGCGCACGTGGGTGAGGTCGCCGTCGAGCTTGAAGGTCCAGGCATGGTACGGGCAGGCGATCACGTTCTTGGCCTTGCCGCTGCCTTCCAGCAGCTGGTGGCCGCGGTGCGGGCATACGTTGTAGAAGGCACGCAATACGCTGTCGCGACCACGGATGACGATGATGCTCTCGCCAATCACCTCACGGGTAATGTAGGCGTTGTTCTCGGCCACTTCACTGCGATGGCCGACGCAGATCCAGCTCTTGGCGAAGATCTGCTCCTTCTCGTGCTCGAACACCTCCTTGTTGGTGTAGAAGGTGGCCGGAATGGTGAACGCCTTCTCATGGTCGCGGCAGAAATCGGCTGGCAGGCGTTGGAACTTGGTCATCTCTTATCTCCAGGCTGCGCGTTGCGCATCTTGTAATTCATGGTTAACTGGCACCCACCAGTTAACAGGTCAGGCAAAAAAAAGCCTGCGACGGCATCAACCGAGGGGTAGGCGACACCGCGCAGGAAATCATCAAGCCACCTCGGCTGCTGCAACGCCTGGCCGGGCCACGGGGCGCTCGGTGACAACGTGCTCTTCGCGCGCCATGGCGGCGGCTTCTTCCTCGATGCGATGGGCCGGTACCGAGCCGTAGTCGGCCAGCATCCATTTGAAGAAGCCATACACCTTGATCAGCAGGATCACGGTAAACGGAATGGCGGTAAGCACCACTGCCGTCTTCATGGTCGACAGCGACGCTTTCGCAAACAGCATGGCCAGCGGCACCAGGGTCAGGGTCACGCACCAGAACAGGCGGTGCGTGGGCGACGGATCTTCACCGTCCTGCAGGTTGCGGGTGCTGGTCGCGGCGACGGCATAGGCGGCAGCGTCCATGTGCGAGGCACAGAACACCGCCATGATGAACAGGTACACCGCCATGAACACCTTGCCCCACGGCAGGCCCATGACCACCGCTTCAACGGCACTCTCGCCGCCCTGTTCGGTGAGGATCTTCGGCACATCGATCGCGCCAGTGATGAACTGGTGCATGCTGTAGCTTTCCAGCGCGCCGAAGAAGAACCAGCAGCCGACACTGCCGCCCATGATCAGCGCCAGTACCACTTCCTTGATCTGCCGGCCGCGCGAAACGCGGGTGACGAACATCGCTACACCGGGCGCATAGGACACCCACCACAGCCAATAGAACACGGTCCAGTTACGGGTGAATTCGCCTTCACCGGCCGGGTCGGTGAACAGGCTCATGTGCACATAGTTCTGGATCATCAGGCCGATGCCGTTGGCCGTGTTGTTGATGGTGAACTGGGTCGGGCCCACCAGCAGCACCACGGCGGCGAACACCAGCGCGCCATAGCAGACGATCTTGCTGAGCTTCTGCAGCCCGCCGTCGATGCCGATGTACGAGCTCAGCGAGAACAGGATCGCAATCACACCGATGAGCATGACCTGGACGGCAAAGGTGTCGGGCGTGCCGACAAGGCCCGACAAGCCGCGGGTCAGCGTCGAAGCGGTGAGTGCCAGGGAAACCGTCAGCGCGCCCATCATGGTCAGCAGGAAGATCAGGTCGACAAGCCGGCCCACAGGCCCGGTCGCCTTGAGCCCGGTTACCGCCTCGACGATCGAGGCGAGGTTCAGGCCGCTCTTCTTGCGCACGTGGAAGTGATAGGCCATGGCCAGCGACGCCAGCGCGTAGATCGACCAGGCGCTGATGCCCCAGTGGAAGAACGAATAGCTGACGCTGTATTCCAGGGCTTCACGCGACTGCGCAGCAATGTTCAGGCCCGGGGTCTGGTAGTAGTAGGCCCACTCCATCACGCCCCAGTACAGGGTCGAAGAACCCATGCCCGCGCAGATGAACATGAACACCCAGGTCAGGGTGGCGTACTCAGGCTTGCCGGCACCCAGGCGGATGTTGCCGTACTTGCTGAAGGCAATGCACAGCACGGCCAGCGTGCTGGCGAAGATGAGCATCTGCACCGCAGTGCCAAAGGACCGGGTGGCCCATTCGAACAGTTGATTGGCAGCAATGCCGGCCTGCTCGGGGAAGGCGGCTAGGCCGATCACCGTCAGCAACACAGCGATCAGGCTCATGGTGATGAGGAACACATCAACCTTTTTGTTGAGGTAAGACATCAAGTGACTCCAGGGACGTTTTTGTTTTTTTGTCACATCCAACGCAGGCTCGGGATGGCGACGCTCTCCTTAGCTTCGCAACAGGCTCGTAACCACTGGTTAACTGCAATCCATTGGTTAACAGTCTGCGGACAATTTCTGCGTTTCGCAAGAGTCTGAGACTGATAAAAATCGCCCGGTGATCGGGTCACCGGGCGATGGGTGTTGCGGGACAGGTTGGAGCACTGGCGCAAGAAGCCTCGCGCTGCCTCGCTCGCTATTTGCTGGCGATCGAGTGCCCCGCCAGCGGGCAGCTCTGGGCGTTGAGAAAACGCGATTTCTTCAGCCAGTCCTGCTGCGGGTAATAGGCAAACACATAGCTACCGCGTTGCAGCGTGTCGATCAGCTTGCCGGCAATGGCCGGGCGCACTGCAGGGCAGCCCTGGCTGCGGCCCAGGCGGCCGAGGCCGGGAACGACCTTGGGGTCGGCATATGCGGCGGCGTGCATGACAATCGCCCGCGACATGCTGTTGTCGTTGAAGCCCGGTTCAAGCCCCTGCAGGCGCAGCGAGCGGCCGTGCTTGCCGCTGTAGGTCTGCCCGGTCTCATACAGGCCGATGGAGGATTGGTAACTGTTCGGGGCGTTGGAGAACAGCGTCGGCACATCGGCGCCGCTGTTCTTGCCATGGGCGACCCATTCCTCGAACAACAGCTTGCGCGCGCGCAAGTCGAACACCCACAGCCGCTTGTCACGCGAGGCCTTGGAGTAATCGATCACCGTCAGCAACTTGTCCGCCTCGCTGTGGCTGGCGCAGGCGTAGGCGCTGAGTGCCAGGGTCAAGGTCGAAAGGCTGGCATTCGGCGCCAGCCGCTGCAGTTCGGCGGCACTAGGCAGAGGTTGCGCCTGGGCACCGTGCCAGGCGCTGAAGAAAAACAGGCCAATACTGGCCAGCGAGAGCCTGACGGCTCCCCGTAAGGGTTGGAACATCGACATGGATTACCCTGGTAAAGACCTGTCAGCGAAAAACTCGCCGGATTAAGGCCAAAAGCCACCACTTTGCTTGATTTCTACAGGATTGCCGATCATTTCTTGACCAATGGTTTAAGTTCTTCATCGTCTTCGGTGCTGATCACCGTGAATTTCCCGTCGCTGCGGGTATCGCGGGTAGACGCCCAATCGGTGATCACCAGCATCGTGCCGACATCCATCGCCGCGCGCAGATGACGGCGGAACTCCGGGTTGATGGTCAATTGCCCCAATTGTTCGTAGGGCGTACTCCCGTATTCCGGGTTGCTCAGGCCCACCACCGACCACCGTAAGGGTAGCCCGTCATCGAGCGCCAGGGCGGACGGCTTTTGCAGCAGCGAATACACCGCCATGCCACTGCGATGCTGGCTGTTTTCTAGGGAGAGTGCGGGGGCCGAGCCAATCAACTGACCACCGCGATACACGTAGGCGCGCAGGTCGGCGCGGCTGATCAGGATCGACACTGGCCCTGCCGTCGGGTCCGGGTCGTTCCAGAACTGCTGGTTACTCAATACCAGCGGCCCCTGGGCCTTGCCTGCGCTGACCGTAGGCGCCAGCACGCCGGGGTGGTAGACCTCCACCGGTGCACTGTGGGTATCGGAAACGATGACGGTGGTCGAACTGAAACCGGTGACCTCATACAGCTTCTTGGCAAATTCCAGCGGCAGGCGCACGCAACCATGCGACGCCGGGTAGCCCGGCAGATGGCCTGCGTGCAGGGCGATTCCGTCCCAGGTCAGCCGCTCCATGTACGGCATCGGTGCGCTGTTGTAGAGGCTGGATTGGTGCTCGACCTTCTTCTGCAGAATGCTGAATACCCCGGTGGGGGTTTCCCGGCCTGCCTTGCCGCTGCTCACGGTGCTGACACCAATGGCGATGCCGTTGCGATAGACATAGGCGCGTTGCTCGGTAAGGCTGACCACCACGGTCACCGGCCCCACCGGCGAGACCTGCGGGTACCAGAGAAACTGGCCAGGCTTGAGGCTGTCGAGCTGGCTCCTCAGTGCAGCCGGGGTGGGCACCTGCAGCGGCGCCGCTTCGACCAAGGTGGTGGCAAGTAACAGACCCAGCGCGAGCGGTAGATGCGACATCGACTGACCTCCATGGCAACCTGCCACAAGCTTATTCGCAACGATCCCTGCTAGCCACCTGTTCAACACATCGGGTGCGCGAGGTAACAACTGTGCACATTAAACGTGCACATAATTCCCATCAGAAAGCTCAGGTGGCCACGCACCTATCTGGCAAGAAAGCGCCGGGACCGTGAATTTCAACCCCGCCCATGGGTTGGTACGAATCTTGTTTGTATACAAATACAAACAATAAAAGTACACAACCATCATGGAGTCCCGATGGCGTCGATTTCCCGTTCCGATGTTGGCCAGCTTGCCGATCTCCCCGCCGAGTCGGCTGACCGCAGTCAGCTGCAACTGAGCCCGCGCCTGTACAGTGCCGACCTTGCTCCGACCCGCGCGGCCAATCGCACCTGGGGGCGCTACAGCCTGTTCGCGCTCTGGACCAACGATGTGCACAACATCGCCAACTACTCCTTCGCCATCGGCCTGTTCGCCCTGGGCATGAGCGGCGCGCAAATCCTCGCCGCCTTTGCGCTCGGTGCGCTGGTGATCTACGGCCTGATGAACCTGTCCGGCTACATGGGGCAGAAGACCGGCCTGCCCTACCCCGTCATGTGCCGGATCAGCTTTGGCATCCACGGTGCCCAGATCCCGGCACTGATCCGCGCGGTGATCGCCATCGCCTGGTTCGGCATCCAGACCTACCTCGCCTCGGTGGTCCTGCGCGTGCTGCTCACCGCCATTGCGCCAGACCTCAAGCCCTACGACCAGAACTCGATCCTCGGCCTGTCGACCCTGGGCTGGATCACCTTCCTCGGCATCTGGTGCGTGCAAGTGGCGATCTTCGCCTACGGCATGGAGATGGTGCGCCGCTTCGAATCCCTCGCCGGGCCGATCATCCTGGTTGCCTTCACGGGCCTTGCGGGCTGGATGTACTGGCGCAGCGGCCTGTCGATTGCCTGGTCCAGCGGCAACGCGCCGACCGGCTCCATAATGTGGTTGAAAGTGCTCGGCGCCGCCGCGCTGTGGGTCTCGCTGTACGGCACCATGATCCTCAACTTCTGCGATTTCACGCGTAATTGCCCAGACCGACGCACCATCAGCGTGGGCAATTTCTGGGGCCTGCCGGTGAACATGCTGGGCTTTGCGCTGATCGCCGTGGTACTCGCCGGTGCGCAGTTCAGCATCGACGGCAAGCTGGTGCAGAGCCCAAGCGAAATCGTCGCCGCCATTCCCAACACCGCTGGCCTGGTGCTGGCCTGCCTGGCCTTCCTGCTCGTCACCGTGGCGGTGAACATCATGGCCAACTTCGTCGCCCCGGCCTTCGTGCTCACCAACCTGGCACCGAAGGTGCTGAACTTCCGCCGCGCGGGCTTGCTGAGCGCGACCATCGCGGTGCTGATCCTGCCCTGGCACCTGTACAACAGCCCGTCGGTGATCGTGTACTTCCTCGGCGGCCTGGGTGCCCTGCTCGGCCCGCTGTACGGCATCATGGTCGTCGACTACTACCTCGTACGCCGTGGCCGGGTGAACCTGCCTGAGCTGTACAGCGAAAGCCCTGAGGGCGCCTACCACTACCGTGGCGGGGTCAACCTGCGCGCCGTGGCAGCATTCATCCCGGCCTCGCTGATCGCCATCCTGCTGGCGCTGGTGCCGGCGTTCGAGACGCTGTCACAGTTCTCCTGGTTCTTTGGCGCCGGCCTGGGCGGGTTGATCCACTACGCCATTGCCAACCGCAGCGCCAGGTACCTGGAAGTGTCCGGCGAAAGCATCGCCGTCGATAGCGCGCAGCACTGATCGGCAGCGGAAACAAAAAAGGCTCATCGCGCGTTGTGAGGCGCGATGAGCCTTTTTCAGGGTGACCTCAGGCGATCAGGACGCCAGCGCTTGCGCACTCCGACGCACGGGAGCCTCATACCGGTGCGGTTGCTGCCAGGCCAGCTGGGCCTGCACCTGTTCAGCGGCATCCATGACCTTCTGCGCCCAGCTGTCATCTTCCGGGTTGACCACGACCACACGGAACCCGTGGTCAAAGCCCTCGATGCCGACCCCTTCGGAGTCATCGACGTGCAAGTCGATATCGAATGCCGGTGGGTACTTCGAGGGAGAATTCTCAAGCCCGTGCAGCGACAGCACATGCTGATGGCGGTCACTGTTGACCACGCCGTCGACATGGATGCCGTAAAGCATCAGCCAGCGCCGGATATAGGCCGGTGTGCGGCCCGAAGAGGTGTAGATCCAGATGCTGCAGCCCTGGCGGCGCAGGTCGCGGATCAGTGACCGCGTGCCGCTGCGCAGCGGTTCGCCCAGCCAGCGGTGGATGAATGTCGGCAGCTTGCTGTGTTCTTCATCGGCGTGGTGAGGCAGACAGGCGAGCGTGTCATCGATATCGAAGGAAATGCGCATCTGCGGGCGTTTCAATTTGCGCCCGATGGCTTGCCACGCACGTCGCCCACTGGCCCTGCCTTGCTCTAGCATCGAATACCTTTTCATCATCGGCTCCCCTGTCGGGCCGGCACGCAGGTGCCGCGCAGGAAGAACTTGTCGGGTTCAGGCGCCTTCGCTTCGAGGAAGGCCGCGTACTTTTTCTTGATCTTGGGCAGTTCGTACAAAGCCTTCACACCATGCTTGGCGGAGTTGCGAATGACCGAGGACGGGTTGAAGTAACCCTCGGCGTTGTCCAGCGTCAGCACGAACGGCGGCAACCCTGCACGCATCAGCAGATAGCTGACGATGAGCGACCCCGTGCGATTGTTCCCTTCGATGAACAGTTGCGGCTTGCTGAGGATGCGTACATAGACACCAGCCGCGCGCTTCCAGACCGACTCGCTGCGGTACGAGCAATACCAGTTGTACAGATCCTTGATGCCGCCTTCCACGTTGTTGAAAAACCGTGCCTCGGTGGCCGCCAGGTGCGGGGCAAACTCGCGCCGGCGCGCCGGGTCGCTGCCGCACAGCACGGTGGCGTTGATCTCCAGCATCAGGTTCAGCTGCTGCAGGTCGAACAGGTCGACACCCCGTGCGACATAGTCGTCAATCAGGGCATAGCCTTCAAGCACATTGAGCAGCACCTCGTCGGTGAACGGATCACGCGGTTCGGTGAAATGCTGGCTGAGTTCGGCAAAGCGGCCCTGCACCTCGCGCAGTGCGCGCTCTACCGCTGGCAGGTCAAGACGACATGTCGCATCCATTGGTAATCTCTTGAAACAGAACGGACGTGAAAGCGACCCACCCCGCTCGGCCTTCCTGGCCTGCGGGGCGGGTCGCCTGGCGGGTGCCGGTGACTCAGCTGAACTTGCCGCTGATGTAGTCACTGGTCAGCTGCTCGCGCGGATTCTGGAAGATCTGCGTGGTCGGGCCCATCTCCACCAGGTAACCGGTACGGGTGCCCTGGGAGATGTCGACCGAGAAGAACGCGGTGGTGTCGGCCACGCGAATCGCCTGCTGCATGTTGTGGGTCACCAGGGCGATGGTGTAGTCCTTCTTCAGCTCGACCATCAGCTCTTCCACCCGGCGGGTGGCGATCGGGTCGAGCGCCGAGCACGGCTCGTCGAGCAGCAGCACTTCCGGCTCGGTGGCGATGGCACGGGCGATGCACAGACGCTGCTGCTGGCCACCGGACAGCGACAGGCCGCTGACCTTGAGCTTGTCCTTGACCTCATCCCACAGTGCGGCGCCTTGCAGGGCGTGCTTGACGCGGTCGCCGATGTCGCCCTTGTAGCGGTTCAGGCGCAGGCCGAAGGCAACGTTGTCGAAGATGCTCATCGAGAACGGGTTGGGCTGCTGGAACACCATGCCGATGTAGCGGCGCACCACCACCGGGTCAACGCCCTTGCCGTAGACATCCTGGCCAAGGAAGTGCACATGGCCTTCGAAGCGGAAGCCTTTGACCAGGTCGTTCATGCGGTTGAGGCTGCGCAGCACAGTACTCTTGCCGCAGCCCGACGGGCCGATGAAGCCGGTGATCTCGTTTTTCCTGATCGGTACATGGCTGTCGCGGACCGCCATGAAGTTGCCGTAGAAAATCTTGTCCAGCTTGCAGTCCATGACAATTGGCGCTTCGCTGACCAAGGGAGCGGCTCTTTGCGCTGTAGATACGTTCACGGTCGAATGCTCCCTTTCTCAGTACTTGGGCTTGCCGAAAATACGGCTAAGAATGTTGACTACCAGCACGATCATCACCAACACCAGCGAGGCCGCCCAGGCGAGCTCCAGCTGGTTGTCGAACGGCATGCCGGAGAAGTTGTAGATCAGTACGGCAAGCGATGCCGTGGGGTTCATGACGGCCAGGCTGCCGTCGTGGTAGATCCAGTAGTTGCTGAACAGTGCGGTGAACAGCAGCGGTGCGGTTTCACCTGCAGCGCGGGCCACGGCCAGCATGACGCCGGTGAGGATCGCCGGCATGCCGGTCGGCAGGACGATCTTCCAGATCACCTGGGCGCGGGTGCAGCCCATGCCGTAAGCGGCGTCTTTCATGATCTTGGGCACCATCTTCATGGCTTCTTCAGCGGTCAGCACGACGATCGGCAGCATCAGTACCGCCAGTGCCACACCACCGGCCGGCGCCGAGTAGGTACCGGTGGTCATCACCACCAGGGCGTAGGCAAATACACCGGCGAGGATCGACGGCAGGCCGGTGAGCATTTTTGCCGCGAAGCGCGAAGCGTTCGCCAGCTTGCTCTCAGGCCCGAGTTCGGCGAGGAACACCGCCGCCAGGATACCGACCGGCACCGCGATGGCTGCGGCGATGCCGACCATGACGAAGGTACCGGCCAAGGCGTTACCAAAACCACCGCCCATCTCGAAACCGGTGGGTGGCAGCTCGGTGAACACTTCCAGGCTCAGGCGCGCACCGCCACGGGTGATCAGCATGTACAGCACGGAAATCAGGGGCACGCTGGCGAGCAGGGCCACGCACCAGACCGTGGAGGTCAGCACCAGGCTGCGCAGGGCACGGCCTTCGAAGCGACGCTGCAGGCTGGGCAATGCAGTAGTTGCCGCGGTGAGGTCTGTCATTATTTGTTACCCCGCTGGGCGTAGAGCATGATCATCGAACCGAACACGTTCACCAGCAAGGTGATGAACATCAGGACCAGGGCGGCGTACATCAGCACCTCGATCTCGTTCGGCCCGGCCTCAGGGAAGTTCAGCGCCAGCAAGGCTGCCAGCGTGTTGGCCGGGGCAAACAGGGAAAGGGTGATGGTGTTGGCGTTACCCACCAGCATCGCCAGGGCCATGGTTTCGCCCAGTGCGCGGCCAAGGCCCAGCACCAGCGAGCCGAAGATGCCGGTGGCGGCCGACGGTACCATCACCTTGAGGATGGCTTCCCAATGGGTGGTGCCCATGCCATAGGCAGCCTGCTTGGTCTTCATCGGTACGCTGGTCAGCGCATCCTGGGAAACCGCGGCAATGGTCGGCAGGATCATGATCGCCAGCACCAACGCCGCCGGCAGCAGGCCGGGGCCACTCAGGGAGGTGCCGAAGAACGGGATCCAGCCCAGCTCGCTGTTCAGCCAGGCGGTCAGTGGCCGGATGGCCGGAATCACCACATAGATGCCCCACAGACCGTAAACGACGCTGGGGATGGCGGCGAGCAGCTCGACGATGGTGCGAAACACCGCGGCGAGCCTCGCCGGCAAGAAATCCTGGGTAAGGAAAATGGCCATGCTGACGCCGAAGAAACCTGCGATCAACAAGGCGATCAGGGCGCTGTAAAGCGTGCCCCAGATGGCGGGCAGAATGCCGTATTTGCCCTGGTTGACGTCCCACACACTACCGAACAGCACGTCGAATCCGTGCTTTTCCATTCCTGGAAGTGCTTTGCGTCCTACTTCGTATACCAACGCGAAAACCAGCGCGAGAATCAGCACCACACCGATACGTGCAAGGGCACGGAAGGTGCGATCGACCAGGAAGTCCTTGGTGGACGGCGGCTGGCACGCGGAGTCTGGGTTATCCGGTATGGCAAAAGGTGTGTTCATTTGGCTGATTCCGGGACTAAGGGCAAACACGCCCGGCACGGTGGTCACACCACGCCGGGAGCGCCTGAAGGTATTACTGGATGCTTTGCGACGCTTTGCGCACTTCGTCGACAACCGACGGTGGCAGCGGGATGTAGCCCATCGAGTCGGCGATCTTCTGACCGTGGGTCAGGCCGTACTCGACCATGTCACGCATGGCCTTGGCCTTTTCCGGGCTGCCGTTGTCCTTGCGGAAGATCATCCAGGTGTAGGAAGTGATCGGGTAGGACTTGGCACCTTCCGGGTCCGGCAGGTGAGCAATCAGGTTTTCCGGCATCTTCACCGCGGCCAGTGCTTCGGCACCGCTCTCGGCGTTAGGCACGACGTACTGGCCGGCCTTGTTTTCCAGCTCGGCGAAGTCGACCTTGGCCAGCTTGGCGAAGCCGTATTCGATGTAGCCGATGGCTCCCGGAGTCTGGCGAACGGTGGCGGTCACGCCGTCGTTCTTCGGCGACTTGATGAATTTGTCGGTGGCCGGCCAGTTGACGGTATTGCCTTCACCCAGGTCTTTCTTGAAGTCGGCGTTGATGGCCGACAGGTGCTTGGTGAAGACCGCGTTGGTACCGCTGGAGTCGGCACGCACGACCACGGTGATCGGCAGATCAGGCAGCTTCAGGCTTGGGTTGGCCTTGGCGATCTGTGGGTCGTTCCACTTGGTGATCTTGCCCAGGAAGATGTTGGAGTACACATCGCGTGGCAGCTTCAGGCCTTTCGGGTTGCCCGGCAGGTTGTAGGCCAGGACGATTTCACCGGCGGTCATCGGCAGCAACTGCACGCCTTCGCCGACCTTGGCAATGTCTGCTTCGCTCATGGCCGAGTCGCTGGCAGCGAAGTCGACGGTCTTGTTCAGGAAGTCCTGAACACCTGCCCCGCTCCCCTTGGACTGGTAGTCAACGGTGACGCCAGCAGTGTTCTTGCTGAAGTCCTTGAACCAGGTCAGGTAGATAGGCGCAGGGAAACTGGCGCCGGAACCGGTCAGGCGAACGTTGTCTGCGGCAAAGGCCGAAGTGGCGCTAAGCGAGACGGCAACGGCGAGTGCAGCAGACTTCATCAGGCGTATCATGGAAAAGCGCTCCGTGTGATGGCCGACACACTTTGCAGCAGCTGTGTTACAGCTTTGTGACTATTGAATGGCAGTCGATGTATTACCCCCCTCTAGCGCGGGGCTGACAGGCAGTGGGTTGTCATTCCGTGGTAACCAAATATGACTAAACACTTTGCCATCATCCCCCGACGCGAGTGCCCGCCATGTCCCCCACCGAACACACCTTGATCAGGCGCATCCATCGCGAGCTGCTGGACCACAGTGATGAAGAGCTGGAACTGGAACTGGCCGAGGACGGCCATGACCTCAATGCGCTGTTTGACGAGCATATGGACGAAGGCAGCGAAAAGGCGGCGCGGCGCACCTACTTCCGCGAACTGTTCCGCCTGCAGGGTGAACTGGTGAAGCTGCAGAGCTGGGTGGTCAAGACCGGCCACAAGGTGGTGATCCTGTTCGAGGGCCGTGATGCGGCTGGCAAGGGCGGCGTGATCAAGCGCATTACCCAGCGCCTGAACCCGCGGGTATGCCGAGTGGCGGCGCTGCCCGCCCCCAACGACCGGGAACGCACGCAGTGGTATTTCCAGCGTTACGTTTCACATTTGCCTGCGGCTGGCGAGATCGTGCTGTTCGACCGCAGCTGGTACAACCGCGCGGGCGTCGAGAAGGTCATGGGCTTTTGCAACGACGACCAGTACGAGGAGTTCTTCCGCAGCGTGCCGGAGTTCGAACGCATGCTTGCCCGCTCAGGGATTCAGTTGATCAAGTACTGGTTTTCCATTTCCGACCAGGAGCAACACCTGCGCTTTCTCAGCCGCGTGCATGACCCACTCAAGCAATGGAAGCTCAGCCCCATGGACCTGGAGTCGCGGCGGCGCTGGGAGGCCTACACCAAGGCCAAGGAAGTCATGCTCGAGCGCACCCACATCGCCGAAGCGCCCTGGTGGGTGGTGCAGGCCGATGACAAGAAGAAGGCCAGGCTCAACTGCATCCATCACCTGCTGGGGCAAATGCCCTATGAAGAAGTGCAGGTGCCGACGATCGAGCTGCCGCAACGGGTGAGGAAGGAGGATTACATCCGCAACCCGACCCCGAGCGATATCATCGTGCCACAGGTCTACTGAAGCCGCGCGCTGGCGGGCTCAGAGCGCCATGACCATTTCATGCCAGGCCATGCCGCCGTGGTCCGAGGGCGAAGGCCGCACATACTGGTAGCCCATCTTGCGGTACAGCTCGACATGCTGTTGCTTGCACATCAGGTGGATGGTCTGTTTGCCCTGCGCCTTCATGCGCGTGATGAACTCGCTCATCAGGCGCTTGGCGTAGCCCTTGCCCTGATGGGCCGGGTCCACCACCACCGACATGATCACCACGTTGGGCGCCAGCGGGTCATGGCCGACCAGTTCCTTGAACGCCTCGTCGGACATCACCACCTCAAAGGCGCAGCCGCTGTTGATGAAGCCGACAATGCCATGGGCGTCTTCAAGCAGCAGGAAGCCTTCGGGGTATTGGCTGATGCGCGTACGGATCTTTTCCAGCGTGGCCGCTTCGTCACCCTCGTAGGCACCGATCTCGATCGCGTAGCAGCGCTCGGCGTCACGCACGACAGGTTGGCGGAATGACGTGTTGCTCATGAGCATGCATCCATAAATGAAATGATCGTGCTACTAGGGTAATTGAGCCGGGCTGCAAACTCCGCATCCTTTTCGAGCGCTATGATGGAACGCCTGCTGCGCGCTGCCCTCCCACCTTCATGCAGGGCGAACAGCGCGCTGCCTATTAACGTCTGGAGGAGTGGCTCGCATGAAAAAGATCCTGATGGTGCTCACCTCGCACGACCAGTTGGGGGACACTGGCAAGAAAACCGGCTTCTGGCTGGAGGAGTTCGCCGCGCCCTACTACGTGTTCGTCGACGCCAACGCCGACGTCACCCTCGCCTCGCCCAAAGGCGGCCAGCCACCGCTGGACCCGAAAAGCGACGAACCGGACGCCCAGACCGACGCAACCCGGCGCTTCGCCAGCGACACCGACGGGCAGATGGCACTGGCCGACACGGTGCCGCTGGGCGAAATCGACCCCTACCACTTCGATGCGGTGTTCTACCCCGGTGGCCACGGGCCGCTGTGGGACCTGGCCGAGGACAACGACTCGAAGGCCTTGCTCGAAGCGTTCTATGCCGCCAACAAACCGATTGCCGCGGTGTGCCACGCGCCCGGCGTATTCAAGCACGTCAAGGCGCCAGACGGGCATCCGGTGGTCAAAGGCAAGCAGGTCACCGGCTTCGCCAACAGTGAAGAACAGGCCGTGGGCTTGACTGAGGTGGTGCCATTCCTGGTTGAGGACATGCTCAAGGCCAATGGCGGCGAGTATTCCAAGGCTGCGGACTGGGCAGTTCATGTGGTCGAGGACGGCCATTTGATCACCGGTCAAAACCCTGCCTCATCCGAGGCGGCGGCCGAGGCGTTGCTCAAGCGACTGGCGCCCTGACGCTGCCCGGGCCTGGCGCAAGGGCATGGGTAGCTCAAGAAGCTAGCTCACGATGCTCTTGTAGGAGCGGCCTTGTGTCGCTCCTACAAAAGGCGGCGCAGGTCTGTCAGAGAAGGAATTGCAGTGACGACCCAAGCTTTGCAGCAGCCCTGCGATGGTTCGGGGCGCCTTTACAGCACCGACATCCCCGCCCGCCTCGACCGCCTGCCGTGGACGCGTTTTCACACCTTGCTGGTGTTGGCACTGGGTATCACTTGGCTACTCGACGGCCTTGAAGTCACCCTGGCGGGCTCGGTAGCCGGCGCGCTCAAGAACAGCCCTGCACTGCACATGAGCAACACCGACATAGGCCTGGCAGGCGCTGCCTACATCGCCGGCGCTGTACTCGGCGCGCTGCTGTTCGGCTGGCTGACCGACCGCCTCGGCCGGCGCAGGCTGTTCTTCATCACCTTGTTCCTGTACATCGGCGCCACGGCAGCGACCGCGTTCTCCTGGAGCCTGTGGAGCTTTCTGCTGTTCCGGTTTCTCACCGGCGCCGGCATCGGTGGCGAGTACACGGCGATCAACTCGACCATCCAGGAGTTCACCCCGGCGCGTTATCGCGGCTGGGTCGACCTGACCATCAACGGCACCTTCTGGATCGGTGCTGCACTCGGCGCGGCCGGTGCCGTGATCCTGCTCGACCCGACGGTAGCCGGTGGCGAACTCGGTTGGCGCCTATGCTTCGGCATCGGCGCAGTACTTGGCTTGCTGATCATGCTGATGCGCCTCTGGATACCCGAAAGCCCACGCTGGCTGATGATCCACAACCAGCCGGAACAAGCCGAGCGCATTGTTGCCAACATCGAACGCCATTACCACCAGCGCGGGATCGCGATTGCGCCGCTGCAGGCCCCTCCCCTGCGCCTTCGCGCACGGGACCATACGCCGCTGCGAGAGGTGTTCCAGAGCCTGTTCGTCGAGCATCGCCGCCGCGCCCTGGTGGGCCTGACCTTGCTCACTGCACAGGCATTCTTCTACAACGCGATCTTCTTCACCTATGCGCTGGTGCTGACCGATTTCTACCGTGTGCCGTCGGCTCAGGTGGGTTGGTACATCCTGCCCTTCGCGCTCGGCAACTTCTGCGGCCCGCTGCTGCTCGGCAGACTGTTCGACGTTGTCGGCCGGCGGATCATGATCAGCTCGACCTACCTGATCTCGGGCGTGCTGCTGGCCGTCAGCGGCTACCTGTTCCAGCAGCAGATGCTCGACGTGAGCCAACAGACCCTGGCCTGGATGGTGATCTTTTTTTTCGCCTCG
>Ga0105251_10002110_pt1 | contig 16006 bp, 12 predicted proteins | sample KBSS64metaG_FD_80424 | JGI IMG/M metagenome (GOLD analysis project Ga0105251, IMG submission 80424) | Switchgrass rhizosphere microbial communities from Kellogg Biological Station, Michigan, USA - KBS S6-4 metaG | ecosystem: Host-associated > Plants > Roots > Rhizosphere > Soil | place...
CAACAGTGCCAGCGTGAAGCTCGACATCCAGGGCGTAGGCATGGTGCAGCAGTGGATCCGCAACGGCAGCGTTGGCCAGAGCATCGCGATCAGCAGCGACGGGCAATCGGTGCGCAACCGCATGCAGATCGACCTGGTGCGGCAGACGCTGGCCAGCAGTGGCTCGTTGAACCAGAACGTTGCCCAGGCCATGAACCTGGTGCGCGGTGTTGGCATGGGGCCCGGCCAGTAATTCTGGCCGGTAGGGGGAACGACACAGAACCGCAGGGCAAGGAAATGCACACCTCGATCCGCAGGACCCCGCTGGCGCTGGCGGCGCTGGCACTGATCGCGTCGGCGAGCGCGAACGCGCAGAGCGCACCGGCGACGCCAACCGACGAAGCCGACGTCAAGGCACTCATCCAGCAGCTGGAAACGCTCAAGGCCAACTACGCCCAGGAAGTGCGCCGACTGCGCGAACTGGACATGCAGGTGCAGGCCATGCAGGCCCGCCTCAGCGGCAAGACCGCCCCCCTGGCGGCGGCCGCCGCGCCGCCCGAACCGCTGCCATCCAGCACCCCCTCCGCCCCGGTCGGCGGCGAAGGCTATGCCAGCAGCGCCGCCGAAGCCCAGCAGGCCAAGCAGGCGTCGAGGCGCAGCGTCGACGACGTCAAGCAGCAGACCTCTACGTTGTTCACCCGGCGCTTCACCATCGAAAACAGCCTCACCTACGCGCGCTACGACCGCAAACAGCTCACACTCAACGGCTTCCTCGCGCTCGATGCCATCTTCCTGGGCAACATCGCGATCGAAAACGTCGAGTCCGACACCCTGACCTACAACCTTGCCGCGCGCTGGGGCCTGACCCCACGCCTGGCGCTGAACCTGGACGTGCCGTACCTGGCCCGCAAGACCGTGTTCCAGAAAGGCGGCGCCGGCGGTGCGGCGGCGGCAATCGCCCAGGAAGAGACCACCGGCAACGGCATTGGCGACGTCAGCCTGAGTGCCAACTACAAACTGTTCCCCGAACGCGGCCGCTGGCCCGAAACCGTGCTGACCGTGGGCGCCACCGCACCTACCGGCCGCGAACCCTATGGCCTGGACTGGAAAGTACTGCAACGCGACGACGACGATTTCATCCGCTTCGCCGTACCCGCCGAACAACCCACCGGCAACGGCGTGTGGCAGGCCAACGTCGGCCTGTCCGCGGTCAAGACCGCCGACCCGGCGATCCTGTTCGCGAACCTGGGCTACATCCATTCGTTCGAACGCAGCTTCGACGACCTCGACGCCAACCCCGATACGGTCAACCCGGGCGACGTCCGTTTGGGCGGGTCGTACTACTTCGGTGCCGGCGTCGCCTTCGCGTTCAACGAACGCACCAGCCTGAGCATCTCCTTCAGCGACAAGCTGAGCGCGCGTGCGTCGACCCGTTTCAAGGGTGGCCAGTGGGTCAAGATCGTGGGCAGCGACGCCAATGCGGCAACCCTCAACCTGGGCATCACCTACGCGCTGAACCAGAACACCACGCTGGTGAGCCTGCTCGGAATAGGCTTGACCCCGGATTCGCCCGATTTCACCCTGGCGTTCAAAGTGCCGGTCATGCTCTGAGATCGCGAGGAGCCGGGCAGAGCCCGGCTCTACGGTCCTGCCCGAGGCGGGCAGAGCCCGGCTCTACGGCCCTGCCCGAGGCGGGCAGAGCCCGGCGCTACCAGGCCCCTCAGCGCAGTTCGGGCAGTGCCAGCTGGTGCTTACGGCACAAGCGGTAGACCGTGACCCGCGACACCTGCATCGTGCGCGCGCAGGCGGTGATGTTGAACGCGTTGTCGCGCAGTGCCTGCAGCAGCGCGTCGCGCTCCGCGGCCTGGCGCGCATCGTGCAGCAGCCGTTGCGGCATCTCCACCTGCGGCGGCAGCAGCTCAAGATCGGCCACGCCGATCAGCTCCGCCTCGCTGACGATCGCCGCCCGCTGCACCCGGTTCAACAGCTCGCGCACATTGCCCGGCCAGTTGAAACGCTGCAGCGCCCGTGCGGCCTCGGTACTGAACCCCCGCGCACGCGTCACATGGCGGCGGCGGAAGCTCGCCAGGAAATGCTCGGCCAACAGCAGGATGTCACTGCCGCGTTCGCGCAGCGGCGGCATCGGCAAGCGCAGCACGTTGAGCCGGTAGAACAGATCGCGGCGGAACTGCCCGCGCTCCACTGCCTGCTCCAGGTCCACATGCGTCGCCGCCACCACCCGCACATCCACCGACAATGGATGGTTGCTGCCGACCCGCTCGATCGTGCCTTCCTGCAGCACCCGCAGCAGATTGGTCTGCGCATCCAGTGGCAGGTCGCCGATCTCGTCCAGGAACACCGTACCGCCGCTGGCCGTCTCGAACAGGCCCAGCCGCCGCGTCGCCGCCCCGGTGAACGCCCCTCGCTCATGCCCGAACAGCTCCGACTGCACCAGCGCCGCCGGGATCGCGCCGCAGTTCACCGCCAGGAACGGCCGCCCATGGCGCGGCGACAGCGCATGCAGTGCCTGCGCCGCCAGCTCCTTGCCGGTGCCCGTTTCCCCGGTGATCAGTACCGGCAGGTCCACCGGTGCGAACTTGCGCAACGCCGCCCGCGCCACCTGCAACACCGCGCTGTCGCCGACCAGCGCCTGTGCGCCGGGCGCGTTGCCCGCCGCGTCGCCATCGGCCAGCTGCTGCAGGCGCTGCACCAGCCCGGCCACGTCCAGCGGCGCCGCATAGGTTTCCAGACAGCACGCCAGCAGCGCCTGCAAGGGTGGATCCAACGGCAGCGGCCCGGCCGGCAGGATCGCCAGCAACCGCATGTGCCGGTGCTGCTCCAGCAGGCCCTGCAGATGATCGAGATTGCCGGGCAGGGCGCTGCGCAGGTCCAGCAGCCCGACCACCAGGTCGTTGCTGCGCATGCCGATCGCCACGCATTGATCGCTCGCGACCCCGCGGACCTGCCACCCTTCTGCTGCAAGCGCGGCCCGCTCCGCCGCGTGGGGGTGCCCAAACCAGATTACACACCGGGCCGGAAATTCAGGGACTGCCGCCATGCGTCACCTTCGAGAAAAATATCCCGGGCGGTGTCTGCAGATCGGCGCGATCCCGGCGAGCCGCCCCACGCCGGGATCAGCAGCCCCTGCCGAAGCCGGCCGGGGCTGGTCGCGTGCAACGAGAATTGCTCGAACGACAGTAGGGACAACGCCGATTCCCGCGCGCACCGGCCACCGCGCCGACCCCAAAGAGAAAAGGCCGCTGCAGGGCAGCGGCCTTCACGGCAGCAGGTCGACAGGGCCGGCTCAGAGCTCGACGCGGCGGGCCTGCATGAACTTGCCACCCCAGTAGCCGGAGACCAGGCTGTCCACGCGGACGTCCTTGCCGGTGCTCGGGGCGTGCAGGAAGCGGCCTTCGCCGACATAGATGCCCACGTGGTCGACCCGGCCCTTGCGACCGAAGAACACCAGGTCGCCGGCGGCCAGCGCATTGCGGTCGTTGATCAGCTGGGCCTCGCCGTCGTGGGCCATTTCACGCGACACGCGCGGCAGATCGATGCCCAGCGCGGTCTTGAAGACGTAGCCGACCAGCCCGCTGCAGTCGAAACCGCTGTCCGGCGAGGTGCCACCCCAGCGGTACGGCGTGCCCAGCAGGGTCATCGCACGGCGAAGCAGCGACTGCACTTTGCCGTTGTCTTCGGTGCCACCGACCACCGCGCCGTTGGCGCCGGAGCTGGCGTCGTAATTGGCCAGCAGGCGGCTCAGGTCGCCGGCGAACATTGCCGAACGGTCCATCAATGGAATGGTGTCATTGGCCGCCAGGTGCGGAAGCAGGGCGGCAAGGGTGGCGCTGGCCGCGGCATCGGCCTTGCTGCGGGCCGGCGCTTCAACCCGGGCCTTGGCGACGGGCACCTCGGCGACAGCAGCAGCGGCAACCGGCGCGGCATCGACGGTGGGTGTCGGTGCGGTCTGTGCCCAGGCCGGAACACTGGCCAGGAGGAGGGCGAAAGCGAGAAGAGCGGGGCGGGCAGTGCGCCGGAAAGTGGCGGTCTGGCCTTGGCACGTCAGGTCGGCTGTCGTCACGCGGCGGTCACTGAATAAAAACGATGGGTGATGATGCCGTGGAAGACGTGTGATTTGGTACAAATTTCGTTAAAGTTTCGTTCAAATGAATGTGATGGAGGTCTCATTTTCTAATCTGCACCCCATTCATTTCAGTGAAGTACGCGTTTCGCTCCCGTGTAGTGCTGCTTCCAGTAGGTGCCGCCAAGCGAGTCCAGCCGGACCGTGCCGCCGGTGCTCGGCGCGTGCACGAAGCGTCCTTCACCGACATAGATGCCGACATGGAACACGTTGCCGCGGTCGCCAAAGAACACCAGGTCGCCCGGGGCCAGCCGCTGCGGATCGATCTTTGGTCCCTGTACCGCCGCCAGGTCGCGCGAGGTCCGCGGCAGCTTCAGATCGAGCATTTCCCGGTACACATAGGCCACCAGCCCACTGCAGTCGAAGCCCGACTCCGGCGTGTTGCCGCCGTACCGGTAAGGCGTGCCGACCAGCCCGATCGCACGCATCAGCACCGCATTGGCGGCCTGCGGATCGCTCGGTGCCACCGTGGGCCAGATCTGGGTCGAGGCCGGCGGCGGGGCCGGGCGGGTGGTCTTGCCGCCACCACAGGCGGCCAGCGCGGCCAGGCAGAGCAGGGCGGCAACCCGCGCAAGCGGGGCGATCAGGCGCGGAACTGGCGTCATGTGCGTGATGTCCGGATAATGCGCGACCTCAGAAGGCCGTCATGATGGCGGCGTATCCGGCGGGCGACAACCCGTCCCACCCGTCTGCTCCGGCAGCCGCATCAGAAGAGTTTCCGAATGAAGATCGAAAAAGACCGCGTCGTCCGCTTCCATTACACCGTCGCCGAGCAGGGCCAGGAGCCGATCGAGAGCTCGAAGGACCGTGACCCGCTGGCGATCCTGATCGGCCACGGCAACATCATCCCGGGCCTGGAAAACGCCATGATGGACAAGGAAGCCGGTGCCGCCTTCGAAGTCGACGTCAAGGCCGCCGATGCCTATGGCGAACGCCGCGAGGGCCTGACCCAGCGCGTGCCGAAGAAGCACTTCGGCGGTGAAAAGCTGGTGCCGGGTTCGCAGGTGGTGCTGCAGACCAACTTCGGCCCGCGCGCGGTGACCGTGCAGAAGGTCGGCATGAGCGTGGTCGACGTCGACCTGAACCACCCGATGGCCGGCAAGGACCTGCACTTCTCGGTGGAGGTCGTAGCATTCCGCGAAAACGCCGCCGCGGAGCTCGAACACGGCCACGTGCACGGCGACGGCGGTCACAACCACTGAACCTGCGATCTCACGCATCCACGCACGGCGTGGCTGTTCCAGGGGGGAGCCGCGCACTGGGTGGCTCCACCTGTCTGCCTGCGAGCCGCCCGTGAAGCCTGTCGTTCCCGCATTGCAACCGGTCGCTGCGGCTGACCGGATCGAGGTCATCGACATCCTCCGTGGGGTGGCGCTGCTCGGCATCCTGCTGATGAACATGGAAGCGCTGAGCGGTCCGCTCGACCTGTCCTTCACCGGCATCGATCCGCACTGGACCGGACTGGACTACGGGGTCGACGCAGCCATCTACGTGCTGGTGCAGGGCAAGTTCTTCACCCTGTTCTCGCTGTTGTTCGGCGCTGGCTTCGCGATCATGGCCCAGCGCGCCGAAGCGGCATGCCGCGATTTCACGCCGTTCTACCTGCGCCGCAGCGCCGGCCTGCTGTTGATCGGTCTGTGTCATGCGCTGCTGGTCTGGTCCGGCGACATCCTGGTGATCTACGCGCTGGTCTCGTTGCCTCTGCTGGCGACCCGTGAAGCACCGCAACGCTGGTTGCCCGCCATGGGCCTGGCGACCTACCTGTGCGCGGGGGTGATGATGCTGCTGCTCGGCGCACTGGTCGGGATGGCGGCGCAGGTGCAGGGCGATGGCGGCAGCACGGCCAGCGCCATTGCGCAGGGCCAACACACCGTCGAGCTGCAACGGCAGGCATACGGCCACGGTACGTTCGGCCAGGCCGTGGCGCAGCGCGCCAGCGACCTGGGCACGGCATTGTCGGGCGCGCTGATCATCGGCCCGGAAGTGCTGGGCATGTTCCTGCTCGGCAGCTGGTTCGCGCGCAGCGGCGCGCTGGCCGAACCGGCGCGCTTCGAACGCCTGTACCGCCGCCTGCGCCGGGTCGCGCTGCCGGTCGGGCTGGCGTTGATGCTGGTCAGTGCGGCCTGGGTGCCGTACCTGGCGCCGGGTACGTTCACGCCTGTCACCGGTGCAGCCTATGCGTTGTCCTCGGTGGCGAGCCTGTTGATGTGCCTGGGCTACCTGGCCTGGATCGTGCACTGGCATCAGCATCTGCGCGTGCTTGCACCGATGGGAAGGATGGCGCTGACCCAGTACATCCTGCAGTCGCTGGTCTGCACGTGGGTGTTCTACGGCTACGGGCTGGGCGCCTTCGAGACCCTGCCACGCGCCTGGCAGGTGCCGTTCGCGCTGGCGCTGTTCACGCTGCAGGTGCTGCTCAGCCATGCGTGGCTGCACCGCTTCCGCTTCGGCCCGCTGGAATGGATCTGGCGCGCGATGACCTACGGGCGCTGGCCGGTGTTGCGACGGTGAGACGGTTCTTGCCGCTTCCTCACGTCTGACTCGCAAGCGCGCGTGGCATCCTTGCGCCCATGACAACGCATTACGACTACGACCTGATTGTACTCGGCGGCGGCTCGGGCGGGCTGGCTGCCGCGTTCCGTGCCGCGCAGCATGGCAAGCGCGTGGCGATGCTGGAACCGGGCGAACTGGGCGGCACCTGCGTCAACATCGGCTGCGTGCCGAAGAAGGCGATGTGGCTGGCCGCCGATCTGTCTGCCCGCGTCGGGCTGGCGGCTGCGATGGGGTTCGACGTGCCGACCCGGCCGAGCCTGGACTGGAAGGAACTGGTGGTGCACCGCCAGGCCTATATCGCCAACATCCATGCCAGCTACCTCAAGCGCCTGGACGAGAACCGGGTGGTACGTGTGCCACGCCGCGGCCGGCTGCTCGATGCGCACACCGTGGAATGCAGTGACGGCGTGCGCCTCAGCGGCGAGCACATCCTGATCGCCACCGGTGCGCACCCGCAGCGGCCGGAGATTCCCGGTGCCGGGCTGGGCTCGGTGTCGGACGATTTCTTCAGTCTGTGCAGCGCGCCCGCGCGCGTGGCGATCGTCGGCGGCGGCTACATCGCGGTCGAACTGGCCGGCCTGCTGCAGGCGCTGGGCAGTCGGGTCACGCTGCTGGTGCGCGGCGAGCGGCTGCTCGAACGCTTCGATGCCGAACTGACCACGCAGCTCGCTGCCAACCTGCGCCACCAGGGCGTGCAGCTGCACTTCAACTACCGCCTTCGCGAGCTGCGCCGCGAGGGTGACGACCTCATCGCGCTGGGGCACGACGGCCCGACCGAACCCCGTTTCGACCAGGTGTTCTTCGCTACCGGCCGACGCGGCAACAGCGCCGGGCTGGGGCTGGCAGCGCTGGGGATCGTCGTGGGCGAAAAGGGCGAGGTCGAGGTCGACGACTGGCAGACCACTGCCGTGCCCAGCGTGCATGCGGTGGGCGACATCGCCGGCAAGGTTGGCCTGACCCCGGTGGCGATCGCCGCAGCACGCAAGCTGATGGACCGCCTGTTCGGCGGCCAGCCGCAGGCGAAGCTGGATTACGCGAACATCGCCAGCGTGGTGTTCTCGCATCCTGCGTTGGGCGCGGTGGGCCTGACCGAAGAAGAGGCGCGCGCGCAGCATGGCGACGTGCGTGTGTACTGCAGCAACTTCCGCCCGATGCTGCAGGCGCTGGCCGACGGTTCCCAGCGCAGCCTGTTCAAGCTGGTCTGCGTAGGCGAGGAAGAGCGCGTGGTAGGCGTGCACCTGCTCGGCGAATCCGCCGACGAAATCCTGCAGGGCTTCGCAGTAGCGGTAAAGATGGGCGTAACCAAGGCCCAACTCGACGACACGATAGCGATCCACCCCACAAGCGCCGAAGAGGTAGTGTTGATGCGCTAAAGCGCGAATCCGCATTGCGGATTCACGCTGCCCACGGTTTGCTTCGCAAACCGCGGGCCCCATTTCCATCTCCCATATCCCCGCGCCTGTCGGCGCGCCCCCTTGACTCAAGGGGGCTCCTCTTCGATTGCTTTTTCGGGTGGCCGGATCGAAACAGAACGCAGCGAAGGTGCGAGAATGCACACGATGTCCGCACCGTCCATTGCCACGTCTTCCCCCCGCCTTGCCACCTCCGGGGTCCTGCTCGCCGCCGTAGGCGCGGTCGCGGCTTCGGGCAAGGCGGTCATCGTCAAGCTCGCCTACCGCCATGGCGTGGATGCGAGCACGCTGCTGGCGCTGCGCATGCTGATGGCCTTCCCGCTGTTCGCGCTGTTGGCGGTCTGGTCGGCGCGCCGCGCCGCACCGTTGTCCTGGGCCGACCGCGGCCGGGTGGTGTGGCTGGGCTTCACCGGCTACTACCTGTCCAGCCTGCTCGATTTCCAGGGCCTGCAATACATCAGCGTGACCCTGGAACGGCTGATCCTGTATCTCAATCCCACGCTGGTGTTGCTGATCAGCCTGGTGCTGCTGAAGAAGCGGCCCGGGCGCTGGCAGCTGGCCGCGCTGGTGCTCAGCTACCTGGGCGTGTTGCTGGCCTTCGGCCATGACCTGCAGCTGGAAGGCGGGCGCATCGTGCTGGGCAGCGCGCTGGTGTTTGCCAGCGCGCTCAGCTACGCGCTGTACCTGTTCGGCAGCGGACAGGTGGTGGCACGGATCGGCGCGGTGCGTCTGACCGCCTATGCCAGTTGCGTGGCCTGCGTGCTGTGCGTGGTTCACTTCGCGCTGCTGCACCCGCTGCCAGCGCTGCTGCAGGCCCCCACGCCGGTGTACTGGCTGTCGCTGGTCAACGCCACGGTGTGCACGGTGCTGCCGGTGCTGGCGATCATGCTGGCGGTGAAGCGGATCGGCTCGTCGCTGGCCGCGCAGGTGGGTATGCTCGGGCCGGTGTCCACCATCGTGATGAGTCTATGGCTGCTCGACGAACCCATGGGCCCCTGGCAGATCCTGGGGACGGCGCTGGTGCTGGTCGGCGTGCTGCTGGTCAGCCGCGTCCGCGCCTGAAAAAGACCCCGGCAGCGGCCGAAGACGCGGCCGATGCCGCAGCCCGGGCGCGGGCGCGGATTCTTGCGGTGATCCGCGCGATCCCGCGTGGCCAGGTGATGGGATACGGCCAGGTGGCCGCCAAGGCCGGCCTGCCGGGCCGGGCGCGACTCACCGCGCGGGTGCTGGGCATGAACGATGACCCGGACCTGCCCTGGCACCGGGTGCTGCGCTCGGACGGCAGGATTGCGATGCCGGAGGGCTCGCGCGGCTGGCGCGAGCAGAACCAGCGGCTGCGTGCCGAGGGCGTGGTGATGGAACGTGGCCGGGTCAAGCACATGCCGCGGGCTGAAGACGATCTGGATGCGGCGGTGTGGGGTCCGGGATAGCCTATGATTGACGCGGTTCCAAAGGATGACCCCATGTTTCCGCGATTGCCCACCGTCACCAAGGCACTGTTGATCGCCAACATCGTGCTGTTCGTGCTGCAGCAGCCGTTCCTGCTCGGCAACGACACCTTCGAGCCGTTCATGCTGCAACCGCTGCGCGATGGCTTCGACCCGTTCTCGCCCGGTGGCAACTTCCAGCCGTGGCAGCTGCTCACCTACGGCTTCCTGCATGGCAGCTTCGGTCACCTGTTCTTCAACATGCTGGCGCTCTTCATGTTCGGCGCGCCGCTGGAACAGACCTGGGGCGAGAAGCGTTTCCTGACCTATTACCTGGTGTGCGTGGTCGGCGCGGGCCTGTGCCAGCTGGTGGTCGGCGCGATGATGACCGACCCGGCCACGGTGCTGGGGGCTTCCGGTGGCGTGTTCGGCCTGCTGCTGGCCTACGGCATGCTGTTCCCCAACCAGCGCGTCATGCTGCTTTTCCCGCCGATCCCGATGAAGGCGCGCACCTTCGTGATCGTATTCGGCGCCATGGAGCTGATGCTCGGTGCCACCGGCTGGCAGCCGGGCGTGGCCCATTTCGCCCACCTTGGCGGCATGTTGTTCGGCTGGTTGCTGATCCGTTACTGGCGGGGCCAACCGCCCTTCAAGCGGCGCCCGCCAGGCGGCCCGAAGCGGCCCAACCACCTGCGCAGCGTGTAAAAAAAGGGCCGCGATGATCATCGCGGCCTTTTTCATTGCAGCCGGGCAGGGCCCGGCAGGGGTTCAGCGCCAGACCTGGATCTGATCGGTCTCCACGCGCTGCATCGGCTGGCCCGGCTTGCAGCTGAACGTCGCCCCGAAGGCCGGCAGGTTCGACAGCGCCCCATTGGTGCGCCACTTGCCCGGGGCCATCGTGTCGGAGGTCAGCCGCTGTGCGGCTTCGTTCGGCGACACCTGCTGCGGCCACAGGTTGGCCCAGGCGCGGAAGAAGCCCTGCTGGGTCGCCGGCTTGGCCTCCGGTTCGACCGCACGGTAGGCCTTCCAGGCCAGCTCGACGCCGGCCAGGTCGGCCAGGTTTTCTTCGCGGGTCAGCTCACCGTTGACCTTGGCACCCTTCACGCCCGGGAACTCGTAACCGCTGAACTGTGCGGCCACGCGATTGCCCAGCAGGTTCCAGGCGGTCTTGTCGGCCGGGGTCCACCAGCTGCGCAGCTCGCCCTTGGCATCCACCAGCGAGCCCTTGGCGTCGATCGCGCGGGTCAGCTCGTGCGCGACCAGCGCGCCGTAGCTGCCGTACTTGTCGGCCGCGTCGGCCTTGGCGTTGAACACCGGGCCCTGCAACACGGCGGCGGTGACGATCAGGCGGTTCTGCGCGATGTCGTACGCCAGCGCCGGCTGCTGCGGCAGCACATCCCAGCGGCGGTCGGCGTTGCCCTTGCCGATGCGCTTCATCTCCTCGCGGTGGCGCCAGGTCGAAGCGATCAGCATGTTGCTGCCGAAGCTGCCGCGACCCATCGGCTGCACGCTGTAATCCAGGTCGCGCAGCGGGGTGCCGATCTCGATCTTCAGCGCGGCCAGCTTGGCCTGGGCTTCGCTCTTGGCCTCGGCGCTCATCCAGGTATTGGCCTTGACCGCCTCGATCTGGGTTTCGCGGATCTTGTCGGCGATCACCGCCGCCTGGCGACGGTCTTCGGCGGAAAGATGGCGCGCGGCGTACTCGCGACCCACCATCGGGCCGGCCGCCACGTTGATGGCATCCAGCACCTGCTCCCAGCGCGCCGGGGCGACGGTCTCGCCGCGGATGACGCGGCCGCGGAATTCAAACTCGGCATCGCGGTAGGCCTTGGACAGGTAGGGCGCCATCGCATCGCCCACGCGCCAGCGCAGGTAAGCCTTCCACTGCTCGGGCTTGATCCGGGTGACCATGCCATCGAGCTGCTTGAACAGCGCCGGATCGGACAGCGACACCAGGTCGTCGTTGACGCCCTGCGCCTTCAGGAACGCATCCAGTTGCAGGTTGCGGTAACGGCTGGTGAGCTCCTTGGTGGAGATCGGCGCGTAGTTGTTGAACGGGTTGTTGATGCCGGCCAGCGACTGCGCGTTGCGCGCCAGTTCGGTTTCCAGCGCGATCACCGCCTGCGACTCCGCATCGAGGTCGGCGGGCTTGGTGCCGGTCAGCGCGAGGATCTGCTTGACGTAGTTGCGGTAGCGACCCATCAGCGCCACGGTGTCGGCGTCGGTGCGGGTATAGAAGGCCGGGTCGGGCAGGCCCATGCCACCCTGCATGAAGTAACCGATGTGGCGATCCAGCGCCTTCAGGTCGATGTCCGGGGCGAAGTTGAAGGCCACCGGGATGCCGACCTGGTGCAGTGCGGCGATCGAGGCCGGCACGTCCTTGGCCTTCTTGATGGCATTGATGCGGGTCAGCAGCGGTGCGATCGGCTTGGAGCCATCGGCTTCCACCGCCGCTTCGTCCAGGCCGCTGGCCCAGAAGTCGCCCAGCAGCTGCTGCACGTTGCCCTGCGGCGACTTCATCGCGCCGTCGAGCAGTTCGCGCTGCTGCACGCGGGTACGTTCGGCCAGCTGGCCCAGCGCGGTGATGGCGCCGGTCTGCGGCACCGGGTTGGCCTTCAGCCAGCCTGCATTGGTGGCGTCGTAGAAGTCGCTGCACTGCGCGCTGACGGCAGGTGCGCGGCTGGCGGCCTTCTTCTTCGGGGCGGCGGAGGCGTCGGTGACGACCAGGGTGGCCAGGCCCAGGCCGAGGGCAATGGCAAGCGGACGAAGGTTGGGCATGCGAAGCAAATCCGGAAGGATTGAAGACCGGCGCACTATAGCAAGACCCAATGAAAACGCGGCATGCAAACAAAAAGGCCCGGGCGTCAGCCCGGGCCTTGTGCGCATTCACGCATCACGCAACAGCGCGACTTACCAGATCACCACCTGCTTGTCGCCGGCGCGGACCATCGGGGTGCCGGGCTTGCACTCGAACGCCGCTGCGAAGGTCGGCAGGTTCGACGGCGCACCCATGGCACGGAACGCGGCCGGTGCGTGCGGGTCGGTCGCCAGGCGGACCTTGGCGTTTTCCGGGGTGTACTTGGTGCGCCACACGGTCGCCCAGTTGAAGAAGAAGCGCTGGTCGCGGCTGAAACCGTCGACCTTCGGGTCTTCCTTGCCTGCGCTGGCCTTCTGCAGGGCGTCGTAGGCGGTGGCCAGGCCACCCAGGTCGGCGATGTTCTCGCCCAGGGTCAGCTTGCCGTTGACCGCCTGGTCGCCCACCTTGTAACCGTCGAACTGGTTCACCAGCTTGCCGGTCAGGCCGGTGAAGTTCTTGGTGTCGGCGTCGGTCCACCAGTTCTCGAAGTTGCCGGTCGGTCCGAACCGGCTGCCCTGGTCGTCGTAACCGTGGGTCATTTCGTGGCCGATGACCGCACCGATACCGCCGTAGTTCAGCGCGTCGTCGGCCTTCGGGTCGAAGAACGGCGGCTGCAGGATCGCAGCCGGGAACACGATTTCGTTCTGCAGCGGGTTGTAATAGGCATTGACGGTCTGCGGGGTCATGCCCCACTCGGTCTTGTCGACCGGCTTGCCGATCTTGCCCAGCGCCCACTTGTAGTTGAACTCGTTGGCGGCACGCACGTTGCCCAGGTAGCTGTCACGGCCGGTGCTCAGGCCGCTCCAGTCGCGCCACTTGTCCGGGTAGCCGATCTTCGGGGTGAAGGTTTCCCACTTGGCGATGGCCTTGGCCTTGGTTTCATCGCTCATCCAGGTCAGGCCCTGGATGCGCTCCTTGAGCGAAGCGGCCAGGTTCTTGACCAGCTCTTCCATCTTGGCCTTGGATTCGGGCGAGAAGGCGACCTTGACGTACAGCTGGCCGAACGCTTCGCCGGCATCGTTTTCGATGGTGCCCAGCACGCGCTTCCAGCGCGGCTTCATTTCCTTCTGGCCATTGAGGGTCTTGCCATAGAACTCGAAGTTCTCCTGGGCGAAGGCGTCGGCCAGGTACGGCGAGGCGCCGTCCACGGTGCGGAAGCGCAGGTAGGAACGCCACACCGACGGATCGGTGTCGCCCAGCGCCTTGCTCACTTCCTGGTGGAAGCTGGGGATGGCCAGCGAGAACTTCTCCGGCGCGGCGATGCCCTGCGCCTTGAAGAACTCGGTCCAGCTGAAGTTCGGGGTCAGCTTGTCGGCGTCGGCCACGGTGACCGGGTTGTAGAACAGCGAGACATCGCGCGAGAGCTCTACGCTGGACTTGGAGGCCTTGGCCAGGCGGGTTTCGAACTTGACCACGTCGGCAGCCTGCTTGGCGGCGTCTTCAGCGGCCACGCCCGACAGTTCCAGCACCTTGGCCACGTGCGCCTGGTACGCCTTCAGCTTGTCGGCGTTCTTGGCGTCGGTGTAGTAGGTGGTATCCGGCAGGCCCAGGCCGCCCTGGCTGGCGTACGCCATGTTCATGCTGGAATTCTTGAAGTCCGCTTCCGGACCGAAGCCGAACAGCACGTTTTCGCCCTTGGCTGCGCTGCTGCGCAGGTAGGCGGCGATCGCATCCTTGTCCTGCAGGGCGTCGATCGCGGCCAGGTCGGCCTTGATCGGCTCGATGCCCTGCGCGTTGATCTTGGCGTCGTCCATGCCGGTGGCCCAGAAGTCGCCGACGATCTTCTCGATGCCGGTCGGGTTCTTCACCGCAGCGACCTGCTCGGCCAGCTGGTGCTGCACGGCGACCGAACGCTCGTCGAGGATGGTGAAGGCGCCCCAGCTGGTGCGGTCGGCCGGGATTTCATTGGCGGCCAGCCACTTGCTGTTCACGTAGTCGCCGAACGCGGTGCAGGCGTCCAGGCTCTTGTCCAGGTCGGACGCCTGGAAGGCGTTGTAGGCCGGCAGCTTGCTTTCGTCGAGCTTGAACTCGGTGGCGGCCGGGGCCGTGGCCGTGGGAGCAGTGGACGCAGTGGTGTCCGCCGCCGGGGTTTCGTTCTTGCCGCAGCCGACCAGCGCGGCCGAAACGGCCAGGGTCAGCAGAACCATCTTGGGAGTGCGAGAGATCACGTGTTGGCCTCCGGGCCGAAGAATCTTTCAGGATGGCCCCCAGCGGGGGCCGTGGGGCAGACGATACGCCGCTGGCTCGACCTGCAAGGGTGTCGAAGGTCATGGCCGGCGGCACGCCGCCATCGCGTGGTCATTCTCCCGCATTCGCTGCTACCGCAGGACAAACGCCCCGCCGCCGGTGTATACAGCCGTTCATGGGCACTTCCAGAACGCGTGGATGGGATGCGGTCATCATCGGCGGCGGGCATAACGGCCTGGTCTGCGCGGCCTACCTGGCGCGCGCCGGGCGACGCGTGCTGGTCCTCGAGCGCCGCGGCGTGGTCGGCGGCGCGGCGGTCACCGAGGAATTCCACCCGGGATTCCGCAACTCGGTGGCCTCTTATACGGTGTCGCTGCTGCAGCCGCGCATCATCCGCGAGCTGGCGCTGGCCGAGCACGGCCTGCGCGTGGTGCCACGCCGGATCAACAACTTCCTGCCGCTGGACGGCGACTACCTGTTGGCCGGTGCCGGGCGGACCCAGACCGAAGTAGCACGCTTTTCGCCGCGCGACGCCGAGCGCCTGCCGGCCTTCGAGCGGCGCCTGGAGGTCTTCGCCGATGTGCTGCGCGACCTTGCCCTGCAGGCGCCGCCGAACGTAGGCGACGGGCATTGGCTGACCCAGCTGCCGGCGTTGTGGCAGGCCGGGCAGCTGGGCCGACGCCTGCACGGATTGCCGCCGGCACTGCGCCAGGAACTGCTGGACCTGTTCACCATTTCCGCAGCGGAATACCTGGACCGCTGGTTCGACAGCGAACCGGTCAAGGCGTTGTTCGGTTTCGACGGCATCGTCGGCAACTACGCCAGCCCGGACGCACCGGGGTCGGCATACGTGTTGCTGCACCACGCGTTCGGCGAGAGCAACGGGGTCAAGGGCGCCTGGGGCCACGCCATCGGCGGCATGGGCGCGATCACCCAGGCCATGGCGCGGTCGGCGATTGCCGCCGGCGCGGAGATCCGCACCGAGGCCGGCGTGCGCCGGGTGCTGGTCGAACACGGACGTGCGGTCGGCGTGGAAACGCTGCAGGGCGAGGTGATCCACGCGCGCGCCGTGGTCGCCAACGTCAACCCCAAGCTGCTGTACGAACAGCTGTTGGCGCCCGACCAGGTGCCGATCGCCACGCGCGAACGCATGGCCAACTGGCGGTGCGGCTCCGGCACGTTCCGCATGAACGTCGCGCTCTCGGAACTGCCGAGCTTCACCACCTTGCCCGGCCACGCACCCGGTGATCATCACACCGCGGGCATCATCCTTGCGCCCAGCCTTGGCTACATGGAGCGCGCCTACGGCGATGCGCGCACGCTTGGCTGGAGCCGCGAGCCCATCATCGAGATGCTGATTCCGTCGACCCTGGACGATTCGCTCGCGCCACCGGGAAAACACGTCGCAAGCCTCTTCTGCCAGCACGTGGCGCCGGAACTGCCCGACGGA
>Ga0105251_10002112_pt1 | contig 16005 bp, 14 predicted proteins | sample KBSS64metaG_FD_80424 | JGI IMG/M metagenome (GOLD analysis project Ga0105251, IMG submission 80424) | Switchgrass rhizosphere microbial communities from Kellogg Biological Station, Michigan, USA - KBS S6-4 metaG | ecosystem: Host-associated > Plants > Roots > Rhizosphere > Soil | place...
AACTGATTGACAGATTGTGACTAATATACATCATGGTCACTACCTGTATTAGCTCTAGAGATACGTCATGCCTGCGTCCCGTATTCTTGCTCTCGTGGTAAGCACAAGCCTGGTAGCGGGGTGCGCGGTTCGCCCGGATGCTCCATTGGCCGAGCAATACACCGGCCACCACTGTCAACTTCGGTTCTGACCGTCAGCTCTGGAATAGCGACGGTCATAACTCGATCGTCGCTGGACGCTGTCAGACCCCCGTCTACTCTACCATCTCCAATGCGTCATCGACTTCAATGCCTAGGTATCGCACCGTGCTTCAAGCTTCGTATGGCCCAGTAGGAGCTGAACTGCTCTCAGGTTCTTTATCCTGCGATAGATTAGCGATGCCTTCGTACGTATCATCGTGTGGGTGCCGTACATGGCTGGATCAAGGCCAATAGCTTTTATCCACGCTTTTTGCCCGACCCATTTGCCTTTGTTCCAAGGCTGATGGCTGATTGTCATAATGGCGTTCATGGCTTGTTCTCCATATGATGAAGGGCAAGGATGGTCAGCCCGACCCAGAGGCGCTAACCGACCCAAAGCTGCCCTTCGCAAGGCAGTCTGAAAGAAGCATAGGGCAGCAAGCCTGCTAGTCAGAGCGCTTCCCAAGGATGTACCAAGGAGTCGATTGCGCGCTCGGAACAATTGCGAGCAGAGTCCATCCGTCTTTAAGTAACTCATTGGCGGACGCCTGGCCAAGCACCTCGATGACTTCAGTTGCTTCGTGCAATTGCATGATGTGATTCAGCCCTCTAAAAAATACTGAGCGGGTAGCTGACGATAAGACGGTTCTCGTCGTAATCGCTGGCGTTGAAATTTCGTCTGACGCTGGAGTTTCGCCACCGAAGGGCCAGATCCTTCACATTGCCGCTCTGGATCACGTAGCCCAACTCGGACTCTCGTACCCATTCCGAACCGTCGCGGACACTTCTCAGTTCCACGTTATCGCCATGCACATAACGCGTCATGAAGCTCAAACCGGGGATGCCATAACCAACGAAATTGAGGTCATAGCGAACTTGCCAGGATCTTTCGCGAGGATTGTCGAAGGCATGATTGAAGGTGTTGTTCGCCAGGTAAATGCCGCCTGTCCCGCCGATGCGCATCCAGCCGGTGTCACCCGCAACATTTTGCAGCCCTACACTGATGGAGTGCTGAGCGATGTTGAGGCTGAACAGAGCGGAAGCCGTTTGGTTATCCAGCGAGCCTGCCTTTGCAGCACCCGCATCCTTGCCCCAGAAATAACCAAGGCTTGAGGTGAGCGATACTGTTTGGCTGAACTGCCATTTCTGGATCAGTCCAAGGTAGTGCTGCTTGTAGATGTCTTCCAACTCCCCTGACCAGAGCCGGACAGTCGTATTCTTGGAAGTGGATCGGTAGTCAGCGCCCAGGAATTTGAAGGCCTCTGATTGCGCTGATCCGAATGAGAGATCCTCCATGGAGGAGTCATTTCGAAGGCTTGTCTTGGTGAACTCGCCTGCGTAAAACGACAAATTCTTGAGCTCTTGTGAGGCGATCTGAGCGCCGCGGAAAGTCTGCGGCAGAGCCCTGAAATCGTCCGCTGTAATGATCGGGAAATTAGGCATCCACTCGCCGACCTTGACCTCGGTATTCGACAGCTTCGCCTTTACCGCAACCCCAAGCCTGCCGAAGCTTCCCGCAGGATCACCATCGCCATCCTTGGGTAACAGCAGCCCACCGTACTCTCCCGCCCCTCCGTCGAGCTTAACTGCATACTTTCCCAAGACATCCACGCCCAAACCGACGGTGCCCTGTGTAAACCCTGACTTGAGATCAAAGATAAAACCCTGCGTCCACTCGCGAGCATGGCTCTGAGCGACACCAGGAGCCGTGAAATTGCGTTCAAAGAAGAAGTTTCTGAAGGTCAGCGTGGCGCTGGCGTCTTCCACGAATCCTTCAGCCCAAACATTGATAGGCAGAAGCAGCGTTGGAATGACGATTACGAGGCTTTTGCGATTTGCATGAGTGTTCAAGACCGATCCCCTGTTGTTTTTATTGAAGGGCTTTGCTGGTCTGTCATCGCCGGTTGAGCGGACGAATGCCGTCCTTCCGGGAAAACGGATCGTTGTTCGTGTTTGAATCAGAATCCGAATCGAAAGATGCCAGGACCCTGATGCGCAGGGCCCTGGCAGGTGTTTCAGCTAAAGGCCAGTATCAAAGATGCTTGATGCTGCCCTTCGCTTGGGATCAGACCAGGCCAGCGCTGCGCAGGGCGTCAGCGATTTCCTTGTCGGCACCTTCGGCCAGCGGCAGCAGCGGCGAACGCACGGTGGCGTGATCCAGGATGCCACGGGCAACCAGGCCGTGTTTCAGGGCCACGGTGCCTTCCATGTGGGAACCGCGGTGGTAGACGTTGCGGGTAACTGGCAGCAGCTTGTCGTGGATGGCACGAGCAGCTGGGTAGTCGCGACGCTTACCAGCAGCGATCAGTTCGATCAGCGGCTCAGGGGTCAGACCGCCGTAGCCGACCAGGGCACCGTCCACGTCGAACATGGTGTGCAGCAGGTATTCGTCATGGCAGGTCAGGATCTGCAGGTCCGGCACTTCACGACGGATTACTGGGATCTCAGTGTCCCAGCGACGCATGTTACGAACACCGTTCTTCATGGCGAAGACGCCAGGCTGCTTGGCGATCTCCAGCTGGGTTTCCAGGTCGTAGGTGGCCTTGGTCACGTCTGGGTACTGGAAGAGGATCAGCGGCAGACCACTTTCTTCGTAGATGGCCTTGTAACGGTCTTGGGCGGCGCCTTTCTGGTAGCCGAAACGCAACCAGCCGTGGGATGGGTACACCAGACCAGCAGCAGCACCGTTGTCTACAGCGCGCTTGGCTTCTTCAGCGGCGACTTGAGTGCCTTCGCCGGTGATGCCTGCGATGATTGGCAGGCGGCCGCCAACCGATTCTTTGAAGGCCTGGATGACGCGGCCCTGTTCGGCCTGGGTGAGGAAAGTACCTTCACCAGCGTGACCCAAAACAACCAGACCTTTAACGCCTTCGATGCTGCCCAGCCAGGAGCCGAGTTTTTGAATGGCGGCGTAGTCAACTTCACCGTCACGAGTGAACGGAGTCACTGGAGCAGGAACGAGGCCTTTCAGGTCGATGGTGTTCTTAGTGCTCATTTTTGTTACCTCTGGTTTAGTTAATTTTCGCAAATAACGCATGCGCGGGCGCAAAACACACATTGTGGTGTTCTGAGGTTGCTGCTTAGTCAGGTACCGCCGTTTGAAGTTACTAGTTGAAGCCTAAGGCGAAAGCTCTTCCAAAATCCGCCCTTTTGTTTCAATTGCGAACAGTGCTGTGATTATTGCAGTGATCAGCAGTACGACTGCGAAAATCCCGAATACATACTGAACACCAACACCGGAAACTGTAAGGCCAACGATGATGGGACCCAGTGCCGAACCCATTCTCAACCAGGCACTACCGACACCCGTTCCCAAAGCGCGCAGTCGAGTGGGATAAAGCTCTGCCGAATACAGATAGAGAGAGAACGTAACGGTTTGTACCAGTGCGTATCCCAAACCTGCTAAGGCCAAAATCTTCAGTGGTGCACTTGCCCCAGTAGTTGCCAAGATTGCCAAAGGAATGGCAGCCAAGAACAGCGCCCCTATATACCAGCGGCGACGGCCAACTTTGTCAATAAGCAGTGCGCAAATTACTGCAGCGACTACACCTGCGGCTGAGGTCATGAACCCATAAGCCAAACTTGTTTCAAGAGGCAAGTTGAAATGCTGGCGATAAAGTGTTGGCAGCCAGGTAATTAAGCCGTTTGCAACCATGTAGGCGCCGAACCACATTGCCCAGATCACCAGAGAGCGCTTGAGGTACATACCTTGGAAAAGCTCTTTCCACCCCAAACCATTATTGGTCGGCTGAATCTGCGGTACTTCCACTGGTGGCTGCAGCGTTTTGCCGGCTTTCAGGGCGCTGATTTCCAGCCGGGTGACGATTCGATCAGCTTCATCCAACCGGCCTTTGGAGGCCAACCAACGCGGCGACTCAAACAGGAAGAAACGCAGCGGTATCAGCAGCATCGCGGGGACAACCCCCACCGCGAACATGGCTTGCCAACCGTATATGGGCACTAGGAAGTAACCAATGATTCCGGCTCCGACCAAGCCCAGCAGGAACATGACCTCGTATAGTAGGAAGAATTTGCCTCGTTTCTTTGAGCCGATTAGCTCGTTGATATAGGCACTCGCTACAGGTACCTCTCCTCCCGTGCCGATGCCTTGGATGAACCGGAACGCGATCATCATCGCTGCCCCAGAAGCGAACAGACAGGCCACGTCCATCGACACGAACAAGAGAATGGTGAAGGTCAGCACCTTCATACGGCCGAGCCTTTCGGCGAGCCAGCCAAAGATCAGCGCCCCGAACAGTTGGCCCAGATAGCCAGCCGACAGAATCATGCCGATCTGCGCGCCACTCAGGTTCCACTCCTTGGCCAGAACCGGCATGGCGTAGGCGATCGCAATGACGGTGTAGCCATCGAAGAATGTCGCGGCGCCGATGATGTTCCGGGCCCAAAAAACCTGCCTAGTGATTGGCAGCCGCTCTAACCTGGCACTTATATTGGCCTGGCTTTTAATCTTGTCCGGTAAGGGTTCAATTTCTACTTGCTGCATTGACATAGCACTACCTTTTATTATTTTTTGCGTTTTTCGGGGCGAGCAAAAGCTTGCCGTGGTAAACACAGTGCAATGGCGTAATTAATCAAAAAGCTGATTTGAGTCAGCTCATTCTTATCACGCTATGTAATCAGTTTTTCGAAAACGACCACTTCATATGCCGATCCACATCGATGATGAAAATCGCGAGCAAGTCTTTGAGTGGAGTGTAGAAAGAGTTGTTTGAGAGCGGCGACAACGGCCCAGGTCGGGCACAGGCGGTATTAGCTAAGCACCCCAGATCATATAGAGAAGCGTTGCTGCTGAACGGGATGCGAATGAAAGCTTGCCGCAGGCGGGAACTGGGCATGGCACGCGAAGGATCTGAGCCCCTCACGGAGATGCTGACATTGCTGCGCGTGACATGTTCTGAGTAGACAGCACGCTTGGTGCAGGCAAGTTGTTTAGTAATCTGTTTCATCGATCTTCGCACCATTTTGTTTTTTCGGATTGCGAAAGTTTTTTCTTCTTTTCAAATAGAATATCACCATCAGTTCTCAGGGCCCATCCTTTTTTGGGCCCTTCAACTGATTTTTTATTCTTTTATGCCATGACCATTTCCTCTGAAATTCCATTAACTTTTATCAGGGTCCCTGACTCGCACCGAGGCGGTCTAGGCTCACCATTGACCGCCTACCGCACCGATCAAACGGGCGCTGTGGATCATCTGATTGGTCTGCACCTTTTGCAGCTTGCGCTGAGCTTCGAGGTCCAGACTCTGCGCCGTGAGAACCTCCAGGTAGCTGATGGCACCTTCCTTGTAGCGCTGCGTGGCCAGCGTCGTGGCACGCTGCGCTGCGCCAAGAGCGTCGTCCTCATCCGATGCTTGCTGCTCCAGGTGGTTGAGCATTGCAAGGTCGTCTTCAACTTCGCGAATCGCATTCAACACAATGCTGCAGTAACGAGCAGAGGCTTCATCAAATTCGGCGACTTTTTGATCCTCCTGAGCTTGCAAACGCCCGCCTTCGAAAATCGGCAGTTGGATCAACGGGCCCAAGGCCCAATAGCGATTGCTGGCTGCCAGAAGCCTGCCACTGCCGGTGGTTTGCCCTCCGACCGATGCGGTCAGCCCTATATCTGGATACATAGCGGCCCGCGCCACGCCAATACCGCGATTGGCGGCGTAGACTCGGCGCTCAGCGGCGGAAATATCAGGACGCTGCTGTAGCAAAGCGCTAGGAAGCGTTTTCGGGATATGGGGCAGTTCAGGCGGTGGATCAGGTAACGTCAGCTTCAATTGCGCAGCAGTAGATCCGACGAGGGCGGCCACCATGTGGAGTTCTACCGGGCGCTGCCCGAGCGTCTCATTCAGCTGAGCTTTGGCGTCGGCTAGTTGGTGCTTCGCTCGAACAACATCGAGCTCTGAAGCAATCGCACCACGGTAACGACTTTCAACAAGTTTCAGAGCCTGGTCGTAGCTGTCGATCGTCTCGCGCAGGATTTTGCTTTGCGCATCCATACCCCGCAGCCTGAGGTAACGGATGGCCAATTGTGTTTGCAACGAGCGCTGGGCTTCTCGCAGATCCTCAGTCGAAGCGGCTGCCTGAGCTTGGGCCATCGAGGCTTCGTTGCGCAGTCGCCCCCACAGATCGAGATCCAGCGTCCCGGCCAGTCCCAGCGTATTGCCGTTGTATACGGATGGCTGACTAGCGCCGCGCAAGGGGCGATTATCAGACTGTCGTTGCCGTAGGGTGGCCATCCCAGCGTCCACCTGGGGTGCAGACAAGCCGGATACCCCTGCAGCATACGCAGCGGCGGCCTGTTGATGCGCCAGTGCTGCATGCAGGTCTGGGTTTCGCTTGATCAGAAGCGCTTGAAGCCCACTCAGCGTGGCGTCGTTGAACAGGCTCCAGTCTATGACTGTGGTCGCGTCAGTCGGTGACGCAGATTGCCAACCCGGCTCAAAAAATTGTGCTGGCAAATCGACGGTCGGTACGCTGTATTGGGGTGCAAGCGAACATCCACTGATCAGTGCGGCAAGTAGTAAAGGCTCAGGCTTTCGGAGCATGGTTAACCACTCCCTCTGCCACTTTGACCTTATCGCCAGCCCGCAAACCATCTGGTGGGTTATCGATGACCTGCTCGCCAACCTGAAGGCCCGCGTCCAGCTGCAAGATAGTGCCCAGGTCGAGGCCTATGTGCACATCCCGAAGGGCAACGAGACCTGCTTTATCCACCACAGCGACTTGTGGACCTGCTTTGCGGAAAATCAAACTGGTCGCGGGTACGGCCACGCTGCTCTGCCGACTGCCAACGGGTAATTCAACCTCGGCATATCCTCCCGGTAGGAGCTTTCCATCAAGGTTGCTCACTTTGAACTGCGCCATGAGGGTGCCAGTGCGCTGATCAATCGAGCCTGCGGTGCTCATGAGCGTTGCATCAAAGGCTTCACCCGCACGCTCTGGTACTCGCAATTTGGCTTTGAAGTCTACCGAGAGCGCGGTGGCGTAACTCTGGGGAATAGGTACAAGCAGCCTCAAATCATGCTTCGCTGCCATGTGGAACAGTTCAGGGCCGTCGGTGTTATCCGCATGTATCAGTTGGCCAACATCCGTTATACGGGCGGTGACTATCCCATCGAACGGCGCTCGCAGCACCTTGAACTGGCCCATTTGCACGAGTCGCTCGTAGTTCGCTTTGGCAGCATCAGCACGTGCCGAGATGGAGCGGGAATCCGCCGCTTTCTCATCTGCATCTTGTTGAGACACCGAGTGCTCAACCAGCAGACGCTGCCATCGAGTGGCGGTGAGTCGCGCAATCGCCGCCTGGGCACGAGCCTGCTCCAAGTCGGCCTTTGCCTGTGCAATCTGTTGGTCCAACTCAGGACTATCGATCTCTGCCAGCACGTCGCCGGCTTTTACACGGGTACCCAAGTCAGCTGTCCAGCGCTTTAAGTATCCACTGACCCGAGCATGGATAGCCGCATCGCTCCAAGGGGCTAATGTCGCAGGCAACCGGAGCGTTTGTTCGGATGAGTCGGCACTTGCGATCACCGTGCTTACGGTCGGCTCAGCGTGTGCAATCGCCCACGCTTCTACCGCGCTGGCCTGGTACGTACGAACAGCGAGGCCGCTGCCCACGGCGATCACGACCAAGGCCACTGCGCCCACCAAGAATTTTCTCGAAGGATTTTTCGTGGCGGTGTTATTACGCGACATCCGGGCGTTCTCCAGCGTTCATCAAAAGTTCGTTCGAGCCCTTGCGCCCATGGACAAGGCTGAACAGTGTTGGAACAAACAGCAGCGTGGCGCAGGTTGCCAAGATCAAACCGCCAATCACGGCACGCCCCAACGGGGCGTTTTGCTCAGTGGAAAGTGCGGTGGGAAGCATCCCGATGATCATTGCCAGCGCTGTCATGCAGACAGGGCGGAAGCGCGTGAAGCCAGCGTCAACAGCTGCCCTCAAGGCATCCCCGTGCACAGCGAGACGCTCTCTGCAGAAACTGACAATGAGGATTGAGTTGGCCGTTGCGACACCCATGCACAGAATTGCGCCTGTCAGCGCCGGTACGGAAAGAGTCGTTCCAGTTAGGAAAAGCATCCATACAATGCCGGCGAGACCCGCAGGCAGAGCGGAGATGATCACCACCGGATCGATCCAGGATTGGAAGTTCACCACGGTCAGCAGGTAAATCAGCACGATTGCCCCGACCAATCCAAACAGCAAGCCACCGAACGCCTCATTCATGGCCTCGATCTGGCCATGCAGCGAAGCAGAGACGCCTTTGGGCCGTATCGATTCGGCGTCTTTCAACACGCGTTGGATATCTGCTGCAACGCCGCCGAGGTCTCGGTCTTGAACATTGGCATAGAGGTTCAGCGTGGGTCGGATATTGTAGTGGCTGATAACTGCAGGGCTCGACTCGCGAGAGATCGTGGCGAGGTTCCCCAAAATCTGAGTGCGCCCGTCGCTTCCGGTAATGGGAAGCGCCTCCAGTTTGCCCAGGTGATCCATCCGATATTGCGGGGCAGCCGCCACCAGGCCATACGAAACCCCAGATTTGGGATCAAGCCAGAACGCCGGCGCGATTTGTGAACTGCCTGCCAGGGACGACGTCATGCTGTTGGTCACGTCGGCTTCGGTGATTCCCAACGGCGAAGCTTTCAAGCGGTCCACGCTGACCTTGAAAGTCGGGTAGCCGGTTGGTTGCTGCAGCCTGAGATCCGCAATGCCGGGAATCAACCGAAGTCGCTTCATCAACTCTGCAGCAAACGCGCGGTTGGCCTCGCCGTTGGGTCCCGAGATCTGTACGTCAAGCGGTGCAGGCGAGCCGAAGTTGAGGATCTGACTGCTCACATCGGCCGGCAAGAAGGAGAATGTGGTGCCCGGGAACTCGCTAGGCAATCGCTCGCGCAGTGCTTTCACATATGCAGCGGTATCCGAATGCCCTTCCTTCAGCTCGATCTGAATGTCACCGTCATGAGGCCCCGTGGTGCCGGTATTGTTGTAGGCCATGTTGATACCCGACGACGGGATACCAATATTGTCCATGATGGTTTCGAGCTGGTTACCAGGAATGACCTTGCGGATCGAGTCTTCGATCCTGTCGAACATCGCAGCGCTTTCTTCGATGCGAGTACCGAGCGGCAGACGGACATGCAATGCAATAGCGCCGCCGTCCACGGTAGGGAAGAAATCCCTACCGAGGGTCGGCACCAAAAGGAACGACGCAAGTACGCAGCCCAGGAATGAGCCGAGGAACACTTGGCGGTTTGCCAGGCCGAAGCACAGCACCTCCAGATAGTGGTCTCGAATGGCGGAGAACCGTTTTTCGAAACCTTGCTGGAACGCGACAAGCCCTTTGGTCAATCGACCGCGGGGGTGATCGCCTTCGTGGTGGTTCAGATAGGGTTCTTCAGGGTGGCGACCTTCGCCCGACTCGACCTGATGTGGTTTGAGCACGAAGAGCGCCATGGTCGGCACCAACGTCCGTGAGAGCAGGAACGATGAGCCCATCGCAAAGATGACCGCGAGGGCCATGGGACGGAACAGGTAGCCGGCGATACCGTTCAGCATGAACATCGGTACGAACACGATGCAAATGCAGAGCAGCGATACGAATGCAGGACCTACGATCTGGCGAGCTCCATCGAGGATGGCCTCCCTGACCGACTTGCCTTGTTCCAGATGCCAGTTGATGTTTTCAATGGTGACCGTCGCATCGTCGACCAGAATCCCGACCGCAAGCGCCAAGCCGCCGAGGGTCATGACATTCAAGGTTTGCCCAGTGACCGACAGAAGCGCGATCGCCGAAAGGATACCCAGCGGAATGGAGGACGCGATGATCACAGTGCTTCGCCAACTGCCCAGAAACAGCAGAATCATCAAGCTGGTGAGCACGGCCGCGATGATGCCTTCATGCGCCACGCTTTCCACCGAGGCTTTCACGAACACCGAAGCATCAGCGAGCAACGACGTTTTCAGCGAGTCTGGCAGGACCTCGTACATTGCCGGGAAGGCATCGCGGATTTGCTGAACGATCGACAGGGTCGAGACCGAGCCATTCTTGAGCGCTGGCATCAGTACTGCGCGGCGGCCATCTACTCGCACGATGTTGGTTTGCGGCGACGAACCATCACGCACGTGAGCGACCTGGCCCAGCGTGATGGTTACACCATTCACCGTCTTCACCGGCAACTGGTTCAGTGCCTCAACTGCCACAGGGCTGTTGTTCAACAACACGGTGTATTCCGAGCGATCAAGCTTCAGCGTACCCACCGGAATGATCTGGTTCTGGGCAGACAGCGCCTTGCCAACATCCTGGGCCGAAAGGCTTTTGGCCGCCAACGCTTGAGGGTCCAGATCCAGCGTGATCTGTCGCTGTTTCCCGCCGTACGGAAAAGGCATCGCCAAGCCTTCGATACTGGAGAGCTGAGGGCGGATGCTGTTGAGCGCCAAGTCTCGGATCTTGGCTTCGGATAGCGAACTGCTCGAGAACGCCATCTGCAGGATCGGAACCGTGGAGGCCTTGTAGTTCAAGATCATCGGCGGCGTAATGCCTGGAGGCATCTGCTTCAACACCGTCTGGGAAATCGCGGTGACCTGGGCGTTGGCCGTACGGATGTCCACACCAGGCTGGAAGAAGATTTTGACGATCCCCATCCCCGGGAGAGACTGCGACTCAATGTGCTGGATGTCGTTGACGGTTGTTCCAAGCGCACGTTCGTAGGTGTAAATCACCCTGCCGGCCATGTCATTCGGCGAAAGCCCGTTGTACTGCCATACCACTGCGATAACCGGGATGTCGATGTCGGGAAATACGTCGGTGGGCGTGCGCAATGCAGCAAGCGGACCGACAATACAGATGAGTATGGCGAGGACTGCAAAGGTGTATGGCTTGTGCAGTGCCGTCTTGACTAGGCCAAGCATAAAAGCTCCAACGGTGATGCTGCCGGCAGCATTGCCGCCGGGTGCGCAAGGGCAGGTGCGCTAAACGAAAGCTCGAAGAGGTGCAAGTCGGTCTGTCAGCGGTTGGTACACACGTCAGCCAAGCGACGATAGGAAACGGTCTTCACCGCACCCTGAGAATCCTCATAAGTCATGGTGGCCTCAACGACCTGGCAGACCGGGGGGTTTGGCTCGTTCAGCATGATGACCTTCGCAACATCCAGGGTCTGGCCGTACTTGTACGGCGCGGTATCAGCGTTGGCCGAGACCGAAAGGGCACTTGCGGAACAAACTAGACAGAACAGCACGGTGTTTGAACTTGCTCATCTCAGGGCACCCGTTTTCATGATCGAGCCTGAATCTTATATCCCGAGACGCGTGAAAGTTTGTCCCTTATGGGATGGTTTGTATGTCTTATGCACCTGATATCTGTCAAACCTGTCAAAAATGTATCAATTCTGTATCAGCCCAATTACGCGGCTCTTTTCAAAATGCTGCCCGTACCTTAGGCTGATAGGATTCGATTACATCAGACGGTTTACACATGAGTTCCAGTCAGCACATTGCAATCGTTGACGACTATCCGGACATCCGGGAGCTGGTTGCGCAATATCTGACCCAAGAAGGCTATCGCGTGACAGCTCTAGCTGACGGGAACACACTTAGAGCACTGTTGGACAAGGATCCACCCGATTTAATAATCCTAGATGTGATGATGCCGGGTGAAGATGGGTTGAGCCTGTGCAGGCACATCCGCTCTCGTTCCAATACACCCGTTCTTTTTTTAAGTGCACGCACGGAAGATCTAGACGTCATACTCGGACTGGAGATGGGTGGCGACGACTATCTCAAAAAGCCCTTCAATCCCCGTGAACTGTTGGCTAGGGTCAAAGCCCTGCTCCGTCGGGCCATGCCTGCAAGCGAGCGAGGTCCCAGCCTGCTGGAGGGATCGATCCGCTTCGGCGAATGGGTATTGAATTGCAAATTAAGAGAGTTATTAGGAACTGACGGCGTATCGGTATCACTGAGTGGGACTGAGTTTAGACTACTGGCTGCATTATTAGAACAGCCGGGGGAGATCGTAACGCGTGACGAACTTCTTAACAAAGTTTCAGGCCGCACTAGCGAACCGTTTGATCGAAGTATCGACAACCAAGTAAGCAGGCTTCGTAGAAAAATTGAGCCGGACCCTAAGAATCCGATTTACATCAGAACCCATTGGGGTGGCGGCTATGCGTTTGTGTACCCGGTTTCCAAATCAATATGAGATTACGAAACCCTAATCTAGCCGCAAGATTCATCGGGCTCATGCTTTTGGCGCTGATAGTCTCGCAAGCGTTGACCCTCAGTATTTTTTGGGACGAGCGCGCGGGGGCGTTGAGGGAGGTGGCGAAGTCTGACTTTCTGAGTCGAACCTCATCGCTAGCCTCACTCCTAGACCGAATGCCCGTGGACGAGCGGCAGATGACGCTTCAGGTCAGCAGCACCGCATACGAACGGTTCTGGCTGTTTCCAGCTTCACCGAGCCAGCCATCAGAGTGGTGGAAATTCGCTCGCCGGCATCTACTTGAACCGTTGAGCCATGGGCAGCCTCAGGGAACGCTCCGCATGCAATTCCGAAGCGAAGATGAGGTTCCACCGGCAACGATTGATGCAACAGCTGCGTGGTCTGTGCCGAACGAAGCTTTATGGCCATCCACCCGAACGGCCAGGTTCATCTACTTGCCACAACTGAATGTCATGGGGGTGGCCACACCGCTGAATGATGGGACTTGGTTACATGCCGCTTACGCGAAACCAGTCACGGACTCTCCGTTTAGTCGCCGAGCATTGGTATCCCTGGGTATCACTGCGCTCGCCCTGACCTTGATAGCTGTGTTGATCGCCCGGGGTATCAGCCGGCCCCTTCGAGATTTAGCACGCGCTGCCCAGCGATTGGGCAAAGGCCATTCAGGAACCGAACTGCGCGAGCACGGGCCTGAAGATATCCGTCGCACCGCCCAGGCCTTCAACCAGATGCAACGCAGAATTCAGCGCTTTGTCGATGATCGCACACGCATGCTGGCCGCGGTGGGGCACGACCTTCGGACCCCGTTGACATCACTCAGGCTGCGCGTTGAGTTCATTCAGGATCCTGAGGTGCAGCGCAAGATGCTTGCTACGCTGGACGAGATCACGGCGATCACTGAGGCAGCGATCGGGTACGGTCGCGATAATGCTGTGACTGAGCCCACCAGGACCATGGACATCGGGACCTTGGTCGAAAGCCTCTGCGAGGATCTGGTCGCCTTGGGAATGTCGGTGTCGTTCTGCTGTAATTCAAAAGTCATTCTAGAGTGCCGGCCTGATGCTCTGCGACGAGCCATCCGTAATCTTATTGAGAATGCTGTGAGATACGGTGAGTGCGCAGACGTCCGTGTTTACAGTGCGGATAAGCACGTTCACATTTCAGTGACGGACAGGGGAAACGGTATCCCTGAATCCGAGCTTGAAGCCGTTTTCACCCCGTTCTATCGGTTGGAACACTCCAGAAATCGTAATACTGGCGGGGTCGGCCTGGGCCTCTCCATCGTACGCACTATAGCCCGTCAGCATGGCGGCGAAATCAGCCTCATCAATCGCGATGGAGGTTTGGAAGCGATCATTTCCCTGCCTGAAAACTAGGCAAGCAGTAGAAATCCGAGGTGGGATGAGACAACGTCTGGTGCTATTCTTTTTGAGCGTTTTTTTCGCATTCCGAAAACAAGAATTACACCAGGTAGATATCCCGCATGGCTCCTAGAACCTCAACAAAAAGCGAAACCGCCGCCGCTGACGAAGATAAAAATCAGCGCAGCACTGTGCAGTCTCTTGCCAAAGGGTTTCGAGTCTTAGAGGCCTTCACAGCGGAAAGCGACGAGCTCACGCTGAGCCAAATCGCGGCCAGGGCCGAACTCGACCCTGGCACGACTTACCGTATGCTGAATACGCTGGTGGACCTTGGCTATGTTTCTCGGATTCCTGAGAGTAAACGTTTCTCCCTCACGCTCAAAATTCTCAACCTAGGCTTCCATGCCATTGCTCACACGGATCTGCGCAGTCTGGTTCGCCCTGTACTGAGGGGACTGGTCAGCGAAACCAGCGAAGCCGCAAGCTTTGCGGTGCTGCAAGGCGCAGACGTTCTCTATCTGGAACGTGTCAGGGCTGGTATCACTCGGCTTGGTGTGGATATTCGCATTGGTACAACGGTGCCGGCGTGCCAGACAGCGATTGGCCAATCGATCCTCGCGTTCCTTCCTGAACACGAGGTTGAGCGCATCATTGAGCGTTCCTCGTCCACCTCCTTCATGAGCAAATCCCTCTCTCGGCCATTGTCCGAGGTTTTGGAGCAAATTCGTAAGGATGGGTACATCATCACGGACTCACTGTTCGCCGAGGGCCTGCGCGTTCTCGCCGTTCCGGTCCTGGATATCGACGGCTACCCAGTAGGTGCCATCAGCATTGCAGCGCCGGCAGTGCGGTGCACTACAGAGGAGCTTGAACGCCTAGCACTGTCGTTGACCGTAGCGGCGGCGAAGAACATCGGGCGAGCACTGCAGGCTAGCGGAAGCATCAATTTCAGCCTTTAAACCAACCACTGAGTGTTACCAGTTATAGGCCAAACAGATTCTCATGCGCATAGAGTGGGATCAGGCTTAGCACCTGTGCAGCGGGCAGCTGCTGTATGTCTACCAGGCGTCACCAGCGGACATTTACTTCGTATCTCCCTGGGGCGCTTGCCTCATTTGGCAGGGCGAATTTCTTAGTCGTCCGCCATCCGATCGGATTTCCAACATGCTGCCGGGCGCCTACAATCGCAGCACTAGAAACGACCGAATATCGAACAACGGTTCGATAAACGCACAAATTCCATTAACCCCCCCTCTTCTGCTGCCCAATCTTGCGGCACGCTATGGCTCACATCAGCAAAACAAAGCCAATCGCTGAGTGGCGCTCCAGTCACCTCACCGCTCAGCGGCTGACAAGCAACCCCCTACTCCAGGAACAACCAGGAGCTCGCCTTGATCAATAAAACGTTTGAGTCCATTGCCAAAGCGGTGGAAGGCATCACCGACGGTTCAACCATCATGGTCGGTGGCTTCGGTACGGCCGGCATGCCATCTGAGCTTATCGATGGGCTGATCGCCACCGGTGCCCGCGACCTGACCATCATCAGCAACAACGCCGGCAACGGCGAGATCGGCCTGGCCGCCCTGCTCATGGCGGGCAGCGTGCGTAAGGTGGTCTGCTCGTTCCCGCGCCAGTCTGACTCCTACGTGTTCGACGAGCTGTATCGGGCCGGCAAGATCGAGCTGGAAGTGGTACCGCAAGGCAACCTGGCCGAGCGTATCCGCGCAGCGGGTTCGGGCATCGGTGCGTTTTTCTCGCCAACCGGCTACGGCACCCTGCTGGCCGAAGGCAAGGAAACCCGTGAAATCGACGGCCGCATGTATGTGCTGGAAATGCCGCTGCACGCCGACTTCGCGTTGATCAAGGCGCACAAGGGTGACCGTTGGGGCAACCTGACCTACCGCAAGGCCGCCCGCAACTTCGGCCCGATCATGGCCATGGCCGCCAAGACCGCCATCGCCCAGGTCGACCAGGTTGTCGAACTCGGTGAACTAAACCCGGAACATGTCATCACCCCGGGTATCTTCGTCCAGCGCGTGGTTGCCGTTACCGGCGCTGCCGCTTCTTCGATCGCCAAAGCTGTCTGAGGCCTGCCATGACCATCACCAAAAAGCTCTCCCGCACCGAGATGGCCCAACGCGTGGCCGCAGACATCCAGGAAGGCGCGTACGTAAACCTGGGCATTGGCGCACCGACCCTGGTGGCCAACTACCTGGGCGACAAGGAAGTGTTCCTGCACAGCGA
>Ga0105251_10002117_pt1 | contig 15977 bp, 7 predicted proteins | sample KBSS64metaG_FD_80424 | JGI IMG/M metagenome (GOLD analysis project Ga0105251, IMG submission 80424) | Switchgrass rhizosphere microbial communities from Kellogg Biological Station, Michigan, USA - KBS S6-4 metaG | ecosystem: Host-associated > Plants > Roots > Rhizosphere > Soil | place...
CCGACGGCTGGGCCCTGCTCGGCCGCTCGGAACTGGCACTGGGCAATCTGGAAAAAGCCAACCAGGCCTTTGCACGTGCGGTAGGCCTGGCGCCGGATGAAGTTCCGCTGCTGGTCGAGGCCGCACAGGCCCGGGCCGAAGCGGACCCGGCCAAGCGATTCGACGACGTGGCGCTGCAGTGGCTGCGCCACGCCCAGCAGCTGGACCCCGCAAGCGAGCGCGCGGGCTGGTTGATCGGCATCGCGCAGCGCCAGCGTGGGCAGAATGCCGAGGCGGCGGCCACCTGGGAGGCACTGTTGCCACGCCTGGATCCGGCAGCGGCCACCGCGTTGCGCCAGCAGATTGCCATCGCGCGCGGCAAGGCCGGCGACGCCCCGGCCCAGACCGCCACCGCGGCCACATCCCACGTCGTGAACGTGACCGTGACCCTGGGCCCGGGCATCGACAAAACCACCCTCCCAGCCGACGCCACGGTGTTCGTCATTGCGCGCGCGCCCGGCGGCCCACCGATGCCGGTGGCGGTGCAGAAACATCGCCTTGCAGACCTGCCGCTGCAGATCACCCTGGACGACAGCAACAGCCCGATGCCAACAGCGAAACTCTCCTCGCTCGACGAAGTAGACGTCTTCGCCCGGATCTCGGCCACGGGCCAGGCCAACCGCCAGGAAGGCGACATCGAATCCCCAACCGTACGCATAAAGCTCCCAACCAAAGAAGGCGTAAAGCTCACCCTGTAGAGACACGCCACGCGTGTCCCACGCAATCCGTGCCCCCCAACCCGCCATCCCCCAGCACATACCATCCCACCCCCAACACGGCATCCCCACCCGGCCCGGTTAAACTGGCCCCATGACCGAATTCATCCCCCCCGGCACCCGTTACCACGCCCTGCCCTCGCCGTTCGCCTTCAAGCGCGGCGGTGAACTGCACGATGCACATGTGGCCTACGAAACCTGGGGCAGCCTCGACGCCGACGCTGGCAACGCCATCCTGATCGTCACCGGCCTGTCGCCCGACGCGCACGCCGCAGCGAACGACACCAACCCGGCACCGGGCTGGTGGGAGGGCATGCTGGGACCGGGGAAGGCGATCGACACCGACCGCTGGTTCGTCATCTGCGTAAATTCGCTGGGCAGCTGCAAGGGCTCGACCGGCCCGGCCACGATCAACCCGGCCACCGGCGAGCTGTACCGCCTGCAGTTCCCCGAACTGTCCATCGAAGATGGCGCCCGCGCCGCAGTGGACGTGGTGCGCGCACTCGGCATCACCCAGCTCGCCTGCGTGATCGGCAACTCCATGGGCGGCATGACCGCGCTGGCAGTCCTGCTGCTGCACCCGGGCATCGCGCGCAGCCACATCAACATTTCCGGCAGCGCGCAGGCGTTGCCGTTCTCCATCGCGATCCGTTCGCTGCAGCGCGAAGCGATCCGCCTGGACCCGCAGTGGAATGGTGGCCAGTACAGCGACGACCATTACCCCGAGTCCGGCATGCGCATGGCCCGAAAGCTGGGTGTGATCACGTACCGCTCCGCGCTGGAATGGGATGGCCGCTTTGGCCGCGTGCGGCTGGACTCGGACCAGGCCGACGGTGATCCGTTCGGGCTGGAGTTCCAGGTGGAAAGTTATCTCGAAGGGCATGCCCGTCGCTTCGTGCGCTTCTTCGATCCCAACTGCTATCTGTACCTGAGCCGCTCGATGGACTGGTTCGACCTGGCCGAATATGCCAACGGCGATGTCATGGCCGGGCTGGCCAGCATCAAGGTGCCGAAGGCGCTGGCCATCGGGGCCAACACCGACATCCTGTTCCCGGTCCAACAGCAGCAGCAGATCGCCGACGGCCTGCGCGCCGGTGGCGCCGACGCGCAGTTCATCGGGCTGGACTCACCCCAGGGGCATGATGCGTTCCTGGTGGATTTCGAACGGTTCGGTCCGGCGGTGCGCGCCTTCCTCGCCGCGCTCTGACGCTTGCGTCCGTGGCCCTGCCCCGCCGGCTCAGGATCGGGTCCGCAACGCACGATGCAGCTCTTCGGAGGGACCGATCCCGAACAGTTGCAGGTACTCGCCCGCCATCCGCCCGCAATCCCAGATATTCAGGCGCGCGGCCAGCGAGGTAACCGTGTCGCCGGGTCGCGCGGCACGCAACGCGCGGCGCATGGCGTGCAGGCGGGTCATGCCGACATAGGCCTGCGCGCTCATGCCCAGCGATTCGACGAACGCGCGGTTCAGCGACCGCTGCGACACATTGAGGATCTGCGGCAGGCCTGCCAGTGATTCGCCACTCTCGATGCGCGCGTCGATCACCGCGATCGCGCGCCGCACCATGCGGCCACGTGTGACCGGCTGGCCTGACCGCTCGCGCGGCACCGGCGCGGCAAGCGCGTCGGTCACCGCCTGCAGCAGGCGTTCGCGGAGCCCCCGCCCCGCCGCCTCGGGCGGTGGCGAGCCGCCCCGCTGCACCGCGTCGAGGGTCGCGGCGGCCAACGCCACTACAGCATTGGGACGCTGCACCACCCAGGGGCGCTTACCGTCCCATGTCGTGAGGTCGATGCCTTCGCGCTGCATGCGCTGCCACATCTCCAGCTGCGGAACATCCAGCCCGAAGTAGTGTCCCGGCGCGCGCGAGCGCGCGTGCAGCTCCACGCCCGGTGGCAGCAGCGCGAACATGCCATCGTGAACCTGCTGACCATTGATGGTGGTTTCCGAACCGGCCGACGGTGCGTAGATGCCGAACACACCGGCCTGGTAAGCGCCATCGTAGATGGCCGCCGCACCACTCTGGCCGCCCACCAGCACCAGGCCGCCTGCGTCGACCACCTCCATCGACCAGCCGCGTTGTTCGCGCGATGCAAGCTTCACCCTTCCCTGCAGGCTGGGAATCGCCTCGGCGTAGGCTTCGAAGTCCGGGAAAGCGAATCGGGTCATGCAGCGCGGACGCGTGGACGTGAGGCGGCTGACGGTCGGGGAACGCCAGTGTACGTTACGGTGCGCACCGGAGCGATTTTCGGGAGGATTGGTAATGGCAGGCTGTGCTTGACCGCTTCCCATCGCATCAGCGACACCAAGAACTCGAAAAACATTCATGTGCATAAGCCATGCGATCTCCGACGACCCCGGCGAAATCGCGGTCGAAACAGTTGCTCCATGCTCCCGCAACGGGAGCATGGGGTGGCAATGCGGCTGCCGCCTTCGCGATCCAAGGACACTAACCCGACTCATCCAAGGACGCGCTGAATCTCCTCAAGGTCAACCAAGGGAACAGGCAGGATCACGTAGCCGGTGAGCAGCACATAAGGCGAATCGAAGGTACCTGCCAGGATAACGTATGGATACTCGGACGCGGGATCGGCGGTATAGATCCCCCTCTCATCAATGGTGCCGCCGCCCACCAGTATCTCCCAGAGCGTTTCATCTTCCGGGACCAATCCCTTCCCTCCGTCCAACCCGACTTTGATCTTGCCGGCCGGGAGGCCAGCGTCAGGCAGGATCACAATCGTCCCATTGATCACCTGCTCCAATAAAAGCAGATGCGACGTGGCAGTACCTCCCCGAGCGTCCTTGGCGGTAATGGTGTCAATACTGAAAAGTCCACCGCTGGAGCCGCTCCCAGGAACATAGAACATATCACTGTCATCGAATTCAGCTGCATCCTCATTGGGCGGAGTCGTGGTCAAGGTGCCACCGGTGACACTGTTCACGGTCCACGTCAATTTTCCGTCCGCCAGCGACCCACCGGACAGTCTGACCTTCTTGCTGGCCTGTGACGCTGCCACCACCATCGGATTGATCACCACACTCCGCTTCACAACGCGGACCAAAGCTGAACTTGCGCGATCGCCTTTTGCCGCAGTTACCCTCACCATGGTGTACGCCTGCCCGCTGGGGATCTGCGCGTCCGTTGGGGCCGTATACCGCCCTCCCTGGGTAATACTGCCGAGCGCCCCAGAAAAACCGGGAACGCTTTCAAGCGACCACGTAACGCCACTCTGCGCCGGCACAACGGTGAAATCCGCTGAGTCGCCGTGGATGAGATTCTTTTCGTCCGGGCTAACCTGGAATGAGGTACGCTGGGGCGAAATGTCGCCGAATATCGCCAGGTCGCATGGCAGTCGGACCGACTTCTGCTCAACGCTCTGATCTCCCGTGAACAGCAGACCATACAGACGGAACGTTTCCAGTTCCTGAGTCCCGTCGGCAATTTCCCGTTGCAGCTCAAGTATCTTCTGCTCCATGAACTCTTCGGCCAATTTAGGCAACTTTGGAAGATAGTTCTGCATCGAGTCCGTTACATCCCATGGAGTCAACCGGACACCCACGACACCGGAGTCAGCAAGGGCAAGATCGACAATGCCACCGTTATCAGTGAGTGTGAAGCCGTACCTGGACTCGATGCCAAACTGCGCGTAGTAGTACGCGTGCCCCGCAACATCCGAGCCCCTAAGCATCATCAGAACTCTATGACTAACCTCGACGTTGTCGGCAAATTGCCAGACCATCCGCAGCTGCTCATCCACCATGGTTATGGTGAATGCCCCGCGCTCCTGCGCATTAAAGACATATAGGTTGCTGGATATGTTCAGGTAACGCCCATAGCCATCAAGCTCCACTCCATGCTGTTCAGGCGAGTAGTGTCCCTCGGTGAACCTGATTCCCGTAACCGTACCCTTGTCCGGGTCGGTCAAGAACTCGAACTTGGGACGCTCCATGCTCGAGCGCGCAACGCCCTGCGGCAGCAGCCCTCTCATGAGAGTGTCATTGGAGATGAGCATGGTCGATGACCTGCCGGCAGGAATCGGGTAAACCCACTTCGCATCTCCGTCCGGCAAATCGCCTGCGTCATTGCCTCGGGTGCCAACGAACAGAAGAATCGCGCCCTCCTTGGACCCCTCCTTCTCGCCCGACCGCGCAGGCTGTGCGGTGATGGCGCGAAGTCGGAACTTGTCTGGATGCAGTATGTCTCCCTCCTCGAAGTCGCTCAATGTGCCGAGACGAAAGCGCTGCTTCTCCTCCGGTAAATTATAGAAGATCGACTCATACATTTCGCCACCTTTTCTCTGCTCATTGTAAGTGGTGGCAAACGTTACCCTGAAGTTGGTCGCCTTCTTGAGATCAAGCTCCACCACATTGCCATGATTGACCTCGCCCTGAGTATCTTCCAGACGGATCTCCGCAATCAGCCTGGGAGCCTGCAACGGGTCGTACCAGCTGATTCTGGTAACCTGTTTCGGAGCGACACCGGCTTGCTCCACGGTCATCTGCACCCCACCCACGATGGGCATGTTCAGTCTCGCCCACACACTGGTGCCACTGTTCTCGAAGGACAGACGAGGTGGGCCAAGGACATGATCGTACAGGTACTCCCAGACTTGGGTGGTCCCGTCTACCATCTTGACCGTTCTAGTGATCGGGTCAAGGTATTCGTCCCTGGAGTACCTATCGATATACTCCTGCATCAACAGCTGGTTTGTCTTGCTGCGATCCAAGGCAATTAGCACCGGCCAATTGTAGGTCCGCGGCTCAAGTCTCAACCAGTTGACTACTTCGTCTTCAGACAGCATCCAACTCGGATGGGCAACATCGGACATGATCGTATCTCCTCAGGTGATGGAACGTGTTAGTCAAGAAAGAACCTTGACGACTTCATCCAGTTCAATCAGCGGAGTAGGAAGAATGAGGTAATTTCCAAAGTGCCCATACTCGAACTCGTACTCTGCTGTGATTACGGCAAAATGCAAGGGGGATTTTGGATCCGGGGTATACAAGCCGCTAGACGATATCGAGCCGCCACCAATTTCCACCTTCCAGACAGCGTCCGGGATCGGCTGCGCGCCGCCGCCGTCGAACTCGAGCTGGATCTGTTCCCCGGCCTTGCTACTCTCCGATCGGATCCTGATTGCGCCGCGACGCTGCTTTTCAACGACAAGCACAAAGGTACTTCGGGCGTGGCCGGAAGGGGAGCGCACTGCCACTTCATCGACGCTGAAGAACCCGCCGCTCAGACCGTCGCCACGCTTGTACACGTGATCGCCGGGATCGAAAAGAGCGCCATCATCGGCGGCCGCCATTTCCAAGGTTGCGCCTGTAGCGGTGGTCAACGACCATGCCAATCGTCCGCCTTCCTGACTGCCGGCCGACATCCGTACTTGCGCACCTGGCGAAGCAACGGCGAAGACCAGCGGGTTTAGGGCGACATGCTCGCTCAATACCTCGACCATCACGCTACTGGAATGTGAGCCACTCGAGGCGTTCACCTTTACCAGTAGGGACTTACTTTCCATCGCGTCAGCTGAAGGGGCGGTATAGAGTCCGCTGGACGAAACACTGCCAACGCTTCCTTGGGAGCCGTCGATCGCTTTGACGCTCCACTCCAAACCTTGGTGACCTGGTGTCACTCCAAGCTGAATTTTTCCTCCGGCAGTCACGCGGCCATGTGTTGGACTAACCAGGAACGCCCCCGGCCTTTCGCTTAGATGGCCAAACAACGCAAGGTCCCTTGGAAGGTGCACAGTCTCAACCGCCAGCCCTCCACTACCCGGACATTCGACGCCCTCCCATCGAACCTTATCCACGTCGCGAAGTCCGCCCTCCTCCATTGCTAGTCCCACATGGCTTACGAAACTTCCCAGCTCATGGGCGAGCCCGCTGCTGATTGCATCGGCGATCGACGGGAAATGCTCGTAGTGCAACGGATCGAGCACCCCCGCCTGCCGATACACGGGTTTGAACCAACCAGCTGCATTCAGGGAGCTTTGCACCACAAGACTTCCGCCTGCATTCTTCGAGAATGCATGAGTGCTGCTTATCCGCCACGCGGAGTCCACAGCGCTGGTACCTTCCGGCACGTGCGACTTCAGCAAGGGCGGATCGACTTCTGCGAAGGTCGATGTTTTCCAATTGAGTTTCAGCCCCGCGCCTGATCTTGATATCTCCATCGGTGCGGCGAGGGGCACGTTACCCGAAAGCGGCACATGGAACTCGTAGCTCAACGCGCCCAAAGGCGGCGCCACCAGGTCACCCACTTCAAGTTTGAAGCTCCCTTTTGTAAGCACCAGGGTAGAGGGATCTTCATTGCTATCGAACGAGAACTCCGCGTCTGCAGATACGCCACGAACCCCCGATCCAACAATCTGATGCATCACGTAGCGACTACTCACCCAAAGAGCGGCGTCATAGCCATTCGGGATCGGATACATCCAGTCCCCTTCGGGATCGGGATGTGCGCCCGGCTCGCTTCCGATGGCTGCGATCATCAATACCACCCCGCCCTCGGACGTCGCCTTGCCGTCCGCATCGAGAACAGGGAAAGGACGCGGGCTTACCACACCGGGTGAGAGGCTGCCGTCGGACCATTTTCCGAGCGTGCTCATGCGACAATAGCGGGATTCCTGCGGAAGCTCGGCAAACTTCTCGTGAAAGAACGTGCCACCCTTGAGCTGCTGCTGGAGAGGCCCTGGAAAACTGAAGCGATACTGCTCACCCGTCGCTGCATCCATCTGCACATAGCGAGCATCCTCGCCAGGGCCTGCTGGCTTTTCAATGAACGTTTCCATCACCAACCGTGGCGCCAGCAGGGGAGAATACTCGGCGACGCGCGTAATGTGCTTCGGACTTCCACCCACGATTTCGACGGAAATCTGCGCACCGCATAACGCGCGTGCAGTCGTAACGATTCGAGCGCTGCTGATATTACTTTCTTCAAACGACACCTGCGGTGCGCCGAGTCGAACGGAATAGAGGTGCTCCCATACCGAGTTCTCCGATATCACCACCTTCCCGGATATCGACCCCGCAAAGGGATGGTGATCTTCACGCTCCAGGTAATCCCGCAGGAGCGATTCATTCAACGCGGTGCGACCGTATGCCAACCATGCATCCCATCCAAAGGTTCTGGGTTTGAGCTTCATCCAATCCAGAAGGTCGCCTTCGGACGGAGCGCGTCCGGAACCCATATTGCTAGACATGACCATCACTCCCTTGGAAGTTGTTTGCAGGAATCGACGACTTCGTTGACACCGTTACATCTCTTCTCAGGCTGCAACAGTGAGGGTCGTAACCGGGAAGTTCTGCAACGGCGGCCAGGTAGCGCCGCGATCGAAGCTAACGAAAACCTTGATGTAGAGCGGAAAGTTGAGCTTCAAGCCGGTCAGGAATGCCCTGGGAATTACTACCTTTCCGTCATTCCCAATTCCGCCAGCCACCTCTGCGGCGGTCAACGCCCGCTTGTCTATGGAGAGATGCGTCACCGGCTTCAGGTCGTTGTCCGAGCCCTCTATGCGCATCATGATGTGCTGGTCAGCCGTGACCAGTTGCCACTTGGCCAAGGTCAACGTTGCGCCGCCTGCAGGCACGGCGGCCAGGCTGATACGGTCACTGCCCTGCGCTTCCTTGCACTGCACCGGCTGCAGCATCCCAGGATCCATGCGGTCGATCTTGACCCTGCGTGGCTCGGAGGTATACGTGCGTCCCTTGGCGTCCACCACGTCGTAGTGCATCGGCACGGTCTTGGCGATGAAGAACGCCATGTTCTCCATCGGTATGTGGAATTCCCGGCCCCCTGGACTGACCGGCGTACTGGTCTGGTACGCTCCAGGCGAATCTGGATCGCACCACTGCACCGTGACGGTGTCGCCTTCGCGCAGGTCGGTTTCTGCGGAGATGACCAATGTGCCGCCACGCGCAACCTTGTGCGGCTCCAGGAGCTGCTCCTGGCCGGTGCCGACAGCCTCCTGCAGCTTCATCCAGGGGAACGTACGTTGTGGCGCGTTGGCGGTCGAGTTCAGCGATACGTAACCTGCCATCAGACCCATGTTGCCGGCGCGGTCGCGTACCTGGTAGCGGGCCATGCGGGTGCCGTCGCCCCGGGCCCGGATCAGGTCACCCGGGAAATCGAGCATGATCGGCAGCCCCATATCGGCCTGCGCCAGCACGCGACTGCTGACCAGAGCATCGTCTTCGAACTGGGTGTCCCAGTACCATCGCAGTGTGTCGCCGGGAGTTGCGTCATAGTCCGGAACCGTTGCCTGGACCACATCTTCGTTCTCCTCGAGGTAGTCCGCTGTAATGCCGTCCTTGACGATCTCCGGTGGAAAGACGAGTCGACCATTGTCGCTGCCGAGCGTCGGAGGCGTGCGGTCCGTCGTGATGACCCGCTCTTCCGAGTCGATCCACTCGCCATTGAAGGTCATGACCTCGTACCAGAGCCGATGGGTTCCCTCCAGCGCGTGGCGGCTTTCCACCTCCAGGATGAGATCGGCAGGCGGGACCGGTGCCGTCCATTCCTTCTCCACCTCCAGCGTCTCGCCCCAGTAGAACCGCAGGATCTCCGGCGCCCCTGGCATCGGCATGGAGTTCATCCATTTCGGGATCTCCACACGTAATGGTCGGTTGACGCTGCCTATGGGCAGCAGGCCTGGCTGCCCGCCCGGGATATCGTCCATGGCAGCAGGAACGACGGGAGGCAGCAGTTTCGCGAGTCCTGCTTCGTGCCCTGATCGCTGTTGCTGCGCGTTCACAACGTCGCTCCCAGGCTCAACTCGCAAGAGCCGTTACCGTGGTACATCGCCACGACAAGCCTGAATTTCTCCGAGGTCAGCTCATGACCCCCATGCTGAAGTGTGTATTTGATATAGGCATACCCCACTGGATACAGAGGGCCGTCGTACGTCGGAAGGATGTAGTCCTCGTAGGGTTCCACCCGCCAGATGAAGCCAGCGAGCTGTTCTTCGTTGAGAGTCACGGGTTGTTCGAAGATGGCGTCGGTAAGTTCTTCTTCTTCCGGGTTGCCGCGATGAGGCGTCCAGGTCAACGTTACCGTGTCGCCGACGTCCAGGAATGCCGAAAGATCCGGAACCTTGATCAGGATGGCGTGCAGAGGGCCATCAAGGTGTCTGCAGGCAACCATTGGTCCGAGTGGCGAATCCTCCGCAGCCGGGACTTCCACCGGCGGCGGGACCAGCACGACTGCATCGGCGTCGACCAGTGTGGTGCCGGAGCGCTGCTCGTTTGGCGAATCCGGGTGCCCCACGCGGAAGTGCACCGGCAGCGCCGGGTTGTTGTTCACCTGCTGGATGACATCCCAGGGGATCTCCACGGTGACGGGCTCACCCGCCGTTTCCGTACCGGTCACCTCGTAGGTCACAGCCAGCTCGGTGCCCCAGTAGACGCGCACTTCTTCTCCCGCAAGCGCTGGCGTGTACATGGTGAAGGTCAGGGTGGCGTCCTGGCCGTTGTCGTCACGCGTGAGTATGTTGAGCTGCTGCGAGGTCTTGCCCATCACCTCGGGTTGGCCCAGCGCCGGGTTGATCGTATCAGGCCATTCCGGCAGATCCGGCCCGGCCACGGAAAGGTCGACGTCCACGGTGTTGGTTGCCGGGCCGAACACCACGTCGCCCCGCAGGATCCGGTAGCTGATGGTCGTGGTGACCGCGCCAGGCGTGCCTGCGGCCTCGTACTGGTCGCGGATCGCAACGTCCGGCACACGGATCAGCAGCGGGAAGGGCCGGTTGCCGATCTGCTCGGGCTGCATGGTGAAGTTCGCCCAGCTTAGCCAGATCCGGTCTGTCGCCTTCCAGTTTGGAATGTCCGCAATGCTGACGTAGATGCCGCCGTCATGGACATCGTGGAGGTCGATCCAGCCTTTTTCCGCCTGGGGTACTTCCGGTGGCGGGAGTGCTCCAGGCAGGTCTCCCAGCGCCACTGCAACCTTGGTCGGCCGGGAAAGCTGGCTCAGGTTGGTCGCCTTGTCGCGCAGTACGTAGGCCAGGTAGCAGCCGCCATCGCCCACCCGCTCGATAACCTCCTTCGGCACGTGCAGGTCCAACGGAAACTCCGAAACGTCTGCTACGCCATTCGGGGGCGGCAGGTCCTCGCTGGGTAGCGCATTGAGCCACCACCACATCACCTGGTCGCCTGGCTGCAGATCTGCATAGGCCGGCAGCCGCCAGACCAGTCCTTCGGGGTGCTGCTCCAGATACTCGTCATTCACCTCGGCACCGTCGGCCACGATCGGCTTGGGCGGCACCTCCGCGCCCCAAGGCGCGGTCGTATCCACCACCACCGGAATCCTGCGCGAGTCGGAGTACTCACCGGTCCAGATGATCAGCCGATACAGCAACTGATAGTTGCCGTCCGGGTGGAGGTATTTGTCCGGCACCCTCAACACGAAGGGAGCATCGCCGGGATTGATTGGGCCCATAAGGTCGAGGCTGTCAACCATTTCTGGCGACGTGCTGCCGTCGTGCCCGTCGCCCCACAGCAACATGATGGTATCCGTCGCCCCTGGCGGGGGCAGGTTCTGCCACAGATCGATCAACACGTCCACGCCGTCACCCGCATGTATGACGTCGGGTTCGAGCGTGATCAGCCCGCCATCGGTGTTGACCACGTCCTCCGGACGGAATCTGGGCGGCGCGACGATGTCGACCGGTTCCTCATCGAGGCGGACCGCCACCGTCACGTAATCCGCCGGAAGTGTCACGTTGCCGGCGCGGTCGGATATCTGGTAGCGCAGTTTGCGCGCTCCGTCGCCACTGGCACGGAATGCTTCGCCGCTGTAGTCCACGAAAATGTCGTTGCCGATATCGGCGGCGCCCAATGTCCTGCGACCCACCTCCTCATCGTCGTCATCATTGACGTCCAGGAAGTAGATGATCACATCGTCCACCTCCCCGTCTGCATAGGGCACTTTCACCTGCACCTTGTCCTGGTTTAAAAGCAGGTATTCGGGAGTCACCCCATCGGTCATGTCTTCCGGCAGCTCCATCGCACTGGGATCCGGAAGCGTCGGCGCTGTGAGATCGATGATGACGGTCAGCTTCTCCGATAGCTGACGCGGATCCTCACCAATGGTGACGTTGTAGCTCAGCAGGTGCGTGCCTTCGGTGAGCTCATGCGTTGGCACCGTGAACGTCAGTTTCGCTTCGTCGATCGGCCCTTCGTAACTGACGTTCATCACAGACGTATCGTTCCACAGGCACTGCAGCGCGTGCGCGACGTCTTCCGTGGGATCCTCCCCGGGCCACTTCGGCACCGTGAACGGGAGTGGCTTGGAGGCCATCGCGGCAGGCAACAGATTGCCCGCGAGCAGGCCTTCAACGACCGGCAACGGCAGGTCTTCCGGCGTAGCGCTCTTTACCCGGGTATTGGCATTGCGTTTCATGTGGATGATCTCCATTACGCAGGCACAGGATGAGACGGATCAGACAGATCAGACAGATCAGGCGGGCGGTAGCTGGCAGGAAACTCCCGCGTTGTACATGCCAACGCCTTTGTCGTCGCGGGCCGAGTGAATCCGCTCACTCCCCAACGTGAAGGCATATCGGACGGTGGCGTAGCCCCAGCGCTGCTTCGGCGGTGGATCGTCCTCGGCATAGAGATAGACGGGCAGGATGTGCGTCTCGTACGGCTTCACCTGCCAGATGAAACCCGTGGCAGGATGATCAGGACCCAAGGTGAGAACATCCTCCTTGACCGCGGCGGTCAGCTCTACATAGTCGTATCCAAACGGCGTCCAGGTCACGGTGACCTGGTCGCCGTCGCCGAGCCATTCCGAAAGATCGGGAATGACCACGCGCAGCGCGTTGTCGTTGTCGAGATGCCTGCATGCAACGGTCGTCTCGCCGGGGGCCAGCGCCTCGAATGAGGGTGCGGGCGGTGTCAGGGTGAAGGCGTCCGCATGGACCAGCGTGGTCGGCGAACGCACGTGGTTGGGGGAATCCGGCGCGCGCACGCGGTAATACACCGGCAGCTGCGGGTGGTTGCCCACCTCGGCAATCACCGCCCATGGAATGCTCACCTCACGCTGCTCGCAGGGCTGGTCCGCCTCCGCGACGGTATACGTGGCTTCCGGCACGAGCGTGCCATACCAGTAAAACTCGAGACGCTCGCCGGCATGCAGCGGAGCGTACAGGTCGAAGCGCACAGCGGCGGCCTGTCCGTCGTCGGCCCGGCTCAGCACGTTCAGTTGATTGGATACCGCCCCGAACACGCGTGGAGCCGACAGCTCGGGGTTCACCAGCTCAGGCCAGTCCGGCAGCTCCGGTCCTGCATGGGAAAAATCGACGTCCACCATGATGGCGGGCGCGTCGAACGACAGGTCGCCGCGCTTCACCCGGTACGCCACCTGCGTGGGCACCGCACCTTCCGCCGCACCATAGGTGTCGCGCAGCACCTGTCGCGGCACTGCCAGCATCAAGGGAAAATGAGGTTCCACGCCGAGCGTGCTCTCGCCGAGCCAGGTGCCACCCCAGGCAACCTCGAGCCGGTCGGTGGGTTTCGGGTTGTCGAAGGCATCGATGACCACGTACACGCCTGCCACTGCGTCGTCCAGGCTGACTACGCCGTCATCGGCACTGGGGACGCGCGGGGGAGGCAGGTTGGTCGGCAAAGGCCCAAGCGCCACTGCCAGGCGTGCGTGTGCGGTGCGGCTGACATTGCCGGCCTTGTCACGCACCCGATACGACAGATAGCAACCACCGTCGCCAGTGGCCTGTACCACCTCTGCGGGCACGTGGACGGTTGCAGGCGCTTCAGAAACCGGTACGGACTCGAACGGTACGCTGTCGGGGTCGTCCGGCAGCGACCAGGTCCACCAGAAATCGACCACGTCGCCGGGCGCGACGTCCGTGTAGCCAGGCAACGTCCACGCCACACCCTGGGGATTCAACCCCAGATAGTCATCCGTGATGGGTTCGGCGGGAATACCGGGCGGCGGCGGATCCGCGCTGCCGAACGGCGGCTCGCTATCGCAGCGGATCGGCACAGGCTCGCAACTGGCCACCTCCCCATTCCAGGTCATCACACTGTAGCGAAGACGATACGCGCCATCCGGGCGCAGGAACTGCGGTGGGATGTGCACGGTCAGCGGAAAGCTGGCGGGATCGACCGGGCCTTCGAAAGGGTGCGAATCCACCAGTTCGAAGTCACCCCCGCCGGCAGAATCGCCCGGCGCCCACTCCAGGTCCAGCACATCGAACTGACCAGGCAGCTGCGCGTGGTTATGCCACAGCGGAATCTGCAGCGAAAGCCCTTGCCCGCGTGCGATGACGTCCTTGTGAAGGGTGCCATCCGCGGGATCTGTGATGTCGCCTTCGGCAAACAGCGGCGGCAACAGAGCATTGGCGGCTGCGTAGCTCTCCGCGCTCGTGAGATGGCGGCGCTTGTAGTCCCGCCAGCTGCTCCGTGCCCGTTGCGAGATCACTCTTTTATTAATGATGTTCATGACCACATTCCATTTTTGGAATCCGATTCGATCACTGCCGGATACTCTGATTGAGCTTCGCCGTCTTGGTGCGCGGGTCGCGCGGGGTGCCGGCAGAACGGCCGCCTGCGCCGCGGACCATTGATGCTTTAGGCGTTTTCCCAATGAACCCAACGCCGCCCTGCCCCGAAAGCGACGGTCCCGAGCTGGCCATGGAAATTTCGTCTGATTGCCGCCGAAGCAGCGCCCCCCTGCCGCCTACCAATTCCTGACCAGCGGGGCTCACGCTTCCCGCGGTATTCTGGAAGGTACTATCAACGGGTTGGGCTTTTCCGAACCTGTTACGGACGTATCCCTTGTCCGGGAGCTGCGGTTCTGTGGTTTTGACGGTTGATCCTCCATCATTTTTGACGGTTGGTTTTTTCGGCACTTTTTGCACGCCCCTCTGTCCACTCCATGCGGGCTTGTTTCCGGCATGCATGGATCGACCGACCTTCCTACCAAAGACAGCGGCCATGCCGCCAAGTGCCCCAACGCCAATGGCGACGACGCCTGCAATGGTGAGCACTGACTTCAGCGTCTTGTCTTCAACAAACTTGGCGCCGATGACCGAGCCAATCCCTGCCGCAGCAATAGCTGCGAAGATCGCGCCTACACCCCAGCGCCCCTGTGGATCCACGAAGTTGATCGGATCGTTGGTGCAGTACGCATATGCGTTGATGCCGCCCTGGCCGAACGGACTGACATCGTCCGGGCTGTGGAAGCGCATCAATACCGGATTGAAGGCACGGTAGCCGTTGCCAAGCAGCTGCCAGCCGGTACCGGTTTCATGCAGTTCCCCGTTGTAGGCCAGTTCTGTCCAGAGCGGTCCCCGGCTGGGAAAGCCATAGGCGGTATAGGCAGAATGCTGCTCGGCGCCGGGACGCACCTCCCCCAGCACCGTGCTGCTGCGGTCCGTGGCAAGTAGTACGGTGCCGGCATTCGCACCCGCGAGCTGCTCGGCCATGACATGACCGCCTGCGCGCAGGTAGATCGAGCGACGGGCGTCATCGCTCCTGGCCGCCAGCTCGCCATCCACGTAGTAGCGGCGTTCACTGCTGGCGCCAGAGCGCCTCTCGGCGAGCACGTCCAATGCATCGAAACGATACGTTGCCGCTGCGGCGCCATCGGCCGCATCCACGTCTGTCAGCCTACCCAGCGCGTCATAGGTCATCGACCGACCCTGCTCATCCTGCAGCAGGTTTCCATCCAGATCGTATTCCAGTGCGATGGTTGGCGGGTAGTCCGCATGGGTGTGCTTGATGCCGGTCAGCTGCACCGGGTCGACACCGTCGTAGCTGAATGTCGCCACATCGTTGTCGGCGCCCGGGCCCCAGATGGTGCGGACCTGGAGGAAGTTGTCCAGCTCGTCTGAAATGAACACCTGCTGGGTAAACGCCTTGCCATACGCGTCGCGCGGCAGTTCGGGTCCTTCGCAGCGGTGGACCTGCAGCCGTCCCCGCTGGTCGTAGGTGAAGGTCTCACCGCGCATCAACGCAGTGCCTTCGAACAGCTTTCGCGTGTTCAACGCATCATCTGCATGGTAGGTCTGCTCCAGCGTCCGAACTGCACCGTTGGCGTTGAAGGTGCGCAGCGTCTCGCGCCCAAAGTCATCGTAGGCCACAGAGATGGTAAGGCTGCTGCTGCCTTCCCGGTCGCTGGTGACAATGTCTTCGACCCGGCCAAACGTGTCGTAGGTGAACGTCACGTCGGTACTTCCCAGCGTGGAGGAATGGATCCGGCC
>Ga0105251_10002123_pt1 | contig 15936 bp, 16 predicted proteins | sample KBSS64metaG_FD_80424 | JGI IMG/M metagenome (GOLD analysis project Ga0105251, IMG submission 80424) | Switchgrass rhizosphere microbial communities from Kellogg Biological Station, Michigan, USA - KBS S6-4 metaG | ecosystem: Host-associated > Plants > Roots > Rhizosphere > Soil | place...
CGGCGTCGCCGGACGGCTCCGGCGGGCTTGCTTCGGGATGCGCGTCGGGCGCGCGGTCGTGCTCCTTGCGCGCGGTGCTTCCCCATGCGCGCGCGAGCACATCGAGCGCGATGCGCCACGGTGCACGGCGGGAGACATTGATCCGGTTCGCTTGCATGGTCTCGTAGGGTTCTGGCGGCTGCGCTCCCCTTCGTCGGACGAACGGCGGCGCGCGAAACGCCGCGTCTCGCGGGTTCCGGCCGGGACGTGCCGCAATGCGCGCGGCACGCTCTATCAGGCGAGTTATCGGCGTGGTGAGCGATTTCTTTAACCCGTCACGAAGGTGCAACAATTCCGAGAGGGATCAAGTCTGTCCAGGAATTGTCGATATGAAGTTTCATATTATCTGGTCAGGCGAATTCGGTTACAGTGGCGCGTTTTCAGTGAGAACGGTTTCCCCGCGCGTGCGATCGCTGCCGGGCCTTCGTCGCGCTGTTGACCACCAGCATTCCGTTCGCCCCGTTTCCGCCCCATGATCGAATTCACCATGCAGCCGGCCTGCGCCATCGCCAGAATTCCGGAGCCGGCCTTCACGCAAGGCTTTACAGCGCCGCAGCGCGCCTCCGAGCGGTCCGTGCCATGCCCGATTCGTCCGTAAAGCGCGCGGCGCCGGCGAGGCGCGGACAGCGCGTATATGTCGGGCGCCAGCCGATCCTCGACGGCGACGGCGTGCTCGTCGCTTACGAACTGCTCTTTCGCGACAGTCCCGACAATCGCGCGCGCGTTCACGACGACATGCAGGCGACCGCGCATGTCGTCGCGCGCACGATCGGCGAGATCGGCGTGCCGGCGGTCCTCGGGCCGCATCCGGGCTACGTGAACATGAGCCGCGAGCTGCTGTTCGACGACATCGTCCACATCATGCAGCCCGAGCGCTTCGTGCTGGAATTGCTGGAGAACATCGCCTTCGACGAGACGCTCTTCAAGCGCTGCGCGCAATTGCGCAACGCGGGCTTTCGCTTCGCGCTCGACGATGTCGTGCGGCTCGACGATGCGCTGCTCGGCGCACTGCCATCGGTGGATATCGTCAAGGTCGATTTTCTGGCGGCGGATCATGACCATCTGCCCGAACTCGCGGCGGCGGTGAAACGGCGCGGCAAGCTGCTCGTGGCCGAGAAGGTCGAGACGCCCGACGATTTCACGCAAGCGCGCAAGCTCGGCTTCGACTTCTTCCAGGGCTATTTCTTCGCGCGGCCGCAGGTGCTGTCGGCGCGTCGCGCCAGTCCCGCGCGCGGCTCGCTGCTGCGCCTGATGGCCGTGCTCGCGGGGGAGCCCGGCATGCGCGAGCTGGAGGCGGAGCTGAAGCGCAACCCGGACATCGTCGTGCAGTTGATGCGCCTCGCCAATTCGAGTGCGCAGACGCGCGGGCGGCGCGTGTCGTCGCTGCGCGAGGCGATCGCGGCGACCGGCACGCGCCAGTTGATGCGCTGGACACAGTTGCTGCTCTACGCCGACGGCAGCGGCCTGCCGTGGCGCTCGGACCCGCTCCTGCAGCTCGTCGGCACGCGTGCGCGCTTTCTGGAGCTCGCGGCCGAAATGCTGCGTCCCGCCGACGAAGCCTTCTCCGATGCCGCGTTCATGACCGGCATCTTCTCGCTCGTGCATGTGGTGCTCGACATGCAGCCGGTGGAAATTCTCGATAAGCTCCATCTGGCGGCGGAAATCCGCGGCGCCATCCTGGCGGGCGAGGGGCCGCTCGGCGCGCTGCTCGGCATCGCGCGGGCGGCGGAGCGGGGCGATGCGTCCGCGATCGACGCGAGCCGGCACGCCCGGCCATCGTTCGAGGCGCTCACGCCCGCCGTGCTCGCGAAACTGCAGTTCGATGCGGCGGCGTGGTTCGCCGGACATCGCATGGATCAGGGCGCGGACGACGCGTAGCACGCCGTCTTCGCATGAACGAGGTCATCGAAAGGAGCGCGCATGAAGAGCAGGATTTCCAGCTTTATGGTGGGTGGTGCCTTTGCGATCGCGGCGGCGGTGCATCCGCTCACGGCAGGCGCGACGCTCAAGCCCGGCGATCCCGCGCCCGACTTCACCGCGCAGGCATCGCTCGGCGGCAACGTGTACGACTATTCGCTCGCCGACGCGCTCAGGAAAGGCCCGGTAGTCCTGTACTTCTATCCGGCTGCGTTCACCAAGGGCTGTACGATCGAGGCGCACGAATTCGCCGAAGCGGTCGATCAGTACAAGGCCGAGGGCGCGACGGTCATCGGCGTGTCGCATGACAACATCGACACATTGAAGAAGTTCTCCGTGAGCGAGTGCCGCAGCAAATTCCCGGTCGCGGCGGACGCGGACTCGAAGATCATCCGTTCCTACGACGCCTCCATGCCGATGAAAAGCACGATGGCCAATCGCGTGTCCTACGTGATCGCGCCTGACGGCAAGGTCATCTACGAATACACGAGCCTGTCGCCGGACCAGCATGTCGCGAACACGCTTCAGGCGCTGCGTGACTGGAACGCGAAGCACAAGGCGCAGTGATACGTTTCTGTTTCACCGGTTGAGCGCGCGGGAGACGCCATGCCCATCGTCGTCGGATTGATCGCCCTCGGATTGCTGATTTACGGCGCGATCTGGTCGTTCAACGCGCTTCATGCGCATTTCGGGCTGGGAGTGGCCGTCGCCGTGGCGGTCGTCGTATTGCTCGCGATCGCCGCCGGCGTGATGCGCTGGCTCGCGAGCCGCCGCGAGATCGCGCCGAACCTGCGCAAGGGGGAGAGCGGCGACTGGACGCATGAGCTCAAACGCGACTGGGGCGGCGTGCGGGTCGCGGCGGGCAAGCGTCTGTGCGATGTGCGCGTCGGCGACGAGCGCGGCAGCTATATCTTCGCGGACCTGCGCGGCGCGCGCATGCAGGAGCCGGGCGGCGCAAGCGGCGTGTGGCAGGTGGTGCTCGACGTGCAGGATGCGAAGCATGGCGCATGGAATCTGCCGATGCGCGATCGCGGCGAGGCGCGCAAGTGGGCGCGGATACTGTCCCTCGCGACGCAGCAGAAGCTCTGATGCGGCTCGGAGTGCGTTGGGATGTTGCCTGGGCTTCGCCGGGCGAAAGCCTAAAAGCTCTCACGCGTGATACCCGATATCCCCGCGCACCTTCCCGCGAAACACCCAATACGACCAGATCACATAAATCATCAGCACGGGCAGCAGGAACATCGTCCCGATCAGCAGAAACTGATGCGATAGCGGCGCGGCGGACGCATCCCAGAGCGTAACGGAAGGCGGCGCAATGAACGGCCACAGGCTGATCACGAGCCCCGTGAAGGCGAGAAAGAAGAGGCCGATCGAGCACAGGAACGGCATCACTTCCCGGCCTTTTGCAAGGCTCGACCACAGCGTCCACGCGAGCAGCGCGGTGAGCACCGGCACCGGCGCGAACACGAAGCTCTGCGGAAAGCCGAACCAGCGCGCCGCGATGCGCGCATCCTTGAGGGGCGTCCACAGGCTGATGAGCAGAATGAACACGATCACGCCGAAGAGCGCGTAGCGCGCCATGCGGCGGCTCCATTGCTGCAGTTCGCCTTCGGTCTTGAGCACGAGCCAGGTCGTGCCTTGCAGCGCATAACCGAAGATCAGCCCTACGCCGACCAGCAGCGGAAACGGCGCGACCCAGTTCCAGCTCGTGCCCACATAGACGCGGCCTTCGATCGGGAAGCCCTGAATGAACATGCCGAGCACGATGCCCTGCGAAAACGTCGCGACGAGCGAGCCGCAGCCGAACGCGCCGTCCCAGAGCCACTTGCGCGCGCCGATCACCTCGCGGAACTCGAACGCGACGCCGCGAAATATCAGCCCGAGCAGCATGAAGAGAATCGGGAAGTACACGGCCGGCACGATGATCGCGAACGCAAGCGGGAACACCGCGAAGAGCCCGCCGCCGCCGAGGATCAGCCACGTTTCGTTGAAGTCCCAGACCGGCGCGACGGAGTTGATCATGAGATTGCGCGATTCGGGGTCGCGACGCAGCAGGAACATCATGCCGACGCCGAGATCGAAGCCGTCGAGCAGCACATACATGAACACCGCCAGCGCGAGAATGGCGGCCCACAGCGGCACGAGATCGAGCATCGCGTTCTCCGTTTTCGACGTTAGTGACGCCCGCGGCCAGGCGGCACGATATCGTCGTCGCTGACGGGCCGCGTCGCGCCGCCCGCACTGGCCGATACCGCCGAGAGCGGACGCGCCGCGCGTGTCTTCGCGTCCAGTTCGTCCTTCTCGTGCGCATGCGCGACTTCCGCCGGCCCCACGCGCACGAGGCGCCGCAGCAGGAAGAAGCCCGCGCCGAAGATGACGACATAAGCCAGCATGTAGAGCAGCCACGAGAGGCCGACATCGGCCGCGGTGAGCGATGGCGTCACCGAATCCTTCGTGCGCAGGATGCCGTACACGGTCCACGGCTGGCGGCCGGCTTCGGTCGTCGTCCAGCCTGCGACCACCGCGATGAAGCCGAGCGGCATCGCCCAGGTGGCCGCGCGCAGCCAGCGCGGGCTCGTCTCGATTCTGCCGCGTGCGAACTGCACGATGCCCCACAGCACGAGCGCGAACATGAGAAGCGCGATGCCGACCATGATGTGAAACGCGAAGAACACGACGGCCACGGGCGGACGGTCCTCGCGCGGGAAGTCCTTCAGCCCGCGCACGAAGCCGTTCGGATCGTGCGTCAGATACAGGCTGCCGAGCACCGGAATCGAGATCTCGAAGTGATTGCGCTCTTCCTCCTGATCGGGAATCGAGAAGAGATTGGCGGGGATGCGCGTGCCTGATTCCCAGAGGCCTTCCATCGCCGCGAGCTTGGCGGGCTGATGTTGCAGCGTGTTGAGGCCGTGCGCGTCGCCGATCACCATCTGGACCGGCACCATGATGATGAGAAAGATCAGCGACATCTTCACCATCACGCGGCTTTCCTCGAGTGCGCGGCGCTGTCGCAGGTACATCGCGCCGACGCCGAGAATGACGAAGCCCGCCGTCACGAGAAACGCGCTCACCGTATGCCCGAGCCGGTACGGAAACGACGGCGTGAAGATCACGTCAAAAAAGCTCACCACTTCGAAGCGGCCGTCGGGCAGCATGCGATGGCCCTGCGGCGTCTGCATCCAGCTATTGACGGCGAGTATCCAGAACGACGAGATCACCGTGCCGGCGGCGACGAAAATCGCGGACATCACGTGCGCCCATTGCGGCACGAGCTTGCGCCCGAAAAGCAGCACGCCGAGAAACGCTGATTCGAGGAAGAACGCCGTCAGCACTTCATAGCCCATCAGCGGGCCGACGACGTTGGCGGTCGCGTCCGAAAAGCGGCTCCAGTTGGTGCCGAACTGGAAGGGCATCACGATGCCCGATACCACGCCCATCCCGAAAGACACCGCGAAGATCTTCAGCCAGAACGCCGAGAGCCGCCGGTAGACGTCGCGCTTCGTGATCCACCAGTTGAATTCGAGCGTCGCGATATAGCACGACAGGCCGACCGTGAACGCCGGAAGCAGAATGTGGAACGCGACGACCCACGCGAACTGGAAGCGGGAGAGCAGGACGGAATCGACATCCATGAACGCTCCTTTGTTCAGGCTTTTTGCAGCGGCTAGTCGAACGGCGCGCCCCGCGTGGGCGCTTTTTACTTAATACACGGTTTTCATGAACGCGGCCACGCGCCGCGCGACGCGGCCCTGCATGCACCGGGCCGCGCATGCACCAGTTTGATACAATCGCAGGTCTGCTCTTAAGGCCATGTGGACGACCGCATGCGCCTCGTTTCATCGGGGACGGCCCCATTTTTCAAGGGAGTCGCCCGATGTCCTGGATTCTTCTTTTCATCGCCGGTCTGCTCGAAGTTGCGTGGGCCGCAGGTCTCAAATCGTCCGAGGGCTTCACTCGGCTCGGACCGTCCATCTTCACGATCATCACGGCTATCGGCAGTTTCGTTTTGCTCGCCATCGCCATGAAACAGTTGCCGCTCGGCACGGCCTATGCCGTATGGACGGGCATCGGCGCGCTCGGCGCATTCGTGTTCGGCATCGTCTTCCTGGGCGAGGCCTTGTCGGCGGCGCGCATCGTGAGCGCGGTGCTGATCGTCGCGGGGCTCGTCGGGCTCAAGATTTCGTCGGGGCACTAAGGCTTCATCGAGGTCTCGCCCGTTGCGTCGGCGCCACCCCGACGTGCGCCGGCGCACCGGGAAGGGCATTCGCTCGAACCGTTGCTGCACCGCGCGTATTTGGGTGGATATAATGGTCTGAGGTCATCCGTTTTCGTCTGATTCCTATATTCCGTTTTTTTGCACTATCTTCGTGGATGTAGGCACCTTCTTTCGAGATTTTCGGTCAGGCCGCTTTTTTCAGCCGGCAAATCGTCCGCCAGCGACGAACGCCGGCAGCAGGCAGCACAAGGGAGGCGGCAATGCTTGAGTCACTTTCGCTCGCAGCGGGCCTGTCATGGGCGAGCGGGCTGCGCCTGTATCTCACCGTCTTCATCGCCGGCATGTTTCAGCGCATGGGACTTGTCCATCTGCCGGATACGCTTGCGGTGCTCGGCTCGCCGTGGGTGATCGGCGCGGCGGCGGTGCTCGCGCTCGTCGAATTTCTCGCCGATAAAATTCCCGCCGTCGATTCCTTGTGGGACGCGGTCCACACCTTCATCCGCATTCCGGCGGGCGCCGTGCTCGCGGCCGGCTCGCTCGGCCACGCCGATCCGGCCCTGCTCACCGTCGCGGCGCTCGCGGGCGGCACGCTCGCCGGGGCATCGCATTTTGCGAAGGCGGGCACGCGCGCGCTCATCAATCTGTCGCCGGAGCCCGTGTCGAACTGGGCGGCATCGGCGACCGAGGACGTCGGCGCCCTCGCGGGCATCACGCTCGCGCTTTTCGTGCCGTTCCTGTTTCTCGTGCTCTTGCTCGCGTTTCTGGTGCTCGCCGGCTGGGCGCTGCCGCGTCTCGCGCGCGGCGTGCATGGTGGCGTGTCGCGCATGGCGAAGCACATGCTGCCGAGTTCCGATCGCATGAACCGGCTGCGGAGCAAGCACGATTGAGCACCGCATTCCGCAACGATCAGGCTGCACTCAAGGCTGGACATTCTCACCCGGCCATCAAACTCGGTTTTATGCAGACGGTGCGTCAGGCATGGCGCATGACCGCGCGTGACTGGCGCGCGGGCGAACTCACGATGCTCCTGCTCGCGCTGGTGCTCGCAGTCGCGGCGCTCTCGAGCGTGGGGTTCCTCGCGGATCGCATGCGTCAGGGGCTCGCGCGCGACGGCCGTCAGATGATCGCCGCCGATTTCGTCGTGCGCGCGGATCATCCCGTCGATCCGATGTTCGCGAAAGAGGCGAAATCGCTCGGACTGGAGACGGCGGGCACCACGATTTTTCCGAGCATGATCAGCTCGACGGCCGCGGAGCCGCTTTCGAGGCTCGCGGCGATCAAGGGCGTGACGCAAGGTTATCCGTTGCGCGGCGCGCTGCGCATCGCGCCCGGCACGGATGCCGCCGATGCGCCTGCGCATGGCATTCCCGCGCCCGGCACCGTCTGGGTCGATCCTGCCTTGCTCGATGCGCTCAAGACCCGCGTCGGCGGCGCGGTCAAGGTCGGCACGCGCACGTTCACGGTCGCGGGCGTCATCACGCGCGAACTGGATCGCGGCTTCTCGTTCGTCAACTTTTCGCCGCGCCTCATGATGCGCGCCGACGAGATCGCGGGCACGGGACTGATCGGGTATGGCAGCCGTGTGACGTACCGATTGCTCGTCGCCGGTTCCGACAGCAACGTCGAGCGGTTCGCGAAATTCGCGCGCGAGCAGGTCGACGGCGGCAAGCTGCGCGGCGTCGGCCTGGAATCGCTCTCCGACGGGCAGCCGCAGGTGCGCCAGACGATCGATCGCGCGAGCCACTTTCTCACGCTCGTCTCGCTGCTGACGGCGCTGCTCGCGGCGGTCGCAATCGCGATGGCGGCGCATCGTTTCGCGCGCCGGCATCTCGACGGCTGCGCGGCAATGCGCTGTCTCGGCGTCAGCCAGCGCACGCTGCGCGCGCTCTTTCTGAACGAATTCCTCGCGATCGGCGTGATCGGCAGCGCGGTCGGCATCGTGCTGGGTTTCGGCGGTCATCTCGTCTTGCTGAACTGGCTCGGTTCGCTCGTCGATGTCGAGTTGCCGCAGCCGAGCGTGTGGCCGGCGTTGCAGGGCATCGCGATGGGCCTCGTGCTTTTGCTCGGTTTCGCGCTGCCGCCGCTTCTGCCGATCACGCGAGTGCCGCCGGTCCACGTGATCCGCCGCGAACTCGGCGATGCGCAGCGCGTCGCGCATGCGGCGTATGGCGTCGGCGTGCTGCTGTTCGCGGCGCTGCTGATCGTCGCGGCGGGAGAAGTGAAGCTGGGCGGCATTGTCGCGGGCGGCTTCGCGGCCGGACTACTCGTGTTCGGCGTGATCGCGCGGGCGGCGCTTTGGGCCGCAGCGCGCTTCGTGCGCCGCGAACGCAGCCGCGCGGGCGTCGGCTGGCGTTATGCGCTCGCGTCGCTGGAGCGGCGCAGTGGATCGAGCGCGCTGCAGATCACCGCGCTCGGCATAGGCCTGATGTGCCTGTTGCTCATCGGCATGACGCGCAACGATCTCATCAAGGGCTGGCGCGACGCGACGCCGCCTGATGCGCCGAATCAGTTCCTCATCGACATTCAGCCCGACCAGCGTCAGGGCGTGCTCGACTATCTGCACACGCACGGCCAGCCCGACGCCGGGCTCTCGCCGATGGTCCGCGCGCGTCTCGTCGCGATCAACGGCAAGCCGGTGAATCCGGACAACTATGACAAGGCCGATGCGAAGCGCCTCGTCGACCGCGAATTCAATCTGTCGTACACGACCGAGTTGCCCGGCGACAACCGCGTGACGCAAGGCGCGTGGTTCGGCAAGGACGGCAAGCCGCAGGTGTCGATCGAGGAGGGCATCGCGAAGACCATCCGCGTGAAGATGGGCGACACGCTGCGTTTCGACGTCGCCGGCCTGCCCGTCGAAGCGAGCGTGACGAGCGTGCGCAAGGTCGACTGGAACTCGTTCAAGGTCAACTTCTTCGTGCTGATGCCGCCCGAGGCGCTCGCCGATCTTCCGGCGACCTTCATCACGAGCTTCCATCTGCCGGCGGAAGAACAGCGCGTGATCGACGGCCTGGTCGCGCGTTATCCGAACGTGACGGCCATCGATATCGCGCCGATTCTCGCGCAGATCCATCGCACGCTCGCGCAGGTGATCGGCGCCGTGCAGTTCCTGTTCCTCTTCACGCTCGCGGCGGGTGTGCTCGTGCTGTACGCGGCGCTCGCCGGCACGCGCGACGAACGCGTGCGCGAGTCGGCGCTTCTGCGCGCGCTCGGCGCATCGCACAAACAGGTGCGCTCGGTGCAGGTCGCTGAGTTCGTGGCCGTCGGCGCGCTTTCGGGCCTGATGGCGGCGATCGGTGCGCAGGCCATCGGCTATGTGCTCGCAGCGCGCGTGTTCGAGTTTCATATCGATTTCAATCCGTGGCTCGTGCCGACGGGCATCGTCGCGGGCGTCGCATGCGCCGCGCTCGGCGGCTGGCTGAGCCTGCGGCGCGTGCTGGCGCGGCCCGCGCTGCAATCCCTGCGCGACGCCTAGTTTTCCGAATCTGAGCAATGACCGACGTAACTCCTGAAGACGAAGGGCAAAAGCCGACCGCTTTCGAGCTGATCGGCGGCGAGGAGCGCGTGCGCGCGCTCGTCGACCGTTTCTACGACCTGATGGATCTCGAGCCCGAATTCGCGGGCATTCGCGCGCTGCATCCGCCCACGCTCGACAATTCCCGCAACAAGACCTTCTGGTTCCTGTGCGGCTGGATGGGCGGGCCGGATCACTACATCGACCGCTTCGGGCATCCGCGATTGCGGGCGCGGCATCTGCCGTTCGCGATTGCATCGGGCGAGCGCGATCAGTGGCTGCGCTGCATGGCGTGGGCGATGGAGGACATCGGCCTCGACGAATCCTTGCGCGAGCGCCTTCTGACGTCCTTCTTCGACACCGCCGACTGGATGCGCAACCGTCCCGGTTGATTCGCGCCGTTTTGTATCGGTTCGACGGGGCCGTATCTGCTGCATCATGTTCGGTCGGCGGCGTGCTGGAGGCGCCCATCCCCGAATACAGCAAGGAATACGAGACATGAGCACAGACATGAGCACACGCGCACTCTTTCGCGAGGATGCCTATCTGACGCGTTGCGACGCGACCGTCACCGCCATCGACGAGCAGGGCATCCACCTCGATCGGACCGTGTTCTATCCGCTCGGCGGGGGCCAGGCCGGCGACGCCGGCACGCTGACGCTCGCGGACGGCACGGTCATCGCCATTGCCGATACGCGCAAGGCGAAGTTCGAAGGCGCGACGCCGGATGACGCCGTGCATGTGCCCGCGCCGGGTCAGGACGACGCGCTGGCGAAGTTCGCGGTCGGCGACACGGTGAGCGCGGAGATCGACTGGGCGCGGCGTTATCGGCATATGCGCCTGCACACGGCGAGCCATCTGATCTGCGCGGTGCTGCCGTTTCCGGTCGACGGCTGCAGCATCACGACCGATTACGCGCGCCTCGATCTGGCGACGGTCGAGCCAATCGAACGCGAAGCCGTGGAAGCGAAGCTGAACGCACTGGTCGGCGGCGCGCACGACGTGCAGACCGAATGGATCACCGACGACGAGATGGCCGCGCGCCCCGAACTCGTGCGCACGATGAGCGTGAAGCCGCCGATGGGCCTCGGCCGCGTGCGCCTGTTGCGCATCGAGAACGTGGATTTGCAGCCGTGCGGCGGCACGCATGTGCGCAATACCGGGGAGATCGGCGCGCTGCGCATCGCGAAACTGGAGAAGAAGAGCGCGCGCACGCGGCGTCTCGTGCTCGAACTGGTTTGAGCATGGATCCGCGCGCTCAGGCGGTGCTCGATCTCTGGTTTGGTGAGCCGGGTTCTGCGGAGTTCGGAGCGGATCGCAAACTGTGGTGGCGGAAAAAGCGCGCTTTCGATTCGCTGCTTGCCGAGCGGTTCGGCGCGTTGCTGGAAGCGGCGCAGGCGGGCGGCTTGCAGGATTGGGAGCGCACGCCGCTCGGCACGCTCGCGTTGATCGTGCTGCTCGATCAACTGTCGCGCAATTGCTTTCGGAACACGCCGCGCGCGTTTGCGGGCGACAGCCGCGCGCTTGCGCTGGCGCGGACGCTGGTCGAGCGCGGCGACGATCTGCGCCTGCCGAGCGCGTATCACCGCGCGTTCGCCTACATGCCGTTCGAGCATGACGAAGCGCCCGAAAGCCAACGCGAATCGTTGCGACTCTTCAGAAAACTAAAAGACGAGACGGGCGTTTCGAGTTTCTACGAATCGGCGCTGGAGCACGCGGAGGTGATCGAACGATTCGGACGCTTTCCGCATCGCAACCGGATTCTCGGGCGGCAGATGTCGGCTGAGGAAGAAGCGTGGCTGGCGAAGCACGGCGGGTTCTGAGCGTCGCGCGTTCTAGAACTCAGTCGAGAGTCTTTCGTCGCGCATCCGCTTAGTCTGAGTCGGCTTTGATTCGATCAGCGCCCGCCCGCGACGTCGAGCAGCGCCCCCGTCACATACGACGACGCATCCGAAAGCAGCCACACGATCGACTCGCCGACTTCATCCGCCGTGCCCGGACGGCCGATGGGCGTCGTCACACCGAGCACCTGGGCGCGGTCGGGCTTGCCGCCGCTCGCGTGAATGTCCGTTTCGATCAGGCCCGGACGGATGGCGTTGACGCGCACGCCTTCACGTCCCAATTCCTTCGCGAGCCCGATGGTCAGCGTATCGATCGCGCCTTTCGATCCCGCGTAGTCCACGTATTCACCGGCACCGCCCAGCCGCGCCGCTGCCGACGAAACGTTCACGAGCGATCCGCCCCTGCCGCCGCGCGAACTCGACATGCGGCGCGCCGCCTCGCGCGCGCACAGGTACGCGCCGAGCACGTTGATGTCGAAGATGCGCTTCATGCGCGCGATGTCCATGTCCGCGAGCGCCGATCCGGGCGCGACGATGCCCGCGTTGTTCACGACGCCATCGATCTTGCCGAACGCCTTTTCGGTCGCATCGAACATCGCGATGATCGCGGCTTCGTCGCTCACGTCGCCGTGGATGGCGATCGCCTTGCCGCCCGCCGCCTGCACGGCTGCGACGGTTTCATCGGCGGCGGCCGCGTTCGACGCATAGTTCACGCCGACGGACCAGCCGCGCGCGCCCGCGAGCACCGCGGCCGAGCGGCCGATGCCACGGCTTGCGCCGGTAATCAGGATGACTTTGGACATTCGCTGTTCCTTAGACGGCGTTGCGCTTTTCGGACCACTTGTCGTTCGCGGGCGGAATGTAGCGCGCGAGTTTGCCGATCATCTCGGCGGGTTCGGCGGCGACCTGGATCATGTCGAGATACGGCGCCCGCATGAAACCTTCTTCAACGGTATGGCGCAGCATCGCCAAAAGGGGATCGAAGTAGCCGTTCACGTCCAGCAGGCCGACCGGCTTCTGGTGATATCCGAGCTGCGCCCACGTGTAGACCTCGAAAAACTCCTCGAACGTGCCGACGCCGCCCGGCATCGCGACGAACGCATCGGAGAGGTCGGCCATTTTCTTCTTGCGCTCGTGCATATCGGGCACGACGTGCAGTTCGGTAAGATCGGTATGGCCGACCTCCTTCGCGAGCAGCAGCTCGGGAATCACGCCCACTGCGCGGCCGCCCGCGGCGAGCACTTCATCGGCGATGAGGCCCATCAGTCCGACGCGGCCGCCGCCATACACGAGCGAAAGATCGTTCTCGACGAGCGCGCGGCCGAACGCCTTGGCCGCTTGCGCATAGACGGGGCGGGCTCCGTTCGAGGAGCCGCAATAGACACATACTGCCTTCATTTATCTGGAATCCTTTGTTTCGGTCTTCGATACCTCGTCGCGCGGCGGCAGGAAGTCCGCATACTCGCGCTTCGGAAGCTTACCGGAAACGAGGTCATCGAATAACTGGCGCGAGCGTCCGCGCAGATACGGCGCCATGATCGAGATGATATGCAGGCTCGCCTGATGCAGCTCGGCGCGGATCGCTTCCTGATCGTTGTACTTGCGCGGATTCATCACGTACTGGTACGAAAGCCAGTACGTGGCGATCACGCCGATATTGGTCGCGATCACCTTGATCTCTTCGGGCGTCGCGACCATTTCCTGATCGGCGACGAGCGCCTCGCACAACTGGCTCGCGAAGTGCACCTTGTGCGTGATGATCTGCTTGAAGTGCGTTTCCAGCGTGCGGTTGCGCGCGAGCAGGTCGTTCAGGTCGCGATACAGGAAGCGGTAAGTCCAGAGGAAATCCGCCATGTATTGCAGATACGACCACATCTCGTCGATCGTCGGGCGATGATCGTCAGGAAAGCGCAGGCGCTTCTGAATCTGCTGCTCGAACTGCGCGAAGATGCTGTTGATGATGTCGTCTTTGTTGCGGAAATGGTAGTACAGGTTACCCGGACTGATTTCCATCTCTTCGGCGATCGTCGTCGTGGTGACGTTCGGCTCGCCGATATCGTTGAACAACTTCAGCGACAGCTCGAGTATCCGTTCGCGGGTGCGGCGGGGTGGTTTGGCTTCCATGTCGTCCGACCTTGGGATCGGGCCGCGTCGGCTCGGGATGAGCGTTCGCGCGGCCGCTTCCGTTGCTATTTTTGAGAATGTCGGACGATTATAAACCGGTCGTTCGGCTGCACGGACGCGGGCTTTGCGCGCGGCTCCTCTCTTTTATAAGATACGCGCGAGCCACGCGGATGCAAGCGGCCACACAATCAGGCCCCACGTGATGACGCAGACGCCGAGCGCGACCATCACCGCCGCGCTGCCGAAATCCTTGGCCCGCTTCGACAGTTCGTGACGTTCGAGCGAAATGCGGTCGATCGCCGCCTCGACGCTCGAGTTGAGCAATTCGACGATGAGCACCAGCAGCACCGACGCGATCAGCGCCGCGCGCTCGACCGGCGCGACCGGTACGAAGAGGCTGCATGGCAGCAGGATCGCGGCCAGCGTCAGCTCCTGCCGGAACGCGCTTTCCTCGCGGATCGCGACGCGAAAGCCGTAGAGCGAATTCTTCATCGCGTGCCACGCGCGCGTGAAGCCGCGGTTGCCCTTGTACGGATTGAAGGGCAGGTCGTCGGGGCCGAGCGGCTCGGTCGGCTGAGACGGCGTATCGTCAATCTCTTCAATGTCGTCGTCGAACGGATCGCGCGCGCGGGCCGCCGCGTACGACCCGGCGCGCGCGTTCGCTTCGGCTTTCTCCTGCGCCACGGCGCGTCGCGTCATGCGGCCGCCCGGTCCGAACTGGCGGCGCGCGGCTCGAACTGCCGAAGATGCGAGGCGAACTGCTCCGACGCCGCGCGCCACGAGAAGCGCTCGGCCCACGCACGCGCATCGGCGCGCTCGATCTTCAGCGCTTGCAGGCAGGCTTCGCGCAGATCCTCGTGAAGCGCGCCCGGGCCGTGTTCGCCGAGCACGTCGATCGGGCCCGTCACCGGATACGCCGCGACCGGCGTGCCGCAGGCCATCGCTTCGAGCAGCACCAGGCCGAAGGTATCGGTGCGGCTCGGAAAGACGAATACGTCCGCCGCCGCGTAGACTTTCGCCAGCTCCGGCTGCGACAGCACGCCGAGATAGTTGACGTTCGTGTAGCGCGACTTCAACTCCGCGAGCGCCGGGCCTTCGCCCGCGACCCACTTCGAACCGGGCAGATCGAGCTTCAGAAACGCCTCGACGTTCTTCTCGACCGCGACGCGCCCGACATACAAAAAGATCGGCCGCGCGGTGTCGAGCACCTTCGAGTCCATCGGACGAAAGATGTCGAGATCGACGCCGCGCGTCCACAGCACGACGTTATCGAAGCCGAAGCGTTCGAGGTCGCTCTTGACGACGGGCGTCGGCGCCATCACCGCCTGCGAGTCGCGATGGAACCAGTGCAGAAAGCGATACGTCATCGCGAGCGGAATGCCGAAGCGCGCTTTCACATACTCCGGAAAACGCGTGTGATATGCGGTCGTGAACGGCAGCTTGTGACGCAGCGCATACGAGCGCGCAGCGAGCCCGAGCGGGCCTTCCGTCGCGATATGCAGCGCGTCCGGCGCGAATGCGTCGATACGCTCGGCGACGCGCCGGCCCGGCAGCAGCGACAGGCGAATCTCGGGATAGGTCGGGCAAGGAATCGTTCTGAATTCGAGCGGCGTGAGCAACTCCACGCGATGACCGAGCGCGGTGAGTTCCTTCGTCGTTTGCGTGAGAGTGCGCACGACGCCATTGACCTGCGGCTCCCATGCGTCGGTAACGATCATGATTTTCATCGGATGCGGCCCAGAGTTGGTGTTGCCTGTCATGGCGTGGCGCGATGGCTAGACGGTCGCGCGTGCGCGCGTCAGGCGCGCTTCCGGCGAGCGCATCACGGTCCAGTAGACGACCTTCAGTTCGCCGTCATAGGTTTCGACGAGCGCCGAGAGACTCTCGACCCAGTCGCCGTCGTTGCAGTAGAGAATGCCGTCGATGTCGCGGATCTCGGCCTTGTGGATGTGCCCGCATACGACGCCGTCGCAGCCGCGGCGGCGTGCTTCGTCGGTCATCACGCGTTCGAACTGGGAAATGAAGTTCACCGCGTTCTTCACCTGATGCTTCAGGTACTGCGACAGCGACCAGTAATTGAAGCCGAGCCTCGTGCGCACGCGATTGAACCAGCGGTTGAGCAGCAGGATCGCCGTGTAGGCGGTGTCGCCGAGATAGGCGAGCCATTTCGCGTGCTGGATCACGCCGTCGAAGAGATCGCCATGCACGATCCACAGGCGCTTGCCCGCAAGGGTCGTGTGGAAGGCCTCGCCGCGCACGTGGATGTCGCCGAACGCGAGATCGCA
>Ga0105251_10002125_pt1 | contig 15925 bp, 9 predicted proteins | sample KBSS64metaG_FD_80424 | JGI IMG/M metagenome (GOLD analysis project Ga0105251, IMG submission 80424) | Switchgrass rhizosphere microbial communities from Kellogg Biological Station, Michigan, USA - KBS S6-4 metaG | ecosystem: Host-associated > Plants > Roots > Rhizosphere > Soil | place...
ATCGCTGATCTGGGGCGTGATCATCGCCTTCGGCGTGATGATGTACGTGATCATGGACGGCTTCGACCTGGGGTTGGGCATTCTGTTTCCGCTGATCCCGGATGCGCAGGAGCGCGATGTGATGATGAACACCGTGGCACCGGTCTGGGACGGCAACGAGACCTGGCTGGTGCTGGGCGGCGCGGCGCTGTACGGCGCGTTCCCGCTGGCCTATTCGGTGATTCTGGAGGCGCTGTACCTGCCGTTGATCCTGATGTTGTGCGGCTTGATCTTCCGCGGCGTGGCGTTCGAGTTTCGCTTCAAGGCCAGCCCGGAAAAGCGGCATGTCTGGGACATGGCGTTCATCGGCGGCTCGCTGCTGGCGACCTTCTCCCAGGGTGTGGTGATCGGCACTTACATTGCCGGTATCCCGGTGGTCGACCGCCAGTTCGCCGGTGGTTCGCTGGACTGGCTGGCACCCTTCCCATTGTTCTGCGGTGTCGGCCTGATCGTCGCCTATGCGCTGCTCGGCAGCACCTGGTTGCTGGTCAAGACCGAAGGCATGCTCGAATCGCGGATGCGCCTGTTCACCCGGCCCCTGGCCTGGTTGCTGTTGGCGGTGATCGGTGTGATCTGTGTGTGGACGCCGATCCTGCATCCGGACATCGCCACCCGCTGGTTTGCCCATGCGCACCTGGCAGTGTTCGCAGGCCTGGCGGTGCTGGCCTTGCTGGCGATGTTCGGCTTGCTCAAGACCCTGCGCCAACGCCACACCCATTGGCCGTTCGCCTTCACCCTGATGCTGGTGTTCCTGGGCTACATCGGTCTGGCGTTCAGTATCTGGCCGAACATCGTGCCGCCGTCGATCAGCCTGTGGGCCGCGGCGTCACCACCGACCAGCCAGTTGTTCATCCTGATCGGGGCGCTGTTCATCCTGCCGATCATCCTGATGTACACGGTCTGGAGCTACTACGTGTTCCGCGGCAAAGTGAGGATTGGCGATGGCTACCATTGATTCCCGTGAACCGGCACCGGCGCCTTGGTACAAGCGCCTGGGGTGGCTGGTGTTGATCTGGCTGGGCAGTGTGGTTGCGTTGGGGGTGGTGGCGGGGGCGTTGCGGGTGTTGATGCAGGTGGCTGGGATGAGTAGTCACTGAGGTTTACTGAAAAAAACATGAAACCCGGAGCCCATGACAGGACTCCGGGTTTTTTGTTGGGTTGCGAAACTTTAAACCGAGGGCATTTCCTTTGGGGAAGCATTGATTTTTCTTAGAGTAATTTAGATCGTTTTCGGGCATTTTTCGATGCATCAATATGGTGTGTTTTATATGTTTAAGAAACTGTAGGAGGGTGGTGACATAGTTTTGGGATGTTTCTGTTGTTAAAAAAGGATTGGTAGTTCGCTAGTTGTAGGTGGTGTCTGAAATTTTGCTTTTCTCTTTACGTGGGCTTTCAGATTGTATTAGTTTTTATTTGTCGTGGTTGACGTTGGTTTGTCGGTCAATCGGTTTTTATTTTTACGGCTATATGATGTTGGTTCTGTGCGGTAGCGGGGGTGGAAAGAGATATTTAATTAAATTTTCGAGGTTTCAAGCTCAAGGAGTTCAAGATATGGATGAAGTAGGCGTGATGCTTGGTTCTAAAAAAGTCGGTATCCCTGAGAGAATGTTGGCGCAAACAATTAGGTCTGAAAGGTACGGCCCACCTTCAACCGCATTTTCTCTTGAAACCGTCCCTGTACCAGTCATTCAATCAGATGAATGCTTAGTCAAGGTTATGGCTGCTGGTGTGAATCATAATGGCGTTTGGGCCGCACGAGGATTTCCAATAGATGTCATTGAGCTTCAAAGAGCCCTTGGTGAAGAGTGTGAGTTTCATATTGCGGGATCGGATGCTTCCGGGATAGTCGTTGCTGTGGGTAAGGACGTGGACGATATCGCTATTGGCGATGAAGTTGTACTGCACTGCGGTTGGTGGGATCGCGATGCGGTGGCCGACGAAATCATGGACAAGTCGGCAAAGATCTGGGGTTACGAAATCAACTTTGGCGCTTTCGCTGAATACACTCGGGTCAAGCGCCAGGCAATCCTGCCTAAGCCCGCGCGATTGAGTTGGGAACAAGCGGCTTCCTACATGCTTTGTGGGGCAACGGCGTACCGGATGTTGTACGGCTTTGCACCCCATACGGTGCAACAGGGAGACGTGGTACTGATATGGGGCGGCAGTGGTGGAATGGGGTCCATGGCAATCCAATTGGTCAACGCTGCGGGGGCGATACCTATAGCCGTGGTCAGTAGCGAAGAAAAAGCTGCGTATTGTCGCGAGATCGGTGCAAAAGGCACGATCAATCGACAGGATTATAAGCATTGGGGGGGACTTGAAAATATTGAAGACCCAACCAAGTACGCCTGCTGGTTAGTTGAGGCCAAGCGGTTCCAGCAGGAGATCTGGCGTCTGGTTGGGGAGCGAAAATGCCCCCGAATTGTGATTGAGCATCCAGGTGAAGATACTTTTCCGACTTCATCTTTCGTCTGTGCCCCTGGTGGGATGGTAGTCATTTGTGCTGGTACCACTGGTTATAAGGGGACGTTCGATGTCCGATATCTCTGGATGCGCCAGAAAAGATTGCAAGGTTCGCATTTTGCCAATCTTGACCAGTGTCGTGAATTTAATAAGTTGATTGATGAGGGCCTAGTGCAGCCATGCCTGACCCGATCTTTTTCCCTTGAGGATTTACCTGAGGCTCATCAAATTATGTTTGAGAATCGAGAGCCGCTAGGAAACTTCGTAGTGCGAATCGGTAGTCGTCGGGAGTGTTGATTTATGTTGTTCATTAATAGGTGTTTGAATCAGGTTCGTGAAAATCCTCAGTTTCCGGCTATTGCTGATGCATTGTCGGAGGTTTCATATGAGGAGTTGTTTTGTCGCGCTCGTCGATTGGCTTGGATGCTTGCAGGGGAAAGCTCGTCAGGGATGATCGGTGTAGTAGTGAGTAGAAGTGTCGAGTACATTGTTTCAGTACTCGCTATACATTTGTTGGGCCGGACGGTTGTTCCGCTGGATGGTAACTACCCAGTTATCCGATTGAAGCAGATGATTACGTCTATTGACTTGTCTTTATGCCTGGTCAGTCATCAACAAACGATTGAATTGACTGGCATGTTGCAGGAATGCACGCACCTTTTACATATCGAAGACACGATAGGGGGTGAGACTGGCGAAGCTGAGTTCAAGGTTGTGGCTGAAGATGATACACCGGCGTACGTCGTGTTCACGTCTGGAACCACCGGTGTACCAAAACCGGTTCTGGTGCCTTATCGAGCACTCAGCACTTTGATCGACTGGATGGCTAAAGCAAAAGAGTCGAAAGGCACCACATTGTTGTATGCGGCACAGGGGTTTGACGTTTCATTTCAAGAGATCTACGCAACATTGTGCTATGGCGATCGCTTACTGATTGCCACAGATGCGCATAAAAAAGATTTGCGTGCCTTGTTCGATTATTTAGCTGCGGGAAAGGTAACTCGTCTGTTCCTGCCTACCTCAATGCTGATCCCACTGGTGAAATTCGGTCTTCAAGAAGGAGGGACACTTGTCGATTTGGAACAGGTGATCGTGGCAGGAGAGCAACTGAAGGTCACGCCAGCCGTCAGGCAGTGGTTCAAGGCCCATCCTCATTGTCGACTGATCAATCATTACGGACCATCAGAAACACATGTGGTGATGATCTACCAACTCGAAGATGAGCCGGATGGATGGCCCGATCTGCCGCCGATCGGTCAGGTTACGGCAGGCAGTGATGCCTGGCTGTTTGATGAGCAGTTAAAACCTGTAGCACGAGGAGACTGCGGTCAACTGTACATTTCGGGTCGCTCATTGGCGTTGGGTTATTTCCGTATGCCGGAGCAAACAGAGGAGAAATTCATCACCCATCCCTTTACTCAAGAGCGGATGTACAACACAGGCGATATTTGTGTTCTCAACAAGCAGGCTCAATACGAATACAAGGGACGGCGTGACCGGCAGTACAAGGTTCGTGGGTATCGAGTCGAGCTGAAAGAAATCGAGGCAGCAGTTGCGAATTCCGGATTGGTAGATGATTGCCTTGTCGTAGCGTTGCAAACGAATTTGATCACCTCGCTGGTCCTTTACTTTGCAGCACATGAGTCCGATCAAGATTTGAGTTTGAGTTTGCATGCACATCTTGCTGCAACATTACCGGAATATATGCTTCCGTCCTTTTTCCAAAAAATTGCAGCCATTCCGTTGACCCTTAACGGCAAAGCCGACATTGCGAAGTTGCCACCGATTAGCGGGCTTAGATCGCAGTTGTCGTCTAGTTATGTTGCGCCCATGGGCCAGCTTCAAACACTGGTGTGTGAACTGGCGGCGGAGTGTTTCGGGATCGACCGACTCGGTGTTGATGACAACTTCATGGAGGCGGGAGCGAACTCTTTCACACTGATGTCCTTTTTAGCCGAGTTACGCCACGTATTGGGCCACAGCTTACGGCAGACCGATCTGTTCGAGTACGCGACTCCCAGATTGCTGTGCGGAATCGTCCAGCGCTCGAAGCAAGTGCCTGAGTCAAAAGTCCCGGTCGTCTCTGTAACCCAGCGGAAATTGAGATCGGCTGCCATTCACAGTGTTCATGGAAAAAAGAGAGGCTGAAATGCACAACCATGAGGACTACTGCGCCGTACTGGATCAGAGCAGCATTGCTATCGTCGGAATGTCTTGCCGGTTTCCGGGCGCGGGATCGGTGGATCAATACTGGCAAAATCTTTTGGCCAGCGTCGAAAGCATTCGGGTGAAATCTGACGTGAATGGGCGGGTGCATGCCCGCGCCGAACTGCCGGGCATTGAAGAATTTGATTTCGGTTTTTTCGGTTTCAGCTTCAAGGAAGCCCAACTACTTGATCCCCAACAAAGAGTCTTGCTTGAATGCGCATGGGAGGTGTTGGAGGACGCGTCGCTGAATGAGCGAGGCGGCTCCATCGGAGTGTTCTGCGGTGCCGGGCCCAGTTCCTACTTCATCAACAATGTACATGGTCTGCAAGCACACGAAACTGCTTGTGACTTGTATCAATCCTCTGAGTCACTGGCGCAGTTCATGGCGACTGACAAGGAGTTTCTAGCCAGCCGGATCGCCTACAAACTCAATTGCTGTGGCCCGGCGGTTAATGTTCAAGCTGCATGCGCGACATCTATGTTCGGCATTCATGCTGCGATTAATGCCCTGTTACTGGGCGAGTGCGAGGCCGCATTGGTGGGCGCGGCTGCCATCTCTGTTCCGCAATCGATTCCCTACTATTTTGAACCAGGGATGCCATTTAGCGCCGATGGTCATTGTCGTCCGTTTGATGCTTTGGCGAGTGGAACGGTTTTCGGTTCCGGAGCGGCGGTGGTCGGATTGAGGAGGCTAAGTGATGCACTTGCTGACGGCAATCAGATTCATGCCGTGATTCGTTCGGTGGCGACCAACAATGACGGTGCGCACCGGGCTGGTATGTCGGCGCCATCGGTTGCCGGTCAGGCTAGAGTCATCTGTGAGGCACTTGAACTCGCAGGTGTCGATCCCGCAGATATCAGCTATGTCGAAGCCCATGGCACTGCCACCCCCATCGGTGATCCGATCGAGATAAAGGCGCTGGCCAATGCCTTTGCCGGTCGTGACTGCGCACACACCTGCTATCTAGGGAGCGTCAAAGGCAACATTGGGCATCTGGGGTGGGCTGCGGGAATGGCAGGATTGATCAAAGCTGTCCTGATCGCCAAGCACAAAGTGATACCTCCGACCCTCAACTTCCAGCAATACAACCCCCAATTGCACATTGAAGAAACACCTTTTGAGATCAACCGTGAACCGGTTGCCATTAACCAACCTCACGTCATCGTTGGAGTTAGCAGTTTCGGGCTGGGTGGCAACAATTCGCACTTGATTCTTGAGACCGCACCGACAGTATCGATGACTCGTTTTTCTATCGGCCATGAGCAGGCCTACCTGGTCCCCGTTTCGGCCAAAGACCCCAACGCTCTGCGAGACCTGTGCATTGCTTATAGGCAGTTTCTCGAAACTGAGACGGACAGCTGTTTTCCAGCATTTGCCTCCAACTTGAAATTTTCCAGATCACTGTTCGGGTACCGCACTTACATCGTTGCCAGCCGGCGTACGGAAGCGATTGAGGCCCTGAACGCGCTGTCCTTCGACAATCGTTCGCCGAACGGGCGTACTCCGGCGGTGGGGGTGATGTTCAGCGGTCAGGGCGCAGAGCATCGGGAGATGGGACTCGGGCTGTATGCTCAGGAAGCCTTGTTCAAGACTGAACTGGATGCGTTTGATCCGGTCTGTCAGGAAATCTTTGGTGCGCGTGCCGTCGACCTATTGTTCGACGTACGGATCGAGCAGGACATTGCACTGTCGCAGCCGTTGACGTTTGCCTTGCAAGTGGCAATGGCGCGGCTGCTTCTAGGTCATGGGATCACCCCTGTCGCTTTGTTCGGACATAGTCTTGGGGAGTATGCCGCCGCCTGCATCGCAGGTGTGTTCAGCCCGGAGCAAGGATTCAGAATACTCGTGCAGCGTGGTCGACTGCTGGATTCGCTTGGTGATATCGGAGCAATGGCAGTGCTGGGAGGCGATCACGCGTGTGCATCGAGACTGATTGGTACAGAACTCGGCGACTTGTCTATTGCCGCATTGAACGGCAGGAGCAATACGGTGGTGTCCGGACCACGGGAGGCAATTGAACAACTCATGGCCAACGCGCAAGACGCTGGCGTCAACGCGACTCGACTGAAGATTTCACGTCCCGGGCATTCCAGTCTGCTCGATCCTTTGCTGGAGAGCTTCGAAGCCTATCTGGACACTGTCGAAATGCACTCTCCGGTCGGCCCCTTCATTTCCACGTTGACGGGCGAGCTGGCGGGAGACGAAGTGGCAACCTCGCAATACTGGCGTCGACAATTGCGTGAAACCGTGAGCTTCAGTGCGAGTGTGGCATCGGCTTACGAACACGGCTGCACTCACCTTGTCGAGATCGGGCCGAAAGCAATACTCTCGGGCTTGGTTCTGGGGGACTGGGGCGATCGACTGAACGTGTTGCCGTTGGTCAAGGGTAGGGGGAAAGATCACCGGCAATATTTAACCGTCTTGGGCGAGTTGTTGCGGGTGGGCATCGATGTCCGTTTCCCAGAGCCGTCGCAGCGGACGCCAATCCTTTCGGGACTGCCGACTTATCCTTTTCAGCGGGTTCGCTGCTGGGTCGAAGCTTTGCCACCGGAGTCTGTCCCGACCGAACCTGTGTATCAGACAGTCTGGCAGCCGCTTAAGGCAGCGTCGATGGACGTGCAAGTGGCAGCGAGCATGAAGGTGCTGTTTTTCACTGCTGGCGAAACACCTGTGCAGGACGATATCCGCTATTTAGCAGGTGCTTTCAAACAGTTTCACTGTATTGCTCTTGATTTCTGGGCCGGTACCGGACGGGATATCGCTACGCGATCGTTCGACGAATTGTGGCGAGAGTACGGCGACGGCGTCGACCGAGTCTATCTCGATCTGCGGCACCTACCGGACACTCATGTATCTACAGCAGTTAGTGCCTGTGCTCAGACCTTGGACTTGATACGTAGCATCACGAGCACGAGCACTGAGCCGCAGATCTGCTTGTTGTTTGCCAAACAGGTTCGCAGCGATAGAGACAGGACGCCGGGGCCGGTGGCCAATAGTGTCGTCGGCATGCTGCGTTCTTTGTTGCTTGAGGAGCCTGACCGAAAGGTGATCGTCCTTAACTTTCTCAGAAGTGCGCAGCCTCATTGCGCCGATGAGACGAGGCCGATCCTGCTGTTGCCGTTCACTGAAGAGCTCGTCGTGACGATAGAACAAGGGCAGGTCAAAGTTCCGCGCCTGGAGCGCGTGATGGTTGACGACTTGCTGGATGGTGAAGTGGATCGCGACTCGCACTACCTGCTTCTCGGGGGTGGGGGCGGCATCGGCCAACAACTGATCGAACGCCTTTGTGCCGATGAGTGCGGTTCCATTTGCGTCATCGGCCGCGCACCTCAGCCTAATGACGCATTACGCAGGTTGATGATGCGTCATCCGACCGTCCGCTATCTGGGCTTCGACTTGTCGACCGATCAAGGGCGGGACGATTGTGCGCAGTATTTTCGGCAGACCATCGTGCGTCGGGTGACAATCTTCAATTTGGCTGTCGATCTCAACGATAAATTATGTAGTGAGATAGAGGTTGCGGATCTGCAGCAATCTTTCGATGCCAAATGCAGTACTGTCCTAAGCCTGTATCACTTGCTGCGTGAGCAGGGCACGGTGATCGAGTGTGTTTTAAATTTTTCTACGGCAACCTCGATTCTGGGCAACGGCGGACAGTTGGCTTACGGGGCAGCTAGCGCTTTCCTCGATGCGGCCCACGCTATCCTGTTTCCTGAAGCGGGCCAAGTGCTGACGGTCAACTGGGGCGTGTGGGGTGATGCCGGAAAACTGCGTGATGCACATCAGCGCTTGCAGATACTCAAGGCCGGCGGTCTGAATAGCCACAGTTGCGAGCAGGGATACCTGTTCATCCGCAGGCTCTTGGGTGGTTCGTCCCGCCACGTTGCTTACATGAACATCGACGCTCAGCTATTAGCGGACAGGTCCCGAGTCAGCCAAAGGTTTCTGGAACACTTGACAGCCGAGCCCCGCCATCGCGAAATCAAGCACCCGGACAGTGTGGCGACGCGTCTGCTCGAATGTAGAGATGAGCACGAAATCGGCCAACTGCTAGAGAGCTGGCTGGTATCGACCACCGATGCGCTTGTCGGGCTGGAGGCGGCAAGCCAGGGAGATTATGACGCCATCAAGTCGTGTGGCTTCCAGTCGTTGGGGTTCGACTCTCTGGCGTTAATACAGCTTAAGAACGCCTTGGGCTCGCAATTTGGGTTGCAGTGGGGCCTCAAACGTTTCCACTCCATCGAGGCACTGAGCGAGTTGCACGCTGAACTGCTTGTTCATGTCAGTCAGCCGGCTTGGCTTGCAGCGAATCAGCCGAACAAAAGCGCCGTGGAAAACAACGTGCTGGACAGGGTTGTTTCCTTGCAACAGGCGCGGTGGATTTCGCTGATCGGGCAGGATTACGGTTTGCGCATTATTCCGTATCGGATTCACTGTTCCTTCGATGCCGAGCATTGTCGCAAGGCCCTGCTGCAGGTAGTCGACGAGCATCGATTGTTACGCACGTTTTTTCCACGGGGGCAGCCCGTGGTCAAGACGGCGGCACAGGTGGTCGAAGGCTTTGGGACTTTGTTTACCAACCTCGTAGGGCAATCGGAGGCGCAGCAGACACGCCAGATCACGACCCTTGTACGTTCAATGGCGCAAGAGTTGCCAAAGCCCGAGGATAATGTGACGTGGGCCATTCACTTCATCGACATCGCAGAACCTTGGTTCATTGCCTTGCTGGGTGTCCAGCACCTGGAATTCGATGGCAAGTCACTGACCTTGATGCTCGACCGTTTTGGAGAATGCCTTGATCAAATGGCCAGGGAACAGCCGCTGACCAGGATCGAACATGACATCGACTATGTCGACTACGCACGCCGTCAACAGCAGTATCTCAGTGGCGACTGGCTTAGAGATAAAGGCTTTTTCAAAGGGCTGTACAACGCATTCGAAAGACCTACGGTGCTTCCTGGACATCCTGGGTTCGACTCCACCACGGCGTGTTCGTCGTCGCGACACAGTGTTGACGTTGCCGGTGCGCACCGCACATTGAGCAAAATGGCTGCGCAGAACGGATTTAGTGTGTTCAACGCCATTTTGTATGCCTACGCCTCGACCATGGCCGAGGTGATTGGCTGTGGTCAGCTGATTATCAGTGCCATCAACAGCGGCCGCGGCTTGAGCGAATTCAACGATGTGATCGGCCCGTTCACGTCTCCGTTACCGGTACCGATTATTGTGCATCACGAATGGTTGACCGGGATCTCAATGGTTGCACGCACATTGGAGGCTATGCACGCCTATCCGATGATGCACCCGACGATGCTTATCGATGAAGTATCTGCATTTTCGGGGATGGCCCATGACGCCTACTTTTCCGACCTCGGTATTAACTTCCTTAACTACCGTCACACCGTTGCGAGTCCGGGCAAGGTATGGATCGATGGGGTAGAAATACTTGGCCCTGTAGGCGAGGGGGTTCTGTCGGGGGCCAACGTCGAAGACATGCGACGAGTGCCCGGACTGCATCTGGTGGTTGAAATCAACGGTGATGACTTGCGCTTCAATTTCTGGTTCCACACCCAGCGTTTTACCAGCACCGAGGTGAAAAGTTGGGGCGATCTCATGGTGCGTAACGTCAATGAGCTGCTGGACCTGCCGAGGGCATTCAATGAATCGTGAGCCTCCGACACTGCTTTGCTTTTCTTATGCCGGTGGCAGTGCCGGATTCTATGGACGTTGGCGCAGTGTGTTGCCCCATATCAAGATCATCCCAGTCGACATGCCGGGGCGAGGTACTGCTCGGGACTTAAAGACCTTGGTGACCCGAAATGAAGTCATTGACTACCTGCTCGAACATTACCTGCGGCGGTGTATACCGCCGTTCGCATTGTTTGGACATAGCCTTGGAGCACGCATCGCGTTTGAGTTGCAGTCGGTGTTGCAGTGTAACTATGGGTTGCAAGCCTCGCGGCTGTTTATCAGTGGTTGCCTATCGCCTGAGCGTTTTACTCGTGCCATGGCTATTAGCGAGCGGGATCTGAGCGATTCGACATTATTGCGGATACTGGCCGGACTGGGTGGTACACCGCCGGAACTTTTGGACAACCCACTCTTGATGCGGACGGCACTGCCAATGATTCGGGCTGATTTTGAGTTGGCGATTGACCTCTCCAAAAGTACCGTCATGCCCGTTGCATCACCCATCCATCTGTTGCTGGGCAATCAGGACAAAGTCACTTGCCTGTTCGAAGACTATCCCGGTTGGCGGCGTCATACCTACCGAGGGTGTCAGGTATCCCTCTTCGAAGGGGATCATTTTTTTATCCGCTCCCAGACGAACCCGGTTGCCATGCTTGTCGGGGAACAGTTGAAGGAGGTTGTGTCACATGAGGAATGAACTGCAGATACAGGATTGGTTAGGCAGTGGCGGCTGGCCCTTGTACACCATCGGTCAACGAATGATCGAGCTCGCCACGCAAGAACCCTCTTGTGCCTATCGTTGGTGTGTTCGTGATGTTCGGCAGGGTATCTGCCATATGTTCAATGAACACATGGCAGGTCCTGCTTCGAGCACCCGCAAGCTGTACATCCTTGTGACTACGCTGCTGCTGGTTGAGCGCGCAGAACTTACACTAGAGGAAACCCTTGTGGTCGATAACTCCAGGGCAGGGAACCAGACCTGTGGTGGTCTCTGGTTATTGGACAGTCCTCGAACATTCACTATCGCTGAACTACTCAAGTTGATGATGGGGCTGAGTGACAATGTCGCTACGTTCTATCTGGTTGAGCGGATTGGTTTGCAACGCCTGAATGCACTTTCAACGGATCTTGCACTGCGTCAAACCCGACATCTATCGTCGGTGCCAATTCAAGCATTGTCTGAGGATCACTCCTTGGACGCCGTCAACTCCACGACGGCGTGGGATCTGGCAACAGCGCTGTCATTTTTGGTCGATGGCGCAGAAGGTCGACTACCGCAAGGCGGTACCTTCATTGGCCAGCAACTTTGCCGGTTCGGCCTTGATTCCATGCGTGCCCAACAAGACACCACTGCAGTTAGGAGCTGGATGGATGATGTGGGTCACATAGGCGACAAGCAGGGCGTCGGCTATCGCAATTACAACAACGTCGGTTATTTGGTTCGTGATGGCTCGGTGCGGATAGTCTTTTCGTTCATTGTCGATGACCTTCACCGGATGGAGGAGCCGCGTCCGGCCTTTGCTTACGCCAGGGATTTCATTGCTCTGTTCTTTCGATTGCTGGACGACTCCAGCAAGTTCCAGTCATCTTCGAAGGATTCTTGATATGGTCTGTTCACTGGCTGAAAGCTACCAAAACAAATCCGCTATTTATGACAGCGCTAGACCGTCCTATCCGCTGCCGGCAATCGAATTCATCCACAATCAGCTCGATTTGTCCTCGGGCTTGCCGGTGTTGGACGTCGGTGCGGGTACCGGAATACTGACCCGGCAACTGGCGTTGAATGGAATACCAGTTGTTGGCGTGGAACCTGATCCGCAGATGCTCGCAAAGGCTCGAGCGGGGACCCATGCGCCCAATGCAAGTTTTCGAAATGCTACCGCCGAGCAAACGGGATTTGCTTCCGGCTCCGTGTCGGCGGTGGTGTGTGGTCAGTCTTTCCACTGGTTTGATCCAGGTAAGACCCAGGCTGAGTTCAGACGTGTACTGGCCACAGCAAACCCGGTATTTCTTGTCTGGAATATTCGTAGTCCCGACTGCGACGGATTTCATCGTGATTACGAGCAACTGCTGCTGAACCAGTTCGAACGTTATGAGGAAACGTTACAAATTGATCAATGTCTGGAAGATCGTCTCCGACAGTTTTTTGAGGGGCCGTACGAGGAGCGCACGTTCGTCAATAGCCAGCAGTTGAGCGCATCGGGACTGCTAGAAAGAACCATGTCTTGTTCTTATGCCATGCTGGTCGGAACACCAGAATATGATTCGGCCAGCCGCGCCTTAAACGCTCTGCATCAGCAATACCGGCAAAACGATGTTGTTTCCATGATCTATAAAACGCGAGTGGTCTATGGACGTCTTTGAACGGTTGAATGTGAATCAGCTATTGCGCGGAGCCGCTTGGGTGGTGCCATTATCATTTTTCCCAACATTGGCGCGGGCTGCATTTCTTTCCTATTTCCTGATTTTCCTGAGTGAGCGGTTTTCGCTGTCAGTGGATCAGATCGGTCTTTTTGTAGGAGGATTCATCCTCCTGAGTTCTGTCGGTAGTCTGGTGTCTGGCGCGTTACTCGACAGAATGAGTATCAGAAGATTGATGCTGAGTTCATCGGTCCTGCAGTCTGCTGTGTACGCCGGTCTGTTGTGGTCCGATTCGCTGGTGCTCGTGTTCATCCTGTGCTTGGTACTCAACCTGGCGTACCTGTCCCTCGAAACGGCCATACGCATGTGTATCGCTCGTTGGATTCCCTCAACAGAAACTGCTTCCGTGCTCTCAATTAAATACACCCTTACCAATACGGCGTATGCATTGGGGCCATTGGCCGGCCTCTGGTTGAACAAACAAGGCGTTTCGCCAATGTTATTTTGCAGCGCAGCCGCGATTGTATTTGCCTTGGCGGCGTTCCGTCCTTTCGCGGATACACAGGAGCGCGAACAACCACGCGACAAAAACGAAGGCATTATTGGCTCTCTGGCGAATATGGCGAAGGACTGCAAGCTGCTGAAATTCACAGTGGCCAGTGTCCTGTTGGCCGGCGTATTCGGGCAGTTTCACCTGTATGTAGGCCAATACTTGCTGACGATGTACTCCACCGAGCAAATGTACGAAATCATCAATGTGGTATTCGTCACCAACGCACTGGCATCAATCCTGTTGCAGTACCTGATCGGTCGCAAGGTAACGGCTGAACGCTTCAGGATTTGGACGTGCGGGTGTGTCTTGGCCTTCGCCGTCGGTCTGTTGGGGTTTGCATTCTCCAGCACGTTATTTGCCTGGGCTGTCTTCACTACCTTGTTTACGGTGGGGGAGATCATCATTCAGCCTCTTGAGTTTCTATATATCACGCGCATTGCTCCTGCCCGAATGGCAGGGGCGTACTACAGTTCTCAAAACCTTACCTATCTCGGAGCGGCATCCACGCCGGTGGTCTGCGGTTATATCCTCGTTGGCTTCAGCCCCTTATATTTTTTGTTGTATCTATTGGTGTTGCTGACTGTAGGCGGTGTGATTTTTTACAACGCAGGCGAAAAGTTGGCCTCTCTGGAAACAGTTCAGCCCCGCAATAGCAGGGCTGTAGGCGATCAGGGATCAATATGATTTTGCATAAAGTGCCCAGGTGTCCGTTTTACGACCGGTGAATAAACAGGTTGCGGAAGCTTTAGGTTGGTTGAGCGGAATACAGCGAACGGTTACTCCAAACTCTCCGATGGCTTTTTCAACTTTTTTGTCTTCGGTGAAGGGGGCGAGAACAAAGGCGTTAAGTTTTGCGTTCTGTTTAAATCGCGTTTTGAATTCGTCCAGGGTAGTGACCATTGTGGTGTTGTCGGCCAATTTCTTCTGTGCTACCTCCAACATGTCTTTTTGAAGGGTGGTCAGTATTTTAGAGATATTTTTAACGAAACTTTCAGTGTCAAGCTTCAGAAGAATTTTGCAGTTGTTTCGACAGGAGTAAGACACCACATTTTGCTCCAGTTCCTTAATGCCAATCTCGACCCGGACAGGGACGCCACGCTTTATGTGGAACCACTTTTTTTCACCGCCGTTCATGTCCCGCCAATCGATGCTGGCCCTTAGGTTTTGCCCCTTCAGTTTTTTCCGGGAAAGCTGTTTTTGCAGTTTTTTGCAGTAGGCATTAATGGCATCTGCATTTTGTTCGTCGCGGACGATCGGAACAATGATCACCTGGGTCGGCGCCACGAGGGGCGGGAGTACTAGCCCGTCATCGTCTCCATGGGCCATTATCATCGCGCCGATCAATCGCGTGGATACTCCCCAGGACGTGGTCCATGCCAGTTCCTTTATCCCTTCTTTGTTCACGAAGCGAATGTCTGAACTCTGTGCGAAGTTCTGGCCTAGAAAATGAGAAGTACCTGCTTGCAGGGCCTTGCCGTCTTGCATCATTGCTTCAATGGTATAGGTGCTGACGGCGCCCGGAAAACGCTCCCAAGAGCACTTTTCGCCCTTGATTACCGGTATGGCCAAGTGCTCGGTAGTAAAGCGCTCGTAGATATCCAGCATCTTTAGCGTTTCGTCCAAGGCCTCATCATGAGTTGCGTGAACGGTGTGACCTTCTTGCCATAGGAACTCCGATGAGCGAAGGAAAATCCGAGGACGCATTTCCCAGCGCATTACGTTCGCCCATTGATTGATAAGGAGCGGCAGATCCCGATAGCTTTGTACCCATCGTGAAAAGGATGCACCGATGACCGTTTCACTGGTGGGCCTGATGATCAACGGTTCTTCTAGTGTTCCTGCGGGAGTAAGGGTTCCATCCGTTGATTTTTCGAGACGGTGATGGGTTACAACCGCGCACTCTTTGGCAAAGCCTTCAACATGCTCGGCTTCTTTTTGAAGAAAGGATAACGGAATCAATAGTGGAAAATAGGCGTTTGAATGTCCTGTGTCTTTGATTTTCTGATCAAGTTCTCGTTGAATCTGCTCCCATATGCCATATCCCCAAGGACGGATAACCATGCAACCTCGAACTGGAGAGTTCTCAGCCATTTCCGACTGGATAATCACTTGTTGATACCAGTCAGAAAAGTTGTCATTTCTTGTAGGTGATATTGCGTTTTTCATAGAGCCCTGACTTTGAGGTCGAAATTTGCTATTCGAAATGGTGTCGTAAGGGGCTAGGTATATTTATTGCGCTTTGAAATTTCAAGATTTCATGTGTGGTTTTTCATATTTCAGAAATTTCCTTCAGAAGGATCTTTCATTTTGTGAAGTTACTCCGCTCTTCGACGTGTTCATTGACCAAAAAGAACCCCCAATGCAATCGCTTCGGGGGCTATGGCACTCACTGCGCCCCAAACATCGCCGTCCAGTAAATCCCCGCATCGCTCTTCGGATCGGTCGCATACGCCGCGCCCAGTTCGCGGAATTGCGGGTTCATCAGGTTGGCGCAGTGGCCGGGGCTGGTCAGCCAGCCTTCGACTACCTTGTGTGCGGTGTCTTGCCCGGCGGCGATGTTTTCGCCGATCTGCTGGAAGTCGTAGCCGGCCAGTTCCGCGCGGTCGCCC
>Ga0105251_10002128_pt1 | contig 15919 bp, 14 predicted proteins | sample KBSS64metaG_FD_80424 | JGI IMG/M metagenome (GOLD analysis project Ga0105251, IMG submission 80424) | Switchgrass rhizosphere microbial communities from Kellogg Biological Station, Michigan, USA - KBS S6-4 metaG | ecosystem: Host-associated > Plants > Roots > Rhizosphere > Soil | place...
CACCGGCGGCGTGATGCTGCTGGCCATCGCCATTCTCGCCTTCGTCCTGGGTGTGTACCCGCAGCCGCTGCTGGACATGGTTCAGCACGCTGGCCTGCAACTGCTCGGCTGATCTGCCAGCGCTACGCAAAACCCCGCCTCGGCGGGGTTTTTCTTTTTCCGGGTTACAGAACGAAAGCTGTGCTTCGTCTGACACTTGCAGCGTCAGAATCCCGCTTATCGACCTGGAACCCCTGAAATGCGCCCGACCCTCCCCCTTTCGCTGCTGGCCCTGTTGGCCTCCAGCGCCGCCCAGGCCGCCGGCCGCATCGAACTCGACCAGGTACTGATCGAGGATCAGCAACAGACCGAACTGGAGAGTGCCGCCGAGCGCCTGCGGGAAATCCCCGGCGCCAGCAACCTGGTGGACATGGACAAGGTGGGGCAAGGCCGGGTCGCCAGCAATCAGGACGTGCTCGCCTACCAGCCTGGTGTGTTCGCCCAGTCGGCGGGCAACGATGGCATCAAGCTGTCGATCCGTGGCTCGGGCATCAACCGCGCGCCTGGTGCCCACGGTTCGGGGGTGTACACAATGTTCGACGGGCTGCCACTGACCGGCCCTGGCGGCACACCGTACGAACTGTTCGAACCGCTGTGGCTGAGCCGCGCAGAAGTGCTGCGCGGGGCCAACGGCTTCGATCAGGGCTCGCTGGCCCTGGGCGGGGCCATCAACTATGTGACCCACACCGGCTACGACGCCGCACCACTGCAGGTGCGCTACGAAGTCGGCAGCCGCGGCTACCAGCACCGGCACATCAGCTCCGGGCAGGTGCTGGGCAACCTCGACTACTACGTGGCCCTGACCGACTCGGAATACGACGGCTACCAGGCCCACAGCAGCGGCAGCGCGAAAGGCATCGCCGCCAACGTCGGCTACCGCTTCAACCCGAACCTGGAAACACGCTTCTACCTGCGCTACCGGGAAACCGAAAACGAACTGGCCGGGCGCCTGACCAAGGACCAGATCAAGCACGACCCTCGCGCTGCCAACCCGGGCTACCTGTCGCGCAATGACAGCCGTCCGCAACCGGGCAGTACCTGGGTGGGCAACAAGACCACGTTCTACCTCGACGACGACTCGCGCCTGGAGGCCGGGCTGGTCTATCACGACTACCCGATGGACCTGCGCGAGGGCGCCATGCGCCTGAAAGTGGCCTACGCCGATGTCAGCGGTACGCTGAACTACTTGCGCCGCGACACCGTGTTCGGCCACGAGAGCAAGACCACCGTCGGCTGGCGCACCACCAAGCACCTGCCCAACAGTGGCGCCTCGCAGTTCTCGCGGGTCAACGATGTAGTCGGCGCCCGCACGCGAGACTTCACCTACCAGGGTTCGGACACCGTGCTGCACGTGGGCAACGACCTGGAGCTGATCCCCGACCTGTGGCTGACCACGGGGCTGGCGATGATCTACACCCGTCGTGAAAGCGATGTCACTTACCCTGCCAGTGGCGGCAGGGTCAGCCAGCATGATTGGGACTATACGCCACGTGTTGGCCTGCGCTACGACATTCGCCCTGACCTGCAGGTCTACGGCAACCTCAGCCGCTCGGTGGAGCCACCGCACCCGTGGTCGCTGGTCTGGAGTGCGCCGGTCAACAACCAGCCCATGAAGATGCAGAACCAGACCGCCACCACCCTGGAACTGGGCGCCCGCGGCGATTCGGTGTTGGGGCGTTGGGACCTGGCCTGGTACTACTCGCAAGTGCGTCATGAACTGCTGAACGTGGAAGTCGTGCAAGGCTTGCCGTTCAAGGAGTTCAACGCCAGCCCCACCGTGCACCAGGGCGTCGAAGCCGGCCTGGACAGCCTCCTCTGGGAGCAACCCGGCACCGGCAAGCTGAGCCTGCGCCAGGCCTACACCTTCAGCGACTTCCATTACCGTGACGATGACACGTTCGGTGACAACCGCCTGCCCGGCATCCCCATGCACTACTACCAGGCCGAACTGCGCTACGACTGGCCGAGCGGTTTCTACGCCGGGGTCAACACGCAGATGGCGTCGAAGGTGCAGGTCGACTACGCCAACAGCTACCACGCCGATGCCTATGCGCTGCTCGGTGCGCGCCTGGGCTGGAACTCGCCGAAGCAGGACTGGCAGACCTGGCTGGACCTGCGCAACCTGACCGACAAGCGCTACGCGGCCACGGTGACGCCGGGGTACAACGATGCCGGGCAGGATGTTGCCCGCTCGACACCGGGCGAAGGCTTTGGCGTGTACGCCGGGGTTTCGTACAGCTTCCGTTGACGAAGCGCCTCAGGACGGTAACTGCACCTGGGGCTTGGTCGCGGCGAAAATCGCCCAGCTGGAGACGAACAGCGCCGCGATCAACGGCCCGATCACAAAGCCATTGAGCCCGAATACCGCCAGCCCGCCCAAGGTGGACACCAGGATCAGGTAATCGGGCATGCGCGTGTCCTTGCCCACCAGAATCGGCCGCAGCAGATTGTCCACCAGGCCGATCACCAGGACCCCGAACGCCGTCAGAATCACCCCTGGCAGAATCGCCCCGGTGAGCAGGAAGTACGCCGCCACCGGCGCCCAGACGATCCCCGCCCCCACCGCCGGCAACAGCGACAGGAACGCCATCAGCACGCCCCACACCAGCGCACTGGGGATATCCAGCACCCAGAAGATCAAACCACCCAGCGCACCCTGGGTAATGGCCATCAGTACATTGCCCTTGACCGTAGCCCGCACCACCCGGCTGAACTTCAATTGCAGGCGGCGCTTCTGGTGCTCCGGCAGCGGTACCGCAAGGCGTACCCGGCGCGCCACTTCGGCGCCTTCACGGAGGAAGAAGAACAGCAGGTACATCATGATGCCGAAGCTCACCAGGAACTCGAAGGTGCCCTGGCCAAAGTTGAACACCTGGCCGGCCAGCACCTGGCTGCCCTGGGTGGCCCATTTGGTGATCTTGTCGCGCAGCCCGTCCAGGTTGCCCATGCCCATGGTGTCCAGCCCATGCTGGGCAAAGGCCGGGAGCATGTCTTTGCCACGTGCCACATAGCCGGCGATGTCCAGCTGCCCGCTCTCGATACGCTGGTACAAGGTGGCGCCTTCCTGCACCAGCAACGCACTGGTGATGATCACCGGCAGCACTGCCACCAGCAGGCACACCAGCAAGGTGGCGAACGCTGCCAGGTTGCGGCGGCGGCCGAAGCGAATCAGCAAGTGACGCTGCAACGGGGCGAACAGGATGCCGAGAATCACCGCCCAGAAAATGGCACCGTAGTACGGCAGCAGGATCCACACGAAGGCGATGGTCACCAGTGTCAGGAGTACGGCGAGGGCTTTGTTCTGCAAGGCTTCGTGGTTCATGGCTGCTCCTCAGGTGTCATGGTCATTAGTGCACGCCACCTGCGCAAAAGTGCCACCCTGGCCTTGATTCAAATCAATACCACGCCGCCGATCAGCCGTTAGCATCCGCGCCTTTGCCCCGGTGCGCCCATGAATCGACCCGCCAAGCCCGAATTGCTTGCCCCCGCTGGCAGCCTCAAGACCCTGCGCTATGCCTTCGCCTACGGTGCCGACGCGGTCTACGCCGGCCAGCCGCGCTACAGCCTGCGGGTGCGCAACAACGAATTCGACCACGCCAACCTGGCGCTGGGCATCAGCGAGGCGCATGCCCTGGGCAAACGCTTCTACGTGGTGGTCAACATCGCTGCGCACAACGCCAAGCTGAAGACCTTTCTCAAGGACCTGGCGCCAGTGGTAGCGATGGCGCCCGATGCGCTGATCATGTCCGACCCCGGCCTGATCATGCTGGTGCGCCAGCAGTTTCCGCAGATGCCGGTGCACCTGTCGGTGCAGGCCAATACGGTCAACTGGGCCAGCGTGCAGTTCTGGCAACAGCTGGGCCTGAGCCGGGTGATCCTGTCGCGCGAACTGTCGCTGGAGGAAATCGAAGAGATACGCCAGCACGTGCCGGACATGGAACTGGAAGTGTTCGTCCACGGCGCCCTGTGCATGGCCTACTCGGGCCGTTGCCTGCTGTCCGGTTACCTGAACAAGCGCGATGCCAACCAGGGCACCTGCACCAATGCCTGCCGCTGGAAATACCAGGCCACGCCAGCCACCGAAAACACCACCGGCGACATCGTCCGCGAGTTCGAGCCGACCCTGGGCCTGGGCGCGCCCACCGAACAGGTATTCCTGTTGCAGGAAAGCAATCGCCCAGGCAGCGAGATGCCGGCCTTCGAGGACGAGCATGGCACCTACATCATGAACGCCAAGGACCTGCGCGCCATCCAGCACGTCGAGCGCCTGGCGGCCATGGGTGTGCACTCGCTGAAGATCGAGGGCCGTACCAAGAGTCATTTCTACTGCGCCCGGGCCGTGCAGTCGTACCGCAAGGCCATCGACGATGCCGCAGCCGGGCGGCCGTTCGACATGGCACTGATGGACAACCTCGAGTCGCTGGCGCAACGCGGCTACACCGAGGGTTTCCTGCGCCGCCATGTGCACGATGAATACCAGAACTACCTGCGCGGCAACTCGCTGTCCGAGCGCCAACAGTTCGTCGGTGAGCTGACGGGTGTGCGCGTCGATGGCCTGGCCGAGGTCAAGGTGAAGAACCGCTTCGCCCTGGGTGACCACCTGGAACTGATGACCCCGCGCGGCAACTACCACTTCGACCTGCACCGCTTGTTCGACCGCCAGCAACACGCCATCGAGGTGGCGCCTGGTGATGGCCATGTGGTGTACCTGCCGATTCCCGAGCAGGTCACCCTTGAGTACGGCCTGCTGATGCGCGACCTGGGCAACGATGAACAGGCGCCTGACAAGGCTGTAATCTGCGCCTCAGCCAGCTGACAGGCGCAACCGGCGAGGATCGTGGCTCCCCCGCTTGAGGCCACGCCATGTTGCGCAACCCTACCCGCCGCACCTTCGTCAAAGGCCTGGGCGCCGCCACCACACTGACCGGCCTGGGCGTGTGGCGCCCGCTGGCCCAGGCCAGCGATGCCCGCGAGCTGGCCGGCCAGCACTTCGAACTGTTCATCGGCCAGACCCCGGTCAACATCACCGGCCGGCCACGCACCGCGCTGACCGTCAATGACAGCCTGCCCGGCCCGCTGCTGCGCTGGCGCGAAGGCGACACGATCACCCTGCGCGTGCGCAACCGCCTCGACCAGAGCACCTCGATCCACTGGCACGGCATCCTCCTGCCAGCCAACATGGACGGTGTACCCGGCCTGAGCTTCGCCGGCATCGCGCCGGGTGGCGATTACCTGTACCGGTTTACCCTGCGCCAGAGCGGCACCTACTGGTACCACAGCCATAGCGGCCTGCAAGAGCAGGCCGGGGTGTATGGCGCGATCGTCATCGAGCCGCGCGAGCCCGAGCCGCACCTCTACCAGCGCGACCATGTGCTGCTACTCAGCGACTGGTCCGACCAGGCGCCGGAAGCATTGCTGACGACCCTGAAAAAGCAGTCCGATGCCTTCAACTACCACAAGCGCACGCTAGGCGACTTTGTCACCGACGTCGCCGACAAGGGCTGGAGCAATACCGTCGACGAACGCCTGGCCTGGGCGCGCATGCGCATGAGCCCGACCGATCTGGCCGACATCAGCGCCGCCAGCTACACCTACCTGCTCAACGGCCAGCCCCCGGACGGTAATTTCACCTGCCTGTTCCAGCCCGGCGAAACCGTGCGCCTGCGGCTGATCAACGCCTCGGCCATGACCTACTTCGATTTCCGCATCCCCGGCCTGCAGCTCACGGTGATCGCCGCCGACGGCCTGCCGGTGACGCCGGTGACCGTGGACGAACTGCGCATCGCCGTGGCCGAAACCTATGACGTGCTGGTAACCGTGGGCGACCTGCCCGCCTACACCCTGTTCGCCCAGAGCATGGACCGCAGCGGCTACGCCCGCGGCACCCTGGCCCGCGCCAGGGGCCTGCAGGCAGCGGTGCCGGAGCCTGACCCTCGCCCCGTGCTGAGCATGGCCGACATGGGCCACGGCAACATGGCCGCGATGGATCACAGCAGCATGGCAGGCATGGACCACGCCAGCATGCGCAGCATGCCAGGCCACCCCGCCGGCGAAACCGGCAACCCGCTGGTCGACATGCAGACCATGGCCCCTCGCGCCAACCTGGCCGACCCCGGCATCGGCCTGCGCGACAATGGCCGCCGGGTGCTGACCTATGCCGACCTGCGCAGCCCCTACCCCGACCCGGACGGTCGCGAACCGTCACGGGAGATCGAGCTGCACCTGACCGGGCACATGGAGCGCTTCGCCTGGTCGTTCGACGGGGTCAAGTTCAGCGATGCCGCACCGCTGCGCCTGACTTACGGCGAGCGGGTGCGCATCACCCTGGTCAACGACACCATGATGACCCACCCCATCCACCTGCACGGCATGTGGAGCGACCTGGAGGACGAACACGGGCGCTTCCTGGTGCGCAAGCACACCGTCGACATGCCCCCTGGCAGCCGCCGCAGCTACCGGGTCAGCGCCGATGCCCTGGGCCGCTGGGCCTACCACTGCCACCTGCTTTACCACATGGAGACCGGCATGTTCCGCGAGGTACGGGTCGATGAATGAGCTCAACAACCGAAGCCTGGTCACCGGCGTCACCCTGGTCGCGCTGCTGGCCAGCGAACGCGCCATGGCCGCAGACATGGCGCACATGACCCATGGCGCCATGCCGATGGATCACAGCCAGATGAACCACGGCAGTGCGCCGAGCCAACCCCGTACGCCGCTCCCGGTGCTGAGCGACGCCGACCGCGAGGCCGCCTTCCCACCCCTGCCTGGCCACCAGGTGCACGACCGCGCAAGCAACTGGGCGGTAATCGTCGATCAGCTGGAGTACCAGCAGGTCGAAAGCAGCAGCGCCCTCAAATGGAACGCCACGGCCTGGGTCGGTGGCGACATCGATCGCCTGTGGCTTCGCACCGAGGGCGAACGGCAACAAGGCAAGACCCACAAGGCAGAGCTGCAGGCACTGTGGGGCCACGCAATCAGCCCGTGGTGGGAACTGGTCGGCGGCCTGCGCCAGGACTTCAAGCCGGCCAGCGGGCAGGCCTGGGCCGCCTTCGGCATCCAGGGCACCCCGCTGTATGGCCTGGAACTGGAAGCCACAGCCTATGCCGGCGAGCGACAACAGAGCGCGCTGCGCCTGGAGGCCGCTTACGCTATCCTGCTGACCAACCGCTGGATCCTCGAGCCGAACCTGGAAGCGAACTTCTTCGGCCGCAACGATGCCGGCCGCGAACAGGGCGCGGGGCTTGCCGACAGCGAAATCGGCCTGCGCCTGCGCTACGAAATCAGCCGAGGCTTCGCGCCCTATGTCGGGGTCAGTTTCGAGCGCCTGCACGGCAACCGCGCCAGCCAGGCCCGCGAGGACGGCGAAGATCTCGGCCAGACCCGTCTGGTGGCAGGCATACGCCTGCGATTCTAAGGAGTTGTATGACCATGCTGCGTAAACACCTGATCACCTTTGGCCTGCTGGCCATCACCGGCCTGGCTCAGGCGGGTGAAACCATCGATGTCTATCGCGATCCCAACTGTGGCTGCTGCAAGGCCTGGATCAGCCACTTGCAAGACAACGGCTTCACCGTCAACGACCATGTCGAGCCGAACATGAGCGCCGTCAAGCAGCGCCTGGGTGTGGCGCCGCGCCTGGCGTCATGCCACACCGGGGTGATCGACGGCAAATTCGTCGAAGGCCATGTGCCCGCCGAGCAGGTGCGCCTGCTGGCCAAGCGCAACGACCTCAAGGGGCTGGCCGTACCGGGCATGCCCATGGGTTCGCCCGGCATGGAAATGGGTGACCACAAGGATGCCTACCAGGTCATCGGCGTGACCCAGGATGGCCAGGACACCGTGGTCGCCAACTACTGATGCTGAGCCTGTGGGCGCTGTTCCTCAGCGCCTTCGGTGCCGCCACGCTGCTGCCGCTGCAATCGGAGGCGGTACTGGTCGGTCTGCTGCTGCGCCAGCCCGAAACCTGGTTGATGTTGCTGCTGGTCGCCACCCTGGGCAATGTGCTCGGCTCGGTGGTCAACTGGCTGCTCGGCCGGGCCATCGAGCACCTGCGCGACAAGCGCTGGTTCCCCTTCAGTGCCAGCCAGCTGGAGCGCGCGCAACGGCGCTACCAGCGTTGGGGGCAATGGTCGCTGCTGCTGAGCTGGATGCCGGTGATCGGCGATCCGCTGACCCTGATCGCCGGCATCATGCGTGAGCCGTTCTGGCGTTTTTTGCTGCTGGTCACCTTGGCCAAGGGCGCGCGCTATATCGTCGTGGCGATGATTACCCTGGGCTGGTTTCATGCCTGGTAACACCTTTAACGTTTAAGGTGGTCCACTGACTGCTACAGTCGCCAATTCCTACATGGTCCTACACGGAGTGCCCCCATGCTGCGCGCAACCGCCCTGGCCCTGGCCTGCCTCGTCGGCGCCCCGGCCATCGCCGCCGAACCGCCCACCTACGGCAAACAGCTCGAAGGCTTCAGCTACCCTCACCCACTCAAGCATTTCGACTTCCAGTCCCAGGGCCAGCACCTGCAGATGGGCTACATGGATGTGCCGGCCCAAGGCCAGGCCAATGGCCGCAGCGTGGTGCTGATGCACGGCAAGAATTTCTGCGCCGCCACCTGGGAGACCACCATCGACGCCTTGAGCCAGGCGGGCTATCGGGTGATTGCCCCCGACCAGATCGGCTTCTGCACCTCGAGCAAGCCGGCCCAGTACCAGTTCAGCTTTCAGCAACTGGCGGTGAACACCCACGCCCTGCTCGAACAGTTGGGCGTCAAGCAGGCCATCGTGCTCGGCCACTCCACCGGGGGCATGCTCGCTACCCGTTATGCGCTGATGTACCCGCAGCAGGTCGAGCGCCTGGCGATGGTCAACCCCATCGGCCTGGAAGACTGGAAGGCACTGGGCGTGCCTTATCGCACGGTGGATCAATGGTATGCCCGCGAACTCAAGCTCGATGCCGAAGGCGTGCGCGAGTATGAGCGCAAGACCTACTACGCGGGGCGCTGGAAGCCTGAGTACGAGCGCTGGGTGCAGATGCTGGTGGGGCTGAACAAGGGGCCGGGGCATGAAGCAGTGGCGTGGAACTCGGCGCTGATCTACGACATGATCTTCACCCAGCCGGTGTATCACGAGTTCAAGGACCTGAAGATGCCGACCCTGTTGCTGATCGGCGATCAGGACACCACAGCGATCGGCAGCGACATTGCCCCGCCTGAGGTGAGGGCGAAGCTGGGCAAGTACCAGGTGTTGGGGCCGCAGGTAGCCAAACTGATTCCCCAGGGCGAGCTGGTGACCTTCGAGGGCATGGGGCATGCGCCGCAGATCGAGGAGCCACGGCGCTTCAACCGGACGCTGGTGGAGTGGCTCGGCCGCTGACCCGATGAATGGGGGCGCGTTGCGCCCCTTTCGCGACACAAGGCCGCTCCTACACGTACCCGAGATCTCCCTGTAGGAGCGGCCTCGTGTCGCGAAAGGGCTGCGCAGCGGCCCCCTACAGTCGCCAGACTTGCGCCTCGGTCCAGCCGAGTTCGGCAAAATCCAGCGCCCGCAGGTCGGCCTCCTCCTCACAGAAAAACTCATCCAGCTGCGGTGGCCGCACCGCCGTGTCGCTGAGCATCGAATGCACCTGCCCACGGTGATGGACCTGGTGCTCGAACAGGTGCGCCAGCAGGCGCAGCCGCTGTTCGCGCTGGGTCCGTTGCGGCCGCACGATGCTCACGTAACGCTCCAGTTGGGCGTCCTGCAGCAGGCTGCAATAGGCGATCAGCCGGTGGTCGGCCTGGGCCTGCTCGGCATGCAGGTCGGTACAGGTGGCGAACGGTTGCTCCGGTTCGAAGAAGCGCTCGCCATCCGGGTTCGGCGCCTCGCCACGCTGTTCGCACTCGAGCATGTCGAGGTAGAACCAGTCCACGGTCAGCAGGTGGTTGAGGGTGGCCTTGATCGACGGGAAGAAGCTGCAACGGGGGGCGACGAACTCGTCGTGGGTCAGTTGCAGGCAGGCCTTGTACAGGCGGTGGTTGGCCCAGCCATTGTTGTAGGCCTGGGTCAGCAGATGATGCGACAGCGGCTCCATGGTGCGGCTCCTTCAGGCGAAGCGTTGCAGTTGCATCTCCCGTAGCCGGCTCAGGGTCCTTTGGTACGGGAACTCCAGATACCCATGAGTGTAGAGCGCATCGAGCGGAACCTGCGCTTCCAGGTACAGCGCCACCCGGCGGTCGTAGCATTCGTCGACCAGGGCGATGAAACGGCGCACGGCGTCATCCTTGGCTGACAGGCTCGGCAGCTCGCGGTCACCTGCCACGACACGCGCCGCGCCATCTTCGGTGCCGCGGGCAATGCGCCCGGCCCGCTGTTCACCGCCCAGGGCCGGGATACCCTCGACCAGAATCGCCGGGAAATGATCGCACAAGGCCATGAATTCCATGGCGGCCAAAGGCCGTTCGCAGAGCTCGGTAAAGTGGCACCAGACGGCCTGGGTGCTGCGCCGGATCACCTCGATCTGCCGCGAGCCGATCAGCAATGGCGCATTGCAGCCTGGGTCTTCGGGGCTGAGCTGCTGGAAAACCGCTGCCAGCGCACCGCCTTTGGTCCCCGCTTCGGCCACCCAGTAACGCTGGCGCTGTGCGCCCGGGTGCAGGCGATGGTCCTGCTCGCCCGCCACCGAAAGCACCTGCATGTGCCGCTCGATGGCGCTGATGGCCGGCAGGAAGCGCTCGCGATTGAAGCCGTCGCGGTACAGCTGCTGCGGCGGCTGGTTGGAGGTGGCGACCACCACCACACCGTGATCGAACAGCACCTGGAACAGGCGACCGAGGATGATCGCATCGCCGATGTCGCTGACGAACAGTTCGTCAAAGCACAACACCCGGATCTGCCTGGCCAGTTCCCTGGCCAGAGCTTGCAAGGGGTCGGCAGTGCCGTTGAGCTGGAACAAGCGCTGGTGGACCCAGCCCATGAAGTGGTGAAAGTGCTGGCGCCGGGACGGGACGTTCAGGCAGCGGTGGAACAGGTCCATGAGCCAGGTCTTGCCACGGCCTACCGGCCCCCACAGGTACAGGCCCTGGGGGCGATGGCCCTGCTCTATGGCCTGGAAGCAGCTCTGCAGGGCCTCGACTGCCTGGGCCTGAGCCGGGTCCTGGGCATAGCCTTGTGCATTGAGGGCTTGCTGATAAAGGGTTTTCGGGTCAATGGGCATGGCAATTGGCCTGGCCTGTCAGAGCCCTATTGTCTGCACTGGCCCTTTCGTGGGCAAGCCCGCTCCCACAGGTACTGCACAACTCTCTGGCCTGCGGTACTCCTGTGGCAGCGGGCTTGCCCGCGAAAGGGCCGCTGCCGGAAAGAGCGGCTTCAACCCTCTCCCAGCCCTACCTTCAGCAGCGCACCATCCTTGGCATCGGTCAGCACATACAGGTAGCCATCTGGCCCTACCCGTACATCACGGATGCGTGCCTTCAACTCACCCAGCAAGCGCTCTTCGTGGACGATCCTGTCGCCATCGAGTTGCAGGCGAATCAGCTCCTGCGTAGCCAGTGCACCTATGAACAGGTTGTGGTCCCAGGCCTTGAAGGTCGGGCTGTCATAGAAGGCCATGCCGCTGATGCCGGGCGACTTCTCCCAGACATGATGCGGGTCGACCATGCCGTCGACATGCTTGCCCTTGGCCTCGGGGATCGGCAGCAGCGAGTAGTTGATACCGTGCGTGGCGATTGGCCAGCCATAGTTCTTGCCCGGCGCGGGGATGTTGATCTCGTCGCCACCGCGTGGGCCGTGCTCGTGGGTCCAGAGCTTGCCGGTCCAGGGGTTCAATGCCGCGCCCTGCTGGTTGCGGTGGCCAAACGACCAGATTTCCGGGCGCACATCCTGCTTGCCGACGAAGGGGTTGTCCTTGGGTACTTCACCGTCGGGCAAGATGCGCACGACCTTGCCCTGCAGCTTGTCCAGGTCCTGAGCGGTCGGGCGCTGGTTGTTCTCGCCCAAGGCGATGAACAGGAAACCGTCGCGGTCGAACACCAGCCGCGAGCCGAAATGGTTGCCTACCGAGAGCTTGGGCTGCTGGCGGAAGATCACCGTGAAGTGTTCCAGCCGCGCGCGGTCCTCGGACAGCTGGCCACGGCCCACCGCCGTGCCGGCCTTGCCATCGCTGCCCTCCTCGGCATACGACAGGTACACCGTGCGGTCCTTGGCGAACTCAGGCGACAACACCACGTCGAGCAGGCCACCCTGGCCTTCGGCCCAGACCTTGGGCACCCCGCTGATGGGCGGGCCAACTTTGCCCTCGGCATTGATCACCCGCAGATTGCCGGGGCGCTCGGTGACCAGCATGTCCTTGCCACCCGGCAGGAAAGCCAGCGCCCAGGGGTTGCGCAGGCCGTCGGTCACGGTGCTGACGGTGAGTTGCCCTTGCTCGCTGGGAAATTGCTGCTCGGGGGCGGCGTGGGCCATCAAGGGCAGCAGTGCGGCAGCGGTCAGGGTCGTCAGCCAGGTAGCTCGGATCATGCAGAATTCCTTTCTCGCGAGTGGGGCTCAAGGTGCACGCTGGGTGTCACGCGGCGGCCGGGAGGGCTCCAGGTTCGGCGCCTGCTGCTGGCGGCGCAGGTTGTCGCCATTGCCAATGCCGCGGTTGTCCAGGCTTGGCGTGCGGTAGATGGGCTGGGTGGACGGGCCGCGCACGGGCGGCGTGGCCGGCATGCTCCCTTGGCGGCTGTTGGGGTTGGCGCGCTGGATCGGGCTGTTGCACGGGTTGTTGCTGCTGGCGGCGAGCTGCAATGGCTGCACGGGCGCTGCCTGCACCGGCAGGCACAGCAGCAGGCCGATGGCCAGGGTCGGCAATGTAAAATTCATGCTTCACCTCCTGTACGAAAAAGCGCGCCTCGAGCGTTTGGATAGCCTAAGGCGCGAAGGGTTCGCGGCAAAAGTGTGAATGCGATTCCTGATGTTTCAGTATGGGCCTGATGGCGTTGCCCATCGGGCCCGCCGATCACCGGGCACTACTGGCCTTGCACTGCGTCGACCTTGTGCCGCGCCGCGTACAGGCACAGCATCTCCATGGCCAGAGTGGCCCCGGCCAATGCAGTGATGTCGGCATGGTCATAGGCCGGCGCCACTTCTACCAGGTCCATGCCCACCAGGTTGATGCCGCGCAGGCCACCCAGGATTTCCAGCGCCTGCACCGTGCTCAAGCCGCCGCACACCGGGGTGCCAGTGCCGGGCGCATAGGCCGGGTCGAGGCAATCGATGTCGAAGGTCAGGTACACCGGCCGGTCACCGACCCGCTGGCGGATCGCCGCGATGATCGCCTCGGTACCTTGGCGATGCACCTGCCGGGCATCGAGAATGGCGAAGCCCTGGCTGTCGTCATTGGTGGTACGCAGGCCGACCTGTACCGAGCAGGACGGGTCGACCAGCCCTTCGCGTGCAGCATGCCAGAACATGGTGCCATGGTCGATACGCCCCTCTTCGTCCGGCCAGGTGTCGCTGTGTGCATCGAAATGGATCAGCGCCAGCGGGCCATGGCGCCGGGCATGGGCCTTGAGCAGCGGGTAGCTGATGAAATGGTCGCCGCCCAGGGTGAGCATGGCGCAACCGGCTTCAAGAATGTGCTCGGCGTGGGCCTGGATGCTGTCCGGTACCGACTGCGGCGTGCCGCTGTCGAAGGCGCAGTCGCCATAGTCGATCACGGCCAGGTGGTCGAACGGGTCGAACGCCCAGGGCCAATGGCGCGCCCAGGCCTGCTGCACCGAGGCGGCGCGGATCGCGCGCGGGCCGAAGCGTGCGCCAGGGCGGTTGCTGGTGGCGGTGTCGAACGGCACTCCACTCACCACCACATCCACCCCACGCAGGTCACGGCTGTAGCGGCGACGGGAGAAACTGGTGATACCGGCGTAGGTACTTTCCGCTGCGGTACCGTACAGGCTGTCACGGGTCATGGCCTGGTCGTTGTTCTGGGCTTGTTCCACGGTTGGGCTCCTTCAGGGTTTTCGGTCACTGCCGGCTGCGGAAGGCCGTCCACAGCCGGTTGCGCTGGCGCAGGTCGGACAGCGCCATGCTGCGGTCGGCATACAAACGATCACGCACGTCGGCAGGTGGGTAGATATCCGGGTCATTGCGCACGGCATCATCGACCAGAGGCGTCGCGGCCTGGTTGGCATTGGCGAAAAACAGCGTATTGGTCAACGCAGCCACCGACTCTGGCTTGAGCATGAAGGCGATGAAGGCCCGGGCGGCTTGCGGGTGCGGGGCGTCCTTGGGGATGACCAGGTTGTCCTGCCACACCAGCGTGCCTTCGCGGGGAATGCGGTAGATCAGCTCGAACGGCTTGCCAGCGCGGCGCGCCTGGTCGGCGGCCATGGCAGCATCACCGTTGTAGGTCAGCGCCAGGCACACGCTGCCGTTGGCCAGGTCGCTGATCTGCCGGCCATTGGCGACATAGCTGATCGACGGTTGCAGCTGGTTCAGCAGGTTCTGCGCGGCGTTGAGGTCTGCCTTGTCCTGGCTGTACGGGTCCTTGCCGAGGTAGTTGAGGGCGACGCCGATCACTTCCTGCGGCGAGTCCGGCATGGCGATGCCGCACTCCTTGAGGCGGCTGGCGTACTCGGGCTTGAACAACAGGTCGAGGCTGTCCAGCGGCACATCGCCCAGGCGCTGGCGCACCGCCTCGACATTCACCCCCAGGCCCAGGGTGCCCCAGGTGTAGGGCACGGCGTAGCGGTTGCCTGGGTCGGTCTCGGCCAGTTTGGCCAGCAGGTCCTTGTCGAGGTTGGCGTAGCCGGGCATGCCTTGCGCATCGAGCGGTTGCAGGGCACTGGCCTTGAGCGCCCGGGCCAGCACAGTGGCTGATGGCACCACCACGTCGTAGCCGCTGCGGCCGGTGAGCAGCTTGGTTTCCAGGACTTCGGTGGTGTCGAAGGTGTCGTAGCGCACCTTGTAGCCGGTTTCCTTTTCGAAGCGCTGGAGGGTTTCCGGGGCGACATAGTCGGCCCAGCTGTAGAGATTGACGACCTTTTCTTCGGCCTGCAGCGGCAGGGCCAGAATCAGGGACAACAGGCACAACGATCGACGCATGACGGACACCTCGGCAAATGGGTGGATGCCGCCAGCATGCCAGCCGGGTAACATTGCAAGAATGGCAAGTTTGCAAAGCTGACATTCATCAGGAGCAATGTGATGCTCGGACAACTGCATGACCCTGACCTGCACCTGCTGCGGCTGTTCGTCACTGTAGTAGAGGCCGGCGGCTTCAGTGCCGCCCAGGGCGTTCTGGGCTTGAGCCAGCCCACCATCAGCCAGCGCATGACGCAGCTCGAAACTCGGCTCGGCTATCGCCTGTGCAGCCGCGGCAAAAGCGGCTTTCGCCTGACCGACAAGGGCGAGCTGCTGCTGGAGGCGGCACGTGGCCTGTTGCTGAACATCGAGCTGTTTCGCCAGCAGGCCAACGGCGTGGCCGGGCGCCTGCTGGGGACGGTGCGGGTGGGCATGGCGGAAAACCAGGACGCGGCCGTTAGCCTGCGCCTGGCGATGGCCATTTCACGTTTTCGCCAACGCGAAGAATCGGTGCAACTGGAGCTGATCAGCGCCCCTCCGGCGGAGCTGGAGCGGCTGTTGCTGGAGCAACGGCTGGATTTCGCCATCAGCTATTTTTCCGGCAACCAGGCGGCGTTCGACTATCAACCTTTGTTCGAGGAGCGCCAGCGTTTGTACTGTGGCAAGGGGCATGCGCTGTTCGATACGGCCGAAGTGACGCATGAGCAGCTGCTGGAGGCCGATCAGGTACGACATCCGTACCGCTTTCTCAAGGGTGGCGAACCGTTCCAGAGCCGACGCAGCATGGCGGTGGCGGAGCAGATCGAGAGCGTGCTGACGTTCATTCTGTCGGGGCGGCATATTGGTTA
>Ga0105251_10002132_pt1 | contig 15904 bp, 13 predicted proteins | sample KBSS64metaG_FD_80424 | JGI IMG/M metagenome (GOLD analysis project Ga0105251, IMG submission 80424) | Switchgrass rhizosphere microbial communities from Kellogg Biological Station, Michigan, USA - KBS S6-4 metaG | ecosystem: Host-associated > Plants > Roots > Rhizosphere > Soil | place...
GCACACCATGGCAGGTGTTACGCGCGCACTTTGCATTTCCCCTTCAGCCTCAAAGCGCCATTCATTCATCAGCGTTCCACGACGTTCCATCACCAGGCATCGATGTCCGGCCAGATCTTGCACTGAATGCGGTTCCCCATGAGCAAGAAGATAAGCCGGAGATGCCACCAGCACGCGATAGTTTTGCCTGATGACTTTCGTTACCAGATTGCTATCCGGCAGGTTACCAAAGCGAATGCTCATATCGAGCCGCAAAGAAATCAAATCCACTACATCTTCGCTGAGATACAGCGAACTTTTAACTTCCGGGTACTGGCGGGAAAAATCGAGTAACGCAGGTGATAAATACTGACGCCCGAAATCAGACGGTGCTGCAATCCGTAGCGTGCCACTTAGAATGCCCTCTTTCTGCATCAGTTTCGATTCGGCCAGTTCCACTTCCTCAAGCACACGCAGAGCGGCGTAGTAAAACTCCTCACCGCTACGTGTCAATGCAATGGCGCGTGTGGAACGGTTAAAAAAGCGCGTCTGATAGCGTTCCTCTAATGCTTTTAGTCGCGCAGTCATGGTCGCAGGCGACAAATTCATCCGCCTCCCCGCCGCCGCCAGTCCACCGGCATCAACCACGGCCACCAGCAGGGTCATATCTTCGAGCTTACCCATTATTCTAATTTCCTGAATAGACAATCAGATTTCAATGCCATTATCAAAACGGTAAGCAGGACGTAAAGTCAAGGTATCGTAATTATGCCGGAGTCGAATAAATGAAATCACGCCACCTGTTTGAGACCACCCGTGTTGGGTCAGTTGAAGCCCGCAACCGTATTGTTATGGCGCCAATGACGCGCTCTCGCTCCGCACAACCGGGGAATATCCCCACTGCGATGATGGCGAAGTATTACCAACAACGTGCCAGTGCCGGGCTTATCATTACCGAAGCAACGCAAATTTCGCCACAAGGTCAGGGTTATTCCTGGACGCCCGGTATTCACTCCCCGGAACAAATCTCCGGCTGGCGCCAGGTGACGGATGCGGTTCATCAGGTGGGCGGAAAAATCTTTTCGCAACTGTGGCACGTCGGCCGCATGTCCCATGAAAGTTTTCACCCTGATGGCAAACCCGTCGCGCCTTCTGCAGTGGCACCAGATGCGCAAGTTTGGGTCGTAGGCGAGGACGGTGTGGGCCGAATGGTGGACTGCCCCGTTCCGCGCGAATTAACGCACGACGATATTGGCCAGGTGATTGCCGATTATCGCCAGGCAGCACTCAACGCTATTGATGCCGGTTTCGACGGCGTAGAAGTTCACGGTGGCAACGGATATTTGATCGATCAGTTCCTGCGCCGCAGCTCCAACAAACGCACAGACGAATACGGCGGTACCCTGGCAAACCGCGTGCGTTTTGCGCAAGAAGTCCTGGAAGCCATTAGTGATGCTATTGGTGCAGACAGAACCGGTATTCGTTTGGCTCCGTTTATTACCCAGCGTGGAATGGACGACCCGCAAGCCATTGAAGCGATTCTGGCACTGGCGGCCTGGTGTGAGCAAAAAGGTATTGCCTTTATCCATCTGGCGGAAGCCGACTGGGATGACGCCCCGCAAGTACCGTACGAGTTCCGTGAAATGCTACGGGCGACTTTCAGTGGTGCCATAATCGTGGCGGGGAATTACACCCAGGAGAAAGCAGAAAAGTATCTGGCAGCAGGTATCGTCGATTTAGTTGCTTTTGGACGCCCGTTTGTTGCCAACCCTGATTTCCCACGCCGCCTGGCTGAAAACTTGCCACTTGCGCCTATTAGCAATCACGCGGCACTTTTTGGCGGCCAAGAAGCGGGTTATACCGACTATCCGGTCTGGTCTTCAGACGAAGTATAAATCCGTTCAATATCTGCTAAGTTGTTTCGCATACCGACGCTGAAAACATAATAAAGGGATCACTATGAGTCAAAACGATAAACCTCATGCTCAACCACTGGTCTGGGGTCACGGCCCACGCACATTTGAAGTTTTTCTTGAGCCGACCTGCCCGTATTCCGTCCGTGCTTTCAATAAGCTCAGCGCACTGCTGGAAAACGTGGGAGAAGATAACGTCACGGTTAAAATTCGCCTGCAATCGCAGCCATGGCACATGTTTTCAGGTGTGATTGTGCGCTGTATTCTGGCGGCATCCACACTGCCAGAAGGCCGGGAAGCAGCGCTTAAAGTGATGCAGGCCGTTGCCGATCATCGTGAAGAGTTTGAGTTTACCGATCATTGTAGCGGCCCAAATATGGATGCTACTCCGCAGCAGATTATTGACCGTATCGAACGTTATAGCGGTGTGCAGTTGGCGCAGGCATTTGCACACCCGGCATTACAGAATGATATTAAGTGGCATAGCAAATATGCCCGTCAGAATGGGATTCATGTTTCACCGACCTTCATGGTGAATGGCCTGGTGCAGGCCGATCTTGGCAGCGGTGATGATATTAGTGTCTGGGCAGAACGAATTTTAGCTTAAGCCGCATAAAGCAAAACCCTCTGCAAAACAGAGGGTTTTTTATTTCCCTTCATCACAACGAATTTATGCTGCCCACTCTTAGGTTGTGAAATCAGAGCCGATGGCATCCTATACTCTGAAGACAAGCCACAAAAAACATAGAATCGTGACCAGGAGAGATTAAATGATACATGTCTTTGGCCATTTAAATCCGGACAGCGATACAGTCTGCACGGCCTATGTGGCTGCGCGTTGGCTAACGATTAAAGGGCAACATGCTCAGGCGTTTCGCCTCGGTGAGTTAAATAGAGAAACTGCCTATATTTTCCGCCATGCTGGCCTGACGCCCCCGCCACTGCTTAATGATTCTCTTGCTGGCAAAGATGTCTGGCTGGTTGATTTCACAGAACCCGCACAGGGGCCAGCCACGCTCAATGAAAGTAATGTCGTCGGAATTATCGACCACCACCGTCTTGGCGGCCTGATCACTCAACTCCCTCCCGAAGTCTGGATTAAACCTGTCGGCAGCAGTGCAACATTGTTATGGCAGTTGATGACCCCCGCTCATCGCCGTGAGATCTCCCCTGGTGAAGCTATTTTGCTCTTGGGCGCTGTGTTAAGTGATACCGTCGCCCTTCGCTCACCAACCACCACTGAAGAAGACCTCCAGGTCGTTGATGAGCTCTGTGCTCTCACGAAAGTGGAGCGTGAAGATTTCATTCGTGATTTGCTGACGGCCAAGACAGATATCATCGGTTTGAGCGCGGATGAGTTGCTCAATAAAGACAGTAAAATGTTTGATATTTCGGGGAATAAAGTCCTCGCCGCACAACTCGAACTATATTCTCTGGAGCAGGCAGAGCCGCTTATTGATGAGCTTAAATCAGCCATGAAACAGCGGGTCACCACATCAGGGGCGGGGTTGGTTGTATTGATGCTGACCGATATCAGCACGGAGTGTTCAACGCTCTATTTTGCTGGACCGGCACTTGCCGATAATGCGCCCGTTACCATCGCCGGAATGTTAAGTCGCAAAAAACAGCTCCTTCCCTGGCTGCATGCGCGGCTTGGTTAAATTACATCATAAAAAAAGCCCATTAAAAAATGGGCTTTGATTCGATGAAAAAACGGCAGGTATTAGTGTTACCTAACGACTGATTATTCCCACTCGATAGTTGCTGGCGGTTTGCCAGAAATATCGTAAACCACACGGGAAATGCCGTTAACTTCGTTGATAATGCGATTGGAAACACGGCCAAGGAAATCGTATGGCAGGTGCGCCCAATGCGCGGTCATAAAGTCGATGGTTTCAACTGCACGCAGTGAGACAACCCAATCGTATTTACGGCCATCGCCCATCACGCCAACAGAGCGCACCGGCAAGAACACGGTGAATGCCTGGCTTACTTTGTTGTAGAGATCGGCTTTATGCAGTTCTTCAATAAAGATCGCATCAGCGCGGCGCAGCAGGTCGCAATACTCTTTCTTCACTTCGCCCAGCACACGCACGCCAAGACCTGGCCCCGGGAACGGGTGACGGTACAGCATGTCGTAAGGCAGGCCAAGTTCCAGGCCGATTTTACGCACTTCGTCTTTGAACAGTTCACGCAACGGCTCAACCAGACCCATCTTCATCTCTTTCGGCAAGCCGCCCACGTTGTGGTGAGATTTGATAACGTGTGCTTTACCGGTGGCAGAAGCCGCTGATTCGATAACGTCCGGGTAAATGGTGCCCTGCGCCAACCACTTCACATCTTCCAGTTTCAGTGCTTCTTCATCGAACACTTCAACAAACACGCGGCCGATGATTTTACGTTTCGCTTCTGGATCGTTCTCGCCTTTCAACGCGGACAGGAAACGCTCTTCGCCTTTAACGTGAATAATATTCAGGCCGAAGTGGTCACCAAACATATCCATCACTTGTTCAGCTTCGTTCAAACGCAGCAGGCCGTTATCAACGAAGACGCAAGTCAGACGATCGCCAATCGCGCGATGCAGCAGCATTGCGGTAACGGAAGAATCCACGCCACCTGACAAGCCCAGAATCACTTTGTCGTTGCCCACTTGTTCACGCAGGCGAACAATCGCGTCTTCGATGATTTTTGCCGGAGTCCACAGCGCTTCGCAGCCGCAGATATCCAGAACAAAACGCTCCAGCAAACGCTGGCCCTGACGGGTATGGGTCACTTCCGGGTGGAACTGCACGCCATAAAAACGTTTTTCTTCGTTTGCCATAATCGCAAACGGGCAAGTCTCGGTGCTGGCAACAGTGACGAAGTCAGAGGGGATCGCGGTGACTTTATCGCCATGGCTCATCCAGACATCCAGCAGTGGCTTACCATCTGCACTCAGGGAGTCTTCAATACCACGAACCAGCGCACTGTCAGTTTTCACTTCAACTTGCGCGTAACCGAACTCACGTTCGTTGGAGCCTTCAACATGGCCACCAAGCTGCATCGCCATGGTCTGCATGCCGTAGCACACGCCAAATACAGGCACGCCAGCGGTAAAGACATATTCAGGCGCGCGTGGGCTGTTCAGCTCAGTAGTGCTTTCCGGGCCACCAGAAAGGATGATACCGCTTGGATTGAATTCACGAATCTGTGCTTCCGTGACATCCCATGCCCACAGCTCACAGTAAACGCCTAGCTCACGCACACGGCGCGCAACCAATTGGGTGTACTGAGAACCGAAATCAAGGATAAGTATGCGATGTTTATGGATATTTTCCGTCATTGACGCTTATTCCGAGGCAAGTGAAACAGATAAAGAAAATCGCCTGGCATAAAGCCAGGCGAGGAGAATCAGGAGCCCATGCGGTAATTTGGGGACTCTTTAGTGATCGTCACATCGTGCACGTGACTTTCCTGAATGCCCGCACCACTGATGCGTACAAATTCCGCTTTGGTACGCAGATCGTCGATGGTAGCACAGCCGGTCAGACCCATGCAGGAACGCAGGCCACCCATCTGCTGGTGAACAATCGCTTTCAGGTGACCTTTGTACGCCACACGACCTTCGATACCTTCAGGTACCAGTTTGTCGGCTGCGTTGTCAGTCTGGAAGTAACGGTCAGAAGAGCCTTTGGACATCGCGCCCAGAGACCCCATCCCGCGGTAGGATTTGAAAGAACGGCCCTGGTAAAGTTCGATTTCACCTGGAGATTCTTCAGTCCCTGCCAGCATACCGCCAACCATTACCGCAGATGCGCCAGCCGCGATGGCTTTAGCAATGTCACCAGAGAAACGGATACCGCCGTCAGCGATAACGGGAATGCCCGTCCCTTCCAGTGCTTCAACAGCATCAGCAACCGCAGTAATTTGCGGAACACCTACGCCGGTAACGATACGAGTAGTACAGATTGAACCAGGACCGATACCCACTTTAACCGCACTCACGCCGGCTTCTGCCAGAGCACGTGCACCAGCTGCAGTCGCGACGTTACCGCCGATGATTTGCAGGTCCGGATATTTAGCACGAGTATCACGAATACGTTGCAGAACGCCTTCGGAATGGCCATGAGAGGAGTCAATCAGTAAAACATCGACACCAGCGGCTACCAGAGCGTCGATACGCTCTTCGTTGCCCGCACCTGCGCCAACGGCTGCCCCAACACGCAGACGGCCTTGGTCGTCCTTACAGGCGTTAGGTTTACGTTCTGCTTTCTGGAAGTCTTTTACGGTGATCATGCCGAGCAGATGGAAATTGCTGTCTACAACCAGCGCTTTCTCAACACGTTTTTCGTGCATTTTGGATAATACGACATCACGCGCTTCGCCTTCTTTCACGGTAACCAGACGCTCTTTCGGAGTCATGTATACGCTAACAGGCTGGCTCAGGTCGGTAACGAAACGAATATCACGGCCAGTAATAATACCAACCAGTTCGTTGCCTTCGGTCACGACAGGGTAACCCGCAAAGCCGTTACGCTCGGTGAGTTCTTTAATTTCGTGCAGAGTGGTTGTCGGCAGCACGGTCTGTGGGTCAGTAACAACGCCACTTTCATGTTTTTTCACGCGTTTGACTTCAGAAGCCTGGCGTTCAATCGACATGTTTTTGTGAATGAAACCAAGTCCACCTTCCTGAGCCAATGCAATGGCCAGACGGGCTTCCGTTACGGTATCCATTGCTGCTGACAGCATAGGGATATTCAAACGAATAGTTTTGGTCAATTGGGTGCTGAGATCGGCCGTGTTAGGCAGAACTGTAGAGTGAGCTGGAACGAGGAGAACGTCATCAAACGTCAGTGCTTCTTTAGCGATTCGTAGCATGGCAATATCTCAACCTGGGGTGAATGAGAACAGATAAAATATTGCCGCGGCATTATACAGAGCGGAATCGATTGCATCCACACTTTTTTCAGAAAACTCCTTGCCAAGTGCGATATGGAAGATACTATTGACCGAATAACCCGCTGATTTAAAATTTGATCTGGCTCACATGTCATCGATAAATTCCCCTTCAATTTTTACCGTCAGCCGTCTGAATCAGACGGTCCGCATGCTGCTGGAACAAGAGATGGGGCAAGTCTGGATCAGCGGTGAAATCTCCAACTTTACCCAACCGGCTTCCGGTCACTGGTACTTCACACTTAAAGACGATACAGCTCAGATTCGTGGAGCGATGTTTCGCAACAGCAATCGGCGTGTAACTTTCCGCCCGCAACACGGGCAGCAGGTTTTGGTGCGTGCCACCATCACGCTTTACGAGCCGCGTGGCGATTACCAGATAATCGTTGAAAGTATGCAGCCTGCCGGTGAAGGGTTGTTGCAGCAGCAGTATGAGGAATTAAAACAACGCCTCACCGTTGAAGGTTTGTTCGACCAAATTCACAAGCAGCCATTGCCTACGCCTGCACGCCAGGTTGGCGTCATCACGTCAAAAACCGGTGCTGCGCTGCATGATATTTTGCATGTGCTAAAACGTCGTGATCCCTCACTGCCGGTGATCATTTACCCGACTGCGGTACAGGGCAACGATGCGCCGATGCAAATCGTTCGCGCCATTGAACTGGCGAACCTGCGCAAAGAGTGTGACGTGCTGATTGTCGGGCGCGGCGGAGGTTCGCTGGAAGACTTGTGGAGTTTTAACGATGAGCGCGTTGCACGGGCGATTTTCGCCAGTGCAATTCCGGTCGTTAGCGCCGTAGGGCACGAAACTGACGTCACGATCGCCGATTTTGTGGCAGATGTTCGCGCGCCGACACCTTCCGCTGCAGCGGAAATTATCAGTCGTAATCAGACAGAACTCCTGCGCCAGATTCAATCTCACCAGCAGCGTATGGAAATGGCGATGGACTACTATCTCGCCCAACGCACGCAGCGTTTCACTCGTTTGTATCACCGTTTACAACAGCAGCATCCGCAACTGCGTTTAGCACGTCAACAAACCACACTTGAGCGCCTGCAACAGCGCCTGAATGTCGCGATGGACGCAAAACTGCGCCGCAGCAATCAGCAGCAGCAACGTCTGATGCAGCGTTTGAATCAGCAACAGCCTCAGTCACGAATCCATCGAGCTCAAACTCGCTTGCAACAGCTTGAATACCGTTTATCGCAAGTCGTTACGGCACGCCTGAATAATACCCGCCAGCGCTTTGGCACTGCTATCGCGCAGCTTGAAGCGGTCAGCCCTCTGGCAACGCTTGCACGTGGTTACAGCGTGACAACGGCGACAGACGGCAAAGTGCTGAAGAAAACCAAACAGGTGCAATCCGGGGATACGCTGACTACGCGCCTGGAAGATGGTTGGGTGGAAAGCCAGGTCACCGGCATTACACCGGTGAAACCTGTTCGCAAGCGTAAAGTTGCGGCGAAAAGTTAGGACTTATTCAGCAACGGGCACGAATTCGACGCGTTTCTTTGAAATCAGCCCGTGGCCGTTCTGGCAGAAATAGTCGACGGCCCCACAGGCTTTTAAGACTTCCAACGGTTTGTGGCAATCCGGGCAGCGGGCTTCCATGTGAAAATCCTGCTGGCAGGTTTCGCAATGCGCACCTGAGTCTGTTTGCGATAGCGGTTTTTCACACATCGGACATTTCATTTCCATAATCTTTCCTGACAACTCTTCGACTATATTTGTCTTTTGATGATAGAGATAAACTCGCCATTAATCATCAATAACGCTCCCGATGCTGGCTCAACATGCATAGATTCGGGCACTGGGCTGAGGAGGAAAGATGTATCACACCGCTCTGGCGCATCGCAGCTACTCGTTTGCCAGCCTCAAGGAGCTAATGGGTAAAGCATCCCCGGCGAGATCCGGGGATAACCTGGCAGGGATCGCAGCAGAATCAGCTGAAGAGCGGATGGCCGCAAAAATCGCGTTGGCTGACGTACCATTGCGTGAAATTCTCGATAATCCGCTAATTGCCTACGAAGATGACGAAGTCACCCGCCTGATTATTGATACTCACGATAAAACTGCTTTCCAGACCATCAATCATTTAACCGTAGGTGGTTTTCGTGACTGGCTGCTGGATGACACCACCGATAGCGAGACCTTACGCAGCGTCGCAAAAGGCATCACACCGGAAATGGCAGCAGCTGTAAGTAAGTTAATGCGCAACCAGGATTTGATCCTGGCAGCCAGCAAATGCCAGGTCACGACTCAATTTCGTAACACCATCGGCTTGCCGGGCCGCCTCAGCGTACGACTGCAACCGAACCATCCAACCGATGATTTAAAAGGCATAGCCGCCAGTATGCTCGACGGCTTGCTGTACGGTGCGGGTGATGCCGTGGTGGGAATCAATCCCGCAAGCGACAGCCTGCCGGTGCTTGAGCGCCTTAATTACATGATGGATGACATTATCAGCCGCTTTGCCATTCCGACTCAGTCCTGCGTATTAACTCATGTGACTAACACATTGCAGCTAATTGAACGTGGCACCCCTGTGGATTTAGTTTTTCAGTCGGTAGCGGGTACCGAAGCCGCAAACAGCGGCTTTGGAATTAATCTGGCGCTGTTACAGGAAGCTCATGAAGCTGCACTGAGTTTAAAGCGCGGCACGCTGGGCAATAACGTGATGTATTTTGAAACCGGCCAGGGAAGTTGCCTGTCTTCCAATGCCCATCATGGCGTCGACCAACAAACCTGCGAGGCACGCGCGTATTCTGTCGCTCGCCATTTCAATCCGCTGCTGGTAAACACAGTCGTCGGGTTTATTGGTCCTGAATATCTGTATGACGGCAAACAGATTATTCGTGCCGGACTGGAAGATCATTTCTGCGGCAAGCTAATGGGGTTACCAATTGGCTGTGACGTTTGTTATACCAACCACGCCGAGGCGGATCAGGATGATATGGATGCCCTGTTAACTCTTCTGTGTAACGCAGGGCTGACTTTTTTAATCGGCGTACCAGGCGCCGATGACATTATGCTCAACTATCAAAGCACCTCATTCCACGATGCCCTGTATGTCCGCCGCTTGTTGGGACTTAAACATGCACCTGAGTTCGCCGAATGGCTGATCCGTATGCAAATCATTGATAATCATGGGCAGCTTCGCTTAAACGGCATCAACCATCCACTGCTAGCCGCTCTCCCTAAAGGGATAAACTTATGAATTCAGATGCCTGGACGTTGTTGCGGGAGTTTACCAATGCGCGCATCGCACTTGGACGCAGTGGCGCAAGCCTGCCAACGAAAGAAGTGCTCAATTTTGGCCTTGCTCACGCGCAGGCCAGGGACGCTGTTCATCAACCATTCCATAGCGAAGAGATCAGCAACGAATTAGCCGAATTGGGCCTAATGACCTTCACAGTTAAGAGTGCTGCTGAAGACAGACACATCTATTTGAATCGGCCCGATTTAGGTCGCCAATTGAGTGATGAAAGTCGCAATATGCTGCAAACCAGCAATATTGGAAGTTACGACCTGTTGCTGGTGATTGGTGATGGGCTTTCTTCTCATGCGGTCCACCGTCAATCTGTTGCGTTAATTCGTGAACTTTTACCCTATGTAAAAACACTTGGGCTTACGCTTGCCCCTGTCGTAATGGCGCATCAGTCGCGTGTTGCACTTGGGGATGATATTGGTGAGATACTAAATTGCAAAGCCGTAGCAATGCTGATTGGTGAGCGCCCCGGACTTTCATCGCCTGATAGCTTGGGCGTGTATCTGACGTGGAAACCGGAGCGCAAACGCCTGGAGTCAGAACGCAACTGTATTTCTAATATTCGTCCGGAAGGGCTGAGTCATCATGCTGGCGCATTTAAACTCGCCTGGTTACTAGAGCAGGCATTTTTGCGTCGTTTAACCGGTGTAAAATTGAAAGATGAAAGCGATAACCCCGCTTTGCATAATAAGGTGAGTCCACTTAGCGGGAAGAATTCATAATAATCAAATCTATGCTGCAATCTTTCTGATAACAAAAGGCCCGATATTATGGTCACTTCTCACAAAGAAATTAATAAAGGGTGTTATTTTGCATGCAGACTTGGATACTTTGAATTCCATTTTCATATATCCCGCTTCAACTGACTCGGCATTGACATATTAATCAGAACATTATCTGGTGGAATAGGAGTTAAAAACTACTTGCTGTATATTCTTTCAAAATCACCAGTGATAAGCAATTCCTTCATGTCATTATTTACGCTTTTTGTAGTGCAATCGATTTACGTAGCAACGCAAATGCAAGTGGTTGTGAAGCAATAAGACTATCCCTGGAAATATCATATCACGCCGATTTTACACTTGTAGCCTTGAGTGAATACAGCACAACCTCGTCAGCAACAAATACAGAGTTATTGGTCATTTTCATCTCCTCAAACTCTGATACCGCCGATTGAGTTGGATGAGTGAAAAGCGAATAGCCTGACCTAACATTCAAATTTGCTACGGCCTGCACGGCGATATCTCCGCAAGTAACAAAAAATAGTATGGCCGGACAATATTTTGATGCTTGCGAGATGCTCCTCTTTATGTGAAATAAATGCTGTATACGCGCAAAATAAGGAATGGAAAATAAAATAAATTTCCGGCGCACCCTGGTATTGGTTATGTTCGAGCATTATTGTATTTATTGTTATGAACGCATTATTTTTTCATTAATGAAAACGTCAGGTTCATTTATAGAGATTTATATTAAATCAGTTATTGAGCCTCAATAGAGTGATGCCTTGTCACACTTTATTTTACTTTTTATATTATAATCATAAGTTAAATATCGCTGCTTTAACCTAAAGGTTTGAATATGAAAAAACTTACTCTCATTGCACTTACCCTACTTCCTCTGGCTTCATTCGCAGCTCCTCCACAGTCATTCAATTTTAGCTGCGGAAAAACTGGGGGCGTATACAGCGACGGCAATGGTGGCGTTTGGGTTGATGGCCAAAAAGCGACGATTAAACAGAGCAGCCCAACCTATTGGGAGGCAACCAGTGGAAAAACGGTTATCAGTATTATGCGTTCAACAAAAGGCAACCCTGACATTTCCTTCACAGGTCCGAACCGTATCCATGGTGTCTGTTTAGCCGAGGATGAAGTAAGTTTTGCGCCGACTGCACAGAAGAAAACCACAACGAATGCTGGCCCATCATTTTCTTGTGCTGCGGTAACTAAAGGCAGCATGGAAGATCTTATCTGCCAAAGTACCACGCTATCAGCAATGGATCTTAAGCTGACCGACACCTACAAACAGGCGCTGGTAAAATCTCATAACAATTCAACGCTTAAAGCCGAGCAGCGTGGATGGATTAAGGGAAGAAATGAGTGCTGGAAAGAAGACGATAAAAACGCATGCCTTGCAGACTCTTATCAACAACGTTTGAGTGAACTGCAACGTAAGTATCAAATTAAGGAATAACGGTTATAAAAAAACCCGGTGTAAAAACCGGGTTTTTTACTTTTCGTAAGCGGTTATCTCCGCGACGAATTATTTACTTTTCTTGATGTGAATGGCAAATAAGCGGGTAAATACATTGATTTTAAATGAGTTTATTTTTACACCTAAAAATTAGGTACACCCTTGTGTACACCAAAAACAGGAGTGCTCGCCTGTTTTACATAGTTTGACTTTGAGCAATCAATGGCACACCCACAAAGAGGTTGTCAAAAGTCAGCCAATTTCAGGAGGAGCATTAAAACGAGCCTCCCGTTTCTTACGTTCCGCAACAACACAATCTCTTTGTTTAATCATTGAAGGAATGATCCAGTCGTCGAGATTACCCTCTGGAAATTTAGATTGCCTTCTCAGGTCAGTTGCCAGCGTTGCTGCTTCCAATCCAAGGAGTGCGTATTCATAACTTCTTGCTTCAAAATACTCGGAGTAATCTGGTGCGAAGGCATTATCCCCAGCCCAAGATAATTGATGGTGCGCTTCGCGGTGCATGACTGGAAGGCTGCATATTCTATATATTAAATCTGGCTTCAAAGCCTTCCAGTTACCTTTTATAAGTGAATAGTCGAAAATATCTGGACACTTCACCTCTGCTTCATACTCTCCTTGCTCCCCTTGAGGCTGCCCATAATCCCTAGCCACTTCTTCACATTTTCTAGCGAACTCTTCCAGCTTGAAAATCAACTCAACACATATGAACTTTCTTTCTGGGTTTGACTGTACAGTCTCTTTGACCCAAGAAATCGCGTGATTCGCAAAATGTCCAATAACAGCACCACCAGCACCGCCAATGAGTCCACCTAACCAAGCATCCATATCAAACCCTCATTTCTATAATGGTTTTTAGTTTCTTATCATTGTTAACATCATGCAAATGAAAGTGTGTTAGTTAAACAGCACAAAAATTGAGTTGCCACTCGTATATGGCGCTTTTTGTGGCAGCCTGCTTGGCAACCTCGCTTTTGACAATCATGTTGCCGTGCAAACCTAAGTGATGCTGCTTTTTTTGAATGCCCCGCCAAAAGCCCTTAAGTGTCATATATACCTGTCACACTTTCTCGACAGAAGTGCCACAAGATGGAAAGTACCATGTGGCACTTTTCTTCAATAAGTGCCACAAGGAGGTCCGTAGCATGTGGCACTTTTACTGGATAAGTGCCACATGGTTATCACTTCCTAGGCACGGCAATTTAGTATCATCATCGGATGAGTTTTCTCCTACTTAAATTGACGTGGTTTTGCTGGATGCTGTCGCTCCACCCAGTTATCAATTTCGTAACGATTGTAGAGGATAGGGCTGTTATCACTAGGGTGGCAGTCGCCGGAGTAGTGTCGGTACTCACGCCCCTCCAACCATGATTTGTTGCGAGCTGACTTGATGGCATTCTTCGTCAAACCAGTTATAGCCATCAATACTTCTTCAGAAACCCACTTGTTGGGTACCAGTTGGATTGTGTTCTTTTCTGTCACATAACCCCCTTTAGCCTAGTAAACAAAAGCCATCATTAAGCGTAAGAATTGCCTCAAACGCGAAATCAATTCCTTGGCTGCTTTTTAATCTGTGACTCAATCCACTTATTTATAGCTTCGATGTTATACATGCACTCACTGGTAGGCTTTGGCTCTCCCTCCGGTGATACATGCAGATACTCACACCCCTGCATCCAGGATGTTTTGCGTGCCCGACGAATCGTCCCTTCACGCAGGCCAGTAATTGTGATCAGCACAGTTTCAGTGACCCATTTGTTTGGCGCCAGCTGTATAAATTTATCCTCAGCCACAGAACAACCCCACTTCCAGTTTTTGTGTCTTCGATGCTAACTCACAAATCACCATCGTTATTGGAGTTGCGTTTCCTTTCCTGAATTTTATGTGGGATTTGGTGCGGTGCGGATAAACTATGTGATGAAGAGATTTTCTATATATACAGAAAAGTGCCTGATTTCTTGGGATAACGGGATAACTTCAAAATATCAAAATAATATCAATTACTTATTGGTTTAGATCTATCCCAAGGTTATCCCAGTTATCCCAAAAACTGGCGAGTTATCCCAAGATTTTTGCGCCGGGCCTCGCTCAAAGACCTGCCGATACTTCACCATTTTTATCAATGAAATCAGCAGGCTCAAAATTGAGCCCCCTTAAACACAACCATTTCAGTGTTAACCAGCCTGTTAACCGTGGTTGTGTTAACCATCTTTTCGGTGGATACCAGAGTGGATACCTTATCCCGTGGATACCAAACTTAGCTTGCTCAGTCGTGGGAAAGTTATCGCCGGATATCTAGCCATGCTGCGGTCTGGCGCAACTCTAATCGCTTCAAAATGACAATCCAAATAAAACAAATTTCTCAGCTCTGGCGTGGCTGTCTTACACTGTCTTACGGTGGTAAAATAACCACTCAATCCCTTTCTGCCGCTGGTGGCCATTATGAACAAATCCCTTTCCGTTACCTTCCGCGTCCCTGCTGAATTGGTCGAATCGTTCACCTCTGCCGTGAGTGAGTCCGGCATGGATAAAACAGCGTGGATTGTCGAGGCTGTGCGCCAGAAACTTAACCAGCCAGATAACAATCCTGACTCTCGCTTGCTGGCACTGGTGGAGCGAATGGAAACGGCAGCTTCTGCTCTGGCTGGCGGCAAGCAAGGTATTCCCCCTCATCCATATAATGAAGCCGCGGTGCTACAGATTGTTGCGGACACCATCAGGGAAGGCCTGGACAATGGGCGCATTATCGCCGAACGGCTTAATGATGCCGGGTATCAGACTAAAATGGGGAAAGCATGGGACAAGGATATTTACAGCGCGTGGAAAAGACAGGGTAAGCATGCTGAGAGCCTGGCAGTGTTAGTTGCACGCTCATCAGAAAATTTAGGCTAATCGATATCGAATAGGGCTCGTGGAAACCCGGTGTTATCGGGAAGTCCCATTGCTGTCAAATTACACCCAGGTAAATGTGGCTTACTGTCGATCAAATCTGCGACATGTCTAATCCAGTTGGAGCCAGGGCCAATTTCTTTAACCAAAAACCAAAGCACAGCTATCATGCCGTACATCCTTTCGTAAGCATCGTCATTCATATTCAAACGCTCAAAATATGGATGGTTAGGTAATGGCATTAACTTAGGTTCGTTAACTTTATTCCAGATGCGCGAATGATGAGCACAACGATTCCTCAATACATTCATCGCGCTAAGCCAGTTCTGGAAAATTGCGCCATTCCCCGCAGCAATGCCAAGTCTGGATAGAATTCCGTTACGGTAGTGATCCTTCAGCATCGCATAATATTTGGACATCAAGCCAAAATCCCAAACCTCGATAGCCACCCAGAATGGTAATCCTTCATATTTGCCTTCATGCCATTTGATGAAATCTTCTCTGCTTTTAGATATTTCCTTTGAATGCTTGGCAAGCCACTCTTCCCTTGCACTACAGCGACCACGGGAGCGAGGCTTTAGGTGCTTGGGGTTTATGATTGAATCGTCCAAATAGCCCAGTGGTGATATCTTGCCAATTTCATGCGCAATAACCGAACGAACATAAACTTCTATTCGCTCCAAAGCATTCATCATCATGAGCCGA
>Ga0105251_10002134_pt1 | contig 15891 bp, 14 predicted proteins | sample KBSS64metaG_FD_80424 | JGI IMG/M metagenome (GOLD analysis project Ga0105251, IMG submission 80424) | Switchgrass rhizosphere microbial communities from Kellogg Biological Station, Michigan, USA - KBS S6-4 metaG | ecosystem: Host-associated > Plants > Roots > Rhizosphere > Soil | place...
CGCATCGTCGAGCAGCCGCGACAGCCGCTCGCCCTCCAGCGTCGCCGACATCAGCAAGATTTTCAGGGGCGGTTCGTCACGTAGCAGTTCACGCCCATTGAGGCTCAAGGCCAGGGCCAGGTCGGCGTCCAGGCTGCGTTCGATGAGATTGCCACTTGCAAGACCTTGTCAAACCATCTCACAATCCATCTATCACAAGGCTTTGATCGAGAATTAACCTATGGATAGCGCTTTGACAATCATCAAGACGAGGCAGATTTTTCCGTTCTATCCCATCACGGTGCTACCTCCTGATGTCTTGGCGCTCATGCAACGCTCCTTAGATGCTTTGGATGAAAAAGTCCTCATCACAAAAGTTACAAACCTCATCAAGCTCTTCGACGTCTACTGCCACGTAACGGCCACCCCAATCAGCTTCCTCTCCCTGTCCAACCCAAGCTTTGAAAAGGTCATTCAAGGCTTCCTAGGAGCGTTCGATGATGAATCCTTGATCCAATTTCAACGGCCAACCAGAGCGCTTCACCAAAAAGGCTTCGTCAAGCTGGTGCTCAAGATGCGGGAAGAGGTTCCGATGCTACCTGAGCTCACCAACGATGACTGGAAAATTGGCAAGTACCAACACGTCTGGAAGAACCTTCAACGCAAACTGGATCCGGTAGCGCTGCGCTATTGGAATGGGTGGGAGATTCAAGGCCGCAACGGAAATAGTGGGTATCTTCCGATCGCTCACGTGTGGAACTCACATGGGCAAGAGTTTGCCGAGCTCATTTTCGACCGATACTCCAAAAATATGGCGAAAAGGCTGAGTCCAAGCCACACTGACTTCAACACCTTCTTATACTACCTATCAGAGCATAAAGAACGCTGGCCCGTATCGACATTCCAAAGCCCACTCGAAATCAAGCGGTTATTTATTGACTTCATGTTCCATAATTTCACGAAAGCGGTGGAAAGCGGCACTGACGTCAAAACCAGGACAAGAACTTATTCTAAATTCATCTTCACAATGGATGAAATCTTCCTCCAGTCTGGAGTTTGGGCGCGCCCGTTTTCATGGGGGTTCCCAAAGCCCTCAGGGAAATGCACACCAGGTGCGCTCACCCACACCAAAAAGAAAGCAGATGGTACGACAGTCAAGAACAAACTGATCACCGAAATCCCACTGCACCTTACTGATAGTGAAGCTATTGAGCTTCTGTTCAAAGATATTCACGAGGACAATTCGCTCGTCTTAAAGTGGGCAAGGCATCGCCTTCAAAAAGCCAAGGAGGCTTATGAGGCGTGCCTCGAATTGGGCTCGCGAGGAACCATTATTACTGGCGGCAATTACAATGCTAAGAGATTAGATCAGGTGGGCGCAGAAAATATTTGCGCTACTTACCTCAAAAATGGCGTCACTTACCTCAAGAGTAACGCGCCGCTCCTAGGTGCCATACCAAAGGGCGAAGTGCATAGCCTCCTAGGAATTCCTACAGTAGACACCATTTTCGCACTGCAAATGTTGCTAACCCATGGGCACCCAAATATTACTGACGGCTTCTTCGTAAACCTTGAATTATTCAATAAGCAAGGACAATTAACCGGACTCACAAAAACAGAAAAAGGGAACTACCAGTTACTGGGCTACAAAGACCGCGCACAGGGGCCTAACAGCGAGCGCAAGATCCTGCTTTCCGACGAAGAAGCGGAATGGGTTAAGTTGATGATCTCCATGACCCAAGTACTTCGAGATGAACTTAAGCACGCAGGCAACGACCAATGGCGGTACTTTTTTCTGCACACCGGCGGAGTAATTACAACACCGACCGTACCTACCTCGGTGAGGTTAAATCATAAGACCATCAAGTACCAGCGAAGAATGGTGGATGAGTTCATGGCGCTCGGCAACCGTGGCGAGACAGCTACCAAGCGCTTCATTGCTCAATTGTCAGTCACTGCATTCCGAGCCTCGGCAGCGGTAGAGATCTTCCTCCGTAATCACGACGTGGAGGAAATGGCGAGAGCGCTCGGCCACAAGGGATACACGTCCACCTTGCTCAGCCACTATCTACCCGAACCCATCCTAGCATTCTTCCAAACCCGGTGGATCCGCTTGTTCCAGCGAGGGATCATCTGCCGCGCGATGAAGGACAGTCCTCATCTGCTGGAAGTCGCTCGCTTCGCTGATATGGATGAACTGCATAGGTTCTTGGAGAATCACGCGCTCAAGGAAATCCCGGAACACCTGCAAAACCCTGACTATCTCAAAGCGTCCGCAGCAAAGCCCAAGGCAGGCGCAAATCAGCCAGGTAAAGCAGATCAAGTCGTAGTCTCGATCGACACAGGCGTATTGACTGCACTGCTATCGCTTCAAGCTGCGGTAAACAACGCTACCCAGAATGCCAACGAGTCAGAAGAAGTCAGGCAGAAAGAAGCCAGACAGATCTGTGCCAGAGCCGTTTATTGGTCACGTTTCAGCGATTTGGTAGTGAAGGAAATAGAAGACCGCTTAGACACTACCATGCATGAATACCTGGCAATAGCCCGTCAGCATGCCAATGCCGCCCATATGGAAGACTTGATCTATGCAAAAGCAACTGCCGCCTGAACTTGCCTTTCTGGCACCGTATTTAGTGGAACCTACTGAGGCATACCGCTATGCGGCCTGGCTAATTAACGACTTCGATTCGGAGGTTTGGGAATATAGCTTTGACTACAAAAAACCCAAATATCTGGACTGGAGAGTTACACTTGAAGATGGCAGCCTGCTGACAGCCCCTAAAAACAGGAATCTGCTTCTGGGTTTCAAATATTACCTCACTTCCTGCACGCGGGATTCGTCGGGATATCTGTCCGAGACGAATGAGGTGCAGGGTCAACAGTTGCTACGTTTTTGCAACACCTGCCACATCATCGACTTCCTGCTTATCAATGACAAGCGATATCAGATAGCAAAGTACGGCCTAGAAGGTCTCAATGCCGGCAACTTGCAGGAAATCCTTCAAACATTGGCGAGCACACCACAAGTTGCTGAGTCGGTCTACAACTGGCGCGAACGCCTGCATGATTACTGCATGCAGTTATTAGAAACCACTTGCCCGAAAACGCTAGCAGATCTTCTTAAAGCCAAGCCACAACTTGCTACAATCACCGACGAACAGCGTGCAGAAGATGAATTGGGCATCGCACATGAACTAATTCCGCAGGTAAGAGCCGCACTGTATCTGCAGGGCTTTTATCACGCACAGATCCATGGCAACCAACCCAACACAGTTCAAATATCTCAGGAGATTTATCCGGAGACTTTGTGGGGTAAAAACCAATCGAAGGTTATGTATGACATCCTCATTTACAATGATGATGCATCGCAATTTGATCGCGAATACAGAGGGGTTCCTGTCATCAGTGGTGCACGTGAAAAAATGCGTGAAATCACATATGTCACCTATCGCCGAGCAGTTTATCAACTAGGCGTTCTGCACGAGCTGGAGTTACCTGCCCCCAGGGTTGAAGCTCTGGTCAAAGCAGAAAAATTCAATCCTGACCTGTCGCCTATCGGGCGATTTCGCACCCTTCCATCCGAGATGGTGTTCACGGGGCTGCGACAGGCTATCGAATTCCACCTGGAGCATGGCCAAGAGCTCACCAAAGCGTTTTGCCGAATCGCGCTGGAATGCAAAAAACGGAATGTATCACCGAGCTTCTTGACCGCAGAGGAAGTGCAAAAATTGGCCGGGCCGAAGTTGTCGGCCTTCGGCGTGCGAAGGTTGTCGCTGGCGGTAAACTCAACCAACACTGGGGTTTACCACTCTATTATCAAGGGTACGAAAGAAGCTTACTTCGGTAACCTGCGGGCGAATAACGGCCTCTATGAACTCATGGCCGTATATATGGGTTGCGTGCAGCTCACGGTGGGCGTCCTTATGGCCCGCAGGGCCAGTGAGCTATACGGGCTGAACGCAGAAGACTGCCTCGATGAGTCGCAAGAGTGGCTGCTGTTCCGCAACGCCAAAAGCACACGCCACTTGTTTGGTATGCGCCGCCGCGAAGCCAGGCCGATTGAGCCGATTGCCGCAGACATGATCAAGACGCTCATTCGTATGCAAAAGGTGTTGCGCCGGATTGGCTTCATTTCAAAGTTGCAAACGCTGTTTGCCTTGCCCAACTTCAAAGGTTCAGCACAGCTGACCGACTCAAGCGCATACACGTACAACCGCAACCTGGATCTGATGTGTGACTACTTTGAAACCCCTCTGAATGCCAAGGGGGAGCGCTACTACTTCCGGCAGCACCAGCTGCGTCGATTCTTCGCGATGCTGTTCTTCTACTGCGGCAGCTTCGCCAAGCTCGACACCTTGCAGTGGATGCTCGGCCACACTGACCCGAAACACGTCTATCGGTACATCACGGAGTCTACGGATGGGGCGGTGTTGGCCAGCGCGAAGGCTCAAACCGTGGCCGAACAACTGCACCATGGCGACATCGAAAACTACGTTGAGCTGACGCAGTTGCTGAAGCATCGTTACGGCACGGAGAAATTAACCTTGATCAACGCCCACGACCTGGAAGACCAGATCAGGGAGTTGATGGACGAAGGCTGGGTGGAGATCGAGCCTGAGTACTTCAACGATCATCGGGGTAAGCAATTCAAACTTGTGGCGCGCCTGGTGCGTGCTCCGGAGGCTGCATGAGCCAAGGTATTTCTCTCGCTGCTCGCGCTGCGCCATCGGTGCGTGGACTGCACGCATTGCTGGTGGATGCCATCAAGCGGGCTCAGCAATATCACTCTGATCAAGAGTTGCGTAAGGCCCTGAAGAGCCAGGGTGGCATTGCGAAACTGGAGCGTGCGGTTACCAACGACCGTGGCGACACTCTGCAAGTCATCCCCATGAGCCTCAACACCTTGAAGACCTATGCCGACACGCATCTGCCCGGCGGTTTCAAGACGCTCAATGACCTGCGGCTCAAAGCCTTGGAAGCGCTTGAAATCGCAGCGAAGCGTGGCGAACGCTCCAACAAGCGCACCCGTTCTGGACTTTCACTCAAAGTGGCCGAGTTGGAGCATGAATTGGAGCTTCACCGGCAGACCAACATGCTTTTACTCAAAGCCATCGCGGAATGCCACGAGTGGTTTTACAACATTCGTGACGCATCCAGCGCACTGCAAAGGGAGAAGGATGCCCAGGACGCAGCCGATACGGTGCGCGCGGTGCTGAGCATGGCAATGCCGCCTTTCAACACGCTGCATACCGTAGAAGTGCCAAGTCCTTCTGCAGAGGTGCCCAATATCGCCGACTACAGGAACGACTAGACCATGCAGGCAGTGACCAGCAAAAAGCTCCATTCGTTGCTCGGCGACTTCACCTTTTTCAATCACTTTTCAGTGGATCGTATCAGCACACGCGACGCATCAAACATGCCGTTTATTTGCTGGCCGAACGGCTCTCCCTGCTTGATTGGTAACCTGTACATGCAGAGCCTGCTCCTCAGCCGAGGTCGCACGCGTAACGGGCTTTCCCGTAAAGGTACGAAAGGCGGCTCAATGGGAGCGTATGCCGGGCATGTGGGGCAACTGCTTAAACGGTGCTACCGGGATGGCGTTGACCCGATCAACCTGAACGACATGAAGTTCACCGACTACGTGGATGAAATCCGAAAGGAGACGGCAGATTACAACCCGGCACAGCCAAAGAAATCACAGAACGCAGTGATCGCGACCGGCAAGGTTTGGCTCGACTTCCTAGTGTTCGTAGGTACCTTTTACAGAAACAAAACCTTTGTTTCGCCAATCGGTGCGATCCGGGCGCGCGAGGAGACCTTTTACGTCAAAGTCCGAGGCGGAAAAATGATTCCGAAGGCCTACCTTTGGCATCATTCCTTTGGCAAGCCACACCGAGAACATCGCCGCGACCCCGTTACCAGCGAGCAGATTCAGATGCTCAAAGCGGCCAACCGCAAGGACAGGGCCTCTGATTTTGTGAAGATGCGGCGCTTGATGATGATCGAGCTGCTCACCGACCTGGGGCCAAGGCGGGGTGAGCTAGCTAATTTGACGGTGCAAGATGTGCGAAACGCCGTGAAGTTGGACGAGCCCGTTCTGCGACTGGATACGTTAAAACGCGAGGAAGGGGCGGAGCGGTTCGTAGCGATTTTCAGACCTACGCTGAAGAAGTTAGATGAGTTCATTGACGGCCCCCGACGCAAATTGATGCGTAATGTTTACAAAGGAAGCAAGGATCACGGCTACGTATTCGTCTCCACTCGCAACGGTCAACCACTGCGCGATACCCACCTATCGAATGAAATTCGCTACCTTCGAATACTGGCGGGCATCGAGTCGCAAATCTGCCCACACATGTTCAGGCATGCCATGGTCACCCGCGTCTTCACCCAGTTCATCGCGCAGCACAAGCTTAACAACGCTGACGATTTTCGTCGGGCGCTGCTCGACACCAAAACCTTTGTTGCAGAGGTTGTGCAGTGGACAGGGCATCTGGATCCGACGTCGGTCGAACACTACATCCACCTAGCCTTCCGAGATCTCGCCAATTACTCCGAGACCCTCAGCTCAGTGCACCAGGCGCTTGCCATGGACAAGTATTTTGCGCTCTCCAACGACCTGAAACTCCAGCTGGAGGAAGGCCTACCGGTCGCCGACTACCTCAAACAGATGAATGACCTGGAGCGGATGTACAAACAGGATGCCGAAAGCGCTGAGAAGCGCACCACGTCGCTGAGAACGCCGTAACAGAAGATCTGGGTGCGCAACAACTAGAGCCCTGGCCAACCTAACCAGGGCGTCATCGACCATCACCCGCCTTATCCAGAATGCTGGGCTGGAGTTATCCAATACGCAGCGCGCGCTGGATGAATATCCGATCCACGTAGCCAACGGATCGTACCCAGGCGTGCTGGTTGTCTCGAATGAAGTGACCAAGCTGATCCACATCCGCCTTCTCAGGGAAATCCATGAGGTCAGACAGGCGGTGCAGGGTCTGAATAGGGATGCCCATTTCCTCCAGGGCATTCACACCGGGTGGCAGGTGGAAGCTTTCAAAGACCATTCTGACGTGCGAGTAATCGACCTAGCTGTGGATGCCACGCTTAGGCGTCCAAGCCGCTGACTACTCTGGGTGCACCTCGAACATTTGAGGGCGCCATCGTTTTTTGCTAGGAATTGATGCCATGTTCCAAGCGCGCGATCAGCTCCAGCACCTCGCCAGCGTCTGCTTCAATGGGGCACTTGGAGCCTAGACCTCGGGCTGGTGTTGTCAGCCATTGCACCGCCTGCGCTTCAGCACCGAATAATCGGGTCGCAGCATCCAGCAGATTTCGATTCTCTTCGACCAGGCGCTCCCGCTGATACTGGGCAACAACTTCAGCCAGGGCTTTTTCCAGAGTGGCAGAGAGGTTCACATCCAATAGAGCTGCCCGGTCGAGCAAGCTGCTGTTGATGCTGAGGTTGACCACTTCCCTTGGGACATTAGGGTCGTAGATGGCAGGCATGGACTTCTCCTATTGCAGAGCGCATGGGCTATTCAGCTTAAAGCACAAGTCAAGGTAGCCCGAGCTGGCCACAAAGAACTGACTTACCTGTGACGAACTCAATGCTTCAAGCCGTGTTTGAGGGCCCGAGACCCAGCACACCGTCGAGCTGGCACGCTCATGAACTCGCTAGGGTCGTGAAGTCTCGACGTCAAAATGCCCGGCACAGCACGCAAGGCCAGTGAGGTTTGGCGGGGAGGAAATGGCCTTCCCGCCATTAGGCTCAGCTGCCAAATCCGTACTGGTTCAGGTGGCCTCGCAAGAAGCTCTCCTTGAGCACGCGCGGAAACGACACCGTCAATTTCCAGATTATGTAGACGAAGCCTACGGGAACGACGATCCCGAAAAAGCCGCCCATCAACAACGCGATGAAGCTCAGCGGAAGGAACAGCAGCGCCAGGACAGCGGCTGACCAGCGCATCTTTTTGATCCACGTGGCGAAACCATCCTGCTCGTAGATCTTCTCGCCCGATGAGCTTTTGACAGCAAACAGGATCTGCCCCAAACGGCCCAATTTGACGAAGTAGAAGTCGCCCTCAAGGCCTGGCCTGACATGCGATTCAACCAGGTGCCCTACTCCAACCTTCTTCACCAGCTGTGTGCTGCCGTCCTTCTGCGTGATCCGCAGGTAGGTGTATTCGCTGCCATCCGGTTTATTGCTGGAAGGGCCGACCACGGCGAGCTTCCCACTTACGACGCTGATGTCCGACATTGCTGCCCCTACTCCCTTTTCTCACCCTGGGCTAACGCCAATGGCCACCACAGGTCGCTGGCCGCTAAAGCCATGGCGGCCAGCTGATGCTCAGGATTCGATCTCTCATAGCCGGAGGTTGACCTGCCCAACCTTGCGGTGCATGGGCGAGCCTGCCGATCCCTGGCCGTTCAGAACGCTCAACCGATGGCTCTTTGCCACGGTATTTAGCACTATATTGCATAGTTCCGTGACAGGCAATGTGGCTCTATCCTCCCTTTTGGGAGCTCCACATGCCGCTCATACGCCCGTTGGCTGCAGTGCTGAGGCTCGTCCGGATTGCTCGTGGCTTGTCCCAGGAACAGCTGTCCGGGGCTGCTGAGGCCCGGCATACGCACAACCTGGAAAACGCCAAAGCCAGCACCACCATCGACACCTTGGAACTCGTTGCCCACCGGCTTGGACACGATCCGGTGGCGTTGCTTGGCTACGCCTCGCGGATTGAGCGTGGTGAGTCGCTGGATCAATACGTGACATACCTGAAGGACGAGATGCTGCGGATTGCCGAGCTCAATATCGACGCGCAGATCGACCAGCATTACAAAGATGGCGAAGTCATCACCCACAAACGGGGCCGGCGTACCAATCCCTCGAAGGTCGACGAAGTGCTTCAAGCCAAAGCAGCCGGCAAGACGAGGCAACAAATTGCCGATGAGCTCGGCATGGCTTGGTCGACGGTGAGCGACATCTGGAAAAAAGCCGATCAAAGCTGAGCCGCGATCGAATACGCAGATTTGCTGCCATAGCGCGGCCCACCCAATAACCTTCAGGAGCCCGGATGCGCCAAGTTTTCATCAGCGATGACACCGAGATAGAGGTGGACGAGCTACTCGACTTGATTCGTGCGCACCGAATCGTCGTCTTGAATTCCTTCATGCGCGTCCAAGCTCGCAATATGCAAAAAGCTGCCACTGAAGCGCGCAGCAAGGGGTTGGCTTCTGGCCCAGCGGTTCAGATGTTCGAGTTTGAGGTATTTGTCGACTCAATGCCTTGGAGTCTGCCGACATACATGTTTGCCGAGGACATCACACTCAGGCTTGAACAGTTGCACGCGCGTGTAGAGCGCGCGCTTCGTATCTGGCTGGACAGAGGCCAGTCGAACCATTTTCTCTACACCAACACCACGATCGATGATGAAGATTGAAGCTTCAACGTAAGCGTCCGGCCATCTCACCTTTCGAACTCGACTTTAGGCGTTGGTACCTAGGCGATGGACTTTGCCCATCGACAACGATCAGGTTAAGAGTCAGTGACGGCCCTTGTTGCTCGAACGCTCGAACTGGCAGCTTGTCGGCTCGCTGTAAAGAGCATGGCCGCTTGCCATCCATGCAGGATAACACTATCTTGTGGTTATTCATCTGGCCACCACTACATATGGTGTTTAGGCTTGAGCGCACGTCGCTTTGTTGAATTCGCCTATCCCCAGTGTTTGAGCGTGCTCGCCCCTCTTCCGCGAGGGGAGAGATAAAAGGGATTTCTATGCGATTGATCAATTTCCACACTGAGCATCCTGCCAGCCAGGATGTGTTTCCTGGTGGCAGCCACGACAAGGTGGCAAATGCGATGCATGGCCATCTGGTGAGCGAAAAGCCTTCCAAAGTCGTGGGGCTTGACGGTGAGTTTGGCTCCGGTAAAAGCTCGATCCTGAACATGTTGAAGGGAAAGCTGACGGCTGCCTATCCCGATTTTCGGGTATGGTTTTTCGATTGCGAGCAAAATTACCAGGGGTCGACGAAGAGCAATTTCATCGAGCTCTTCACCAATGAGGTGCTCCAAGAAGTACCTCATGTCAGCAAAGACGCAGAGGCCCTGAAGGCTTCTCGGGATCGAGCACTGGGACGTTTGTTCGAATACAACAAACGGACGACAAGCCGGGTCAGTGCCTGGGCGCTGGCCCTCGTCGCCAGCCTGTTTTTTGCCGCGACTTCATTTCGAGAGCTTTTCGCGCTTTCGCGTAGTTCTCATGCTGCCATCACTGGCACGTCCCCTGAAGCAGCCGCACTCACCAACACTCTGAGCGACCCCTTTTGGTGGCTGATTGGTGTGCATCTGATTTCGTTTTTCAGCCCTATTTTGATTCTGGGTCTCGCTAAGTACTGCCACAGGAAGGTGGAAGTCGGTGGTCAGAAGTGGAGCCTTCTGAGCCTCTTCAAAGGCTCCAGCGATGATCATATCGAGGAAAAGATCCAGGTGGGCAAGGAGGTGACGCCTCTGGATCTGAAGCGGACGCTCCTTGAGCAGTTGAAGGTGGTCGAAGATAAGCGTTTCGTCATCATCCTGGACAACTTGGATCGCTTACCCAAGGACAGTCTGCGTTCGGTTTGGAGTGACCTGGAGATATTCATCGCAGTAGCTGCGGAGGCCACGAACCTGACCGTCATTGTTCCGTTCTGCTCGACTAAGGTTGCGGAATACTTGAAGGCTGATGGTGACCGTAGGTACGACAGCAAGGACTTTATAGCGAAGAAATTCCCGGTCGTGTTTCGTTCGCCACCTGTCATCACCTCGGGGTGGAAAGACGGTTTTCGCCAATTGTGGAACCACACGTTCCCCGATAACGGTGGGAGCATCGTCGAGCAAAGCGCACAGTTGCTACAGCGCCACAGTCCCATGGCAAACAACCTAGTTACGCCACGGCTGCAGAAGAAATTCATTAACGATATCGCCACTACAGCCCTGGTTGTAGGCGAAGAAATCAGCCTTTTGGCCATCGCCGGTTATCTTTTGCTCTGCAAATATGCGGAATTCTCGCTGGGGGAGATCCTGCGCACTGATGGATTTTCGGCTACCTATCTGGAGGAGATAGAGAAAGCTCAAAAAGCCCAAATCGAACCCGCCAAGGACACCAAAGCCTTGCTGAGCACCACCCTTGGTGACTCCATGGAGACTGGTTGGCAAATCCAGTTTCTGCAGATTCATTACCTGACATCGGGCGACATCGCGATCGCTGAGCTTTTGGACTCGCCATTGGCAGAGGCATTCGCTAACAACGATCATGAGGACTTGGCCAGGCTCACTTCGCTGTTCGGTTTCTCTGACGCCATGAAGCGAGTCATCGCTAAGCGGCCAGTATTGGCCACCCTGCTGCCAACCATTTCCCAAGCGCACCAAGCTGATGAAGGGGAATGGATTGCACCCCTGATGGATCTGTTCAACACCGCGCAGTTGGAGCTCTTCAGTGAGTCGCACACAGGGTCTGAAGAATTCTACGAAGCTGTCCGCTACTGCAAGGCACACGGACTGGCTGGGCGCCTGCTTACAGGGCATGGCGATCGCTTGAAGTCCAACCTGATGAAAATGCTGAATTCCAGCTTCGATCAAGAGCAGCTGGAGCCGGCCTGGAATCTCATGGAGGAGTACGATCTCTATCTTCAAGCTCAAGGCTTGGAGTTCGAGGAGGTCGCTGTAAATCGGGCAGAACATCTTATGCACTTGCTGCCCGATATGGCCCATCTGCGAGTGATCAAAGCCCAAGCGTTCAGCTTTGCGAGCTCAGGTCTACCTGAGGCGCACTTGCAACTGGTCAGTTGCCCAGACCATCCGCTTGATAGGGTGCCTTTACCCATCGAGGCGGTTGTCCCGGCCCTCGAATGGTTGTACGCAGATCGCAATTTTGGCGGCGGACTCACCGGTGGTATTTCTACTACGGATGCCGCAATGCTTGCAAAGTTCGTTGGTGCTGCCGGCGAAGTCGAGAATGCGGTGGTAGGCCTGGCGTTCGCCACGAGCGTTGATCAGGTTATTGCTACCACCATCACCACGTTGCTTGCTAACAACGCAAGCCCCTTGGTCAAGGCTGTCGCAGCAATTACCTACATTCGCCAAGGTGATGCGGAAGCCTTGGCAAGGCTGCAGGATCTGGACGGAATCATTGAGTCCCACGTTTTCCGTGCGCTCGCGAATGCAACGCTAAAAACAGGTGCACTGTTCGAACTGCTGCTCAATGAAGAGGTGGGCGACTCGATCAGTTGCTTCTTGGCTCATCTCATCAAAGAACGGCGAATCGGGACGCTAAATCACAACTGGGTTGTAGCTAACTTCAGCGTCCTGACAAAAGCGATAGAGCCTTTTGGAGTGCCTGTGCGTGATGTCGCCACCTGGCTGACTCCGTGGGACGAGTACGTAAAGAAAAACTGCCAGGACATTCTCAACGCGGACTGTCAGTTGATCAGCGTCATCATGGAGTCAGATGAGACGGTACTGCCGAAAGCGCGGCAGGATATCGTCGAGCAGATTACCAGTACAGAGCGTACGCATGATGAGTGGGTTCAGATCATCTCTACGGGGGCTAAGCAGCACTTGGTAGTCATTGACACCATAGTACAGAAGCACATTTCCATTCCGACGATTGCTGCCGTCATCGATGCCCTGATCAACGTTCTTGGTTCTCTTGCCAACGGGTCGTTGACTTCTCCGTGGGGAGCAAAACAGTACGCTATCGTGGATACGCTGTTGAAGGCTCTAGACACCCAGCAACGGGATGTTGTCGGGATTCGTCTGAGGTCGCTGCTCTTCGCTGAATCTGTGGAGCCTGATGATTTCGTCGCACCGCTAGCAAAATATGGCCATCTGATTCCGGACGTCCAGCCATCGAATCCACAAGAGGTGCAGCGGATCGTCCTGTTCCTGGCTTACCTCAGCCGGGATCCTGAGGGACTTCCAGCTCTGGCCAAGTTCTTTGATGCCAAGGCCGAGCAGATCGCTGCATTCAAGTATTCACCTGAACTTCGGAGCACGATGGGTGAGGCGGTGGCGAAGCTGTCCACAGTCACCCCGGCCCTGTACAAAAAATTTTCCGAGACCAGAGGTTTCAAGCGCCTGATCCAGTCTCTCAAAAGAGGCGCTCGCGATACTGAGCCTGAGCAGGAAGGGTGATAATGAAGGACGTGCTGACGCGGCTATGAACACAGCCGCGTCAGTGAGAGCGAGCAACTGTGCATCCCTGCACAATGGGCTGATCCCGTCGCTCTTGCTCTGAAGCTCCCACCAGTTTCAGATGATCAGACGGTCTCGACCCCCATCATGGGCTGGATCACACCCGGTATGCGGATCCTACCGTCAACCTGCTGGTGGTTCTCCAACACCGCCTTCAGGAGAGTGCCGACCGCCATGCCTGAACAACTCACAGTGTGCACCAGCTTCGGTTGGTTGGTTGCCGAGGCAAGCCATCGGGTCAACATCCGTCGAGCCAGAAAGTCACCCGCGTTGCTGAAGGATCCGATGGCTCGATATCTGCCCATGCTCGGCATCCATACTTCCAGGTCATAGCTTTTCAAGGCGCTGAAGCCCAGGTCACCCGTGCACACGACACGAATGCGATAAGGCAATTCAAGGCCCTGCAGAACGCGCTCGCCGCAGGCCACCATCTCCTCCAAGGCCGACATGGAGGCCGATGGCTCCACGATATTCACCAGCGCGACCTCGTCGACTTGATACTGCCTAAACGTCACACGCGTATCTCGGCCATACCTCCCCGCCTCGTTGCGGAAACATGGGGTGTTGGCAAGCAGCTTCAGCGGCAGCTGCTTAGCGTCGAGGATCTTTCCGGCGACCAGGTTCATAAGCGCTACATCACCAGACGGGATGAGGTAACCGCTTGCTGTGCCGTTAGTCACTACCCTGAACAGGTCTTCTTCGAGCTTAGGGAGCAGGCCAGTACATTGCAGAGCTGATCCCCGAACGACGCAGGGAACGTAGGTCTCCTCATAGCCGTGCTGGCTGGCATGCATCTCAATTATGAACTGCGCCAGGGCACGGTGCAGACGAGCGATCGGGCCGCGCAACAACGAGAAATGTGCACCTGATAACTTGTAGGCGGCGTCAAGATCTAACCCGCCGCTTAGCGTCCCAAGGAAAACTGAATCTTTGATTTCAAAATCAAGCTGACAAGGCATGCCCCAACGGCGTACCTCAACGTTGTCATCTTGACCGCGCCCTACAGGCACAACGGGATCCGGCAGGTTGGGGATGGTCAGCAAGAAATCAGTGAGTTCGGCCTGTATGGCATCCAGCTCGGCTTTTCCTGCGGCGAGTTCATCGGCTGCACGCTCGCCTTCCGCCATGCGCGATGCACAGTCAGAATTCTTGGTCGTTATCGGGTCGATTACCCTGGAGCGTACGTTGCGCTCCGCCTGCAGTTTCTCGTTACGGATCTGCACCGCTTCGCGGCGCCCTTCCAATGATTCCATGTGCGCGACATCAAGGGTGAAGCCGCGAGTGGTCAGGCGATCCACCACACTACGTAGTTGATCGCGTAACTGATGAGGGTCGAGCATAGGATGACCTTATGGCTGCGCATACCTGGTCAAAGACCACGGTGCCGTGAACTCGTTAACGGCCGACGTCTTGGGCGAGGTATGCATCCAGCAACGGCTCTGTCGCCATTGAGTGTTGGATCAGGTGGATGTGTAAGCGGTGGCATACTCCGTCCACTTGCAAGGGGGTTGCTGCCACCAACAATTTTCAGCTCAATCTGTCCAATGCCAACAATGCTGGCACGCTCGCATGTTTACGCTGACCTGGGCCAGCCAATAGATAAATCACGTCCGGCGTTTCGAATGCCGCTGAATCATGGGAACGCTGGAACCCAGATCTAAGTGCACCCATTCGTGCTCCAAGGCAGCGACTGTCGAACAGAATTTTGCGAGCGAACAGCACCGTTGGCTGGAGCCCTTGGCCTCGCAGCGAATCCTCATCTTGGTCTGAGACCATGACATCAAGCAGCAGCCAATCCCTCACCACGCAGACTGCTTTTCCTGTTGAACGTGACATAGCCAATTCAATCAACGTTGCATCTGGCCCACTGTCTCCATGTATCCGTTCACCTGTCTGAAGCAACAGGTTTCTCACCAATACTGCATCTACCATTTCAACTTCCCAACACCCCTTGCGCTCACCTTGTGGTGTCCTCACCTATCGCCCCATCTACCCGGCTATCTGACATATCAGTGCAACTCAATAAATGGCCGCAAGGCACCGTTCTGGTAGTACCAATGGGCAATCACATACTGAGCCCCACCCTGAGTCATCACGACCTGATAGCCCTCCCTGTAAAACCACTCCACCACAGGTGGTGTACGTACAGGCAACCCTTCAGGAAATTCCTGCCGAGGGGCGCAAACATCAATCCCGTCATCATTGGTGGCTTCTCTAATGCGCACATCAGAAACCCATCGATATCGGCACAGGAGATGGCTGCCTTTGCCTTCTGGATCACTGTGGGGAGTCGGTTGAACCGCACGTCCGCCGAGGTCGCACCAAAAGTCTTGATTGAGTAGGTGGGGTGAATTCGGCCAGGCTTATCTGGGTTCATCACAGTTCGATCTCCAGGCTGGCATTGAATCCTGTTTGCTCACCGGGATAGCCTCTGGGATTGGACACGATGCGGCAGCGACCTAACCTCATGTCTACCGCACGATGCGTATGGCCGAATACCCACAGATCAGCCTTCTCAACCAGGTCGGGCCAGTGGTTCGTATAAGCTGCAGTCAGGTGATCCCGAGGCCCGTCTATGACGCTCATCACAGGTGCATGGTGCGTAATGACGACAGTTCGCCCATCGAAAGGTGTATCAAGCTCCCGAGCAAGCCAGGCACGAGAGGTCGCATTACGGGACA
>Ga0105251_10002135_pt1 | contig 15891 bp, 10 predicted proteins | sample KBSS64metaG_FD_80424 | JGI IMG/M metagenome (GOLD analysis project Ga0105251, IMG submission 80424) | Switchgrass rhizosphere microbial communities from Kellogg Biological Station, Michigan, USA - KBS S6-4 metaG | ecosystem: Host-associated > Plants > Roots > Rhizosphere > Soil | place...
CAGGTATAATCCACAACGTTTCCGCATCCCCTTCAGTGCCGAAGTGGCGAAATCGGTAGACGCAGTTGATTCAAAATCAACCGTAGAGATACGTGCCGGTTCGAGTCCGGCCTTCGGCACCATACGATATGCAAATTCAGTCGCTCGCGAGCGGCTTTTTTTGTATCTGTAATTCTGTTGCTTAAGTCTTATCGCTATCTAAGCCGTTGTTTTATCATATAGCATGATGTTTCTGGACGAATTCATTTAGTTAACTTATAAAAGTTATCATTGGATGAATAAACTGCATGCTTGCATAGATTTATCTATGATGAGACAAAGGGATTGAGGATATATTTTAAATCTCACTATAATAAGTATGGTCTTAAGTTCATAACAGACTAAAATACACAGAATGTTGCAGAAAAGAATTATTTCGAATGAAACTGTATTAATTAGTGATAACTAGTAAATTGAAGTGTGAATAATTCAGCGGGTAAATTTGGTTTAAATAGAAAACTGTTGGAAAGGGTTAGTCATGAACGAACAATTATTTATAAAATTTGTATCGCAAATTAAGTCGGGAAAACAATTACCGGATGCCGTTTACCTACATCGCGATGCCTTTAGTGCGCTTCCAGATGTATTAAATCAATTTATTATTGCAGTTGCAAAGGCCGTTAAATTGGATTCTCATGATTGGAATTTGGTTAAGCTTTTTAAAAAAGAGTTTCGTTTATCCCTCTTACACTACCCGGGTTTTTACTCTGATTCATATCCAGCTCTCAAACAAAGTTTGAATGTTGACTTATCAAAACTAAGCCATAAGATTACTACGTACAATGATGCAGAGAATCCCCCGATCTTGCATCGTAAAGAAATTATGATCTTGCAAGATAACGAGTATTACGAGCATTTTAAGGTCTTAACTAAGGAAGGAGAGGATGCTGGACTGTACGCTAATAGCCGGATAATTGGTTTTAAACGTTCATGGGAGAGCATAATCAATAACAACGGATATCAATTATTAGATGGTCGTTTATTCAGAACTACTAGCATAGTTGAGAATGAAAAGTCTTACATAGATCGACATAAGACTGCATTGGTAAGATATGAGCTTTCCGCACCTATGAAAACTCTTGTAAAAAATGGCTATCTGAACGGCAGTTATTCGATCTTTGACTACGGTTGTGGGCGAGGAGATGATCTCCGGGAATTAGAGGCGCACGGATTAGATGTATTGGGCTGGGATCCCAATTTTCGACCTGATAGTGACAAAATAAATTCGGATATTGTAAACTTAGGATTTGTTCTGAACGTTATTGAAGATCAAGATGAGCGCTTGGAGGCATTATTGACTGCATGGGAATTGGCAGATAAATTCCTTATAGTATCAGTGATGCTTGGAAACGAAAGTTATATTGCGAAATTTACGCCTTACAAGGATGGGGTAGTAACTTCTCGCAATACATTCCAAAAATACTATCAGCAATCTGAGATTAAATTATATATTGAAAGAAATTTACAAGAAGATGCCATATCAGTAGCACCTGGTATCTTTTATGTTTTCAAAGACAAGATTGAAGAACAGTTATATTTACAAAGCAAATACAAAAGAGTTTATGAATGGAAACAAATTACCGCTTCAGAACCGCTAAATAATAAAAACAAAGCTAATTTTATTATTATAAAAAACAAAGATATTTTCGACTTATTCTGGAAAGAATGTTTGTCACTTGGTCGTATTCCACTGAAAGATGAGTTTTCACAGTCTGAGAAAATAAAAGAGCTAATTGGATCACATAAAAGAGCATTCAATGTAATTTGTGAGGTGTATGATACTAATGAATTCGTACAAGCAGAAAATCGGCGAAAAGAAGATATACTATTATATTTAGCAATGGAGTTGTTTGGTAAAAGGAAAAGCTATAGTCGGCAACCTGAAAACCTCAAGAGGGACATAAAGAGTTTATTTGTTGATTATAATGCCGCGTTAAAAATTGCCGAAGGATTATTGTTTTCGATTGCCGATAGTGAATTGATTAACGAGCAGTGTAAAAAGGCACATTTAACATTGCCAGCGAGTTTATTAAATGAAAACCATTCATTAATACTTCATCGAGACTATTTGATGGACTTGCCTCTACTACTCAGAGTTTATGTGGGAGCAGGTTTGCAAATATATGGTGAATTAGATGAAAACATTGATCTTATAAAAATACATATAACTTCTGGGAAATTAACACTTACGTCGTACGATGATTTCAGAAAATCAGTACCATTTTTGGTTGAAAGAATAAAAATTAAAATGGCTGATCAAGATATAGATTTTTTTGATTATAATGACGAGCAAAAGAGACCTCCTTTATTAAATAAAAATCTCTTGCTTGATCGTGCAAGCTTAGATTATGAAAAGCAGAAGAGCTTCGACAGACGATTATCGAAGCTCTTAAATATAGTAGAGGAAAAAGAGGTTATGCTTCATAGACAGAAGTATGAAGATCTATTATACGGCTCTGGAAAAATAGTAAAAGGCTTCACGATTGTTCGCCGTTGAAATGATATGGGGGGAGACTAATTCTATAAGTTCTTCTGGCTTTATCTTCTTTGAAACCAATAGCAGTTAGTACATGAGATGGTATATTAGACATGGCATTGCATGCTGAACCTTGAGATATCAACCATGGTTGTTCATAAGTAAAGCGTTTAACTTCATCATCGTTGTCAAATGTGATGTTCCAAATAGTTGGAACAGCATTAGGTCCGCCATTTCGTAAGAAGGAGTAGCGGGAAATAATTTTCTCAAACTCATACTGTTTTATGTTTGGGGTGTTCGGAAAATTGTCAACAGCAGTACCTAATCCTACAATAAGTGGTGTAGGGGAGGTGCCCCCTCGCAGACCAAGTTCTTGTCCTCCGCCGTGAATCAAAGGTGTTAGTCTTGATTCACGAGAATCTCGAACATAAAGAGCACCTATACCTTTAGGACCAAAGATTTTGTGACCAGATAAAGAGAGCATATCGATGTTCATAGTATCGACATCAATATCTAACTTACAAAAGCTCTGAGCTGCATCTGTGTGAAATGGTATATTATTTTCAAATGCAATTCGACCAATATCAGCGATAGATTGGATACAACCAAGCTCATTGTTTACATGATGAATTGATATAAGAATTGTATTTGACCGAATAGACTCCGCAACTGACTGTGTCCTTATTAACCCATCACTGTTTGGTTTTAAATAAGTAACATTAAAACCAATTTTCTCAAGAAATGCACAACAATTAAGAATACATTTATGCTCAATTGAAGAGGTAATGATATGCCCTTTCTGTTCAATATGCTGGAACGCAGTACCTTTTATTGCCAGATTATTTGCCTCGCTTGCACCACTGGTAAAAATAATCTCACTAGGCATAGCCCCTATCTTGTCTGAAATTATAAGTCTCTCCTTTTCAATTGCTTCATATGATTTTACACCGTAAGCATGTGCAGCTGATGGGTTGGCAAAATTATGCTGCAGCCAAGGCTGCATTCTTTCTAAAACAATATTAGAAATAGGTGTTGATGCTGCATAATCAAAATATTCAAACATAGATTAATAATCCCTCATTTTTAAGACTTGCGAGCGTGCACCAGGCTGATGAATCTCAAAAACATCTGAAGCAAGTAACTCTATATATTTTAGAAGATTAACTTGTAATTCCTTAACCTTTTTCCTATAAGGGGAAGGGTCGTCTTTTATTGCATCGTGAATAATTTTTGATAATTCACCAAATCTTATGCCTTCAACATAATTAGAGCTGATACTGGCATGCAGCCATTGATAACATTTGGTCTCTTTAAACATAATAGACGCGGCTTTTAAATTTCCTAGCGCAAGAGAGATTTTAGCAAAATCTAAACTAGCATTTTTTTGATATAGTTCACAATCTTCAAACGGTGCGCAAAGTGGGAGATCAGAAATAAATAGGTCGGTAATGATTTTTTGAATTTCAATATTCCATTTATCGCATGATGCATCTTTAGAATCTATTAGATAGTCATCAAGTTTTATTTTCATTCGCATTAACATGTCATCGTCAACGTTAATAGCAGATCTGAATAATTTATCTATATAGGCTTGATTCTCGATACTATTTGGCAATTCAACTGCAACTTCTGTATTTGGAGTAGAACACAAACTAAAGCCTTTAGATGTGAAATTGGCACTTCCTGCGAATATAGATTTCTGGTCTAATTGATAGATTTTTGCATGTAGATTTTCAAGCATGTATACTTTGTAGCCGCGATCTAATGCTGCTTCAATTGCAGAAATATTGCTTGCGCCAGATAAAAAATCAATCGGCCTAAACCTCCCTAAGATCATTATATTGGTATGTGTCGTATATCTTTGCAACCATTGGATTGCAGGATATGTAAGGTATGCAGACACAATTCGGATATGAGCTGTGTCTTTTAATTGAGCTGACATTTTTTCTGCCAGCTCTTCACCTGATATTAATTTATTATAATTCAAAAAGGTCAATATCCTCTTCTGATGGTCCATTAAGAAACTCAGTTACAACTTTTCCCCATGCTCTGCGTATATTGTTTAAGAAGTTTAGTTTTCCATCAGACTGACCTTCTTCATTCATAACGCGAGCAAAACTGGCCATGACTATTTCTAATGTTTCTCTTTCCTGTGGCGGGAGTTTTACAATCATTTCATTATAGAACACGTGGTTAGTATTAAATAAAACCAATGTCAATCCTGCACGTGTCGATACGTCAAAGAAAGCTTCAGAATCCATCGCTTTTGAATCTATATAGAACCTGAGTTCTTTCTCAATAATGTCATTAGCAACTTCTGGTGGGAGACCAATATCGCTAATTATCTTTTCTACTTCCTTTTTATCTAAAGGTTTTTGATAACTATTAGTCTTATTCCCATGCGTTTCTCTATAGTTCGAACCTGCAGTTGCCTTTTCAGCGGGGGACGTCCCTGCAGGCGCGCCACTTATATTTTTACGCGGCAATAGGTTTATATCATTAAGTCTTTTTTCAACAGCCTTGACCATGTCTTTGATACTATCAGTGACCAATAAAACAAGGGCTAGATTATCATCGTTATCTTCTAAATCTTTCGTATAATCAGATAATAAATCAAACCCAAGTTCTTCTCGCATTTTTTCTTTGTCGTAAGGTATTAAATTTATGGCATCCTGCTTGTTGTTTGTTACGCCAAAAAGTTCGTCTAAACTTGGAGGGAAACAGACTTCAACACCTATAAATCGACCTTCATAGTCCCTAAATCCTTGATTAAGGAAACTATCTCTTAGCACAAGTTCGCGGCCTGCCCTGACAATTGAAACACCAATGTTTTTCTTACAATCCTTCCCCCAATCGGTATAACCAAGTTTAGTCGTACTAGTTGCAAGAATGGCATTCGCAATAGATTCTTTAACTATAGAGCTCCGTATATATACTGTGCCTTTAACCTCTTCATTTTCACTATTGGTATAAGATATGGGGATTTCTTGTTCATCAAATAATTCGAAGAAGGATTCGTTTTTATATGCTCCAGGAAGCTCAGGTAAAGAAGTGTTTTTCAACAAATACATAGGGTCATTTGCTTTAAATAAACGGCTCTCTAAAACACTTAGCATAGTGGAACCAGAATGCCGATAGGTACGACTCTCGATTTTTATTTCATCAGAATGTATGAAATTTCGATAAAGCCGACCGACTAATTTATCGCAATGAGTAAATATTGATTTGCCAGTTTTCCAATTTAGTCTATCTAACTTGCTCCATAAAATAAATGTACCAGAAGAAGGGATAGAGCCAAAGTGAGATTTCTTGTATATTTCAGGAATATCTTCCTGAACTGGCTCTGGTACTTCTTCAAGTTTTCCATTCGCCATCTCATCGACATCTAGAAAAGTATGATATGGTACTCCTCCATTCTTCCATGACCAAACATCGACACGCTTACATTGTGATATAGAACTATTTGGTAGCCCCATACCAAATTTCCCCATTCCCTCAGCATCCTTCCTATGTTCCCCACCACCAAATTGCATAGCAACACGAAGTGTTTCAGGGGACATGCCTATACCATTGTCCCACAATGATATTCCAGTAACTGAGAAATTTTTCCTCTTCCCTGTTTCTGCTTGTTCCTCAATAAATCCCAATTCAACACGTGTTGCTTTTGCTTGTAGACTGTTATCAATAAGTTCAGCCAGAGCATAAGCGGTATTACTATATCCATTATCTCGTAGAGATGTAATTACAGTTTGCGCATGTAGAAATCTATTTGACATATTTATTAATTCTCAGCCCACATTTGATCCCAATGTTCAAATGCTAAATTTATACTTTGGAATTCGGGGATGTCGTCATTTACATTGTAAATCCAACATTCCTCATTCCCTCCACTTTGCACACCTCTCATTGCCCTTCCTGCCATCTGGAGATACTCAACAAGTGAGTTGGTTGGTTTAGCAATAACAGTTACGCTCGTACGAGGTGCATCAAATCCTGCAGTTAAAACATTATAATTAGTTAAAACTTGAATTTCACCTTTCTTGTACTGGGATATTTTTAAACGTCTAGACCCGGTCGTATCTAACTTGCTATCAATAGATGCACTCGCCACGCCCATGCAATTTAATGCAACAGAAATATATTGTGCATGGGTCACTGAGCATGCAAAAACAATGATTTGCTTACCTAAATCAGCCTCTTTTTTTATTGTGCTTAATAATGCTTTATTTCGCGAATGGTTGTTTGCAAGCGCCTGCAATGTATAGTTTTTATTTTCACCTTGAAGTTCATAGCCAGTAACTTCTGAGTGCATATAATTTAGTGAACTAAAATGTGCTTTAGCCAAATAACCGTATTCAACCAAATAGTCTATTGGCGATAAAAACCCGGAAATCTCCATGGAAACTTTATTGAAGTTGAAAAAACTAGCCAGTAAATAATTTTCACTATCTATTGAAGTACATCCGAATTTTCTGCCAGGTGTTGCAGTTAGGCCTATTAACTTCGCATTGAATTTATCGCTGTTAATAAAATCTTCAATAATAGATTTATATGTATTGGCTACAGCCTTATGTGCTTCATCGAAAATAACTAAAGTAACTTTTTCTCTTAGTTTTTCATATAGTAACTCTAAATTTCTTGAGTTTTTAAGTCGAATGGAATTCAAGGTATGAAGCCCTGCAACAATAAATCCATTATCAATTCCGCCCAAACTCTCACTACTCGAAGAATAAAAGCCATAGATGGTTGAGTCTCGAACACCACAAAATTCCCAAGCTTTATAGAATTCATTGAAAGCTTGTTGGCATAATTCCTCACGGTCCGCCAACCATAGTACAAGATGTTTTGGAGACTCTCTTAGATGTTCAACTACGATATTCATTGCAGTTCTTGTTTTACCTGCTCCTGTAGGTAAATGAACAAGTAAACGGTTCTCTTCTTTTAATTTCGAAAACACTTTGTCCGATATTTTTTTCTGGTAGGGATAAAGTTTATATTTTGGAGTAACGCTAGCAATGCTTGTAAGACTAGTATCAATCGACTGTGATGAGGTAAACTGATCTGCGACACCTAAATTCTGAGCAAAGCTTAGAAAATTATCAGGATTACTAGCCCAATCTATAGCATGTTTATAATGGAAAATACCTATTGGTGTTTCCGATAATTCGAAAGTGGGAAATATCTTTACTAAAGTTGTGGGAGATACTGTATTAAGTAACTCATCCCTTAACCGTTTTTCTGTGACAAATTCGCTTGCTCGGGAGCGTGCTATTGCTTTTGCTATACTTTCTCGTTGAAATGAATCAGTGCCTAACAAATCGTTTACAAAGCCTGCTGCTCCCTTGGGAAGCAAAGAACTAAGTTGTTCTTCAGACATTTCTTTTAAACATTCAACTAACAAGTTCATTCTTAGTTAAACCATATCAAGTAGTTCTGGCTACGACTTCAGCACTTTCGCTAACATTATGTAAAGTACTGGTCCCATGCAAAATTACACTCGTAATTTGCGTTAAGTTACATGCATTTCGTTCTCAGCATAAGTACTTTATTTTTTAATGAATTAGTAGTTGAAAAGCAACTGGTAATCTTCAAAAATCTATCATCTATAACATGTATATCATCTGGTATAGTTGATATGACAAGGTTCTCAGCATCAAAAAACACATATGAGTAACGAAATGTTCGTTAAATACAGTCGTGTTACGGCGAAGATGAATTGACGAACACAGTGATTGTTTCTTCCGTTACTATTGCCAATGGAGCTATAGTGAATCTAATTACAGATATGACGAAAGATCATGAACGACTCGTGCGTTCAATGACAATGTTCTCATGTCAAACTGTCGATATCACAAAAGACCAATGAAATGAACTGTTACTTATTGTATATCAATATGTTACGGTAAGTGTTGCAAGATCGCAAAAACAAAAAAAGATAAAGATTATCGGCTCATTATAATCTGATCTTCTAAGTTTTCCTCTAGATCTGTGCCTAATATACTGTAAAATCTCTCCTTGGATAAAATCTCCAATTCAGCAAGGTAGACACATTGAGCATAGAATCTAGCGTACTCAAATTTTCAGGTCATCAAACCTTTCCTATCCGTTACGGATGGATTTATAAGATAATTCAAGAGGTTAATGATGGGGCGTCTATCTCTAGTCAAGACAATGTTGAGGAACAGATGCTGTCTATGGGGATGGGGAAAAACATGGTGCTCTCAGTTCGTCATTGGATTCGTAACTTGAATCTTGTGTATTGTGTTGACAAAAAATTACAAAGCTATGAGCTAACTCCTTTGGCTAAAGCATTATTCGTAGGCAACGTCGCTTATGACAAGTACATGGATAAAATTGGTACAGTGTGGCTTCTGCATTGGTTAGCGCAATCTATCCCGTCTCAATTCGCGGAGTTAAATGCGGCTCGCTGGTTTTTTAATTATTTCAATGGATTAAGAGTAAGTAAAGAGCAGTTAAGAAAAGACATAATGCTGTCACTTAGTAATCATCATAAAGAGCTCAACGAAGCAACCTTAAGCAAGGACATCGACTGCCTCTTTCAAATGTATAGTGTTAGACGTACCGCTATAAATAAAATTAATGAAGATAGCTTTACTTCTCCTTTTACTGAACTGAAATTAATTACACAAGAAAGTAGTAAGGATTTTCGTGCGGAATTATCCAATGAAAGTTCCCTGCCTGTAGAAGTTTTTGCTTATTCGCTAATTGATTTTATGCAAAGAAAGCAGAAGGATAGTGATGGCTCTGTCATTAACACACTATCGACAGTATCTTTTGATACTCTCCTTCATGACATTGGTTCTCCTGGTCGAGTTTTCAGATTATCGGCATCAGATCTCAGCGAAAAACTTGATAAACTTGAATTGCTTAGTGAAGGGAAAATTGCCTGGACTGACACGCAAGGATTACGACAAGTACAGCTTAACTTCACTGACATCCAATCTATTGAGCCTGGCATGTATCTTAAACAATACTATCAGGGAGAGTAAATAATGAATCTTGCAAATTACTACTCAATCGCGACACGCCATCAACGCTCAACACGCGTTAATAGCGATCTCAGCGTTGAATTTTTTTCTGGTCTTGTTTATCACGGTACAGCTCAAACTACTCTCGAGACACTGATCAGACAGTATGCTCAGTCAGGACAACGTGCCTATACCTTAACTGGTCCCTATGGTTCTGGTAAATCCACAATTGCCTTACTACTTACTGGCCTTTTACATTCAGAACCGTCGATTCGTACTGCGGCGCTTAAAGTAATTAATACTGAAACAATAGACCTATTAGATAAGAGTGTTAACTTCAATAAAGGCTGGTTACAAATCCGCTCTGTTGGTGGAGTCAATGGTCCTTTAGAGGCATTTTGGCAAGCTACCCTTATTGCATTAAACGAACATCCTAATACCAAAATATTATTTGAGAAGTATAATAGTTTAAAAATTAGTAGCGAATCTTCGCTTGTTGAAATTTGGAGTTTGTTATTTTCTGACGTACGGCAACATGTGGATGGTGTATTAATTATTGCTGATGAAATGGGAAAGAGCCTTGAGTATATAAATAATAATAAAGGCGACCTGCATTTGTTCCAGGATATTGCGGAAATTCTTGGGCGAATTGATACCCCTGTTATTTTTCTCGGTCTATTGCATCAGGCATTTTCCGAATATGCAAAAGGGCGAGGGACTAAACTTCAGGAAGAATGGGGTAAAATCCAAGGTCGATATAATGATATTTTGTATAACGTATCAACCGATGAGACAGTAGCCCTAATAGGTAAGTCGATTGTTAGACATGGAGTTGTCAATTCTAATGATAAATATGTCACAACAGTACTTGAGGCTCTCAATGATAATTATGAACGCAAAGAGCAGTTAAGAGCCCGATTACTGCAATGTATCCCGATACACCCGTTAACCGCATTGCTTTTAGGTCCGCTTTCAAAACGTCGGTTTAGCCAAAATGAGCGTAGCACATTTAGCTTTCTTAACTCACATGAACAACATAGCTTCCAATTATTTCTGAAGAATACAATTGACCTAAATGCTCGCTATGATTTAATAGACCTGTGGGATTATCTGGAAGCAAATCTTGAGCATACTATTTTGAGTTCGCCTGATGGTCATGCTTGGGCTGCTGCAACAGAATCAATTCGAATCGCAAAGCAAAAAGACCTTCCAGTAAAAGCTCTTTCTATTTTAAAAACGATTGCACTAATCACTCTATTTGGTCGGCCAGCTAATTTAACGGCGTCAGAAGCTCTACTCTTGACCGCAACTGATATAGAAGATAAATATGAGCTTGATCAATACCTTGAGTTGTTAAAGGAAAAATCTTGCATTGTATATCGTAAACATATTTCTTCTTGGGTTGTTTTTGAAGGTTCAGATCTCGATATTCCCACTCTTATTGAGAATAAGATGGAACAATTACAGAACACTGATGAAGCAATTTCTTACATTAGTTTTAGTGAGCAAGTAATTGCAAAAGGGCATTATCATACATTTGGAACATTACGCTGGGCTGAAAAGAAAATATTTTCTAGCATTATTGACGAAAAACTAGGCCTTCCTATTGTCAATGGTGGCTTTTCGCGATTTGCTTTACTTCTAAGTGATGAGGCTCCCCAATCCCTGATTGAAGCGAGTAATAAAAACAAAAGAATTATTATCTCCTGTGCTAAAAATGCGCAAGATATTCATGTATTAGCACGAGAATGTTATGCCTTAGAGTTGATAAAATCTGATAAAGAAATTGGCAGTATTCTTCAACATGATAAGGTTGCACAGAAAGAATATGAAGGTCGTAAGCAGAATAGTCAAAATTCTTTAGCGGATGCTATACACTCAGCATTCGAAAATGCAGATTGGTATTATGATGGCAGGGTTTTCATTAACAAATCTTTAAGCCAAATCACAACATATGCCGCGGACCAAATATTTTCTCGAACCCCTCAAATTAAAAATGAACTTGTAAATCGTAATAAATTGTCTGGTACAGCTGTATCCGCCCTTAAAAAATTGCTTGAAGCGATGTTAAGCCATGAAGGTGAAGATAACTTGGGCATTGAAGGATTTCCGCCTGAAATGTCGATGTACATTAGTTGTCTTAGGAAGACTGATATCCATTCTGCAGTTGGAGAAAATGGCTGCCATTGGTTTATTGAAAACTTAGCCCCTGAATTAGATGCAATATTTTCTGAGGCTTTGAATCTTATAAGAAATAGAACAGGCTCGAAAGTTTCCTTGTCGAAAATTATTGAGGTATGGTCGCAATCTCCATATGGTCTCACTCAGGGCGTAATTCTAATCTTCTTATTAGCTTTCTTAAAATCACAAGGTCAAAATATCGCTTATTATGAGAAAGATCTACAGGGTGATTTTTCTTTCATTGCTGAGCCCGATGTTGATTATGTGCATAAGTTGATAAGATCTCCGCATGAGGTAGCAGTTAAATATATCACTCTTGCTAAAGAAGATCACGATTGGTTACAGAAATTAGGTGTCTTTGCATCAACAGAATCTAACCGACATGTTGCGAATAATGTATTAGCTATTGCAACCCCACTTGTGACCATTGTCCATAATCTACCTCAGTGGGTCAAGAATGCACATTCCTTCGTAGATAACGATGTATTGAAGAATAAACTTGTTCTAAATGTACGAGATCTTTTCTTGCAAGCAAATGATCCTCATTCGTTACTTACGCATGACTTAATTAATATTATCGATCCTGAAATGAAATTCTCTCAGAATGGAAGAATTGATATTATCGCAGACTGTTTTAAAATTTTACGTGATAAACACGAGAAAATGCTTAATAACATCAAGGATAAGGTTAAAACGATTTTCCCTGAGAGCGGTCACGAACTTAACCAGATGTGCCTTGCTGTAGAAAAAAAATCAGGTGATATTCGTTTGAAAGCATTTGCAAGGGAACTTTCCAAAAGCGAAACTGGGTTGTCAGAATGGCTCGAAAGTATAATTCAAATCGTTACCGGGCGCGGTAAGCAAAACTGGAATGAAGGTTTGTTACTAACTGCAGCTAATAAGATCAGTGATTTTTCCCAAGATTTTTTGAGTGTAGTTAAATCACAGTCTGACAATTCTGATGGTATATCCAAAACTCATAAAACAAAATTAGTCTCACTCGTGTTAGAGGGAGATGACGGCAAATTGCAATCATACAAGAAAGAAATTCGTCTTGTTGATGAACACAAACTTGCTTCGACGCGTACCGCGGTTGAAGTACAATTACAAGGTCTGGATGAATTCGAGCGAATTCATGTTTTGCAACATATACTTAAAGAGACGCTGGAAGCTCAAAATTAAGTAAAGAGGTATTCTCATGAGTAGTATAAAAAATGTAAAACATGTACTCGGGCTATCAGGTGGGAAAGATAGTGCAGCTCTTGCAGTCTATATGGCTAGAAATTATCCTGCGTTAGACATCGAGTACTTCTTCACTGATACAGGTAAGGAGCTGCCTGAAGTCTACGAGTATCTTGAACAGCTTGAAATTGTACTTGGAAAACCTATCCTTCATATTAATGACAAAAAAGGATTTGATTATTGGCTTAAGCAACACAACAACTTTTTGCCCGCCGGGCAACAGAGATGGTGTACTATACGTATGAAATTAGAGCCGTTTGAGAAATGGATCAGACCATTTCTTGATGATGGATATGAAGTAATTTCATATGTTGGCATTCGTGCTGATGAGCCCTGGCGTGATGGATATCGGCCTAATGAGAATCAAAAATATCTTACCATCAAGATGCCCTTTGCGGATGATGGCATTAAGAAGCAAGGTGTTCTGGATATTCTTGATAGCGCTGGCCTAGGTCTTCCTAAGTATTACGACTGGCGTTCTAGATCAGGGTGTACCTTCTGCTTTTTCCAACGGAAAATTGAATGGGTACGTTTAATGGAACGTCATCCAGAGGCATTTGAAGAGGCAAAATCTTATGAAAAGCGTGCTGAAACAAGCGCTAATGGTGAGACCTTTTTCTGGATGGGGCCAAATGAACCCCTTGAAACATTAGAAGACCCGGCTCGAATTGAACAAATTAAGGCCAATCACGAGAAGGTTCTCGAGCGATTCAAAACGAAGAAAGAGCGAGAGCGCAAGCGCCGCTTAGGTACGCATGCGATGGTTGATGAATCTATGCTAATTGATACGTTAGATATGGACGCAATATATGACCTGGAAGAAGGTGGAGGGGCATGCATTACCTGTTATAAATGATAACAAGGTTAGATTATTTCTAAATCATGCTTAGGAAATTAATTTTTCTTGCTCCTTGAAATGAGAACTTTGTTATCATTTCTTTGTTTGGCGCATTAAATAAAATAATAATTGCATGCGTTAGCTGTTCCCTAGAATAGAATCTGATGATTGGATGTGTGCCTACTACATTTTTCAGAAAGAAGGGGCTAGCAATTTCTGATTGAGATGATTTCTATACATCATAAGCAAAAAATCTTGGGTGATTCGTAAAATTTAGTTTAAACACCCTTTTTGCACATTATCGACTAATACTCTCGCAAGTAGCAGTAAAACTATAGGTTATGAGTAGATTATTTTCATTATTAATTATTTTTCATAGGCCTTCTAAACCACCCCATCACCACCTCTGCCAGATCATCCTCAACCGTATAAAAGTAACAGGCTGGAACGTTCAGTACTTCCGCGAGTTTGCAGGCTAAAGCGAAATCAGGGGTGTGGATTCCTCTTTCATACTGGTTCATCCGGGCGCTAGCCGTGGCTTCGTCGATACCTGCGAGAATTCCCAACTTTTGTTGTGAAAGACCGGCTATTAAACGCGCTTCTTTTAAGCGATGCGGCAGCATGACGATCCTGAATGTCTGGAAGTAGAGTCACGATTTTGGTATCTGATAGTTGAAAATGTACTAAGTAATACTTAGTATTCATGTTGAAAATGTATACGATGACTTTGCCTTCAAGGAGTGAACATGCAGAAAAGAACTGATATGCGTCCAGCTGATATCATTGCGCTATTGCGTAAACGCAACTCGTCGCTGGCGGCGCTGTCCCGCCAAAGCGGCTTAAGCTCTTCCACGCTTGCCAATGCGCTTAACCGACCATGACCAAAAGGCGAATGTTTGATTGCTGATGCGTTAGGCGTTGAGCCCAGTTTCATCTGGCCGAGCCGTTATTATGATGAGAACGGAAAGCTGATAGATCGTCGTAAATTGATTCGTGCGACGAATAAATAAACTCTAGTTTTAGATAATTGTTTACAGGACTCAGTAGCCGCTATCGGAAAATATACAGTTCTGTATATTCGCTGCACCCAAACAACGGTATAGCCCCCCAGCTATACCGTCTTCCCCTCTCATCGCGCGATTAACGCAAACACTCCCCAGCCAAAGTACTCCCGCGTGTAGGTGACGTGCCGTTTCGGTGCTGCCGTCAGCTCCGCCCGAACGTCCTGCGCAACATCATCGTCCGGGTTTTCCGCCAGCCAGCGGCGCAGGGTCATCCACTTTGCGGCTTCGTATCTGTCCCAGCCCTCCTGGTCCGCCAGCACCATTTCCACCACGTCATAACCGCGTTCGTCGAAAGAGACGATAAGCGTGGGCAGCGTGAGAAAATCGGCGATCGACGAGGCACCACAGGCTTTGGCGACCTCCTCTGTCGCAGGCACCTGACGCCAGTACGGTTCGCCGATGAGCACCATCCCGCCAGGCTTGAGGCTCTTCGCCAGCAGTTCTGTGGTTCCGGCGACGCCGCCTGCAATCCAGGTGGCACCGACGCAGGCCGCCACGTCGCAAGGTTCATTGGCGACATAACCGGCCGCGTCGTTATGAATAAACTGCACGCGTTCGCTGACGCCGAGCTCCGCCGCGCGTCGTTTTGCCTGCGCGGTGAAGAGCGGGCTCATGTCGATGCCGGTTCCGGTGATCCCGTGTTCACGGGCCCAGGTGCAGAGCATCTCCCCCGAGCCGCTGCCCAGATCGAGAATATGCGTGTCTGGCTTCATGCGTAACGCGCGGCCAAGCGTGGCGTACTTCTCCGGTGTGAAGGGGTTATGGATACGATGTTCGCTTTCGCTAATGGTAAAAATACGTGGGATATCCATTTCTTCTCCTTAACGGTTGTCGGGCTGCGCGCGAACGTTATTCAGCCCGGTAGTGTTGATTCGATAGGGCTGACCATTGACGGACTTGATAAGTTTTTTGGTTTTGAGTTTTTTGAAGACGGCGAGCGTGCAGTCGGTCAGCAACAGCCCTTCGCGGGTGTAGCATTCAACGGCGGTGACGCGGCCAGACGCATCGCGGACGTGCGCGATTCGGCCACCTTTGGCGAGAACGTGTAAGGTACGTTGTTCC
>Ga0105251_10002139_pt1 | contig 15876 bp, 16 predicted proteins | sample KBSS64metaG_FD_80424 | JGI IMG/M metagenome (GOLD analysis project Ga0105251, IMG submission 80424) | Switchgrass rhizosphere microbial communities from Kellogg Biological Station, Michigan, USA - KBS S6-4 metaG | ecosystem: Host-associated > Plants > Roots > Rhizosphere > Soil | place...
GTGCTGCTGTATGCCGTCATCGCGCTGGTGAACGGTGGGTTGATGGCGCTATGGTCGGACCTGTTGAAGTTCGATTACCGGGTGGGCTTCGTGCTGATCAGCATCATCCAGTTCATCCTGTCGTTCCTGGGCAACCGCCTGCTGGTATTCAAGCCATGAAAAACCTGCGCAACGCACTGTTGCTGACTGCCCTTTACGTGGTGCTGCTGCTGGGCATCCATTTCCTGCACGTGCGGTTCTTCAGCGTGGACGTGGTGTTCTATGCGGCCATTGGCGATGCGCTGCTGGCGGCGGTTCTGGCCGGCCTGCTACTGCTGTTGCCCGCGCTGCGGCGCTTCACCGTTACCGAAAAAGTGCTGCTGGTGGCGGTATGGCTGCTCGGCGGCTATTCCTTTGCGATTTCAGTGCCGACCGTGATCGACCGCTCGCTGTCGTTCTACATCCTGGAAAAGCTGGACCAGCGCGGCGGCGGCATCCGCCAGGACGCGTTCCAGGATGTGTTCACCAAGGAATACATGATTGAACACCGGCTGGTGGATGTACGCCTGACCGAACAGGAAAGCTCGGGCACGGTGCGCATCGAGCACGGCTGCGTGCTGCTCACAGACAAGGGCCGCCGGGTCGCGGCCCTGAGCCGCTTCTACCGCCAGCACTTCCTGCCCAAACAGCGCCTGCTGCTGGGCAAATACTCCGACGACCTCACCGACCCCTTCCGCCACAGCCGCCAGGACGTCACCTACCAGTGTCAGTGAGGGAAGGAGCGGCTGCTCAGCCGCTCAACAACCCATCAAAGTACGCAATAGTCCGCCGCAGCCCATCCTCCAGCTTCACCTGCGGCTCCCACCCGCCCAACCGGCTCTTGGCCAGCGTGATATCCGGCTGGCGCTGCATCGGGTCATCCTGCGGCAGCGGCTTGAACACCAGCTTCGACCCCGAATTGGTCAGCGCAATTACCGTCTCGGCCAACTCGCGGATGGTCAGCTCGGCAGGGTTCCCCAGGTTGCACGGCCCGGTGAAATCCTTGTCGGTGGCCATCATGCGGATGAAGCCTTCGATCAGGTCGTCCACATAGCAGAACGAGCGCGTCTGCTGGCCCTCCCCGTAAATGGTGATGTTCTCCCCGCGCAGCGCCTGCACGATGAAGTTGGACACCACGCGCCCATCATTGGGGTGCATGCGCGGGCCATAGGTGTTGAAGATGCGTGCCACCTTGATGTCCAGCCCATGCTGGCGGTGGTAGTCGAAGAACAGCGTTTCGGCGCAGCGCTTGCCCTCGTCGTAGCACGAGCGCGGCCCTATCGGGTTGACGTTGCCCCAGTACTCTTCGCGCTGCGGGTGCACGCTCGGGTCGCCGTAGACCTCACTGGTGGAGGCCTGGAAGATCCGGCAGTCCAGCCGCTTGGCGAGCCCCAGCAGGTTGATCGCCCCATGCACCGAGGTCTTGGTGGTCTGTACCGGGTCATGGCTGTAATGGATCGGCGAGGCCGGGCAGGCGAGGTTCCAGATCTGGTCGACCTCGATGTACAGCGGGAAGGTCACGTCGTGGCGCAGGAACTCGAAGTTGGGGTTACCCAGCAGGTGCGCGATGTTGCGCTTGGTGCCGGTGAACAGATTGTCGGCGCAGACCACTTCGTGGCCCTGGCCGAGCAGGCGCTCGATCAGGTGCGAGCCGAGGAACCCGGCACCACCGGTGACCAGGATGCGCTTGCTGCTGTCATGACTTCTCATTGCGGGTTCTCTGCCTGTAGGCGACGCGCTTCAAGCCGCGGGTCACGCTGGGGGGAAGCGCGATTGTAGGCGGCCGGGTGGGTCGCCGCCATGCTAGCGTTCCATCATGGATCTCCATCTTCCCGATGCGTCGGTGCACTGGCACCGCCACTGGCTGGCCATCGGCGCGGCCGATGCGCTGCAGCGCCAGCTGCGCGGCGAGGTGCCGTGGGAGGTGCACAGGATCAAGATGTTCGGCAGGCAGGTGGATTCACCACGCCTGAGCTGCTGGATGGGCGACCCGGACGCGCGCTACCGTTATTCGGGTACCGACTTCGTACCGCACCCCTGGCATCCGGCCGTGCTGTCGCTGCGTGAGGCCTTGGGCCAGTTTTGCGGTCAGCCGTTCAACAGCGTGCTGCTCAACTGCTACCGGGACAACGACGACGGCATGGGCTGGCACAGCGACAACGAGCCCGAGCTGGGCCCGACCCCGTTGATCGCTTCACTGAGCCTGGGTGCAGCGCGCCGCTTCCTGCTGCGCCGGCGCGACGATCATGCGCGCAAGGCAGAAGTCACCTTGGGCCATGGCGATCTGCTGACGATGGGCGGGCGTACCCAGACCTTCTATCAGCACGCGCTACCCAAGAGCGCGCGGCCGCTGGCCGAGCGCATCAATCTTACGTTCCGCTGGATCAGCAGGTAGGGGCCAAGGACAAGAAGGGCTTCAGCGTACCCGCGGCGGAATCACGGTGGCGCTCTTGCTGTCCGCCTGCCCGGTCACCAGGGTCCACCCCACCAGCTCGGTGGTCACCGCCTGCAGGCTCTTCTCCATCGCCTGGGCGACATCGCCGGTGGCCGTGCTGCCCACCGGTTGTTCCTGCCGGAACGTGCGGTCGGCCACCACGCGCTGGTCGATCACGTGGATCAGCTTGGCGTTGATCTCGATCAGCGCGGTCGGGCTGGCCTGGCCGCGGTAGTCGGACTCGAAGCGGCGCACGTCCAGGGCCAGCTTGTAGTCGGCGCGGATGCCGGTGGTGGCACGCGCCACGCCGGTGATGCGGCCGGAATCCTCGAAGGCGCGCACCAGCGCGTCGTCCACCATGTCGGTGGCCGGCTGCGCCCAGCTCACGCCCTTGTAGACCTCCAGCTCACCGGGGTTGGGCCGCACATTGATGCGCGGGCTGTCCACTACGCGCGCGGCGGTGGGCTTGACCAGCACGAGAGCCCAGTCGACCTTGGGCCAGGACGGGTCCGGCTGGATGCGGATGACCGGCGAATAGATGGTGACCTGGCTGCGTTCGCCGCCGCCCAGCAACGAAGAGCAGGCGCCCAGCGCGATCATCAGGCCGGCCGGCAGCAGCAGGCGGTGCAGGGAAGCGGGCAGGAGAGGGAAGCGGCTCATTTGGGTTCGAACTCCTTCGGCGCGTCACGGCCCAGCAGGTAGCGGGCCGGGTTGTTGTCCAGTTTGTCGCTGACCCGGCGCAGGTCGCGGATCAGCCCGCGCAGCTCGGTCAGGGTCGGGCCCAGCTGGGCCAGGCCATCGTTGGCGAAGCTGTTGATGGCCGCGCGGTTCTCGCCGAGGATCGAATCGGCACTGCCGGCCGCCGAGTCGAGCTTGGTCAGCGTGGTTTCCAGCTTGTCCAGGATCGGCGGCAGCTGCTGCACCAGGTTGGTGTCCAGGCGCTTGATGGTGCCGTTGGTGGTCTTGAGCGTGTCGTCCAGGCTGCGCGCGGCGTCGCGTGCGCTCAGCAGCAGCGCCTGGGTGCCCTGGTCGCGGTCGGCCAGGCCACCGCTGATGGTTTCCAGGTTGGCCAGGGTGGCGTTGATGCTGGCCACGTTGCGGTCGCTGAGCACCTGGTCCATGCGTTCGACGATGCGGTTGGCCACGTCGGTAATGTTCTGCAGCGCCGACGGCGTGGTCGGGATGATCGGGGCCGGGTCGCGGTTCACGGCGGTCAGTGCCTGCGCCTGCGGCGTGCCGCCGCTGAGCTGGATGATCGACGGGCCGGTCAGGCTGGTGATGGCCAGCTTGGCGCGGGTGTCGGTCTTGACCGGCGTATTGGAGTTCAGGCGGATGCGGGCCACCACCTGCCGCGGGTCGTCCGGCACCAGGTTGAGCTCGGTGATCGAGCCGACCGCGATGCCGTTGTACTGCACCGGGCTGCCGACCGACAGGCCGGTGACGGCCTCGCGGAACACCACCCGGTACTCGGTCCAGGTGCGGTCGGAGGAGTACTTCGCGGCCCACAACCCGAACGCCAGCAGGGCCAGCCCGACGATCAGGGTGAACGCGCCGATCAATACGTAATTGGCTTTGGTTTCCATGGCTTACTCGCTCTTCTGCTTGGCGTCGCGTGCGGCACGCGCGCGCGGTCCGTGGAAATACTCCTGGATCCACGGGTGTTCCAGTTGTTCGATCTCGTGCAGCGGGGCGTTGGCGATGACCTTCTGGTCGGCCAGCACCGCTACCCGGTCGCAGATCGCATACAGCGTGTCCAGGTCGTGGGTGATCAGCATGACGGTCAGGCCCAGCGCCTCCTGCAGCGTCTTGATCAGGCGGTCGAAGGCGGCCGCAGCGATCGGGTCCAGCCCGGCGGTGGGTTCGTCCAGGAACAGCAGCGGCGGGTCCAGTGCGAGCGCACGGGCCAGGCCGGCGCGCTTGCGCATGCCGCCGGAGAGCTGCGAGGGCAGCTTGTTGATCGCATCGGCCGGCAGACCGGCCAGCTTCACCTTCAGCAGGGCCAGTTCGTAATGCCAGCGCTCGGGCAGCTCGCCGTGGTGTTCCTTCAGCGGTACCTGCACGTTCTCGCCAACGGTCATCGAGGAGAACAGCGCGCCGTCCTGGAACAGCACGCCGGTGTTGCGTTCGATGTGCAGGCGGTCGGCGCGGTTGTCCGAGCGCGCATCCACGCCCAGCACTTCAATCTGGCCGGCGTCGGGGTGGCGCAGGCCCAGGATGCTGCGCATCAGCACCGACTTGCCGGTGCCCGAACCGCCGACCACGCCGAGGATTTCGCCACGGCGCACGTCCAGGTCCAGGCCGTCGTGCACGGTCTGGCTGCCGAACCGGTTGGTCAGCCCGCGCACGCGGATCGCCAGGCCGGCCTCGTCGGCCAGCTCGGTTCGGGTGTCCTGTTGGGGGGCGGTCGTGGTCGTCATCACCAATCCATGTGCATGAACCACAACGCGGCGAACGCGTCGATGATGATCACCAGCGAGATGGTCTGCACCACGCTGGAGGTGGTGCGCTCGCCCACCGACTGCGCCGTGCCCTGCACCTTCAGGCCTTCCAGGCAGCCGATCAGGCCGATCACCGCGGCAAACACCGGGGCCTTGGACAGGCCGACCAGCATGTGCCGCACCTCGATGGTGTCGTGCAGGCGTGCCAGGTACATCTGCGGCGGGATGTCCAGGTCGAACGCGCCCACGGTCACGCCCCCCGCCAGGCCGGCGACCATCGCGATGAAGGTCAGCAGGGGCAGGGTGATCAGCAGGGCGATCAGGCGCGGCAGCACCAGCAGGTCGACCGGGTCCAGGCCCAGGGTCTGGATCGCGTCGATTTCTTCGCGCGCCTTCATCGATCCGATCTGCGCGGTGAACGCGCTGGCGGTGCGGCCGGCCAGCACGATCGCGGTGAGCAGCACCGCGAATTCGCGCAGGAAGGCGATGCTGACCAGTTCGACCACGTAGATCTCGGCGCCGAAGTCGCGCAGGATGGTCGAGCCGAGGAAGGCGATCACCGCACCGACCAGGTAGGACAACAGCGCTACCAGCGGCACCGCGTCCAGGCCCACCTGTTCCATGTGGTGCACGGTGGCGGTGAGGCGGAACCGGCGCGGTTCGCGGATCAGGCGGCCGGCCTTGACCAGGTTTTCGCCGAGGAAGCTGGCCAGCGCCACGATGTTGTGGCCGGTGGCATGCACGCTGACGCCCAGGCGCTCCAGCGCGGCCAGCACGCCGAAGTCGCGCTTGGCCTTGGGCCGGTCGTCGGCGACCTCTTCAATGGTGCAGACCAGCGCGCGGTGTTCTTCGCGGAAGGTCAGTGCGTCTTCGCCCAGGTCGGCACGATGCGCCACGCGCAGTACCTGCAGCACGCCGGCCGAATCGAGCTGGGTGATGCCGCTGGCATCGATGCTGGTGACCTGTTCCGGTGCTGCGCGCAGCGCTTCGGCCGCGTCCAGCGCGGTGCGCAATGTCCACTGGCCGGACAAGCGGATCTTGCCGGGGTCCTGTGGATCCTGTTCGAGGTGGGGGGCGTTGTCTGGCGTCATGGGCGTCCTGCGCGCAGCATAACCTGTCTGCGTGGAGGCCAAGTGTGTGCTGTATGCGACAGCGCTGTTCAGCCCGGGCAGGCTTCGGGTAATACTACGCCGCATGTCTGCCGACGCTCCTGCCATTGCAACCCCTCCGGCCACCTACGCACAGCGGGTGGCCTTCGTGTCCGAGATCGCCGGTCGGCTGCACAGCTATGGCACCACCGCCCAGCGGCTGGAGGCAGCCGTGGTGGCGCTGGCGCAGCGGCTGGACCTGGATTGCGAGCCCTGGTCCAACCCGACCGGGCTGATCCTCAGCTTCAGCGATCCGACCAAGGCGATCGGTTCGTCGGACATTACCCGGGTGATCCGGCTGGCGCCGGGCGAGAACGATCTGCACAAGCTGAGCATCGCCGACCAGATCACCGACGCGGTCGCCAACGGCACCATGAGCATCGCGCAGGGCCATACCGCATTGCGGCAACTGGACAAGGACCCGGGCCGCCGCGGCAAGATCCGCATGATCCTGTCCTACAGCCTGGGCGCGGCCGGCGTGGCCGGCCTGTGGAAGCTGCCGTGGCTGGATATCGCCACGGCCGGGGTGATCGGGCTGCTGATCGGCCTGATGACACTGATCACCGACCGTCGCCCGGCCAGCCGCGAGGCGAGCGAAGCGCTGGCGGCGTTGCTGGCCGGCACGGTGGCGGCGCTGGTGGCCTCGTTCGTAGGGGCGCTCAACCTCAATACGGTGATCATCGCCTCGCTGGTGGTGATGCTGCCCGGCATGTCGCTGACCAACGCGGTCAACGAACTGGCCAGCCAGCACTGGGTATCGGGAACGGCACGCTTCGCCGGGGCGATCACCACCATTCTCAAATTGACGGTGGGCGCGGTGATCGCGGTGACCCTGTCGGGCATCCTTGGGCTGGACCCGCTGGTGCGCGCGTCGCGTCCGCAGGACGCGTGGGTGGAATGGAGTGCGCTGCTGCTGGCGGCATTCGCGTTCGCGATGCTGTTCAAGGCCAGCCGTCGCGATTATCCGTGGGTGATTGCCGCGTCGGTGGCCGGCTATGCCATTTCAAAGTTTGCCGGCCAGGCCTGGGGCATGCCGGCGGGCATTTTCATGTCGGCGATGGTGATGACCGCAGCGGGCAATCTGTTCGGTCGGCTGGTGCAGCGCCCTGGCGCGATCATCCGGCTGCCGGGCATCATCATGCTGGTGCCGGGCAGCACCAGCCTGCGCGGGGTGCTGACCCTGGTGCAGCAGCAGGACATGGGCGCCGGGCAGGTGGTGCTGATGACCGTGCTGAACGTGGTGATGGCGCTGGTGGCGGGGTTGCTGTTCGGCAACCTGCTGTTCCCCGCAAGAAAGAATCTGTGACTTTCAGAGAGATTCCGCAGAACACGTAGTGACACGCCATGCGTGTCAACGCCATCCCCCCGCGCACGTAAACAAAAAACGCCGGCATCCGCCGGCGTTTTTCATCGCTGCACCATCAGTGCACCGCTTATTTCTTGATCAGGAAATCTTCCAGCTTCTTGCCCTTGGTGGTGTGGGCGGCCAGCCAGCGCGGCTGCTTGCCGCGGCCGGTCCAGGTTTCCTTCGGGTTGGCCGGGTTGCGGTACTTCGGTGCAACCTTGCCAAGCTTGCGCACGGCCTTTGCCGGCGCGGCCTTGGTGGCCTTGGCGGCGCGGCCGCGGGTGGGGCCGGCGACGCCCGCTACTTCTTCAAGCGTGTATCCGTTGGCCTTGGCCAGCTTGGACAACTGTGCGCGAACCTTGGTGATGGCCGGGCGCTTGGCGACGATCGTCTGCTGCTTCTTGGCGTTCTTGATCAGGGCGCCCAGCTCTTTGGCGGACAAACCACTCAGGTCAATACTCATCAACTACTCCGGAATCAGAAAGAAGGACGGGTGCAGCCGGTCCCTGGCATCGGCAACAGCATACATTCTCATTTGCCCGATGCACAGCTTGTCGGAATAATCAATGGAATCGGGACAATTAATTGCCGGGGTATTTCACCCGGCACCGTCATCATTTCGTCAGCCTGGCCATCAGCGCGTCGCGATCCAGGCTTTCCGCTTCGCTGGCGCTGCGCGCACGGTATTCAAACGTACCGGCGGCCACGCCACGCTCGGAGACCACCACGCGGTGCGGAATGCCGATCAGTTCCATGTCGGCGAACATCTGGCCCGGGCGCAGGCCGCGGTCGTCCAGTGCCGCGTCCAGGCCGGCAGCCTGCAGTTGCGCCAGCAGATCGGCGGCGGCAGTACTGACACTTTCGTCCTGCTTGGGATTGATCACGCACACCACCACCTGCCACGGCGCCATCGCGTCCGGCCAGATAATGCCGGCGTCGTCATGGTTCTGTTCAATGGCAGCGGCCACGATGCGCGAGATGCCAATGCCATAGCAGCCCATCGCCAGGACGGCGGCCTTGCCGTTCTCGTCCAGCACGGTCGCTTTCAGCGCCTGCGCATACTGGCGGCCCAGCTGGAACACGTGGCCCACTTCAATGCCACGCGCCACCCGCAGTTCGCCGCCGTCGGCGGCACGGTCGCCTTCCTTCGCATTGCGGATGTCGGCCACTTCCGGCTCGGGCAGGTCGCGGCCCCAGTTGACGCCGGCAAGATGGAAACCGGCCTGGTTGGCGCCAACGACAAAATCGGCCATGGCCGCAACGTCGCGATCGGCCACGATGCGGATCGGCTGGGCCGGGTTGAGCGGGCCCAGGAAGCCCGGCTCGCTGCCCAGGTGGGTGGCGATCTCGGCTTCGCTGGCCATGCGGTAGCCCTGCAGCCCGGCCACCTTGCCCAGCTTGATTTCGTTGACGTCATGGTCGCCGCGCACCAGTGCCAGCACGAAGCCGGCCGTGCTCATCACCGCGATCGACTTCACCGTGCGCTCCAGGCCGAAGCCGAGCAGCGCCGCGACGGCCTCGCAGGTCTTCTGGGTGGGCGTTTCAACCTTGCGCAGGGCTTCGCTGGCGGCCGGGCGCGGGCCCGGTGCCGCGGCCACCGCCGCTTCCATGTTGGCGGCGTAGTCCGAGCCGGTGGAGAACACCAGCGCGTCTTCGCCCGAGTCGGCGATGACGTGGAATTCCTGCGACGCATCGCCGCCGATCGCGCCGGAATCGGCCTGCACCATGCGGAAGTCCAGGCCCAGGCGGGTGAACACGCGGGCGTAGGCCGCCTTCATGTTTTCGTACTCACGCACCAGGCACGCATCGTCCAGGTGGAAGGAGTAGGCGTCCTTCATCAGGAACTCGCGCGCGCGCATCACGCCGAAGCGCGGGCGGATCTCGTCGCGGAACTTGGTCTGGATCTGGAAGAAGTTGACCGGCAGCTGCTTGTAGCTGGACAGCTCCTGGCGCGCGAAATCGGCCGCGGCCTCTTCGGCGGTAGGGCTGTAGCAGAACACCTGCTCCTTGCGGTCCTTGATCTTGAGCAGCTGCGGGCCGAACTTCTCCCAGCGGCCGGTGGCTTCCCACAGCTCCTTGGGCTGGATGGTCGGCACCTGGAACTCCACCGCGCCGGCACGCTCCATTTCCTCGCGCACGATGCGCTCGACCTTGCGCAGCACGCGCAGCCCCAGTGGCGACCAGGTGTACAGCCCCGAAGCAAGCTTGCGGATCATGCCCGCACGCAGCATCAGCCGATGGCTGGTGAGCTCGGCATCGCTGGGGGTTTCCTTGGTGGTACGCAGGTGGAACTGGGAGAGGCGCATCGTCGGCTTCGCTGAACGGCTGGGAAGCAATATTCTGCCAGCCCGGCCGCCAACGTGCCCAATTTGGACCGGGCGGACGTATCGACCAACGGTCGATACCTACCGAAACCGTGGCCGTGGTCGTCCGGCGTTCGTATCGACCAACGGTCGATACCTACCGATGCCGTGGCCGTCCGGCGGTCGTATCGACCAACGGTCGATACCTACCGATGCCGTGGCCGCCCGGCGGTTGTATCGACCAACGGTCGATACCTGCCCGGTAGCACACGACCGTTGGTCGTGTGGTCAGGCCGCCGGCTTGCAGTAGGCCTTGATTGCCGCTTCGGCCAGGTTCTTCTGGACCTGTCGCTGGCTGTCGTCCAGGGCCGTATCGGGCTTGCCGTCGCCATTGGTGTCCTGCATCACCGCGCCCTGGCCGTTGAGCAGGCCCAGGTTGTTGCGGGCATTGGTGCAGTCGGCCGATTCGGCGGCGGCGGGCGCGCCTGCGGCAGCACGCGCGGCCGGCTCCCGGCTCTGGATCTGCAGCTGCTCGGCCTTCTGGCCGGCCGGCGGCTTCTCCGAATACTGGGTCACGCCCTTGGCGTCCTTCCACTTGTAGACGGTTCCGGCGTTGGCCGAAGCGCTGGCGAGCAGCAGCAGGCAGCACACGAGGGGCAGGGCACGCATGGCAACTCCGGACAAGGGGATCAGGAGCGCGATTGCAGCATTCCCGCCCCGTGCTGGCAAGCCTCCCCCCAAAACGGGGTCGCAGCCACTAAACTGGCCGGCATGGATCAGATGAAACCCCCGCCGCGCTCGCGCAGCATTTACCTGTTGCCCAACCTGTTCACCACCGCCGGCCTGTTCGCGGGCTTTTACGCGATCATCGCCGCCGCCAACGGCGACTTCGTCAACGCGGCCATCGCCGTGTTCGTGGCGGCGGTCATGGACGGGCTGGATGGCCGGGTCGCGCGGCTGACCGGCACCAGCAGCGAATTCGGCGTGCAGTACGACTCGCTGGCCGACCTGGTCAGCTTCGGCATGGCGCCGGCACTGGTGATGTACCACTGGTCGCTGAGCTGGCTGAAGTTCGACGACCCCGTGCTGGGCCGGGTCGGCTGGGCGGTGGCCTTCCTGTACGCGGCGTGCGCCGCGCTGCGCCTGGCCCGTTTCAATACCCAGGTCAGCGTGGTCGACAAGCGCTGGTTCATCGGCCTGGCCAGCCCGGCGGCGGCGGGCCTGATGATGTCGTTCGTGTGGGCATTCGCCGATGGCGCGCTGGGCTGGGATGGCAATGAATTGCGCTACGTGGCGCTGGCCGTGACCCTGGTGGCGGCCCTGCTGATGGTCAGCCGGATCCGCTTCTGGAGCTTCAAGGGCGGCGGCGAGAAGGGGCCGCGCGCGGACCGCGTGCCGTTCCTGGCGCTGGCGCTGGTGCCGATCGCCATTGCAATCATGGTCATCGACCTGCCGCGCGTGCTGTTCGCGGTCGGCGTGATCTACGCGCTGTCCGGCCCGGTCAGCTGGCTGTGGCAGCGCAGCCGCAAGACGGTAGAGCCCAAGCCGTGAGCGCCCCGGCCGCCCCGCCACTGTGGACCCCGGCGCAGCAGTCCTGGCTGCAGGCGATGGGGTACACGGTGTTCGTGGACGGCAGCGTGGACCCCGAGCCGGAAGCCAGCCGGGCAGAGCTTGGCCGGGCAGAGCCCAGCCGGGCAGAGCCCGGCTCTACGGGTGATGGCTTCTCCTCCGTAGAGCCGGGCTCTGCCCGGCTGAACGAAGCCGGTGGCCGTCAGGACCCAACTCCCCGCCATCACACCGACACGCCGCCGCCGCGCCGCAACGCCCCCGCAGCCGAGGTTCCTGCCGTGCCGGCGCCCACGCGCGCGGGTACCCGCCGCCCCGCCGTGCGCATGCCGCCGCCGCTGCAGATCGCGCTGCTGCGCGCTTCCGGCCGCAATCCGAACGACCCTGAAACCCAGGCGCTCATGGCCAGCTGGAACCTGGACGAGCTGCGCGGCAATGCGGCCGCCAAGCGCGCGCTGTGGCCGCAGCTGCGCGCGCTGCGCAAACAGGGCCGGGCGTGAGCGCGGTGAGCTCGCCACGACCGCCTGCGCTGCGCGCACTGCGCGAAGCGGACCTGGACGCGGTGATGGAAATCGAACTGCGCGGGTATCCGTTTCCGTGGACGCGCGGCATCTTCGTGGATTGCCTGCGCGCGGGTTACCCGGCATTGGCGATGGAAGACGACAGCGTGCTGGTGGGCTACGGCGTGCTCAGCATCGCCGCTGACGAAGCGCATGTGCTCAACGTGTGCATCGATCCGCACTGCCAGACCCGCGGCCTGGGCAGGATGCTGTTCCGGGCGCTGGTGAAGCTGGCCCGCGACCACGGCGCCCAGCGCGTATTTCTCGAAGTGCGCCCCTCCAATACCCCGGCGGTGGCGCTGTACCACAGCGAAGGCTTCAACGAGATCGGCCGCCGCCCGCGCTACTACCCGGCCAAGGACGGGCGCGAGGATGCGCTGGTGATGGCGATGGAGCTGGTGGACGACGACATCACCACGATGCCGCCGTTGTAGGTGCCGCCGGGCAGCGCCCGGCGCCACATCAGAGCTTGGCGCGCTGTGCCGCCAACCCTTCCAGCTGGGTGGTCCATTCAACCAGGCGCACACGCTCCTGCTCGACCACGGCGGCCGGCACCTTGTCGGTGAATTTGGAGAGCTTCATCGCGCTCTTCTCCTTCTCCGATTCCACCCGGGCAATCTCCTTGTCCAGGCGGGCGCGTTCGGCGCCCAGGTCGACCAGGCCTTCCAGCGGCACCAGCAGCTTCAGCTCGCCGACAATGGCAGCGGCCGCTGGCGGGGTGTCCGCGTCGGCGGCCAGCCATTCAATACGCTCCAGCTTGAGCAGGAACGACAGCGGCGAGGTGAAGCGCGTCACGCGCTCGCGGTCTTCCCCGTTGCCCCCCTGCAGCAGCAGCGACACCTGCTTGGCCGGCGGCACGTTCAGCTCGCTGCGCACGCGGCGCAGCGCGCTGACCATCGACTTCAGCCATTCCACGTCGGCTTCGGCACGCGCATGCTCCCCGGCGAACTCGTCGGCGGTCGGGTAGGGGCGCAGCGAGATGGTGTCGCCGTCCAGGCCCAGTCGCGGTGCCACCTGGCGCCACAACTGCTCGGTGACGAACGGGATCAGCGGGTGCAGCAGGCGCAGCAGCGCTTCCAGCACGTACAGCAGGGTGTGGCGGGTACTGGCGGCGTCGTCGGCGTTGTCGCCGTTGAGCGCCGGCTTGGTCAGTTCCAGGAACCAGTCGCAGAACTCGTTCCAGGCGAACTCGTACAGCGCCTGCGCCAGCAGGTCGAACCGATAGTTGGCGTAATGCGCCTGCGCCTCGGCCGACACCGCCGCCAGCCGCGCCAGGATCCAGCGCTCGGCGTCGGTACGCGGCTGCGGCACGCCGCTGAACTGCGCACCTTCGGTGTTCATCAGGGTGAAGCGGCTGGCGTTCCACAGCTTGTTGCAGAAGTTCTTGTAGCCTTCGGCGCGGCTCATGTCGAACTTGATGTCGCGGCCATGGGTCGCCAGCGCGGCGATGGTGAAACGCAGCGCATCCGCACCGTGGGCGATGATGCCCTCGGGGAAGTCCTTGCGGGTCTGCTTTTCGATCTTCGGCGCGTCCTTGGGTTTCATCAGCCCGGTGGTGCGCTTGGCGACCAGGTCCTCGATCGAGATGCCGTCGATGATGTCCAGCGGGTCGAGCACGTTGCCCTTGGACTTGGACATCTTCTGGCCCTGCGCATCGCGGATCAGACCGGTGATGTAGACGTCCTTGAACGGGATCTTCCCGGTGAAGCTGTCGGTGGCCATGATCATGCGGGCCACCCAGAAGAAGATGATGTCGAAGCCGGTGATCAGCACCGACGACGGCAGGTAGCGCTCGAACCCGCGTTCGGCCATCGCCGCTTCATTCGGCCAGCCCAGCGTGGAGAACGGCCACAGCTGCGAGGAGAACCAGGTCTCCAGCACGTCGCTGTCCTGGCGCAGTGCCACCTCGGCGCCCAGCCCGGCGCGCGCGCGCGCGTCGGCCTCGTCGCGGCCGACGTAGCAGGTGCCGGCCTCGTCGAACCACGCCGGAATGCGGTGTCCCCACCACAGCTGGCGGCTGATGCACCAGTCCTGGATGTTCTCCATCCAGTGGCGATAGGTATTGATCCAGTTGGCCGGCACGAACTGGATCGCGCCCGGCTCGCCATTGATGCCTTCAACCAGCTCCAGCCCGCGCTTGGCCAGCGCGTCCATCTTCACGAACCACTGGTCGGTCAGGTACGGCTCGATCACCTGCTGGGTACGGTCGCCACGCGGCACCTGCAGCTTGTGCGCCTTGGTCTCGACCAGGATGCCCAGCTCCTCCAGCTCGGCCAGGATGACCTTGCGCGCCTCATAGCGGTCCAGCCCGCGGTACTTCTCCGGCGCGTTGTCGTTGATGGCCGCCACCGGGGTGAACAGGTTGATCATCGGCAGGTCGTGGCGCAGGCCGACCTGGTAATCGTTGAAGTCGTGCGCGGGGGTGACCTTGACCACGCCGGTACCGAACGCGCGGTCCACGTACTCATCGGCGATCACCGGCACGCCGCGCCCGGTCAGCGGCAGCGTCACGCTGCGGCCGATCAGGTGCGCGTAGCGCTCGTCTTCCGGGTGCACCATCACGGCGGTGTCGCCCAGCAGGGTTTCCGGGCGGGTGGTAGCGACCACCAGGTAGGGGCGCGTTTCGCGCAGCGTCTCGTTGCCGTCCGCGTCGCGCTCGACATGCTCGTAGCTGGCGCCGTCTTCCAGCGCGTAAGCGATCGACCACAGGAAACCGTCTTCCTCCACGCTTTCCACTTCCAGGTCGGAAATGGCGGTCTTCAGCACCGGATCCCAGTTGACCAGGCGCTGGCCGCGATAGATCAGGCCCTGCTCATGCCAGCGCAGGAACGCCTCGACCACCGCTTCGGACGGCTGCGGGTCCATGGTGAAGGTGCTGCGCGACCAGTCTGCCGAGGTGCCCATGCGGCGCATCTGGCGCTCGATGATGTCGCCCGACTGCGCCTTCCATTCCCAGACCTTTTCGATGAACCCTTCGCGGCCCAGCGAATCGCGGCTTTCGCCGTTGCCGGCCAGCGCCAGGTTGCGCGACACCACCATTTCGGTGGCGATGCCGGCGTGGTCGGTGCCCACCTGCCACAAGGTGTCGTAGCCCCGCATGCGGTGGTAGCGCACCAGCGCGTCCATCAGGGTCTGCTGGAAGGCATGGCCCATGTGCAGCGTGCCGGTCACGTTCGGCGGCGGAAGCAGGATGGTGTACGGCTCGCCCTTGCCGGACGGCTTGAAGTGCCCGGCCTTCTCCCAGGAGTCGTAGAGCTCCGTTTCGAAGGTCTTGGGGTCGTAGCTGGAGGCAAGTTGGGTCATGCGGGGGAACCAGGAGGCAATCAGTAAAGGATCAGGGCGCCGGCAGGGCCGATCAAGGGTGCCGGCACGGGCTTACATGTCGTACTTGTTCAGGGTGAAATCCAGCGCCTTGTACTGGCGCCAGCGCTCGCGCAGCGGCTCGCGCGCCGCCGGGTCGGCCGGCACCACTTCCAGCACGCGGTCGCAGGCGCCCAGGTACGGATCGTCGCGCAGGTTGATCACCAGCGGGCGCGCCGGCGCGTCGGCGCCGGGCACCGCGATCAGCACGAGTGCTTCGTCCTCGTCGGCGTCTTCACCCGCGATCTGGTGCGGAATGTAGGCATCGTCGTCGAACGACCACAGCAGCTCGTCCAGCTCTTCGGCCTGGGCCTGGTCGCGGGCCAGCACCAGCGTCTGCAGCCCCGCATCGTTCGCCTTGCGGGCCAGCTCGCAGACCAGCCGCAGCGGCTCGGTCAGGAAGCGGGGCTTGGCGATCAGGTAGAAATCAGCCCGCGACATGGTCGCGGCCGGCCTGGTCGAGCAGCCACTGGGCCAGCAGCCCGACCGGGCGGCCGGTGGCCATGCCGCGCTTGCCTTCGTCGCTGGCCACGCCGGCGATGTCCAGGTGCGCCCAGCGCTGGCCTTCGGTGAAGCGCGACAGGAAGCAGCCGGCGGTGATCGCGCCGGCCCAGCGGCCGCCGATGTTGTAGACGTCGGCGAAGCTGGAATCCAGCATCGGCTGGTACTCGTCCCACAGCGGCAGGCGCCAGGCGCGGTCGAAC
>Ga0105251_10002140_pt1 | contig 15876 bp, 11 predicted proteins | sample KBSS64metaG_FD_80424 | JGI IMG/M metagenome (GOLD analysis project Ga0105251, IMG submission 80424) | Switchgrass rhizosphere microbial communities from Kellogg Biological Station, Michigan, USA - KBS S6-4 metaG | ecosystem: Host-associated > Plants > Roots > Rhizosphere > Soil | place...
CGCCATCGCCAGGTCGCTGGCCTTGCGCATCACCGGCGCGACCACCGCCACGCCACCGCGCCATAGCCGCACCACCAACCAGGCCACGCCGAAGAAGCCGCCGCGCACCGCCGCCGCCGCGCCGCGCCGGCCCCACGCCACCGGCTTCAGCCAGCCGCGCTGCGGCCGCCACTGCGCCGGTTCCGGCTCGGCCGGGAACGCCAGCGGCGGCCGTCCCTTCAGCGAACTCAGCATCGGGATCAGGGTCATCGACACCACCAGCGAGATCGCGATGGCGATCGCCACGGTCAGCGCCTGGTCGCGGAACAGCTGCCCGGCCACGCCCTCGACGAACACCAGCGGCAGGAACACCGCGATCGTGGTCAGGGTCGAGGCGACCACCGCCATGCTGACCTCGCGGGTGCCGGCGATCGCCGCATCGAGGATGCCCAGGCCGCGTTCGCGCGCCTTGGCGATGCTCTCCAGCACCACGATCGAGTCGTCCACCACCAGGCCGGTGGCCAGCGCCAGCCCGCCCAGCGACATCACGTTCAAGCTCAGGCCCAACTGGCCCATGAAGAAGAACGTGGCCACGATCGACACCGGCAGCGACAGGCTGATCACGAACGTGCTCCAGCCGTCGCGCAGGAACAGGAAGATGATCAGGATCGCCAGCAGGCCACCGATCACCGCGTCCTTCTTGACGTCGCCGATGGCGTGCTCGATGAAGCGCGACTGGTCCTCCAGCGTGGTCAGTTCCACGTCCGGCGGAATCTGCGCCTGCAGCTGTTCCAGGCGCTTGCGCAGCGCCGCCGCGGTGGACACGGTATTGGCGTCGCCTTCCTTGTAGATCGCCAGTTCCACCGCCTCCTTGCCGCCCAGGCGGATGATCGCCTCGCGCTCCTTGTAGCCCTGGCGCACGTCGGCCACGTCCTTCAGGCGCACCGGCATGCCGCCGGCGATGGTCGTGTTGGAACTGGACGTGGCGCTCTGCGCCGCCGAAGCCGCGGCCAGCGCCGCTTCCGAGCCGGTCGAGGCGGCGATCGCGTACATCTGCTGCATCGCCGCGTCGGCGGCATTGCTGCCGGCGCCCTGGGTGGTCAGCAACAGATTGCGGATCTCCTCCAGGTTGGCGAACTGGTTGACCGTGCGCACCAGGTAGCGCTGCGAGCCCTGTTCCAGGCGCCCGCCGGAGATGTTGATGTTCTCCTCCTTGAGCCGGGTGATGACGGTCTCGATGGGCAGGTTCAACTGCGCCAGCCGCTGCTGGTCGATATCGACCTGGATCTCGTCCTCCAGGCCGCCGCCGACCTTGACCGCGGCCACGCCGGCCACCGGCTCCAGCTTCTTCTTCAGGTCCTCGTCGGCGTAACGGCGCAACTGGGTCAGCGCGCGCACCGCGTCGGCGTCGGTGGCCGGCATCGCCTTGCTCGCCAGCACCAGGCGCATGATCGGCTCGGTGGAGGGATTGAAGCGCAGCAGCACCGGCGCCTTGGCCTCCAGCGGCAGCTCCAGCGCCTCCATCTTGTCGCGCACCTCCAGGCTGGCCTGGTCCATGTTGGTGCCCCAGGCGAACTCCAGCACCACGTCGCTCTGCCCGGTGCGCGACACCGACTTGAGCTTGCGCAGGTTCTTGACCACGCCGACCGCTTCCTCGACCGGCTGGGTCACCAGCGTCTCGATCTCCGACGGCGCCGCGCCGGCATACTCGGTGCGTACGGTCAGGGTCGGATAGCTCAGGTCGGGCAACAGGTTGACCTTGAGGCTGTTGAGCGCGATCACGCCGAACAGCAGCAGGGTCACCGTGGCCATGGCGATGGTGACGCGACGGCGGGTGGCGAATTCGACCAGCCCGCCGCCGTGGACGCCCGGCGGGGCGTGGTCGTGCGGATCGCTGCCGTGATCGGAACCGGCGCTGCTCATCAGCGCGCTCCGACCGCGGCGCCGCCACCCACGCCGGCGCTGGCGGCGGCGCGCTGCGGCGCGATCACCTGCACGCTGCTGCCGTCGCGCAACGCGACCTTGCCGGCGGTCACCACCTGGTCGCCGGACTGCAGGCCGGCGCGGATCTCCACCCACGGGCCTTCGGCGTAACCCAGCGTCACCGGCACCCGCTTCGCCTTGCCGGCGACCACCTTGAACACGGCCGGATCGCCATCGTCGAGCAGCGCCGCGCGCGGCACCACCAATGCGTCGGCGCGCTGGTCGTAGTCGATGCGGATGCGCCCGAACATGCCAGGCTGCAACGCCTCGGCGCCTTCCTCGAAGGCGCACACCACGCGGAACGTGCCGCTGCCCGAATCCACCACCGGCGCGATGCGGTCGACCTTGCCCTGGTACTGCTTGCCCGGCAGCGCGTCGGCCAGCAGCGTCACCGGCTGCCCGGCCTTGAGCGTGGCCAGCTCGCGTTCGGGCACGTTGAGCGTGGCCTCCAGCCGCGAGTCGTCGACGATGCGGAAGATCGGCGTATTGATCTGCACGAAGTTGCCGGTCTTGATCGAACGCGACGCGATCACCCCGGAGATCGGCGCCACCACCGTGGCGTAGGACAGTTCCAGCGACGCCAATTGGTGCTGTGCGCGCACGTTGGCCAGGTCGTACTTGATCTGGTCGACGTCGGCGGCGCTGACCAGTTGCTGGCCGACCAACTGCTGCGAGCGCCGGTAGTTGTTCTCCAGCTTGCGCAACTGCGCCTCGCTCTGCGCCACCGCCAGCCGCGCCCGGTCCGGGTCCAGCCGCACCAGCGGCTGTCCGGCACGGACCTGCTGGCCTTCCTCGGCCAGCACCGCCAGGGCCACGCCCGAGGTCTTGGCCACCACCTGCGATTCGGCGCGCGCTTCCAGCGCCGCGGTGCCGCTGTAGCTGGCCGCCACCGCGCGCCGGGTCGCCTGGACCACCTCCACCGGGACCGCGTCCGGCGCCTTCTCGGCCTCCTTCTGTTGCGCCTGCGCGTCGGCCGCCGGCTTGCAGCCGCCGAGCAGCAGTGTGGAAGTGAACATCAGCGCGGCGGCGCAGCTGGCGGTGCGGCGCATGGCAGATCGCGTCATCGTCGAGTCCTTGGTGGATGGCGTGAATGGTGTTGTAGGTCAGTAGATCACCAAATGACGGGGAGGTGAATGCGCCAAAGGTCATGGTGCCCCCGCCGCAAGGCGCTCCCCGGCCGAGGGCCTGTTTCGGAGCCGCGAAAGGCCAGGCTATACTCGGGCTGTTCCGTGTTCCCCCACGCCGGAACCCCAGTCCCGTCCTCGGACCACGAAACCATGCGCACGCAGCCGCTAGCCGCTTGTTTTGCCCTGGCCGTACTCGTCGCTCTCGGGGTTGCCCCGGCAGCGGCGCAGACCGCGCCGGCGCCCGCCGCTCCAGCTCCAGCTTCCGCCCCGGCCGCCGCGCCGGCAGCGCCCGCTCCCGCCGCCGGCAATGCCGCCAACGGCAAGCTGCTGACCTACACCTGTCAGGGCTGTCACGGCATGACCGGCTACAAGAACGCCTATCCGAGTTACCGCATTCCCAAGATCGGCGGCCAGTCGGCGCAATACCTGACCCAGGCGCTGACCGAATATCGGCTCGGCAAGCGCAAGCACCCGACCATGCAGGCCCAGGCGGAAAGCTTCTCCGACCAGGATATCGCCGACATCGCCGCTTTCCTGACCACCCTCAAGTAGCCTTCCCATGCCGAAAGCCGAGCACGCACTGCGTCCCGCCATCGTCCTGCTTGCTGCCCTGTGGTTGGGGGCCTGTTCGCAATCGCAGGTGGAATCCACCAGCCAGTCCGCCGGCGACCCCGGCCACGCCAGCGGCGAGCACGGCTCCAGCTCGTCCGCCGGCCTGCCCCCAGGGCGCATCGAGGCAGGCGACAAGCTCGCCCACGCCAAGGGCAAGGCCACCGGGCAGAGCTGCATCGACTGCCACGGCGCCGACGGCAACGCGCCGATCGACCCGACCTACCCCAAGCTCGGCGGCCAGTACGGCGACTACATCGCGCATGCGCTGCAGGCCTACCGCGCCGGCGATCGCCAGCATCCGCTGATGGCCCCGCAAGCGGCGCCGCTCAGCGACCAGGACATCGCCGACCTGGCCGCCTACTTCGGTTCGCGGAGCACGCAACTGCGCGACATGCACGGCCTGAACTGAACCCGGCGCCGGCGTCCTGCGCCGGCGCGGCTCAGCCACCCGCATGCGGCGCCCCTGCTGAGCGCAGCCTTCCCGCGGTCGACGGCCGAAACATACGGCGCCTTGGCGCGACGGCCATTGCCGCTCGCCGAGCGCGCCGCCCGTCCTGCTGCTGTGCCGTGTCTCGCACGCCGGCGATGCACGTAGTCGATGACGCCGGCCCAGCGCCGGCGCACAACTGTTTCAATGCCGTGTCTCCCTACCGGCGACGACTGCTTCCGCGGCGGCCGATACCGCGTGCGTTCGCCCGACTTGACGCTGGCGCTGCCGTCGCACACCGGCAGTTCCTGCTTTCCATGACCGGCGAAGCAGCGCGCGCGGCCGGTCGCGGCTCTACTTCACGCTGCCGTTGTCTTCCTGCAATCCGGGCTTGAACGGCACGTCCGGCGGCGGCCGCGCGCTGGCCGGCTGGTCGTTGAGGTTGGGATCGGTGATGCCGCAGCCGCCGCCCAGTTGCAGGATCGAGATCACGCAGGAAATGCTGCTGGTGGTGCCGGGAATCGGGATGTTGACGCTCTTGATGCCGCGCCGCACCCAATCCTCCAGCAGCGTCGCATTCGGCAGCCAGTATTTGTCGAACGCGGTCGGGGTGTAGTCGTACGGCGGGCGCTTGAGCCACTGCCCGGCATTGGCGATCTGGTCGCGCGACCAGGTGTCGGTCTCGGCACCGGGGGCGCCACGCGGCGGCGCCGTCTTGCCCTGGCCTTCGCCGCCGGGCACGCGCACGCTGCCGTCGCCATTGAACACGCCATTGCGCTGGCCGGCGCCCGCATCGCCGGCGCGATTGCGCGACGCCGCGCCCCAGTCGTCGCCGCGTTGCAGCGTCGCCCAGCCCCCGTCGCGCGCGGCCGCGGACGGACCGCTGCCCGGCGCCGACGCCTGCCTGCCGGGCGGCGCACTGCCTGACCCTGGCGGCGCCGGCGTCTCGGCCCTGCCCTGCGCGGCGGCAGTCGCCGGTGTGGTACTGGCCGGGACCGTCGGCGTGGCAGCGGCGGTTGCCGCCGCGGGGGCCGGCTGCGCGGACGGCGCCGGCGCCGCCGCCGCGGACGCCGCGACCGGCGTGGGCAGTTCGATCTGCCGCACCTGCGGCGTTTCCGCCGCGCGCAGCGCCGGCGCCGGATCGCGCGGACGGATCTGCGGCATCTGCACCTGGACCTGCGGCAGCGGCGCCGGCACCTCGCGTTCGCGCACCTGCACCTGCGGCCCGGCCGGCGGCGGCACCGCGACCTCGCGCGGGCGGATCTGCGCCACCGCCACCGGCGCCTCGGTGACCACCTCGACCTCGCGCTCCGTCACCTGCACGGGCGGCGGCGCGATCGCGCGCGGGGTGGAATCCGGTGCGCGCACGGGAGGCGGCGGCGGCAACACGAAGTCGGTACTCGGCTGCACGGCTTCGGTGACCTGCAGCGGTTGTTCGGCGGGCGCTGGTGGCGCGGACGGCGGCGGTGGCGTGGTCGCCGCCTGCGCCGCGCGCGTGGCGGGCACTGCCGGCGCGGCGTGTGGTGTCGTTCGCGCCACCGCCGGTGCGGCCCGGGACGCCGGGGCCGGAACCGAGGCGGCGGGCTGTGCGGCAGCCGCGGCCGCGGCGTCCTGCGCCGCCGCGCCGCCGCCCGTCTCGGCCGGCGTGCCACGACCCACGAACTCCACCTGCACGCGCCCGGCCTCGCCCGCCTCCGGACGCGGCGGCAACCAGCGCACGAATGCCGCCCACAGCAGGAACAACGCGAACAGCAGGTGCAGCACCAGGCTCGCCAGCGCCGCGCCGCGCCGCCACCAGCGCTGGTCGTACGGCGCCGGGTCCCAGTGCTGCCACCACAGGCTGCGAAACGCCCGCCACAGGCTCAGCGCCGGCAGCTGCCCGCTCGCGGGCGGCGCGATCTGCGGCATCGCCGCGATCAGCTCGGGGGCGGCGAAGGCGTGCGGCCGCGCCGGTTGCGAGCCGATCCAGTGCGCCCAGCCGTACGGCAGGCCGGTCCGGCGGTCGCGCAGCAGCTTGCGTGGCGACCGCGCCAACAGCGCGGCGAGGATGTCGGTGGCGCGCGTCACCGGCGTTGCGGAGGAATCAGGCCGCGGAATCGCGCGGGATGTACGGCGCGCTGCCACTGTCGTGGTCGGTGGCGTCGCGCACGGCGGTGATGCCCGGCACGCGCCCCATCAGCGTCTTCTCGATGCCCTGCTTCAAGGTCACGTCGGCCATGCCGCAGCCGTGGCAGCCGCCGCCGAAGCGCAGCAACACCACGCCCTCGGCCGACACCTCCTGCACCGCCACGCGGCCGCCGTGCTGCGCCAGTTGCGGGTTGACCTCGTTCTCGACCACCCAGCGCACCCGCTCGACCAGGGACGCGGCCTCGCCCGGCGCCTCGCCCTTGATCTTCGGTGCCTTGATCGTCAGTTGCTGGCCGGTGCCCTGGGTGACGTAGTCGATCTCGGCGCCATCGAGCCAGGCGACGCTGTCAGCGGCGACGTACAAGGTGAAACCGGCGCAGTCGATCGCCCATTCGTCGCCGGCCAGGTCCGCCGGCTCGGCGAACTCCAGCCGCGCATCGGCGCGGGCGGTGCCCGGATCGACCGCGCTCAGGCGCACGCCCATGCCGGGCACGGCCTCGCGTTCAAGCAGTTTGCGGAAATGGGTCTGCGCGTTGTCTGAGATCTGGATCATGCGGTTATTCTAGCGCTTCCACGTCATCCGCTCACCGCGGACGCCATCCTTGCCTGGCAGGTTCAGCTGCCGCGCCGCGGAGACCCCAGAATGAACGACCTGATCCCCCTGCACCAGGCCCATTGCTCGCCCTGCAAGGGCAGCGAATACCGGCTCACCCAGGCGCGCCTGGCCGAATTGCTGCCGCAGGTGCCCGGCTGGGAGGTGGTCGACAACGGCACGGCGATCAGCCGCACGTTCCGCTTCCCCGACTACTACCGCACCCTGGCGTTCGTGAACGCGCTGGCCTGGATCGCGCATCGCGAAGACCACCATCCCGACCTGGGCGTGCACTACGACCGCGTGGTGGTGCGCTATTCCACCCACGACGTCGGCGGCCTCAGCGAAAACGACTTCATCTGCGCCGCCAAGGCGTCGGCCCTTCCGGAATGAACCCCATGCCTGCCATGTCCCCGTGTCGCCCCCTCCTTCCGGCGCTGTCCTTGCTCGCCGCGGCCGCGCTGCTCGGCGGCTGCGGCAAGTCCGAACAGGCGCAGACCCAGACGCCGGTGGCGCCGCCGACCGACGTCGCCGCGGTGCAGACGCCGCCGCCGGATTACCCGATCGAACTGGCCTGCGCCGGGCTCGGCGGCAAGGCGGTGCTGAAGGTGGTGGTCGGCGTGCAGGGCAAGCCGACCGATGTGCAGTTGGTCAGCAGCAGCGGCCAGCCCAAGCTCGACGCCTCGGCGCAGCAGCGCGTGCGCGACTGGGTGTTCAAGCCCGCCACGCGCAATGGCCAGGCGGTGCCGTGGACGATCCAGGTCCCGGTCAACTTCACCCCGCCTGCGCAGCGTCCGGACCAGTGCTTCGCGCTCGACGCGCAGGCGCACGGCGCCGGCTGATCCGCGCGGGCGCACCGCGTCCTCAGCCATCGACGGCGCCGCCGCGCCGCCTTCACGCGACGCCCGCGGTGCGCCCGCTCTCATCGTCGTCTCGCCTCAGGAGCCGCCCGGCGCATGCTGGATATCCCGTTGCACAACGTCTGGATCGCGCTGGCGGTCACCCTGGCCGCCGGCCTGGCCACCGCGCTGGGCAGTGTGCTGGTGCTGTTCACCAAGGGTCCCAATCCACGCCTGCTGGCGTTCGGCCTCGCCTTCGCCGGCGGCGCGATGGTGTACGTGTCGCTGACCGAGATCCTCGGCAAAGCGATCACCGCCTTCTCCAAGGCGTTCGATCCCGACCTGGGCTATGCCTACGCCACGCTGGCCTTCCTCGCGGGCATGGCGCTGATCGTGGTGATCGACCGGCTGGTGCCCAATCCGCATGAAAGCCTCAATGCCCGCGATCCGTTGTTCCGGGACGACAACCGCGCCTACGTCAAGCGCGTCGGCCTGCTGACCGCCGTGGCGATCACCGCGCACAACTTCCCGGAAGGCCTGGCGACCTTCTTCGCCACGCTGGAGAGTCCCACGGTCGGCATGCCGCTGGCCTTCGCGATCGCCGTGCACAACATCCCCGAGGGCATCGCCATCGCGGTGCCGGTGCACTACGCCACCGGGCGCAAGTCCTATGCGTTCGCGGCCAGCCTGCTGTCCGGCCTGGCCGAGCCGATCGGCGCGATCATCGGCTATGTGGCGCTGGCGCAGTTCCTGTCCGAGGCGATCTTCGGCACGGTGTTCGGGGTCATCGCCGGGGTCATGGTGTTCCTGGCCCTGGACGAACTGCTGCCCGCGGCCAAGCGCTACGCCAAGGGCCACGAGACCGTGTACGGGCTGGTGGCGGGCATGGCCACGCTGGCGCTGAGCCTGGTGCTGTTCCGGGTGTCCACCGCGCCTTGAACCGGGCGCGCCAGCGACGCCACACGTACGCCGACTGAACGCACGCCAGCGCGGCGCCGCGCGAGGCGGCCAAGAAAGCTGGCAGACATGAAAGCCGGCGCATGCTGCGCGCATCGTCAGCACTGCATGTCGAAGAGGTGTCGCATGGATCTCCGTTCCCTGCCCCCGGCCAGGCTTGCCCTGTTCACCGCCCTGAGCGTGGTGGCGTTGGGCGCCTGCCAGCGACAAGACGCGCCGGCCCCCGCAGCGCAGGCCGATGCGCCCGCCCCCGCCGCGGCACCCGCGCCGGCCCCTTACGTGCCGCCCACCGCCGACCAGCTCTATCAGTTGGTGGCGCCGATCGCGCTGTTCCCGGACAAGCTGCTGGCGCAGACACTGGCCGCCTCGGTGTATCCGGACCAGGTGGTGTCCGCGCAGGACTGGCTGCGCAACAACCGCAGCCTGTCCGCCAGCAACCGCCTGCAGGCCGCCGCGGCGCAGCCCTGGGACCCCAGCGTCAAGGCGCTGACCGCCTTCCCCGACGTGGTCGACCAACTGGCCGGCAACGGCGACTGGACCCGCGCGCTGGGCGACGCCTATGCCCACGATCCCAACCAGGTGCTGGACGCGGTGCAGGTCATGCGCCAGCGCGCGCAGGCGCAGGGCCACCTGCGCAGCACCCCGCAGCAACGCGTGCAGGTGCTGCAGCGCACCGTGGTGGAACCGGCCCCGGCCTATGCCGACGCGGTGCCGCCGCCGACCCGCACCATCGTGATCGAACCGGCGCAGCCGGACGTGGTCTACGTGCCGCGCTACGACCCCGACGTGGTCTACGGCGCGCCGGTCAACGTCTATCGCGAGTACCGCTACCGTCCGCCACGCCCCTACTACGACAGCGGCGACCTGGTCACCGCCGGCCTCATCTCCTTCGGCGTCGGCGTGTTGGTCGGCGACGCGCTCGACCACCACCATCACGGCATGTTCGGCTGGCTGGAACCGGCCCCGCCGTGGCACCGCTGGGGCTGGAACAACTGGGGGGTGAACTGGAACGCGCCGCCATCGGCGCCGAACTACGTGGTCTACCGCAACAGCGTGTACGCGCCGCGCACCACCATCATCAACAACCACTACGACAACCGCAGCTACGTGCACAACGACTACCGCGGCGCGCCGCCGGTCGCGCCGATGGGCGGGCCAGGCGGACAGCAGGCCTTCGCGGCCGCGCATGCCCCGGGTGCCGCACTGGCCGCCGCGGCAATGGGCGCGCGCGCCCCGGCGGCGGCGTTCGGGCCGGCCCGCGCCCAGCCGGGCGCGATGCCGCAGACCATGCCGCACTTCACCAGCCAGATGCTGCAGGCCGGCCGCCCGGTGGCGGCGATGGCCCCGCCGGTGCAGCGCCTGCCGGCCCAGGGCACGCCGGCGGCCATGGCCGCCGCGCGCGATCCGCGGCTGCTGCCCGGCTTCGCCCAGCATCCCACGGCAGCGCAACACGGCCTGGCGATGGCCCAGCCGAACGCGCCGCGCGCGGCACCGTCGATGCCTGTCCCGCAGTTCCATGGCCGACCGGTCCCGCAGGCACTGACGGCCACGCCGCTGCCGCGCGAGGCCGTCGCCAATCGCGGCGGCATGCCGGAAGCACGCTTCGCCGAACCGCCGCGGCACGGTGACCCGGGCATGCAGCCCTCCAATTTCGCGCGCGAGATGGCGCGGACGCCGCCGCAGCGGCAGGCGATGCCGAGCGAAGCCCCGCGTGCCCAGGCCTGGCATGCGCCAGCGCCCGAGCGCATGGCGCGCGCGCCGGAGATGCCGCGCGAGGCGATGCGCGCGCCGATGCCGGAACCGCGCCAGGAGCAGCGTGTCGCCCGCTTCGTCCCGCCCCCGCACATGGCGGCCCCGCGGCCGGCCGAGCCACGCCCGGCACCGTCGCGGCCGGCGCCCGCCCACCACGACGGCCATCACGACCACGATCACCACAACAGCTGAGCGGGGGCCGGAGGCGGTTCGACGCCGCCTCCGGCCTGCTGCCTCAGCCCAGGCGGTTCAGCGCCTCGGCCAGTTCATCGGCCAACGGCGCGTTCAATAGATAAGGTGTCTTGCCGCCGTCCAGGGTGAACTCCAGCGACGCGGCATGCAGGAACAGGCGCTTGAGCCCGATCTGCTCGCGCAGGCGCTTGTTGACCGCCGGATCGCCGTACTTGTCGTCGCCGGCGACCGGATGGCCCAGGTGCTGCGCATGCACGCGGATCTGGTGGGTGCGGCCGGTCTCGATCCGCACTTCGCAGTAGGAATGCCCGCCGCGCCGCTCCAGCACCCGGAAATGGCTCAGCGATGCCTTGCCGGCCGCGTTCACCTGCACATGGCGCTCGCCGCCCTGGCGCAGGCCGATGTGCAGCGGCGCGTCCACGCTCATGGTGCCGTCGGGCATGCGCCCGACCAGCAGGGTCAGGTAGCGCTTGCTGATGCCGCGGCCCTCGACCCGGTCATCCTCGCGCATCAACGCCTGCATCTCGGTCAGCGCCGAGCGCTTTTTGGCCACGATCAGCAGCCCGGACGTGTCGCGGTCCAGGCGGTGCACCAATTCCAGGGTCTGGTTCGGGCGCAAGGCGCGCAGCGTCTCGATCGCGCCGAAACTGATCCCGCTGCCGCCGTGGCTGGCGACCCCGGACGGCTTGTTCAGCGCCAGCAGCCGCGCGTCCTCGTAGACGATCGCCGCCTCCAGCCGGGCCATGAACGCGTCCGGCGGCGCGGTCTTCTCGCCCTCCTCGGCCAGCCGCACCGGCGGGATGCGCACCTCGTCGCCCGCCTCCAGCTTGCGCTCGGCCTTGGTGCGGCCGCCGTTGACCCGGACCTGGCCGCTGCGCATCAGCTTGTAGATCAGGCTGCGCGGCGCGCCCTTGAGCTGGCCGAGCAGGAAATTGTCTACGCGCTGTCCCGCCCTGTCTTCCGGGACCTTGAGAATGCGCACAGCGCTGGTCGCGGCATCGCGCGGCTTGGGAGGGTTCGGCGGGGAAGTCATCGGGCGGTTTATTCTGTTACACTCGGGGGGCGAGATAAGGGTTTGATTTCGTTGGAAGTTAGCTAAGGGCCAGAAGCCCGGCTTGCGACGATTCCGGCACAGTGCGCGACCACCGCCCCCGGGGCGGCCATGTTAGCGGCTCACCGGCCTGCCCGGCCATCGCCGGATGCCACAAGCGTCCGCGCTGAACATGCCCCGTGCGGCGCCCAGCCTGGCTGGAGTCGCCGCCGGTCCTGAACCACCTAAAAGAAACAAGCGCTCCCGCGGTTCGCCGTGGTGTCGTAGCGCTGGAAACCCAAGCCGCCCACCCCGCGCCTGCGCGATGGGCGGCGAAGCGTGACCAGAAGCGAAACCCCATGGCGTTCCGCGCGGTAGCAGCGCGAGGAACGCAACAATGAAGCGAATGCTGATCAACGCCACGCAGGCGGAAGAACTGCGTGTGGCCATCGTGGACGGCCAGACCCTGTACGACATCGACATCGAGCAGCCGTCCAAGGAACAGAAGAAGTCCAACATCTACAAGGGCCGCATCACCCGGCTCGAGCCCTCGCTGGAAGCGGCCTTCGTCGAATACGGCGGCGAGCGCCACGGCTTCCTGCCGCTGAAGGAAATCTCCCGCGATTACTTCCAGGCCGGCGTCGACCACAACAAGGCGACGATCCGCGAACTGCTGCGCGAGGGCCAGGAAGTCGTTGTCCAGGTGGACAAGGAAGAACGCGGCAACAAGGGCGCCGCGCTGACCACGTTCATCTCGCTGGCCGGCCGCTACATGGTGCTGATGCCGAACTCGCCCAGCGCCGGCGGCGTTTCGCGCCGGATCGAGGGCGAGGACCGCGCCGCGCTGAAGGAAGCGCTGGACAAGCTGAACATCCCCGACGACATGGGCGTGATCATCCGCACCGCCGGCGTCGGCCGCGACGCCGAAGAGCTGCAGTGGGACCTGGACTACCTGCTGCAGGTGTGGAAGTCGATCGCCGAGGCCGCGCTGGCCAAGCCGGCGCCGTTCCTGATCTACCAGGAATCGCGGCTGATCATCCGCGCCCTGCGCGACTACCTGCGCGCCGACATCGGCGAGATCCTGGTCGACACCCCGGAAATGTACGGCGATGCCCAGGAGTTCATGCAGCAGGTGATGCCGCAGAGCCTGCGCAAGCTCAAGCACTACACCGACGACATCCCGCTGTTCAACCGCTTCCAGATCGAATCGCAGATCGAGGCGGCCTACGAGCGCAGCGTGCGCCTGCCCTCCGGCGGTTCGATCGTGGTCGACCAGACCGAGGCGCTGACCGCGGTGGACGTCAACTCCTCGCGCGCGACCAAGGGCAGCGACATCGAGGACACCGCGTTCCAGACCAACCTGGAGGCCGCCGAGGAGGTCGCGCGCCAACTGCGCCTGCGCGACCTGGGCGGCCTGGTGGTGATCGACTTCATCGACATGGCCTCCAACAAGCACCAGCGCGAGGTCGAGAACCGCCTGCAGAACGCGCTCAAGTACGACCGTGCGCGGGTGCAGATCGGCCGCATCTCGCGCTTCGGCCTGCTCGAGATGAGCCGCCAGCGCCTGCGCCCGTCGCTGGGCGAATCCAGCCAGATCGTGTGCCCGCGCTGCGACGGCCATGGCCGCATGCGCAGCGTCGAGTCGATGTCGCTGTCGATCATCCGCGTCGCCGAAGAGCACGCGATGAAGGAGAACACCGGACAGGTGCTGGTGCAGGCCCCGGTGGAGATCGCCAACTACCTGCTCAACGAAAAGCGCCGCGCGCTCAGCGAGATCGAGAAGCGCCACGACGCGCCGATCGTGATCGTCGCCGACGAACAGCTGCACACCCCGCACTACGAAGTGACCCGCCTGCGCGAGAACGAGCTGGGCGAGGAAAGCGCCAAGCCCAGCTACCAGCGCAACACCCCGCGCAAGCTGCCGGTGCATGCGCTGACCAAGGCGCAACTGAACATCCCGGCGCCGGCGGTGACCAATGTGAAGCACTCGCAGCCGGCCCCGGTGCGCGAGGTGGTCGAGACCCCGGAACCGGCCGCAGCCCCCGTGCAGGCGCAGGCCCCGGCGCCCGCCCCGGTCGCGGCGCCGGCCACCGGCGTGGTCGGCTGGCTGAAGCGGATCTTCGGTGCCGGCGACGCCCCGGCGCCGGCCCCCGTCGCGAGCGAGCCGGCGCAGCGCCAGCGCGCCAACGACGGCAACCGCAACCGCAACGACCGCGGCGACCGCAATGCGCGGCGCGACGGCAACCGCAACGGCGGCCAGGGCGGCAATGCCGCGCGCGGTAACGGCGGCAATGGCGGCAATGCGCGGCGCGACGAGCGCCGTCCGGGCAATGGCGGCGGCAACCCGCAGGGCGGCCAGCAGAACGGCGCGGCCAAGCCGCCGCGCAACGAGCAGCCGCAGCAGGCCAAGCCGCAGCAGCAGCCCGCGCAGCAACCCAAGCCGCCCAAGCAGCAGCAACCGCAGAACCCGCCGCGCCAGCCCAAGCCGCAGCAGGAACCGGCGCAGGCCGCCGCCCAGGGCGACCGGCCGCAGCGCCAGCCGCGCCAGGACGAGGCCGCGGTCAAGCCCGTCGCGGCCGCGGTCGCGCAGGACGCCACCACGATCGCCGCGGCCGCCGTGGTCGGCGCCGCCGTGTCCCCGGCCAACGAGGCGCCGGCCAGCGAGGCCAGCGTCGCCACCCCGGCTGCGCCGCAGCCGCAGGTGACGCAGCCGGGCGTCGACGAGCGCGAGAGCGCCGCGGAGACCGCGCAGGCGGTCCCGGCCGGCGAGAACGGCGAGAACGGCGAGGCCGACGACGCCAACGGCGAGGCCGGCGGCCGCCGCCGGCGCGGTCGTCGCGGCGGTCGCCGCCGTCGCCGCGGCAATGGCGAAGCCGGCACCGGCAACGAAGGCGCGGCGTTCGACGACAACGAACTGGAGGCCGGCGACAGCGATGGCGACGGCGACGGCGAAACCGCGTCGGCACCGAGCCGCAGCCAGCCCGAGTTCGATTTCGACGACGATGCCGCCCCGGGCGAAGCCACCGCGGCCAAGCCGCAGCAGGCGCCACGGGAAAGGCGCGAGAAGCGCGAGCCGCGGCCCGAGCGTCCCGCCGCCACCGCTGCGTCCACCACCGCCGCTGCGGCCGTCGTGCCGCAGGCCGAGGGCGACAACGCGCAGGCGCAGGCCGCCCCGGCGGCCACCGCTGCCGTGGCAGCGGTCGCGCCGAGCGTTGCCGCCCCGGCTTCGGTGGAGGACGCGCCAGCCGAAGCGACGGCAGCGCAGGCGGCCGACGCCCATGCGTCTCCCGCCGCGGCACCGGTCGCGGAGACCCACGCAGCGCCCGCAACGCCCCCCGCCACGGCACCGGTCGTCGCTGTAGCGGCACCCGCCGAGTCCGCGCCGCCGAAGACGGTGGAGGACGCGCTGCAGCCGGCGCCGACGCCGATCGTGGAACGGTCCGTCGCGGTCGCCACGACGCCGCTGGCCGCCGGAACGGAAACCGTCGCCGCACCGACGGCGGCGGCGGCAACGCTGCCCGCAACGCCGGTCAGCGAACCGCAGCAGGATGCCGCGCCGACGTCGCCGTCGCCTGCCGCCGAGGAAGATCCGAGCAAGCCGGCCTACATGCCGGTGCAGACCACGCTGCTGGACGCCCTCCCCGAGGAACCGGCTGTCGCCCCGGCCACGCCGGCGTCCGCGCCGGTCGCGGCGGAACCGGCCTCGAACGTCGCGGCCAGCGACGATGCGGGCACTGCGGCAGCGGCGCCTGCCGACACCGCGGGCAAGGGCCTGTTCGACGCCCCGCCGGCGGATGCGCCGGTTGCGGTCGCCCAGCACCAGCCGCCGCGCAGCGCGCATGGCGACGGCGAGAGCGATGACGACAAGGAGCACAAGGAACGCGCCGGCTGAGTGGGCGCGGTTCTCCTGGCGACACCAGAAAGCGGCCTTCGGGCCGCTTTTTTTTGTCTGCCTGCCGGGCCGGGATCCGCATCGCCTGCCCTCCTCGCACTTCGCGTCGGCAGCTTCGATGCCCCAGAGAAACGTCGCCACGCTTGGGCGGATACGCTGCACTGTCGGCGCGCCACCAGGCACTGCGATTCAGTTCCAACCGCCGGCGCGCCATGTCGTTCGGCCACGCCGCCCATCCCGCACGCGCTAGGGTCTGTCATCAATTGAGCACAATGACCGAGGCAATCCAGTAGATCGCGCCGAGGAAGTTGCAGGCGGTCTTGTCGTATCGGGTGGCGATGGCCCGGTACTGCTTGAGTTTGGCGAA
>Ga0105251_10002146_pt1 | contig 15858 bp, 9 predicted proteins | sample KBSS64metaG_FD_80424 | JGI IMG/M metagenome (GOLD analysis project Ga0105251, IMG submission 80424) | Switchgrass rhizosphere microbial communities from Kellogg Biological Station, Michigan, USA - KBS S6-4 metaG | ecosystem: Host-associated > Plants > Roots > Rhizosphere > Soil | place...
AAAACCACAGCCGTTACAGGTGATGCCGTACGGGTTGGCGACCATCACGTTCGCCGCTTTGCCCGCCACTTCGGTGTAGCCCTGAAGCTGTGAGCGGTTGGCACCCGTCACTTCGTTGATGATACCGCGTGCTTCCTGGCCTGCTTTCAGACTGGGGTTGTTCTGAATGAGCCCCCCTAGCTGGGTGGAATTAAGCTGCCCGGTGGCGTTGTTGAGGATAATCCCCTCTTTTCCGACGTTGTAATCCTGGAACTGATTATGGGAAATCCCCGCCCCGTTCGGCGTGGCGATGTTCACCACCGGCACGCCGTTACCGGCCTGGTCCATCTGTGTGGCATTGTTCGCTGGCGTCGGTGCAGCAAACACCGGAAAGACCGGCTGCCCGGCCAGCAGAATACAGATTAAATAGCTGAGCTGGCGCTTGATAAAGTGGACCGGTAGCTGTTGATTTTCCATCATCATTTCCCTTAAAGCACAAAGGTGAGGCGGTAATAAATGCTGACGTGGTCAGGTGCCAGCCAGTCCGGATATTTCACAGGTGTGCCAACGGTAAACTGGCTGGCGTAATAACGACTGGTGCCCGACAGCCCCACCGCTGCGCCCCACAACGTGCCGGACGCCCACGGATCGCTGCCATCTTTTTGCAGCCAGCCGCCGTCGAGGGCGACCACGCTGCTGACCTGACCAATAAACGGCAAGGTGAACAGGGTGTAGTTGAGTTCGTTGCGCCAGTAGCCGCCGTTGTCGCCGGAGAGATACTGCTCTTTGAAGCCGCGCACGGAGCTTTCGCCACCGATGGTCAGGCGTTCGCTGCCGTAGAGCCGATCCGGCGACCATTATCCGTATACGCTGGTGAGCCACCATAAATCGTTCACCACCGGGAGCTGGAAGCTGCCGTTGACGCTCCATTTTTTAAATTCGGCTTTAGGCAGCGCGCTGTTTTTGCCGTGATCGTCTTCGGCCCCCAGCCAGGGCACGCCGTGGCTGAATATCGGGTTCAGCGTGGCAACACCACCGAGCATTTTTTGCGTGTGGTTCACCCCAAACAACAGACTGCTGAGCGTGCGGCTGCTGCTGTCGAGTTTTGCATCGTTAAGGTAGTTGTTGCTGATTTGATGAGTCAGGCCGACTGACGCCCCGGTTTTGATATCGCCATTGCGGAACAAAACACGGGAGGCAGTTAAACGGTGGGTCACGCTGTCGCCGGTCGAAGCCCAGTTATAACCGTTTTTATTGATAGTGCTGAGGTAATGACTCCAGCTATAGCTGTAATCAAACAGGTTGTAACCGTAAGGCAGGCTCACCGCGGCCTGGACATTTTGCGCGTCGTGTGACGATGAAAAATCGCTGCTGCGCCCGCCGCTGACCAGCCATCTGTCAGCCAGCCCCAGCAGATTGTTGCCAGTAAGTGAGCCATTGACCTGACCGGTACCGGTACTTTTCTGGCCGCTGTTATCGAAATTTACTGAGGCATTTAGTGGAAATTCTGGCGTAGCCGTCAGGATGACAATGGAATAGCCGGGTTTATCACCCGGTAAAATCTCAATCTGTACCGGCTGGCTGCGCACCCGGTTGATTTGCTCCATACCCTGTTCGATATCGCGCAGATTAAGAATATGCCCCTCAAGCCCGGGAAACGCCATGCTGAGGGTACGTGCAGGCGTATCCGCGAGGCGGATCTGCTGCAGACGCCCTTCCATCACGGAGATAATTAACTGGCCGGAAGAGAGGTTCTGTTCGGAAAGAAACGCCCGACTGGTGATGTAGCCACGGTGGATATACCAGTCGGAGACATCACTGACCAGTTGGTTGATTTGTGGCATCCCCAGACACCGGTTCAGATACGGTGCAACAAGGTGTGCCCGGGTGTTAACCGGGAGTAACGTGGCTCTGTCAATGTTAATGCGATTCAGTGTAAAACAGGGACCGGTCGCGGAAACAGGTGACGAAGATGTGGAGGGGGAAGGCTGCAGAGTCCGTATCAACTCATCACGTTGCTGCTGGTTTTGTTCAAGCCGTTGTTGCTGTTGTTGAATTAACGTATCCCGGTCCGCCGGGCTTAATGCCCGGGCATCAAAGGGCAACAAAGCCATGTCGGACAGCAAAATTAACAACCGGGTTATTAGCAACCTGTTCAAGCAGTGTATTCTCAGCACAGAGTGACCCCTTCAGCTTTAAAAGCATTGTCAGGTCAGCAAGGATATACAAAAAATTACGGTAACTTACACTTTCGCAGAATGCCATAGTAAATATTGTGTATTTCTAGACTTTAATGGTTATTAAAATACAACTTTTAAGAAAATAAATGTTATCAGAAAGTTACAATCATTAAATGTGTAATTTTGAACAAAATTCCCTTATTAAGTTTATTGAACTCTACATTAATATAGTGAATTATATAGTTGTTACTGATTTATACTGAGATGCATCGAATTTTTGGTAAAACACAAATTGAATCATGAAAATCGCACACATTCGTTGCGTTGCGTAGTGACTGTATGATTAACGTAATCGATGAATCAAAACTATATCAAACTTCTATCTAATCGAGAAATGAGTGCATCTAAATTCTGCACCATAAGTCGTCAACCAGGAATGTTATTTTATGCAGGACATAATTGGAGCGGAAAATTGCAGTGGAAACATTACAGATGTGTTTAGGCTTCCCAGATTTCAATACTTAATTATTTCACAATAACGATGAATTTTATACCGATAAAATCAATAGCAATCTGCATGCTCAATTGAGTAAGTAAATGGCAATGATTAATAAACGGAACCCAAGAAAATCATGAAAATTAAACAACATCATAGACCCGCAATAAGTTATCCTAAAGATATAATATTGCTATTCATAAATGATATTACTCATTTAGAATCATTCCTCGCAGGTTGCATTATAACGTCTGGTTTTTATTTGTTTTTTTTGAATTTTATTTTTCATTTCTTATAAGTTATGGCGAACCATTTCTCGAAAGCTTTAAGTTTATATGGAGTATAAGCAAGCTTACACAACCAATATTTACAAATTTGCACGATTATATACTTAGAACTTCAAACTACCAGCATGGCCTAGCCAGTTAATTAAAAATCATCTTTGTAAAGCAACTGTAGAGTAAAAAATTTCAATCATTCAATTTTATAAAACATCAACAATTCAATAGGGTAATCCTAAAATAATTTTCGGCCCCATGGTTTTATAATTTATTTTTTTGTTGAACTGAAGTTAAAGTCAGAAATTCGCGTATCTTTTCCAGTCTCAGAAATTGCTTTTGATAAATTTCCATAATAAGTTTCTAAGCCAATTTCCTCTATGTAAAATAATTTCTCACGAATAGGTGCACAAAAGAGTACAACATTTCCTGCGTCCACGCGTTTAGCGTTAGGAGGGAGTTGACCGGTAATTCCTTTAAACCAAGTACGTACTGCACCTTTCATGGGCGATGGTACTTCATTTAAATTGTCATGACCTAGTAGAATTTTCATTGTCGGAAACTTGTCCTCATAAACAGCGGTTTTCAGTCGCTCATAAAATTGGCAAAAAATTTCAAAAGAATGAAGTTCGGTGACTTTGGACTTGGTTGTCTTTCTTGCAGTATTGCCTCTAATTTTATGTAAAGAAAATTTAGTTAAAATCCCTATTTTATTAAGCTGCAGATCAAATAACATATCTGCATATTCTCGCCTTGAGTTAAGATCAGGAAAACGCTTTATAAAGGCACTTAGGTATTCAGATATTGTTAGATTAGAAAAGCCATTATTCATTATCCATTGAGCTCTAACTATTTCTATTGGTGATTCATACCATTCGGGAATTTCACCTGATTCATAATCTTTCACGTTCCCTTTACCGTCAACTTCCACAAAGGATGTGCCGTTATTAAATGCGAAACGGCAGTTTTTAAGTTGAATAATAGGTTTCATTTTCAAGAGGTCTTTGACAAATCTAACCACCTCTCCGTTAACAACATGAATGCTGACAGAATTAGAGGAAATAGATGAAACGAATTCATCAATTGAATTCACACTTGCTTCAAGATCAGTACTCTCATAAAAAGTGATTTTCATACCCATAATAATCCATCCTAATTAAGTCGCTTAAACATATGGTAACAACAATTGAGATTGGTGATAAATCATAAACAATCATAGGCATAAAATTTCAAATTATCAATCTAAACAGATTTAATATGCACCACTAATTCAATTAAAATGGAATTAATAGATAACTCGGTGAACACTTCTAGCAGGTACACAATAAAAGTTTCAAATATTCAGGTCAAACTATATGTTCTGGCTCCTACACGACAATTGCAGGCATTGGAAAAAGGAATTTAGTCGTCGAACCTGAAGCACCAATTACTCAGGTTGAAAGCGGCTTTTGGCAGAATTATTCTTTACCCTCCCTTAATTTGTCAAGCGTAAATAACATTAGGTAGTTATAATGTAAAACCAATGAATAGACCATTAATAATATCCCAATTGTATAGCAAGCCCGCATCAGAATTAACTCCGATTTTACACATGGCATGATCTTTGGTGGCGTAAATTGTCTTCACGGATAAATTAAATATTTTGGATATCTGTGTAATCGATAGTCCTTTAATATAGAGTTGTAGGACGCTATACTCTTTGAGGCTTAAGTTACTTGGTGATAATACTTCTTTTTCGAAACTTACAGGAAAATTATATCGCTCATTTAATAAACTTTTCACCTCTTCCTTCAATAGTTGAAAACTAACATCCAGACGTATGTATTTAATTCTTTCTGAACTTAGGATAGATGCGAGAAAAATAATAGTCGCATTTTCTGCTAGCACGAGAATTCGACCGGTCATGCATCTTTTGAGCATATAAAATTCCTGTAATGTGACGAAGGTACCTTCAAAAGAAAAAATGGAAATTAACTCCTTGCTTTCTTTCATATAATCAAGATTTGATATAATGTTGTTTAGTGATTCAAGCGTATAATGTGTTCTTGTATATATATTTATATTTTGCACAACTCCCCCTTTAACATTGCATTGATAATAATCCTTTTTAATTCTAAACCCATTCAATATTTGTTTTAATATTATTACATGCGTATTGATTATTCGCTGACTCCTCTCCATCGGTCATTAAATATTCCTTAAACCTCACTTATTGACTATCAGGTACACAGAGAGCTCTGTTTATGAGCCCCTGCATACGGTAAATGACTATTATCATAGAGATTAACAGGGCGTTGGTGCATGGATAAGGACCGGTTGCAGTTTCCCCTTACCCGTTGTTACTCAGGCGGATTTCATCTGTTTACGGACAGAGTGAGGCCGTGCCACCGACAGCATGCGATTCAGCACCGGCCCCCCGATGGCCGCTTCCGTCTACTATGCCACAAACCCCGGGCGCGCAGACGGGAGCCGATGAGCGTTTTCCAGCAGGGCATCATGGTTTCCACAAGCGCCCCTTTCCCGTATCCGATGGCTTCTTACCAGGCCAGCCGTCCCTTCTCCTAAATCATGGCCAGGAGCCGGTCCCGCAGGCAGGGCGGTCCCGTAATGTCTTCCTGCACCGCCATCACCCGGAGAGGAATGACAGCAGCAATCCCCTCACCGTATCCATCAGGCTCATGGCGTTGACTCCATTGCGTTATCTGTTATTCCATAAGGGCCTGCAGTCACCAGCAACAGGAAGGAGGAATTTCTCCAGAGGTTATTTTTTTGTGCGTTGACGAGGCCAGTAAAACAGCATCATCAGGAACCGGGCACCGAGACCGCTTATCACCGTTTTAATCACGATAACATGCATTTCGAAGCTATCCATCGCCTCTTCACCATCACCACTAATCGGGATATGGTTTTGCACAAACTCTGCTACACACGAGTCCGGAATGAAATGATAATTTGTAGTAAAATGGATCCAGTTTTGATCAATATTTTTATCATAGGGTTCTGTCTCCTTTACCCAACTCAGGTATATGCTACCGCCCATCACTAATAACCAAAGCGCATATGGTAATGAGGCTGGTTTTAAAGTTGCTTTTGACGTCAGCCAATCGGATGACGTCAAAAGTTACCTTACGGGCTGGCTAATGCCAGCCCGATTAGAGATATAACGCTATGGTGCAAGTATTTCGCTTTTTGGTGTGATCCTTATAAGCTCACATGATTATCCTTCCCCAGAGAATGAGCCCGGATGCGTTGCATTGTTGGCAGGACTTTCGCCTGCCGTACATTGCATCACATCAGAATGACCATGAAGCACCTAAGTTTGCTGTCCACGGGGCTTCTATATGACGACCCTGTGTATAACCTGCATCGGCATGAACTGTGAGCCTGTCCGTCACTTTCGTATCAACGCCCAGCTGATACGCACCACGCGTACCACTGACGTCGTTCGTAAAGTGGTCTTCATTGACTTTAACGGTATTGTCATCAATGAATTCCTGCGTAACGGCCACTTTCAGATAGGGCTGAACCTGCGCTCCGTGAACAACAAATTTATGCCCGAGGCTAATCCCCGTTTCACCCGTCACTGAACGCTGAGGATCTGTATGTCCTTTCATACCATTCGTTAAGGAGAAATCACTGCTGTTACTGGTAAAACCCGTAACTGAGGCATAGGGCGCGATAAAGCTCTGACCAAAGTAGAAATATTTCCCGCCCTGAAGATGAGCACCGATGCCGGTTGTGTTGTAATCTCCGTGGGCTGCAGCTCCGCTGGTCATGCGGCCGTTAATCTCATTACCAAAGTGGTTGGCCTTCAGCACACCGTCAAAATAGAATCCTGAGTTATGGAGGTAGCTGGTGTAGACCCCTGCGGAATAGGAATCAACGTTACCATCCCCGCCCCGGTCAAAATCAACGTCAGAATGACTGTATGAGAAGAATGCGCCCAGGGTGGTGACACTGTTCGTGGCTTCATTAGACTTATCTGCACCAATTGTCACGCCGTTGACATTCATCCCGTAACCCGCTCCGGCTGCGTCTTCAACGTTACTGTGACTGGTCGTGTAGTGACCCCATACATTCGTTTCATGAGAGAACGAACGCACCTGGTCCAGACGACTCCGGACAGAACCAAGCTCAGTTTGGAATATCAGAGGGTCAACCGTCGCCATTGACAGAACAGCGGCCGTGGATGGAGTAATCATCAGTGCACCCGGTTTCTGCTCCGGCGGTAATTCCACCGGGGCAATCTGTGTCGCAGGTGTCAGCACGGTAACCGGAACACTCTGTTTTGCCGGGGTCGATGGGGTCAGCACAGTGGCAGGAATGACTTGTTTTGCTGGCGTCAGCACCGAGGCCGGAATAACCTGTTTCGCCGGGGTCAGCACCGAAGCCGGAATAACCTGTTTCGCCGGGGTCAGCACCGAAGCCGGAATGGTCTGTTTTGCCGGGGTGAGTGCCCATCCTCCTTTGCCATCAGCAATTAACTGATACTGATAGGTCCCGACATCAACGACATGACCTTTATTGGCAAGGGTGAATCCGGCATTTCCTCCACCAGTCTGGATAATCTGCAAACTGGAATTTGAAGTCGGGCTGACACCAGTGTCCGCGATATGAATATCAAAATTGCCGTTAGCCTGCCCTTTCACTGTCAGAAAATCGCCCAGTTTGCTGGCTAATTCAGTGTTCATGTAAAACGAACCATTACCATCCAGGCTCGCCAGCGTCAGAGACGAATAACCTACTGGTGGCGCCCCACCGCTTACCTGATCAAAGTAAACGTTACCGCCATTCATGGCCATCGAACCCAAAGAATAATCATTAGGGGTAGCGACACTTGCATTGCCACCTAAATATAAACTCCCTGCTCCAAATACCTGGACCTTTGCATTTTCACTGTTGATGCCGTCAGTGAATGTTATTTTGCCTCCATCGTTGATCGATACATTATCCTTAAGCGTGGGAGAAAGCGTACTCTTCACACCAGTACCCTGAATGGTCAGTTCACCACCCTTATTAACCGAGATATTCCCCTGAAGCGTACTGCTTTCAGGTACAACAATCATTCCCCCGCTGACAGTAACATCTGTAATAATAGATTTACCAATAATGGCGTTTGCGCCGGTGTTTACGGTCAGATTTGATGAGGTTGGATTAGGGCCATAACTCGAACCGCCAATTTCGTATTTCCCACCATTGTTAACGATAGTATTAATATCTGAACCAGAAGTATACATTCGGCCACCATTAACTACGATATTCGTGGCCGTTCCATGATGAATATTAAAACCCCCACCATTAACTGTACTATTACTGATTGTCGTTGTATCAGACCACATGACGACAGTATCAATAACGCCAGCAGGACCGTTTATAACCCAACCGTCTGCATGTGCATCCCCAATAATAGCAGCCTGACCGCCACTCTCAATGGTTGCATTATTTGAAATGGATTGACCGATGATACTACTATTTGTCGATACACGTAAAAAACCTCCTGATTTAACGAGAGTGTTATTATCAGTGCCACCGTTATTTGTCAGTTCAGAACCAGAAAGAATAGTTGTTCGATTAGCCGTACCCTTCAGAGTTAACTGTTCATTGGTAAGTGTTTCATTATCAACAGTAGTACCCGCCAGAACTGGACCTTGTACGGCGACAGCGTGATTTGCTAGCGCAAATGAAATAGCTATTGCCAGGAATAGCGGTTTAGTTTTAATAGTCATAAATTCACCAGAACAATAATAATTTGGCATCGTTCAGTTCATGCCATTTAAACTGTATTTGTCGTCATACTCTGATATGCTCAGTTTTATGCAGACAAATATCAGCCGGTGCCCCGGACAATACCGGGGCCAGTGCCTGCATCAGAAGCTGTATTTCAGCCCCACCTGCCCACCCGTGTAATGTTGTTCGGAAGGACCCACCGGTATCTGACTGATGACCTCACCGTACACTTTGAATTTATTATTTACAGCGCCACTCACACCCGCACGAATTTCTGCAACCTGTGTTTTACTGCTGCTGAAAGTATTTCCGTTCGTCATGAGCGCATCATTTGTGGTGCTGTGAACATAGCTGGTTTCGATATATGGCTTAATACTGTTACCCGAGACATACACTCTTGTCCCGATACGTGATGTATAACTGTTATTATTTTGAGACTGATACCGGCTACCGGACAACGTGACCGTATCTGAATCATAGTGACTGAAAATAACCTGTGCCTGTGGCTCAATATAAAGATTTCTGCCTGGTAACAGCGGCCAGGCATAACCGCTTTCCACTGAGGCGCTGACGACCCGACTGTCATACGTCGCCGAGCCAATTTCACTCTTTAAGGTATTGTTATACCATCCATTAGATACCGTCAGGTCAACGTAAGCGCCCTTCCCGGATGTCGCATCCTGAACCCAGGACAGGTATGCCCCCAGGGATTTCCCGTAGGTGGCCCCTTTCGCTTTGACGTTGACTGACTTCAGCGTCTCACTGTTGATTAAATCTGAACTGGCATGCGTGTCTGACGTTCCGAAGCCCAGCATCGCGCCAGCCTTGATATTTTGTGTCCCGGCAGAATAGTCCAGGAAATCCATGCCAAGCTGAGTCAGTGCCGTGTTTGTCCGGAACACCACGTTACCGTCGCCAGCAGTATCCCGGGACCGTCCACCTTTGGCTCTCAACCACACATCATTGTTACCGGCGTAAGTCACCGCATCATGCTTTCTTTCATGGTAGGTATGAGCAAACATCGTTTCTGCGGCATACCGGTTACCCAGCCAGCTTCCCACTTCAGGTGAAACCTGCAGACCACCTTCTGACGGCATGCCCGGGGTGACCGGCTCCTCCGTGGTGAGCTCCGTGGCCGGAATATCCTGCTCCGCTGGCGTCAACTCTGAAGCCGGTATGGTCTGTTTTGCCGGGGTCAACAGCGAAGCCGGAATAACCTGTTTCGCCGGGGTCAACAGCGAAGCCGGAATAACCTGTTTTGCCGGGGTCAACAGCGAAGCCGGAATAACCTGTTTTGCCGGGGTCAACAGCGAAGCCGGGATGGTCGAGTGTGAATTCAGGTACCAGCTGTTTGCCGTACCGCCATTCCCCCCTCTGGCGAGGTGATAATCAAAGCCACCGGAGCTTATTGTTGCGGTGCTGCTCCGGTATCCTGTTGACTGCGAGGACAACCGGAACGCATCTCTTGTCGATGTCCCTGTGGGAACATCGACAAGTAAAATCCCTTTAGTCGTGCTTGCACCCTGGCTCCCGGCAGAATTAACCACAATATCCGTTTTGCCAGAAACATTACCGTTAACGACCAGTTTATCGGTTAACGCACTGTCATCTCCCAGTTGGGTATTTATCTGCAACAGCCCGTTATTACCGATGTAATCCCCCTGCACCGTCAGGGTTTTGAATGCCCCATGGCCTGGAGCATTAAAGTGGATACTCCCACTGTTGCTGAGGCTGTGCACTGAGGAATCAGCCGTAATATTCCACAGACCTGCATGACCGATGGTGAAGTCATGGCCATTCTGCGCGGCCCCCGTCAGTTCTGCGTCATCACTCAGGTCAAGGTTAATAATACTGCCGGTATCCGCCCGGATATCCCCGGTAAGGATGGCGTGACTGTCGGCAGTAATGTTAATCAGGGCATTGTTACCCTGGTCAGTTTTAGCCTCTGCCAGCAGACCGTTACCCGTGGCCTGCGCACCGTTTTTGAACGAGACATCAAGCCTGGCCCCCTCAGACAACACAACGCCCGCCTGCGCACTGTTTATGCTGCCGCTGTCCACAACTGCGGTGTTCTGAGCCGTCGGGGCATGGCTGACAGTGGCAGCAATACCGCTGGCATCGGCGCCTGTTGTGTGTATCTTCGTATTGGTTAGCGTTGCGGCCCCCCCGTCAACCATCAGGAGTCCATTGGAGTGACTGCCGGCGGTATTGACCTCAACGTCGGTCAGACTGATGTTGCCCCCGTTGACCGTTCGCCCCCCACCGCTGTTGTCGCCCAGGGTGCCAATATCTGAATCAGAAACCGTTATCTGCCCCTGGTCATATGCGTACAGGGCGTAAGAATCAACACCCTCCGTGTTCACTGTTGCATTCTGAAGCGTCAGCGTCGCGTTATTTGCAACCACCGCCTCCGAAGCATCTCCCCGGGTAACGATATGGCCGCCGGTAAAATTCGCATGAGACTTGGTTTTCGCATAAAGGCCCCACCCCATGTCAGCCGTGTCGGCCACTGTCAGATCCGTGTCCGTCAGGTTAACCAGACTGTCATCCTGAACCTGCACGGCATTTGCCTCCTGGCCCAGAGCCTCCACGCTGCCGCGCAGCATGTCCAACCGACCACCGCCAGCCACCATTAAACCTGTTGCATTGCTGCCGTGCGTTGTAACTGTTGAATCCGTGAGGCTAGCCCGGCCACCAAAACTGGACTGGATCCCGTTAGATTTGTTGGCCGTAGTGGTGATTGAGCCGTTATCAAACGTCGCGCTCCCCCCCTGCAGCAGCAAACCCGTAGCACTCGCAGGCCCTGTCAGGGTGATATCCACACCTTTCGCTTCCAGCACCATATTTGCAATCGGGGTCGTGCTAAGATATCCATCGCGTCCGACAACAATGCCATGGCTAAAATTGGATGAAGCCACATCGTTAATGGTGATACGGCTATTGGCCGAGGTGCCTGAAGAATAATCCAGAACCAACTTCACCAGCGGATCCGTGTCCAGTGCAGTTTTAACATTAAAACCAGCAGGATTCCCTCCACCGGCGCTTGCTGGTGAAAAATTGAAAACAGCCCCACCGTCTACTGTTGTCGTTCCTGGCTGAGCAATAAGATAGGGAACCGTATAAGTACCTGGTCCATAGTAACTAAGTGCCTGGTTACTGGCCGCTTGTGCGTTCCCTGTAGCCAACGCTACGGCTATCGCTACGGTGCAGAGATTCACCGGTATTTTGAAAAGGGTCTGTTGGCTGCCATGAAATAATTGAGTACCCCAGGGTTTCAAATTTCTCATTGTGAATTCATATCCGTTCTGTTAGTTAAGGTACGCACAATGCGTTGTATGAAAAATGCTCCCTGCCGGGTGTTTACCCCATGTAACTTCCTTCACGACCGCTGTCGCAAATATTTAATACTTGCTCTTACAAATCATTAGTTACTTTAAATCGGTTTCTATATGTAAATATATCTGTATTTAATTAAACTTACTATACGCAGCCTAATCAGGCCATTGTGTATTATTGGACATAAATCAGCTAAGATCATGCGAATAAGAAACGGAATTTTAACATTAATTATGTTTTCATTATCATATTCTGTTATGCAACTGTGTAAAGTAACAAAAAATACACATATTTTTCACACCGCCAACTATCATTGTTATTTCTTTAACGATTTTTCATTCATCCACAATTGGACATAATCTGACAAAATTTAAAATTTCATGACATGAAAGATTGGCGGTCGATTGATGTTGGCCACAACAATTGTCATAACCTATGAGAGAAGCGAGATTTTACTATCGATCAATTAAATGTATTAATGTTAAGACTATATTGAGCAAATCGTTTTTTAGAAAGCATTCTTGTTTTGATACGGCACGGATAATTATTTTTTGGCGTAACTTATTGTTTTAATTATAGTTATTTCACGGATAGAGTAAGGTTGCAATTTCCCTTACCCGCTGTCATTCAGGCGGATCTCACCTGTTTACGGACAGAATGAGGTCGTGCCACCGACAGCAGGCGGTTCAGCACCGCCACCCCGATGGCCGCTTCTCCCTTCTGAGCCGCAAAAACCCGGGTGCGCAGGCGGGTACCGATAAGCATTTTCCAGCACGCCATCATGGTTTCCACTAACGCCCCTTTCCCGTACCCGACGGCCTTCTGCCAGGCCAGTCGCCCCTTTTCCTGTATCATGGCCAGGTGCCGGTCACGCTGGCATGGGGCCCGTAGTGTCTTCCGGCACCGCTGTGACCCGGGGAGGAACGGCGACAGTAATGCCCCCACCTGTGACGGGTCATCAGTCTGTGAGCCGGTCAGGGTGTGGGCCACAATGCTGAAGTTGTTCGCATCCACCGCCAGATGGAGTTTACGCCAGTCACGCCGGGTACGGGCCCCGTGTTTCTCCTCCAGCCACTGACCAGCACCGTAAACCTTCAGCCCGGTGCTGTCGATAAGGACATGAACCGCTCCTTCGGCAGGTATGCGGGGCAGGGGGGCATCACCGCAGCCCGTCGGCTGACGGTGGTGTGGTCGGGCACAATAACGGACACCTTCATCAGAGTAAAAACGGATACCCCTGCGCCAGGCCTTCGGCCTGGCGCAGGGGTATCCGGAAGGCGGTACGTAACATCAGGCAGGTCTGGATGGCGAGGTCAGAGTAGCGTGCCTGCCCACCGGGTGTGGTACGTGCGGACGCCTTCCATTGCTCAGTAGCTTCGGGTGTGATCCAGAGAGTCAGGCTGCCGTGTTGTTTAAGGCCGGCTTCGTGTTGCGGCCAGTTGGTGAGGGTGTATTTTGCTTTGGGAATGGGGTGACGCTTTTTGGTGCTGTGTTTATGTGGCATGGTAAACACATGTCAGAATGGACTGGCGTTGATGATAACCGTTTGGCCATCCATGCACCAACGCCCTTCGGACTTGATATCGGCTATTAGAGGCTTTGGTATTTATAAGCGATAGTAAAACTACCAAACTTTCTATTCTTTTAAAAAGGAAAGTTTGCCTCGAGCAGTTTTAATACAGCCTTCCTTTTCTAATTCAGACATAACTTTGTGAACCCCACTACGAGAAAGATGTGTTCGCAACAGAATAAAGTTATAAATAGAGGTTTTGGCTCTTTCTTCTTCTGACATTCCCCAAATATAGGTCAAATGCATTAAAACAATTTCTTTCGTTGTCTTTTGCGATATCATATGCTCACGTTCGAAATATTGCTGGATTTGTTTAGCAAGCAGATTGTACATATGCATCCACAAATTATTTTTAGAAATCAAGGGCTTTATATCATTATTACTTATTACCCACATACTACAAGGTTCGTCACAGCGAATGTAATGAGTTTGAAACTGAAAAAGCATTTGGGCTATACCAGCCAGGCAGGGTGCAGACATTGAAATAGTTAATACATTATCTTGAACACGATAAAATGATATCTTTCCTGCTTCAATGTAATAGATATTTTCATTGTTCTTTATATCTATACGCTGGTTTTTTTTATGCTGTTCAAAATGTGAATCCTGAGAGTTTTTTATTAAATCTCCAACATATTCTACAGATTCAGCAACATTGATTCTATCTATCATTTAGGCCTCACACGGAGAGGGGTTTAGTAAGTTTGTTTTACACATGATAGATTTCCATTCCAGTTTGATCATCATTTTTTACAAAATGTTACATTAAATTTGGCAGGGTTTTTAAAGTCCTACCAATTTTCTCAACGTCTTTTTTAGTCATACGCATTTCACAATAAACTTCTATGAAATATTTTAGGTTTAACAATTATCTAAAATACGATTATTAGTATATAATTAGCTCCATACAAAAAACGCATGTGCAATTAAAATTTTATATTGATCATTAACAGAAGTGTTTCTCTTAGGAACATGTCTGATTATATTTTGTCATACGAAAATATTTAATTCCAATAGAGTCATAGCGCAATAAATTTAAATAAATCGCATAACCTATATCATCAGTTTTGTCACTAACATTAATCTTTAACTGTGAACGGATAATAAATTTTGTAGTACAAGTAAAAGGTTTGTAGTTGAAGAGGTTTCGCAGCAATAAAGCTTGTAGTTAATGCGCGCCATATAACCATGCAATTGCCGTGGTTATATGCACTCGCAGATAGACCCTTTTTGAAGCAAAAGTGGGGGTATAGCTAGAGGGCGCAATCTATTAACTATACAGGACTATCAAAGGACTCTTAATAACCAATATGGGCTAGGTACTGGAGCTGTTTATATGTCCCTACCCACGTAATGTGGACACAGCCCTAAGCGAGGTTTTCGTTTTCAAATTGTTCCGGGCAGAGACCGCCACAGGCACTGTGACGCAGCCACCGATTGTAATCGCACTCGATATACTTAAACACCGTCGTCCGCATGATTTCCCGGTTGATAAAGCGTTCTCCATGGATACACTCCACTTTCAGCGAATGTAAGAAGCTTTCCACACAGGCGTTATGTAGCAGCAGCCCTTTGCACTCATGCTGCCATGCAGATTATGCCGTTTCAGCAGGCTCTGGTAATCCCAGGAACAATACTGGCCCCCACGGTCAGTGTTAAGGAGCACGTTTTTCGGCCATTTACGTCGCCAGAGCGCCATTTGCAGTGCATCACAGGCCAGTTGCGCTGTCATTCGTGACAATATCGGCGAGCCAATCACAGCGCGTGACCACAGGTCAATTACTACCGCCAGATAAAGCCAGCCTTCGTCCGTGCGAAGATACGTGATCTCACCTGGCCATTCCTGGTTTGGGCCGCTGGCGATGAAGTCCTGATTCAGCAGGTTTTCCGACACCGGCAGGCCATGTTCCCGGTAGCTGACCGGACTGAATTTACGGCTGACTTTCGCCCGCGCCCCTGACGACGCAGACTGGCAGCGATGGTTTTAATGTTATACTCCGGCAACTCATCAGCAAGGCGCGGCGCACTATGGCGCTGTTTTGCCTCAGAGAATGCGTTACGGACTGATCTTACCCGCCATTAGTGGACACGGGACTAAGTGAGTAAACTCTCAACCAGAGGTGACTCACATGACAAAATCAGTACCAGCCAGTAAAAAGCCACGTAAGTAGCACACACCCGAATTCCGCCAGGAAGCCCTTAAACTTGCTGAACGCATAGGCGTCGCTGCTGCTGCCCGCGAACTCAGTCTGTATGAATCTCAGCTCTATACCTGGCGCAGCAAACAACAGC
>Ga0105251_10002147_pt1 | contig 15849 bp, 15 predicted proteins | sample KBSS64metaG_FD_80424 | JGI IMG/M metagenome (GOLD analysis project Ga0105251, IMG submission 80424) | Switchgrass rhizosphere microbial communities from Kellogg Biological Station, Michigan, USA - KBS S6-4 metaG | ecosystem: Host-associated > Plants > Roots > Rhizosphere > Soil | place...
ATGCTCAGGCCGATGCCCTCAATCGGCGGCGCCTCCTCCTCCCAAAAGTTGAGCTGGCTGCAGCGTTCGCTTTCCAGCGCGCTATGGAACATGCACTGGCTGGACATGACGCGGCCGCGGCGCAGGCTTTCCGCGTCGCGGTTGGTCATCAGCGTAACCCGATAGCCGGCGGCCAACAGGCCCAACGCCAACTGCAACCCCGACTGCCCTGCGCCGACAATGGCGATATTTCTCATGAAGATTCTCTCGTTGACAGCGGGAAACCGCGCATCATGATTTTTCCAAGATTAGTTATTTAATTTTGTTAGTTCACAGACTTAGGGCCATCGGAGATAGTGCCCAAACCGCCTCACAGCATAATAATGAAGGTAAAAAACATAATGATATATAGCAGAAAAATAACCGCTGTTGCGGCGCTGTTGAGCCTTTCCGCCGCCGTTCAGGCCGCGCCGGGCGTCGATATCGTGGCAAATGAAACGCCGGTGCATACCGTGCCAAACCCACAGGCTATCGCCAAAATCCCCGCAGGGTTCAAGTTCGTCGAACCGGGTACCTTAACGGTGGCGGTTTCCTTGTTGGGCAGCGGCCCGCCCTTCGGCCTTTACGCCCGCGACAACAAAACGGTGATCGGCAGCGAGTCGGACATTGCGCGGCTGGTGGCAGACGGCCTGGGGCTGAAGCTCAAGCTGGTGGCCACCTCATGGGAAGACTGGCCGCTGGGCGTCACCTCTGGGAAATACGACGCGGCCATCTACAACATCACTGTCACCAACGAACGTAAAACCAAATTTGATTTCGCCACCTATCGCCAGGATACGCTGGGCTTCTACGTGAAAACCACCAGCAAAATCACTGAGATAAAATCCGCGCCCGACATCGCCGGCAAAAAGATCATCGTAGACTCCGGCACCAATCAGGAAGCGGTGCTGCTGGCGTGGGACAAAGAGAACCAGGCCAAGGGGTTGCCGGCGCTGCAGCCGGTATACGTCACCGATAAGGCGGCCTCCACGCTGGCCATTCAGTCCGGCCGCGCCGACGCCACCTTCGGACCGAACGTTTCCGGTGCTTACCAGGCCAAATTGACCGGCAAAACCCGGTTGGTGGGCATCGTGCCGGGCGGTTGGCCGAAAACCGCCAATATCGCCGTCACGCTGAAAAAAGGCAACGGCCTGGTAGACGCGGTGCAGGCCTCGCTCAACAGCGCCATCGCCAACGGCAGCTACCTGAAAGTGCTGGATCGTTGGGCGGAAAGCGACGAAAAGATTGACCGGTCGGAAATCAACCCGCCGGGCCTGGGGGACTGACTCGACAAAAAAGCCCCGCGTTGCGGGGCTACTCAATGCGGCTCAACCTCTTCTTTTTTCACCCGCCCTCTGAACCTGGCGATGACGGAATCAACGCATTAAAGCTTTAACGATGCATTGTCGCCGGGCGTCGTTTCTCCAGCTTGCGGTACAGCGTGCTGCGGGAGACCCCCAACGCCCTGGCCGCCAGACTGACGTTGCCGTTAGCCTGTTTGATCGCCTCAAGCACGTCCTGCTCGCCGGTGGCCTGCGCCGCTTTCGGCAATGCAACAATCTGCGGCGGCAAATCATCGGGCAGGATCACCGCTTGATCGTCCGCCAGCGCCAGCAGCACCTTGAGGGTGCTCAGCAATTGGCGCACGTTTCCCGGCCAAGGGTAACTCGCCAGTATCGTCAGCGCCTCCGGCGACAGCCGTATGCCGCGTTTCTCGCCGCCCAGCTCGCGCCACAGCTGCACAATAAAGTCCTGCGGCTTTCTCCGCTCCCTGAGCGGCGCGATGTGCAGGTTATATTCCTGAATGCGGTACAGCAGGTCTTCACGAAACTCCCCCGCCTGCACCCGCTGCGCCAGATCGTGGTGAGTGGCGCAGATCAGCGAGAAATCGACGGCATAAGCGACGCGGCTACCCAAAGGCGTCACCGTTTTTTCCTGCAGCACGCGCAACAGCCGGGTTTGCAAACTCAGCGGCATATCGCCGATCTCGTCGAGGAACAGGACGCCGCCGTCGGCCTCCCTGATTTTGCCGATATAACCTTTGGGGTTGGCACCGGTGAAGGCGCCCGGCGCGTAGCCGAACAGTTCGGACTCAATCAGCTGTTCCGGCAACGCCGCGCAGTTGATCGCCACGAAGTTGCCGCGGCGCCGGCGGCTTTGCTCGAACAGCCGGCGGCTAAAGTGCTCTTTGCCGCAGCCGGTTTCTCCGGTAATGCACAGCGCCAGCCCGGCATTGAGGATGCGCAAGGCTTTGTGGTGCTCCGCGTCGTCCCGTTCGGCCAGCGGCGCCCGGGCGCTGACGGCGACCGAAAGCCGCTGCGGCGCTTCCAGCAGCGAATAATAGTGGCGCTGGTTGAACGCCTGCGTCTGGCGCGGATCGCCGAACGGTTGCTGAGGCATTGCCGGGAACAGGCTGGCAAATTCGACGGCGCCGAACGACGCCGGTGAAAGGCTGAACTCCTGCATGGCGAGGCGGTTGGCGGCAATCAACAGCTCATCGCGGAACACCAGCAGCAGCTCATGCGCGCTGCCGAGCACCCGCGCGTCGGCGTGCAGGCTAAGCGCCCAGTCGCGCGCGGTTACCCGGTTTTTCACCCAGCGGTGTTCGATATGCCTGACGGCCTGCAAAATCAGCGGCTGCGCGTCGCGGTATGGCCGTTGCGCCGGGGCGGAAATATCCAGCACCCCGGCGATCTGCCCGTCCGGGCGGTAAATCGGCGCGGCGGTGCAGTAAAGCCCGGCGTTTTGATTAAGAAAGTGCTGATCGCCGTTCACTTCGCAGAAAGCGCCCAGCGCCAGCGCGGTACCGATAGCGTTGGTGCCCCTTGCCTGTTCGCCCCACTGGTTGCCCGGCGCCAGGGCAAAACGCGACGCCTTGTGCAGGAAGTCAGCGTTGCCGCAGGTTTCCAACACCAGGCCGGCGGCGTCCGAGATCACCAGGATCGATGGCTGGCGGTTAATCTGCGCCCCCAGCTGGTCAAGAAGCGGCTTTGCCAGTTGCGGCACCCAGCCGTTTTGTCCGCGGGATTCGTTGAGCAACGTCGGTGTGATCAAAGGAATGCGGTTATCGCCGCGCGCCAAACCAAAATGGCGGCTACGTTGCCAGGATTCGTTCAATGGGCCGGGAAGCAAGCGGTTGTCGCCGTCTGTGGCGGGCCCCGAATGGGCCGCCGGGTTCTTATGCAGCATGCGCTTCTCCACCACGGAAAGTGTTGCAAATATGTATCACACCTGTGTATCAGGTGTTGCGACACAGGACACAAAATAGGGTCGCGGGGAATGCCTCAACCGCTTTTTCAGCACATTGTCGCTCGCGGAGATTTATTTAATTTATTGATTAATAATAAATTTGTTTTATTTGTTCGACGGATGGGCAATTTGGCACAGGCAATGCTTGGTTTCCCTGCGGCGGAATGCCGTATGCACAGGCGCGATGCAACAGCGCCAGTTTTCTTCTGCAGAGAGGTGCTCAACATGAAATATGTCCATCCCGGTTTACCTGGCTCGCTGGTTTCATTCAAAAAGCGCTATGGCAATTACATTGGCGGCAAATTTGTCGAACCGGTTTCAGGCAACTACTTCACCAACACCTCCCCGGTGACCGGTCAACCGATCGCCGAGTTCCCGCGCTCGGATGCCAAGGATATCGAACTGGCGCTGGATGCCGCGCACGCCGCCGCCGACGCCTGGGGCAAAACCAGCGTGCAGGAGCGCTCCAACCTGCTGCTGGCGATCGCCGATCGCATCGAATCGCGTTTGGAAATGCTGGCCCTGACGGAAACCTGGGACAACGGTAAACCGATCCGCGAAACGTTGAACGCCGATCTGCCGCTGGCGGTCGATCACTTCCGCTACTTCGCCGGCTGCCTGCGTGCGCAGGAAGGCACCGCGGCGGAAATTGACCAGAACACCGTGGCTTACCATATTTATGAACCGCTGGGCGTGGTTGGCCAGATCATTCCGTGGAACTTCCCGCTGCTGATGGCTGCCTGGAAGCTGGCGCCGGCGCTGGCGGGCGGCAACTGCGTGGTGCTGAAACCGGCGGAGCAAACCCCGCTCGGCATTAGCGTACTGATGGAAGAAATCGGCGATCTGCTGCCCCCGGGCGTACTCAACGTGGTGCAAGGGTTCGGCGCAGAGGCCGGCGAAGCGCTGGCGCGCAGCAAACGCATCGAAAAAATCGCCTTTACCGGCTCTACGCCGGTTGGCCGCCATATCCTCGCCTGCGCGGCGGAGAACATCATCCCCAGCACTGTGGAACTGGGCGGCAAATCGCCGAACATCTATTTCGAAGACATCATGCAGGCCGAACCGGACTTTATCGATAAGGCGGTCGAGGGGCTGGTGCTGGGCTTCTTCAACCAGGGCGAGGTCTGCACCTGCCCTTCACGCGCGCTGATCCAGGAGTCCATCTACCCGCAGTTTATGGAGAAAGTGCTGGCGCGCATCACCGCCATTCGCCAGGGCGACCCCTTTGACACCGAGACCATGATCGGCGCCCAGGCGTCAAAACAGCAGTACGACAAGATCCTGTCTTATATCGAGATCGCCAAAAACGAGGGCGGCAAGATTATTGTGGGCGGCGAGCGCGCCAGCCGGGGCGACGAAGTGCAAAACGGTTTCTATCTGCAGCCAACGTTGATTACCGGCAACAACAGCATGCGCTTCTTCCGCGAAGAGATCTTCGGGCCGGTGATCGGCGTCACCACCTTCAAGGACGAGGCCGAAGCGCTGGCGTTGGCCAACGACACCGAGTTCGGCCTGGGCGCCGGGCTGTGGACCCGCGACATCAACCGGGCTTACCGCATGGGGCGCGCCATCAAGGCAGGCCGCGTCTGGACCAACTGCTACCACCTGTATCCGGCTCACGCCGCGTTCGGCGGTTACAAGAATTCCGGCGTCGGGCGTGAAACCCACAAGGTGGCGCTGTCGCACTACCAACAGGTGAAAAACCTGCTGGTGAGTTACGACGCCAAACCGCTGGGGCTGTTCTGATACACAAAAGGCCACCGCTGGCGGTGGCCTTTTCATTTGCGGCGTGTTTTTTACGCAGTGAGATCGATCACCATGCGGCCGCGGATTTTGCCCGATTTCATTTCTTCGAAGATGTCATTGATGTCGCCCAACGGACGTTTAGTCACTTTCGGCGTCACCTTGCCTTCGGCGGCGAACTGGAACGCCTCCTTCAGATCTTCACGGGTGCCGACTAAAGAGCCGACCACCTGAATGCCGTCCAGCACCAGACGCGGGATGCTCAGATCCATATTCTCCGGCGGCAGCCCAACGGCCACCACTTTGCCACCGGCGCGCACCGCATTCACCGCCGAGTTAAAGGCCGATTTCGCCACTGCGGTCACCACCGCGGCATGCGCGCCGCCCACCTGCTTCTGGATGATTTCTTCGGCGTTTTCGTTCTTCGGATTGATGGTCAGATCCGCACCAATCTCTTTGGCGAAATCCAGCTGGCCGTCGTTCACGTCGATGGCGATCACCTTGGCGTTGAACACGTTCTTGGCGTACTGCAGCGCCAGATTGCCCAGCCCGCCCAGGCCATAAATGGCTATCCACTGGCCCGGCTGAATGCCGGAAATCTTCACCGCCTTGTAGGTGGTCACCCCGGCGCAGGTGATGCTGCTGGCGGCGAACGGATCCAGCCCATCCGGCACTTTCACCGCGTAGTCCGCCACCACGATGCATTCTTCCGCCATGCCGCCGTCCACGCTGTAGCCGGCGTTTTTAACCGAACGGCACAGCGTTTCGTTACCGCTAACGCAGTATTCGCAGTGGCCGCAGCCCTGATAGAACCAGGCGACGCTGGCACGATCACCCAGTTTCAATGAGGTGACGCCGTCACCGACGGCGGTTACCACCCCAATCCCCTCATGGCCGAGGGTAATGCCGGGCACTTCGCCAAAATCGCCATTTTTCACATGAAGATCGGTATGACACACCCCGCAGCACTCCATTTTAAGCGCCGCTTCGCCGTGCTTGAGCGGGCGAAGCTGTTTGTCCTGGATATCGACGGTATGGTTTTTCGTCACTACGGCAGCTTTCATTGCGTTTACCTCTGGCTGAATTGAAAAGTACAATTGTTAATGTAGTGACTGGGGCGCCAGAGGGCAAGCCGAACAATATTTATGTAAAAACAAATAATTAAACAGTAACACTTCGAATAATTACATTAAAACCAATTAACAATACCCCTCCGTCGCCGGCTGGATTGACAAAGGCTGCAGCGGCAGCCGATGATAGGCGCAACGTTAATTTTCCGGTTGCCCAACGATGAAAACTGCTCCTGCCGTTACCATTCTCTACTGTTCTCAATGCAACTGGCTGTTGCGCGCCGGCTGGATGGCGCAAGAGCTGCTCAGCACCTTCGGCGACGATCTCGCCTCCGTGACCCTGGTGCCCGGCACCGGTGGGGTATATCAAATCAGCGTTAACGGCGTGATGATTTGGGATCGCAAAATTGACGGCGGCTTTCCCGATGCGGCGCAGCTGAAACAGCGCCTGCGCGATCACAGCTTCCCCGACCGCGCTCTCGGCCATAACGACGGCAAAACCGCCAAACACTGATCCCGTTTAGCGGCCTGCGGGCGCTCGGGTGCCGAGAATGCGCGGCATCACTTCTTTCATCAGTTCCATGAATTTGCGCAATCGCGCAGGATAATAGCTGGCGTAGGGATACAGCAGATAAATCGGCAGCGGTGCAGCCTGCCACTGCGGCAACAGGGTATGCAGCCTGCCCTGCGCCAGTTCCTCTCTCACCACCCAGGATGACACTATCGCCACGCCCATGCCGTCCAGCGCAGCCTTACGCACCGCATACAGGCTGTCGGTGCTCAGCCTGGGCGCGATGTCGATGCGCTGTACCTCGCCGCTCTCGCGGTGCGTCAGCGTAACTTCGTTGCGATAGAAACTGTTCAACGCCAGCCACGGCAGCTGCGCCAAATCGCCGAGGGTCGCGATCGCCGGCCGCTGCGCCAACAGCGCAGGCGACGCCACCAGGCTGCGCGGCACCTCCGCCAGCAACACCGCCACCACCGAAGGATCGGTGACGGAACCGACGTGGATCGCGCAGTCGATGCCCTCGGGAATAAAATCCGGTGAATGATCGTTGAGCGTCCACTCCACGCTGGTTTGCCGATAGCGCTGCAGATATTCCCCCAGCGGCCCGATCAGCTGGTCCTGGCCGAAGGCATGCGGCGCCCGCACCCGCAGCACGCCAACCGGTTCATCGCGCGCCCCGCGCACTTCATCTTCCATGATTTGCCAGTGCTCAAGCAGCCGACGCGCATGCCGATGGCAACGCTCGCCGTCGTCGGTCAGCTTAATGGCGTGGGTGGTGCGCTGGATCAGTTTAACGCCCAGCAGCTGTTCCAGCGTCTGCAAACGCCGGCTAACGGTAGGCTGCGTGGTATTCAGCTGCAACGCCGCCGCCGAGAGGCTGCCGCTGTCGACGATGCGCACCAGGGTTTGCAGCAGGGTTATACGATCGCCATTGGGTAATTTAATTTTATTCATACGTAATAGGTATAACAGTTTTACCTGTACCGGGGCTACAGTTTATCGGGGCCTGCGGCAAGAATAGACGCACGTTAACCTTGTCAGGAATTACAGTCATGAGTCTGTCCCCCTCCACCCATCGCGGCCTTTCCGCCGGGATCGTGTTTCTGTTGGCCGCCGGCGCCGGCCTCAGCGTCGCCTCTATCTACTACAGCCAACCGATGCTGAGCATGATGGGCGGCGCTTTCCATTCCAGCGTCAGCGACACCGGCCTGGTGCCGACGCTGACCCAAATGGGCTATGCGCTGGGCATCCTGCTGTTGGCGCCGCTGGGCGATCGTCACGATCGCCGGCAGATCATTCTGATTAAAGGCCTGCTGTTGGCGCTGACCCTGCTGCTGTGCGCCCTGGCCTCCACCTTCCCCCTGCTGTTGCTCAGCAGCCTGGCGATCGGCCTGGCCGCCACGGTGGCGCAGGACATCATTCCCGCCGCCGCCACGCTGGCCCCGGAGGCCAGCCGCGGCAAAACGGTTGGCACCGTGATGACCGGGCTGCTGGCCGGCATTCTGCTTTCGCGGGTGTTCAGCGGCGTGGTGGCGGAGTATTTCGGCTGGCGCAGCGTTTATGCGCTGGCGGCGTTGGGCGTGTTGCCGATCACGCTGGCTATCTGGCGGGCATTGCCGCGCTTAAAACCCAATACCACCCTGAGCTACCCGGCGCTGCTGCGTTCATTGGGTCACCTGTGGGCGGCCTATCCCGAACTGCGGCGGGCGGCGCTGGCGCAAGGGTTCCTGTCGATCGCCTTCAGCGCTTTTTGGTCGACGTTGGCAGTGATGCTGGCGACGCGTTATCAGTTGGGCAGCGCGGTGGCCGGTTCCTTTGGCCTGGCAGGCGCCGCTGGCGCATTGGCGGCGCCGTTGGCGGGCATGTTGGCCGACCGCCACGGGCCTGACTACGTCACAAAAATTGGCGCGGCGCTGGTGCTGGCTTCCTTTGCGCTGATGTTTTTGCTGCCGTGGCTGCCGCTGCCGGCGCAGCTGGCCCTGATCGCCCTGAGCGCCGTCGGCTTCGACCTGGGTATTCAGGCAACGCTGGTGGCCCATCAGACCATTATCTACGGCATAGATCCGGCCGCCCGCAGCCGCTTGAACGCCATCATGTTTACCCTGGTGTTTATCGGCATGGCGACCGGCGCGGCGCTGGGCAGTTGGATGCTGGAAAGCGCCGGCTGGCCGGGCGTGGTGGCGTTAGCCACCCTGGCTGCGGCGGTGGCGCTGCTGATTCGCAGCGCGCGCAAACCCGCACGCATTACGGCCTGACCGCCTCCCCGGCGCGGCGCCGGGGAGACTTTTCAGTTGGGTTGCTGTGCGCGTATGAAGCGGGAACGCCAGGGCTTCAGCACCCACAGCGCCAATCCGGCGGTAATAAAGTCCAGCGCAATCGCGCAGCCGAAAACCACGTGCCAACCCTGGGTGTGCTGATACAACAGCGCCGCCAGAGGGCCGCCGAAAATGGAACCTATACCCTGCGACATATACAGCCAGCCGTAGTTGGCGGTCGCGTTTTGGCTGCCGAAGGTGTCGGTCAGCGTAGAGGGGAACAACGAGAAGATTTCTCCCCAACCGAAGAACACCACACCGGACAACAGCACAAACAGCAGCGGATCCTCACGGCACATCAGCCACAGCGTCATCGCGCAGCCTTCCAGCGCGAAGGCGATAAACATGGTCTTTTCCCGCCCGTAGCGGTCGGAGATAAAGCCAAACAGCGGCCGCGTCAGCCCGTTGGTAAATCTGTCGATGGTCAGCGCCAGCGGCAGCGCCGCCATACCGAACACCACCGCGCCGCTGATGCCGAAGTCATGGGCGAAAACCGCCATTTGCGAGGTCACCATCAGCCCGGACGTGGACATCATCGCCATCATCAGGAACATCAGCCAGAACAGCGGCTGCCGCAGCATTTCCCGCGAGGCGAACTGACGTTTGCCCTGCTCGAGCCTGGCGCTGCCGGGCAACGAGGCAGCATTGGCCGGCACCCTCAGCCCCTGGCTCGCCAACAACCCCACCAGCGCAAACGCGCCGCCGAAGACCATCATCGTCTGTTCCACGCCGTAGCTGCCCAATGAGAGGGAAATGGGGAATGTGGTCAGGATCGCCCCCATGCCGTAGCCCGCCGCGACCGCCCCGGCGGCGAAACCGCGATTGTCGGGGAACCATTTCACCATCAGCCCGACGATGCCGACGTACACGATGCCGGTGCCCAGGCCGCCCAAACAGCCGTAGACCACATACAGCGCCAGTAAACCGTTGACCTGCGACGACAGCACCCAACTGAGCCCGGCCAGCAGCGTGCCGAGGGAGATCAGCCGGCGCGGGCCGAAGCGGTCGATCAGTTTGCCCTGGAACGGCGAAAAGAAGGTTTGCAGAATAATCAGCAGCGAGAACGTCACCTGTAGTTCAGGCAACCCCACGCCCAGTTTCGCCGTCAGCGGCCCGGTCAGCAGCGTCCAGACATATTGCGGACTCGATATGGAGGCCATGCAAATCAACCCGAGCAACAGCTGGGTCCATTTACCGTATTTACTCGCCTGCAGCGATTCGGTCAGTACCGTCATTATTTATTTCTCCCCGAGTGCGAATGTCATTACCGCGCCGCAGCGGCGGAACCGATGCGATTTACGTTTTATCGTAATTTTGACGTCGTGCGGCGGTAGCCGCGGAAACTCAGGAAGCAGCAATCATGCCACCCCGGCAACGGGATAAATAAACAAGATAAATATCAATAAATTAAATTAAAACCGAATTATAATAAAATGACCGTTAATAAATCCGTTAAATATCCCCGGCCATAATGCACCGTCATAGTGCCGAAATACCTCATTAACGCACCAGTATATTCGTTAAATCGGACTATTAATGAATTAAATAAATAGCTTTATTATTCCGCTCGCTTTATTAAGCCTTCATTGCCGCATCCCTTCGCGGAGCGCCGCTCCCCCGGCGGCCCTTTTCCCCTGATCCCGGTTGATTTCTCCCGGCCCTCCTGAGCTATACTGTCGGCCCTTTTTGTAACAAACTCAGATAACTATGATGGAACGTTTGCTCGAAAACGCGATGTACGCCTCACGCTGGCTGCTCGCACCGGTCTATTTTGGCCTGTCGCTGGCGTTGATCGCCCTGTCGATCAAATTCTTTCAGGAAATTCTCCACGTCCTGCCCAACATTTTCTCCGTCGCCGAGGCGGATATGATCCTGACCCTGCTTTCGCTGGTCGATATGGCGCTGGTTGGCGGGCTGCTGGTGATGGTGATGTTCTCCGGCTATGAGAACTTCGTTTCCCAGTTGGATATCGCTGAACACAAAGAGAAGCTGAGCTGGCTGGGGAAAATGGACGCCACCTCGCTGAAAAATAAGGTTGCCGCGTCTATCGTCGCCATCTCTTCCATTCACCTGCTGCGGGTGTTTATGGACGCCAAAAACGTGCCGGACAACAAGCTGATGTGGTATGTGATCATTCATCTCACCTTTGTGCTTTCCGCGTTCGTGATGGGTTATCTCGACAAAGTCACTCGTTACAAGCAGTAAGACCGCCCGCAAGCCCGGCCGCCGGCCGGGCGCTCTCCCCCATGACTACGGCTATGCCGGCGACGCGCGTTTTTTCACCTGGCACATTCAATGATAATTTTATTATAATGCTATGACACTCACCATGGACGGAATGCCGCACGCCAGGCCAGTTTCGCCCCGCTGACAGGATCAGAATCACTCATGCCGTTGAATGGTAAACTACTGCAATTCCAGGATATCCAATCTATTCTGCCTCACCGGTATCCCTGCCTGTTGATCGATCGCGTACTGCCCGAGGGAACCTGCGTCGCCGAAGGGCGGCTGAGCGCCATCAAGAACGTGACCGCCAACGAGATGGCATTTTGGAGCGCCGGCGCCGCTTTTCCGGGCGTGCTGATGGTCGAGGCCCTGGCGCAAAGCACCGGGTTGCTGGCGCATTACTTCCTCGGGGCATTGCAGGAGGGCGAGCATTATTACTTCGCCGCCATTCACCGAGCGCGTTTCTATCAGGCCGCCCGCCCGGGCGATCGGGTGCATATGACGGTGAACTTTGTGCGCAAGCGCGGTGCCATCGCCCGCTTCACCGGGATTGCCACCGTCGATGGCCGGCGCATTTGCACCGCCGACTTTATGTGCGCACGCAAGTAACGACCGTTTTCTGAAGGAGCCACGGCAAAACTATGTCTCTGGTTGACAGCTTACTCAGCACCCTTGATTTCTCTCCCCGCGGCCAGGTGATTGCGCGGGTGGAAGACCATTGCGGCGAGATCATCGTCTCCGATCACAAAAACTACCGCACGCTGCGTTTTGACGGCATTTGCGAGCAAAGCAAAATGAGCATCAGCAACCCGGCGTTGCCGATCCATAACTATATCAAGGCCATGTTGATGGCGGTGGCGTGGCAGCCGCCGCAGGCGGCGCTGATCCTCGGCCTGGGCGGCGGCAGCCTGGTGCGCGCGCTGCACGCCTGCGATCCGCGAGTCTTGCTGGAGGTGGTCGAGCTGCGCGCCGCCGTGATTGCGGTGGCCCAGCGCTATTTCACCCTGCCGCCCGCCGATACCGTCAAATTGCACACTGCCGACGCGGCGGATTTCGTGCGCAACGCCGGCAACCGGCGTTACGATCTGATTTTTTCCGATCTCTACTCGGCCTTCGCCATGGATCCGCAGCAGGGCAGCCAAAGCTTCCTGGAAAACTGCGCCGCCCGCCTGACCGAAGGCGGCTGGCTGGTGCTGAACTATCACGAAGTACCCAACGCCGATACCCTGCTGTATCACAGCTTGCACCGGGTATTTAACAGCGTCTTGTTCTGCGTCGCACCGAGCGGCAACGTCATCATTTACGCGTCGTCGGCGCGCGTCACCTTGCCGTTGAGCCGGCTGCGCGAACTGGCGCATACCAGCGGCGAAATCTTTGGCTGCGATCTCGGCTACCTGTCGCGCAAAATAGAACGCCTGCATTTCAACTGAGTGCGGGCCATGCGGCGTGGTTGGCCGATTCGGCCACGTGGTATTATCATTTAATTATCATTCTCTGGAGGACCCTGATGGAAAAGAAAACGGCGCGGCTGACCGTCCTGATCGACCCGGACAAGAAAAAAGCCCTGGAAGAACTGTGCCTGCAGCAGGATGTCACCCCCTCGCAGGTGGTCCGCCAGCTGATCCGCGATTATCTGCAAAAACATCAGGTGGATTACCCCAGCCAGCCGACGCACGCCAATCCGCGCGTCGACAACGCCTGACGGCGGACGATGCGGTAACCCGCCTGTTGTCGGTATAGGATGCGGCCCTCAACTGCCACTCATATCGGCGCGAACAGTAGCCCGCGCAGAAAGACCATCATCACCTTCCCATAAGCTTGGCCGCCGGTAACGTTTTTCTGCAACGCCAAACCATGGGCCATCGCCATAAAAGCCGCCGCCAACTCGTCCGGCAAAGCCGGCGGCGTCTTGCCCAACCGTTGAAACAGCGCCGCCAGCACCGAAGCAATTTCCGCCTGATGCACGTACCATATTTTTTTATACTCCACGGCGAACGTTGGGCTGCGTTGCGCATGCAACTGCAACTCGATCGACAACATGCACCAGTCCGTCTCAAGATTCATGCCTTCAGCCCAGGTTTCCAGCGCGGCCAGCACCTGTTCCACCGTGCGCGCATCATGCCGGATCAAGCTCGCTAGCTGGCTGGCTTCGGTCTGCATATGCCGCTCCAACAGCAGCAGCAGCAGCCCTTCCTTGGAAGAGAAATTGGAGTAAAACGCTCCCTGAGAATAACCGGCCTGAGCGGCGATATCCCGAATGGACGTCGCGCCATAGCCGCTGGCTACAAACAGCTGCCGGGCCGTTTCAATAAGGTGTTCGCGGGTTTGTTTCTGGCTTTCCTCGCGGGTAAGGCGTGTTTTGCTGGCTTTCATCACGTTTGCTTCACGTCAGTTAATGGTCGCATTTAAGATATCACTTGATATTTAAAATTTCCGCCCTTACTTTAAAGATCATTTGAAATTTGAATATCAATCGAGATTTAAAGTGAACAACAAGAAAACGGCTTTCGTCACCGGTGCAACAGGGCTGCTCGGCAACAATCTGGTGCGCGCATTGATTGAGCAAGGCTGGCGAGTGCGGGCGCTGGTGCGCTCCGAAGAGAAAGGACGCAGGCAGTTTGGCGACATAGCGGATATCGAGCTGGTCATCGGCGACATGTGCAACGTGCCCGCCTTCGCCAAACGGCTGACGGGCTGTGACGTGCTGTTTCACACCGCCGCCTATTTTCGGGATAACTATAAAGGCGGAAGCCACTGGGAAGAATTAAAGGCGATCAACATAGAAGGCACCGGCCATCTGCTGGAACAGGCTTACCGGGCCGACGTCCGCCATTTTGTGCATACGTCTTCCATCGCGGTGTTAAACGGAGAACCGGGGGCGCTGCTTGATGAAACTTGCCTGCGCAGCACGGATAACGCGGATGCTTATTACCGCAGCAAAATACTGGCCGACCAAGTCGCGCTCGACTTCTTGCAATGCCACCCTGACATGAACGGGAGCCTGGTGTTGCCGGGCTGGATGTGGGGGCCAGGCGATCTTGGGCCGACGTCCTCGGGGCAGCTGGCCAGCGAGGTGCTGCGCGGAAAGCTGCCGGGACTGGTGCCGGGCAGCTTCTCCATCGTCGACGCCCGGGATGTGGCGCAGGCATTGATTCTGGCGGCTGAGCGCGGCAAACGCGGCGCTCGCTATTTGGCGGCGGGAAGGCATATGACGATGCGGGAACTGGTGCCGCTGTTAGGGAATATCGCCGGCGTCAAAACGCCGTCACGCGTTTTGCCGCTGCCGTTGCTTTATTTGCTGGCCACGCTGCAGGAAGCCTACGCTCGCATCAGCGGCAAGCCGGTATTGCTCAGCCTGGCGACGGTGCGTTTGATGGTGCGGGAAGCCAATCGGTCACATTTCAATCCGGCCAAAAGCGAACGCGAGCTGGGACTTGTCTTCCGACCGCTGGAGCAGACGTTGCAAGCGACCCTGGATTGGATGCGCAAGCGCAACGCCTGAATCTACGGCATTTTACGTGGCTCAATGCGCACAGACTATCCCGGCATCGCCGACGCTGGTAATGTTGAAACGACATTAACCGTCCTGAAGGAAGTCTCATGTTCAGTCACATTACCGTCGGCGTCAGCGATTTGGACGCCGCAACCGCATTCTACGACGCCATCTTGCTGCCGCTGGGGCTACGGCAGCGCGAAGTGACGCCGGATGACGGCCCCGCCGCCCGCTGCTGGATTATTCCCGGCCAAACCTTGCCCCGCTTCTATGCCTATCAGCCGTTTGACCGCCGGCCGGCCAGCGCGGGCAACGGCAGCATGGTGGCTTTTCTCGCGGCCGACGAGCAGCAGGTGCGGCAAGCCTATGCCGCCGGCATGCAGGCGGGCGGCCGCAGCGAAGGCGAGCCCGGTGAACGCGCGCACTACGGCAAAGGCTATTTTGGCGCCTATCTGCGCGATCCCGACGGCAATAAGGTTCACCTGGTTTATCGCGGTGACTTAGCCGCCGAATAACGCGCCATCAGCGCCCGGCCGCCGAGCGCGATGCCCAGCGCGGCCAGCGCCAGCAGCGCCGCAGTTGCGTAGGTGACGCGCATGCCGGCGGACACTGCGGCGGTATCGGCGGCGGCGATATCGCCGTTCCCGCACGCCAGCGCAAACAGCGCGCCCATCGCCGAAGCGCCGGTAATGCCGCCCAGATTGCGCGCCAGGTTGAGCATGCCGGCGATCGTCCCGCGCTGCTGCGGAAACAGATCTTTCATCAGCGCAGTATTGTTGGCCACCTGAAACAGCGCGTAGCCGGTGGTGAGCAGACACAGCGGCGCGATGTAGCCCCACATCCCCTGCCTGGCCAGGGGCATCGACAGCATGCCGATACCGCAGGTGAGCGCCGTCAGACCGAGAGCCGTGATGCGCGGCGCCCCCCAGCGATCCACCAGATAGCCGGCGGGCACGCCGGTCAGGATAGCCACCGCAGGGCCAGACGCCATCACCAGCCCAACCTGCACCGCGCTCAACCCCAGGCCGCGTGACAGGTAAAAAGGACCGACAACCAGCGTGGTGGTCATCACCGTCATCACCAAGGCGCTGGACGCCAGCCCGGCCGCCAGCGCCGGGTGGCGTAACATCGCCGGGCGGATCAGCGGATAAGGCGCGCGCCGCTCCACGCCGAAGAACAGCGCGCCCGCCAGAGCGGCGGCCAACAGCAGCGCCAGATTCAGCGCGC
>Ga0105251_10002149_pt1 | contig 15835 bp, 13 predicted proteins | sample KBSS64metaG_FD_80424 | JGI IMG/M metagenome (GOLD analysis project Ga0105251, IMG submission 80424) | Switchgrass rhizosphere microbial communities from Kellogg Biological Station, Michigan, USA - KBS S6-4 metaG | ecosystem: Host-associated > Plants > Roots > Rhizosphere > Soil | place...
ACGTCGAGTTCCTCGTCGACGCTCTGCTGATCTTCGCCCAGCGCGACGAACGCGGCGTCGGCCCACGCGCGCGATTCGCCGGGGTCGGCGTGCTTGGCGCGCTCGAATGCGCGATCGGCATCGCGGCGCATCGCTGCGGCGCGCGCGGCGAGCGCATCGAATGCGCCCGACATGCCCGGCTCGGCTGCGATCTGCGCGCGCAGCCCGCTTTCCAGTGCATCGAGATGCGCCTCGCGCGCCTGATGCTGCGCATCGCTTTCGACGATGCCGGTCGCTTCGAAGCGGCTCAGTTGCGTGAGGGATTCGCCGAGCGTGCCGCGCCATGCCGCGAGATCGCGCAGGAGACTCATCGAGCGCAGCGTGCGCGCGTCGCTTTCGCGCAGCCCGCCGATGCGCTCGCAGGCGACGAACGCGTTCGCGCCGAGCGCGGCCAGTACCACGGCAATGTTGACGAGCAAACCTCTGGAGAGGAATCGGGTCATGAGCGGCGGGCTTAATCCTTTGATGCGCGTCGGACGCGCATCGAGGCGACGCGCGTCCACGCGAATGCGCGGCGTGAAACTCGTCCACGCCGCGATTGATGGATAACGCCCAATAACGGCACCGCTCGCCCTACATTTAGGGCTAGTCCGCAAATAATCTGATTAAAACGCGCGCTTAACGTTTGCGCGCCCCGGCGCTCACTCGGCGAGGCCGAATTCCTTCATCGCGGGAAGGAAATCGTGATTCACCTTGTCGGTGTTGCGCGAGAGTTTCGCGAGCGCGTATCGCTGGAAACGGTCGAGCCTGCCCCAACGATCGAGACTCGGCGCGCTCACGCCGCACAGGCTGCTCTGCCGGATCACGGTTTCGGGCACGGCATCGGCGTGCATCCACACCGGTTCCGGATCGCGCTCGATCTTTTCTGGCGCTGCGTTCGCGTGCGTCTTCAACATCTCTTCGAGCGCGAGGTCGAAGTTTTTCTCGAGTTCGGCATCGTCCTCGACCGGGAAGCGGGCGAGCAGCGCGCGATCGTCGTAAGGAAGCGCCTGCCATTGATCGAGCGTGATGCGCATGCCGAAGCGATCGAGATTAAAGCGCACCGCAAGCGGGATGAAGCGCAGATTGTCAGAGGATTCGACTTCGAATCCGAAGAGACGGGCGGCGTCGTAGAGTCCCATAGCGAAGCCTCGTTGGATTGAGCGGAGGTGCGCGACGCGCATCGCCGCTTAAGTTATTGTAGGGCCTTGGATCTGGCTGGAACCATTGCACTCTAGCCGCTGCTCGCGCCGCAAAGCGTGCGAACAGCAACGATAAGCAGCAAGTCATATACCCGACTTTACTCGAAGTGAGCGGTCAGGAGCATTGAAGTGAATCAACTCGAAACCGACGATCAACCGGGCTTCGTCGAGCGCCAGGTGCGCAGGCATCGCAGGAACGAGAGCACCGTCGCCGCGGACAAGGTCGGTCAGGAATGGCCCGTCGCGCTCGTTTTCAATGGCATCTCCCACGCGGTGATGATGTGCACGCCGCGCGATCTCGAAGCGTTCGCCGTGGGATTCTCGCTGACGGAGGGCATCGTCGAGCGTGGCAGCGACATTCACGATATCGAGATCCATTTCCGCGATGACGGCGTCGCATTGCCGCATGCCGAAGTGCATCTTCAGGTCGTGCAGCAGGCCTTCGCCACGCTCAAGGACAAGCGCCGGGCGCTCGCCGGGCGCACGGGCTGCGGCGTGTGCGGCATCGAAAGTATCGAGTTGCTCGATCTTCAGCCGGAACAGGTGCCGGACACGGGCTTTCTCGCGCGCCTTGCGCCCGATGCGATCGAGCGCGCCGCACGCGAATTGCCCGCGCATCAGCAGTTGACGAAGCTCACGGGCGGCCTGCATGCCGCCGCATGGTGCGACGAAACCGGCGCGGTGCGCTACGCCTTCGAGGACGTCGGAAGACATAACGCGCTCGACAAGCTCATTGGCCAGTTGATCCTGCGGCGCGAGGACACGACGCAAGGTTTCGTGTTTCTGTCGAGCCGCGCGAGCTATGAACTCGTGCGCAAGTCGGCGCGCGTCGGCGTGCCGATGGTCGCGACGATCTCCGCGCCCACATCGCTCGCCATCGCGATCGCGAAGCAGGCGGGCTTGCGGCTCGTCAGCTTCGCGCGCGAGAACAGCTTCGTCGAATACGACGTCGAATGAAGCGCCTTACTCGAACTGGCTGAAGTTCGGCTTGCGTTTTTCGAAGAACGCCTGAAACGCTTCGCGGGCTTCGGGCGCAACCAGCATCCGCGCGAAGTGCGCGGCTTCGTCCTCCATGCGCGCGCTCACTTCATGCGTCTGCGCGCCCTTCATCAACGACTTGGTCACACGCAGCGACGATGCCGGCAGCATCGCCAGCCGCTTCGCTTTGTCGAACGCGTAGGCGTCGAGCTCGCCTGCGTCGATCGCGCCATTCACGAAGCCCATGCGGATCGCTTCGTTCACGTCGAACGCTTCGCCGAGCAGGAGCTTTTCCGCCGCGCGCTGATAACCCGCCGTGCGCGGCAGCAGAAGACTCGACGCCGCTTCCGGACACAATCCGAGCTGCGAGAACGGCAGCGAGAACTTCGCGTTCGTGCTCGCGTAGACGATGTCGCAATGCAGGAGCATCGTCGTGCCTATGCCCACCGCCGTCCCCGCGACCGCCGCCACGATCGGCTTCGGAAAGCCGCTGATGCGCCGCAGGAACTGGAACACGGGCGCGTCGAGACCCTTGGGCGGATCGTTCAGAAAATCCTCGAGATCATTGCCCGCGCTGAACGTACTGCCGTTCGCGCGAATCAGCACCGCCCGCACGGTCGCGTCCATCTCGGCTTCGTAGAGGCCGTCGGCCATTTCCTGATACATCGCCGCGGTGATCGCGTTCTTCTTTTCCGGACGATTGAGCACGATGCTCAGCACGCCGTCCGCGCGTTCGATCTGAATGTCCATCCGCTGTCTCCTTCATGCCGGTCCGCGAGCGACGACACTCGCGGACCATTCACGATCAAAGGCGTTCGATGATGCCCGCCGCGCCCATGCCGGTGCCGACGCACATCGTCACCATGCCGTACTTCAGGTTGCGCCGGCGCAGACCGTGCACGACCGTCGATGCGCGGATCGCGCCCGTCGCGCCGAGCGGATGGCCGAGCGCAATCGCACCGCCGAGCGGGTTGACCTTCGACGGGTCGAGACCGAGATCGCCGATCACCGCGAGCGCTTGCGCCGCGAAGGCTTCGTTCAGTTCGATCCAGTCGATGTCGTCCTGCTTCAGCCCTGCCGCCTTCAACGCGGCCGGAATCGCTTCCTTCGGCCCGATGCCCATGATTTCCGGCGGCACGCCGCGCACCGCGAAGCTCACAAAGCGCGCGAGCGGCGTAAGGTTGAACTGCTTCAGAATCTTTTCCGACACGACGATCAGCGCGCCCGCGCCGTCCGAGGTCTGCGAACTGTTTCCCGCCGTGACCGAGCCCTTGTTCGCGAAGACGGGACGCAGCTTCGCCAGCCCTTCCAGGTTGGTTTCGCGCGGGCCTTCATCGAGCCTGATTTCGCGACTGTTCGTGCGCACTTCGCCCGATGCGAGATCCGGAAAACGCTCGTTCAGCGTGTAGGCGGCGATTTCATCCGCGAATTCGCCCGCCTGTTGCGCGGCCAGCGCGCGGCGATGCGACTCCACCGCGAACGCGTCCTGCGCCTCGCGGCTCACCTTCCAGCGTTCCGCGACCTTTTCCGCCGTCAGGCCCATGCCGTACGCAATGCCGACGTCTTCATTGCGATCGAAGATATGCGGCGACAGCGACGGCTTGTTGCCCATCATCGGCACCATGCTCATTGATTCGCAGCCCCCCGCGATCATCGCCTCGGCTTCACCCACGCGGATGCGGTCCGCCGCCATCGCGAGCGCGGTCAGGCCCGACGCGCAGAAACGGTTCACCGTCACGCCGCCGACCGTGTTGGGCAAGCCCGACAGCAGCGCGCCCATGCGAGCGACGTTCAGACCTTGCTCGGCTTCGGGAATCGCGCAGCCGACGATCGCGTCTTCGATCACGCTCGTGTCGAGTCCCGGCACTTGCCCGACCGCGGATTTGATCGCGTGAACGAGCAGCTCGTCGGGGCGCGTGTTCTTGAACACGCCACGCGGCGCCTTGCCGATCGGCGTGCGGCTCGCGGCGACGATGTATGCGTCTTGAAGTTGTTTGCTCATTGATTGCTCCGCGATTAGTTGCGAACCGGCTTGCCGGTCTGCAGCATGCCCATGATTCGCTCTTGCGTCTTCTGCGTGCCGAGCAGTTCGACGAACGCGCGGCGCTCGAGCGCCAGCAGCCATTCTTCGTCGACGAGACTACCCGCTTCGACATCGCCGCCGCAGACCGCTTCCGCGATGCGGCTCGCGATCAGATAGTCGTGGTCGCTGATGAAGCGCCCGTCGCGCATGTTCACGAGCGACGCCTTGATCGTCGAGATCGCCGAGCGCCCCGCCACCGGCACCTGCTTCACGCGCAATGGCGGCCGATAGCCCGATGCGCTCAACGCACGCGCCTCGCTCTTCGCGATGTCGAGCAACTCGTGCACGTTGAAGATGATCGTGTCGGACGGCTTCAGATAGCCCATCGCGCGGGCATCGAATGCGGACGACGAGACTTTCGCCATCGCCGCGTTCTCGAAAGATTTCTGCAGGAACTTGAGCAGATCGCTGGTCGCATTGACCGCGCCCGCTGCTTCCGCCGCGCGCAACGCGGCCTCCTTCAGACCGCCGCCCGCCGGCACCAGACCGACGCCCACTTCCACGAGACCGATATAGCTCTCGACATGCGCGACGCGCTTCGCCGAATGCAGCAGCAGTTCGCAGCCGCCGCCGAGCGCGAGGCCCGACACAGCCGACACCACCGGCACGTTTGCGTACTTCACGCGCAGCATGCCTTGCTGAAACTTCTTCACGAACGGATCGATGCCTTTGGCGCCGCCCATCATGAACGCGGGCATCGCTTCTTCGAGATTCGCGCCCGCCGAGAACGGGCCACCCGGCGCGCCGAGTTGCAGCGACGTCGGCTGCCAGATCACCACGCCGCGATATGCCTTCTCCGCGAGTTCGATAGCCTGCGTGAGGCCGTCGATCACGCCCGGGCCGATGGTGTTCATTTTGGTCTTGAACGAGACGATCACGACATCGCCGTCGTCACGATCGAGCCAGGCGCGGACGCTCCCGGTTTCGAACAGCGTCTTGCCGAAGGTCTTCGGATCGGCGCCCGTCACGCCTTCGAGCGGCGCGCGGAACACCTGCTTCTCATAGACGGGCAGCGCCGAACGCGGTTCGAAGCGCTTCGATTTCGGCGACCACGATCCTTCGTTCGTGTGCACGCCGTTCTTTTCGGCGACCGGACCTTCGAGCACCCACGCGGGCAGCGGCGCGTTCGAGAGCGCCTTGCCCGCATCGATATCCTCCTGCACCCACTTCGCGACTTGCTGCCAGCCCGCCGCCTGCCAGCTTTCGAACGGCCCCTGATTCCATCCGAAGCCCCAGCGGATCGCGAGATCGACGTCCCGGGCATTGTCCGCGATCGATTCGAGATGCACCGCGATGTAGTGGAACACGTCGCGGAAAATCGCCCACAGGAATTGCGCCTGCTTGTTGTCGGTTTCGCGCAGGAGCTTGAAGCGCTCGGCGGGCGGACGCTTCAGGATGCGGCCGATGAGCTCGTCGGCCTTCGCGCCGCCATCGACGTAAGCAGCCGTTTTCGGATCGAGCACCTTGATCGCGCGTCCTTCCTTGCGATAGAAACCCGCGCCCGTCTTCTGGCCGAGCGCGCCATTCTTCACCAGCGCTTCGAGCACCGGCGGCGTCTTGTAGACAGAGAAGAACGGATCGTCGGGCAGGTTGTCCTGCATCGTCTTGATGACGTGGGCCATCGTGTCGAGACCGACGACATCCGCGGTGCGGAACGTCGCCGACTTCGCGCGGCCGAGTCGCGCGCCGGTCAGGTCGTCGACTTCATCAAAGCGCAGGCCGAACTTCTCCGCTTCGGCAATCACCGCGAGAATCGAGAAAACGCCGACGCGGTTCGCGATGAAGTTCGGCGTGTCCTTCGCGCGCACGACGCCTTTGCCGATCACGCTCGTCAGGAAGGTTTCGAGCTGGTCGAGAATCTCGGGCTTCGTGGATTCGGTCGGGATCAGCTCGACCAGGTGCATATAGCGCGGCGGATTGAAAAAGTGCACACCGCAAAAGCGCGACTTCAGTTCGTCGGAGAAGCCGTCCGACAAAGCCGTGATCGACAGGCCCGACGTGTTGCTCGCGAAAATCGCGTCCGGCGCGATATGCGGCGACACTTTCTTGTAGAGATCGTGCTTCCAGTCCATGCGCTCGGCGATGGCCTCGATCACGAGGTCGCATTCGGCGAGCTTCGCGATGTCGTCGTCGTAGTTGGCGGGCTCGATGTATTGCGCGTCGTCCTTCACGCCGAACGGCGCGGGTGACAGCTTCTTCAGGTTCTCGATGGCCTTCAGCGCGATGCCGTTTTTCGGGCCTTCCTTTGCGGGAAGATCGAAGAGCAGGACGGGCACACGCGCGTTGATCAGATGCGCGGCGATCTGCGCGCCCATCACGCCCGCGCCGAGCACGGCGACTTTCTTGATGTTCAGGGTGCTCACAGGTTTGTCACTCCGGGGTTCGTGAACGTGGGTTGATTCGGTTTGCTTTCGGCGCCCTTGGAACGACTGGTGCGACGGACCGTGCGCCGTCCAAGCCGCGAGAGTTTTGTGTGGGCACTCGCTACGGAGCCTACGAACACTTGGCAAGCATGGCCAAACTGCGTGTGACCGCGGGCGTCTCGAGCTGCTTTCCTTGGCTACCTTCTTTGCAGCAGCAAAGAAAATGACTGCCGCCCCCGCACAGGGGCAACGCCGATAGACCAATAAAAAACGGGATCCGGCAAAAGCCCAAATAAATCAGAAAAGCGCTTCGTCGTAGTCCATCATCGGCTTGGCCCCGGCACGGGCAGCCCGAATCGTCGAAGCGGTCTCAGGCAGCAGCTTGGCGAAGTAAAACCGCGCGGTGGCGAGCTTGGCCTTATAGAAGGCATCGCCGGAAGGGGCATTGTCCAAAGCAACCCGTGCCATCCGCGCCCAGAAGTACGAAAACACCAGATGCCCGACCGTACGCAAATACGGCACGGCCGCAGCGCCCACTTCATCAGGATTCTGCATGGCCTTCATGCCGATCTCCATGGTGAGCTTCTGCACCTTGTCGCCGATATCCGCGAGCGGGTTGATGAACTCCTGCATCTCCGGCTTCACGCCTTCCTGCTCGACGAAATCGGCAACGAGCTTGCCGAAGCGCTTCAGCTTGGCGCCCATGTCGCCGAGAATCTTGCGCCCGAGCAGATCGAGCGCCTGAATGGAGTTCGTGCCCTCGTAGATCATGTTGATGCGCGCATCGCGGACATACTGCTCCATGCCCCATTCGGAGATGAAGCCATGGCCGCCGTAGATCTGCATCGCCATATTCGTGCCTTCGAACGCGTTGTCCGTCAGGAAGGCCTTGATCACCGGCGTGAGCAGCGCGACGAAATCAGCGGCCTCTTGACGCACGGACTCGTCCGCGTGCGAGAGTTCCTTGTCGATATTGAGCGCCGCCCAGTACGTGAACGCGCGGCCCGCTTCGGCATAGGCCTTCTGCGTGAGCAGCATGCGGCGCACGTCCGGATGCACGATGATCGGATCGGCAGGCTTCTCCGGCGCCTTCGGGCCGGTGAGCGAGCGCATCTGCAAGCGCTCTTTCGCATACACGAGCGAGTTCTGATACGCGACCTCGGTCAGGCCGAGACCCTGCATGCCGACGCCCAGCCGCGCGGCGTTCATCATCACGAACATCGCGTTCAAGCCCTTGTTGGCCTCGCCGACGAGCCAACCCTTTGCGCCGTCGAGATTCATCACGCAGGTCGCGTTGCCGTGGATGCCCATCTTGTGCTCGATCGAGCCGCACTTGATGCCGTTGCGTTCACCGATCGCACCGTTCGCATCGGGGACGAACTTCGGCACGATGAAAAGCGAGATGCCCTTCGTTCCCATCGGCGCGCCCGGCAGACGCGCGAGCACCAGATGAACGATGTTCTCGGCCATGTCGTGCTCACCGCTCGAGATGAAGATCTTTGTGCCGGTGAGTGCGTAGGAACCGTCGGAATTCGGCTCGGCTTTCGTGCGCAGGATGCCGAGATCCGTTCCGCAATGCGGTTCCGTCAGGCACATCGTGCCGGTCCACTCGCCCGAGACGAGTTTCGATAGATAGGTCGACTTTTGCTCCGGCGTGCCGTGCGCGTGCAGGCATTCGTACGCGCCGTGCGAGAGACCGGGATACATCGTCCAGGCCTGATTCGCCGAGTTGAGCATTTCGTAAAGCGCGTTGTTCACGAACGCAGGCAAGCCCTGACCGCCGTACTCGGGATCGCACCCGAGTGCGGGCCAGCCCGCATCGATGTACTGGCGGTAAGCCTCTTTGAAGCCGGCTGGCGTCCTGACGACGCCGTCGCCCTCGTAAGTGCAGCCTTCGCGGTCGCCGCTCTGGTTGAGCGGGAACACGACTTCGGAGCAGAACTTGCCGGCTTCCTCGAGCACCTGATTGATGGTGTCGGCGTCGAGGTCGGCATGCCGCGGCATGCTCTTCAGTTCAGCTTCCACGTTCAGCACTTCGTGCAGCACGAATTGCATGTCGCGAAGGGGGGCGGCGTACTGTCCCATGAGTCTCTCCAGTTTCTTCAAGCTTCTGGTTGCGCGCCGCCGAGCCACCTTCTCGATGCGAACGGCGCCGCTAACGGCTGTCGGTGTGTTGTGATGTCAGATTCGTCGCCGTATTCGCCGCCGGTTGAGGGATGCCCGTTCCGGCTCCCGCATTCGACGTCTGATACGACACGATCGTCTTTTCGAGCGCGTCCCGCGTCAGTTGCACGGCTTCCGGCAGATGCAGGAAGCGCGCGTCGTGATGCAGGCCGAGCGTGAAGCTGTACAGCTCGAAAAGCATCAGATGCGGGTCCGTCTCCGGCTTCAGATGCCCTTCGTCCTTCGACTGGCGGATCGCGCGCAAGAGCGCCTCGCGCCACATGCTCACGCTGTGCACGAGCTGCTCGCGCACGGCGCTCGCGGCGCGGTCGTCGTACTCCACCGCTCCGCTGATATAGATACAACCCGTGGTCACTTCCTGGATGCGCTTCTCCATCCAGCGATTCATCATCGCGCGCAATCGCGGCAGGCCGCGCGCTTCACGCAGACTCGGAAAGAACACTTCATCTTCGAAGCGCCGGTGGTACTCGCGCACCACCTCCACCTGCAAGTCCTCGCGCGACCCGAAATGCGCAAACACACCGCTCTTGCTCATTTGCATCCGCTCGGCCAGCAGGCCGATCGTCAGCCCTTCCAGCCCGTCCCGACTTGCCAACTCCAGCGCTGCGTCGAGAATCGCGGCCCGCGTCTGTTCGCCTTTTCGCATGATGTCCCTACCGTTCTTATGTGACCCGTAAAATCGAACGGCCGTTCTATTATTGTGGCCGAACGCTGGTGATACAAGCAAATTTTTAGATACGCGTTTCTAAAACGCCAGGGCATGTCTATAGGATAAATCTCAACAATGCCTGCGCCCATTGTCGCGTTTTATGTACGGACTGCCTGTAAGTGACTGCCCGAGTTCCCGATTCGTGGGATCCTTTACCTGATGATGCTTGTAGTCCAGTATTCTTGCGCAATCGCTGCTAAATAGCAGTTAATCGTACTGACCAATGGTGATCATTTTCATCATGAGGCGATAAGTGTTGTACGCAAGCCAACTCAGCGCCCGCTCCGTAACAGGCCGCGACGCATAGTGTTTTTCATCGATCGGGCGGCCTTCGTCAAACGCCTGAAGAATGGCATCGTGCAATCCGGCGATTTCGGCGTGATTCACGAGCACCATGTTGGCCTCGTTGTTGAGCACGAGCGACAGCGCATCGAGGTTTGATGAGCCGATGGTGGCCCAATCCGCGTCGACGACCGCGACCTTGCCGTGAAGCATCGTCTTTTCATACTCGGCGATCCGCACGCCGTGCTTCAGCAGGTTGCCGTAGAGGAACGGCGTCGCGTAATCGAGAGCCACGAATTCCTTGCGACCGATGACCAGCGACACGCGTACGCCACGCTCGGCCGCGTTGACGAGCGCGCGCCTCAACTTGCGCCCCGGCATGAAGTAAGGATTCGCGAGCAACACTTCGCTCTCGGCGTGGGCGATTGCCCGCAGATACGCCTTTTCGATCGCGCGACGATTCAGCAAGTTGTCGCGCGCGACGAACGCGATGCACGGCTGGTCCACCGCGTGAATTTCACCGAGCCGCGCGCGCCGGCGCGCCAGCATCGCGCGGCGTGCGTTCCATCGGCCGGGCCCGCGATCGTTTTCCTGCTGCTCGCAACCCGGCTGCGACGGCTGCCGCGGCTTCACGCCGAGCCGAATGCGCTGCCATTGAAGGTCGAACGCTTCGATCACGTCCTTCACGACGGGGCCTTGCGCCTCCATCGCGAAATCCCAGCGCGGCCGTTCGAGACGCGTGCCGTTCTGATCGTAGTCGTCGACGATATTGATGCCGCCGCAAAACGCATACGTCTCGTCGATCAGCGCGAGCTTGCGATGCGTGCGCGAGAAGCCGAGCGGCCCGAACAGCAGATGCGGGTTGTAAATACGATGCTCGACGCCGCGCTCCTGCCAGAGCTTGAACATCGGCAGATTGCTTTCCGTGCCGATGCCATCCGTGATCACACGCACCTTGAGGCCGCGTTCGGCGGCGCGCACGAGCGCATCGGAGACGGCGCGACCGATGTCGTCGTTGGCAAAGATGTACGTTTCCAGCGACACCGACTTGCGCGCGTTGTCGATCCGCTCGATCAACGCCGGGAAGAATTGCACGCCGCACTTGAAGAGCCGAACGTGGTTGCCGGACGTGAAGCAAAGGCGCGGCGGTCGACGGCCCAGAAACAGCGCCTGGCGCAGCCGCTTGAAACTGCGCCGTGGACGCAGTCCGATCATCGGTTATGCGCCGCGAGGCGCTCGGGCAATTGCAGGATGGCTTCCCGGTTCGACCACGAGAAGCATCGGTCGGCGGCCTCGCGAAACGGCAGCCACAGATGCGCGGTGTGCTCGCGCGGCGCGAGCGTCACTTCGAGACAATGCGGCACGAGCAGGCTGAACTGATGCTCGGTGTTGCGCGTGGTGCCTTCGGCGTAACGATGCCGCCATTGCGGATAGATTTCGTACTGAATGCTGTGATGCCAGTCGAGCAGCGCGTTCTCGGGCACGAGCGTGCTGCCGATCAAGATACCCGTCTCTTCCTCAACCTCGCGCGCGGCGGTCTCGATCAGCGGTTCGTCGATACGATCCTTCGAGCCTGTCACCGATTGCCAGAAACCCTTGTGATCCGCACGTTCGATGATGAGCACATCGAGTTCCGGCGTATGAATGACGACGAGCACGGATTCAGGGATTTTGGGCGGCTTCTGCATGTCTTTATGAATGCGCGTTTCATTATTTGTCTGTGCCCAAAGACTGTAACGCAAAAAGTGAAAAAGGCGCACCCGGCGCCTTTTTCATCACATCGACAACGAAGCGGCTCAGTGCGCCTTCTGCTCCGGCTGACGCAGACGGATGTGGAGCTCGCGCAACTGGCGCTCGTCCACTTCGCTCGGCGCCTGCGTGAGCAGATCCTGCGCGCGCTGCGTCTTCGGGAATGCGATCGTGTCGCGGATCGAATCGGCGCCGGACATCAACGTGACGATGCGGTCCAGACCGAACGCGATGCCGCCGTGCGGCGGCGCGCCATACTGAAGCGCGTCGAGCAGGAAGCCGAACTTCAGGCGCGCTTCTTCCGCGCCGATCTTCAGCGCGCGGAACACCTTGCTCTGCACGTCTTCCTGGAAGATACGCACCGAACCGCCGCCGATTTCCCAGCCGTTCAGCACCATGTCGTATGCCTTCGCAAGGCAGCGGCCCGGGTCCGTTTCGAGGTACTCGAGGTGCTCGTCCTTCGGGCTCGTGAACGGGTGATGCGCGGCCACGTAACGGTTCTCTTCCTCGTCGTACTCGAACATCGGGAAGTCGATGACCCACAACGGCTTCCAGCCGGTTTCGAGCAGGCCGGTCACCTTGCCGAATTCCGAATGGCCGATCTTCAGGCGCAGCGCGCCGAGGCTGTCGTTCACGACCTTCGCGCGATCCGCCGCGAAGAAGATGATGTCGCCGTCTTGCGCCGCCGTGCGCTCCATGATCGCCGAGAGCGCCGCGTCATGCAGGTTCTTGACGATTGGGCTTTGCAGGCCGTCGCGGCCGCGGCTCTTGTCGTTGACCTTGATCCACGCGAGGCCCTTCGCGCCGTAGATGCGCACGAACTCCGTGTAGCCGTCGATGTCGCCGCGCGACAGTTCGCCGCCCTTCGGCACGCGCAGCGCCGCGACTCGGCCGTCCTTCGAGTTGGCCGGCATGCTGAACACCTTGAAGTCGACGTCCTTCACCGCATCCGTGAGGTCGGCAAATTCGAGCTTCACGCGCAGATCGGGCTTGTCCGAACCGAAGCGGCGCATCGCTTCCGAGTACAGCATGACCGGGAATTTTGCGGGCAGCGCGACGTCCATCGTCTCCTTGAAGACGTGACGGATCATCTCTTCGAACAGATCGCGGATTTCCTGCTCGTTCAGGAACGAGGTTTCGCAGTCGATCTGCGTAAATTCCGGCTGACGGTCGGCGCGCAGGTCTTCGTCGCGGAAGCATTTGGTGATCTGGTAGTAGCGGTCGAAGTTCGCGACCATCAGCAATTGCTTGAACAATTGCGGCGACTGCGGCAGCGCGAAGAACTGACCCGCGTTCACGCGCGATGGCACGAGGTAATCGCGCGCGCCTTCCGGCGTGCTCTTGGTCAGCATCGGCGTTTCGATGTCGATGAAGCCTTGCGCGTCGAGATACTTGCGCACTTCCATGGCGACGCGGTAGCGCAGGCGCAGGTTCTTCTGCATCTGCGGACGGCGCAGATCGAGCACGCGATGCGTGAGGCGCGTGGTCTCCGACAGGTTGTCGTCGTCGAGCTGGAACGGCGGCGTAACCGATGCGTTCAGCACGGTCAGCTCGTGGCACAGCACTTCGATCTTGCCGCTCGTGAGGTTCGCGTTGACCGTGCCTTCAGGACGCTCGCGCACGACGCCCTTCACCTGTACGCAGAATTCGTTGCGCACGCCTTCAGCCACCTTGAACATCTCGGCGCGGTCCGGATCGCAGACGACCTGAACGAGCCCTTCGCGATCGCGCAAGTCGATGAAGATAACGCCACCGTGATCGCGGCGGCGATGCACCCAGCCGCACAGCGAAACGGTTTGGCCCAGGCGGGCCTCGGTCACCAGACCGCAGTATTCAGATCGCATCGACATGATGTTTGTGTCTTTCGTTGTTCGTTGATCAACGGCTCGCGCGTTCGGGTCTCGCTCTTTCGGTCGGCGGACTCCAGGCTCGCGCGCGCCGGCATTACATCGGCGGCTCGGTGGGGCGGCGGGCGGGCGCGACCGGCGTCGGCGCGCTCGGGGCGGGGGCCACCACGCCCATCGAGACGATGTACTTCAGTGCGGCGTCGACGGTCATGTCCAGTTCGACCACTTCGCTTTTCGGCATCATGAGAAAGAAGCCGGACGTCGGGTTCGGCGTCGTCGGCACGTAGACGCTCACGTGCTCTTCGCCGAGATGATTCAGCACGTCGCCGCCCGGAATGCCTGTCAGAAAGCCAATGGTATACGAGCCCTTGCGCGGATATTCGATCAGCAGCGCCTTGCGGAACGCGTTACCGCTCGAAGAGAGCAACGTATCCGATACTTGTTTCACACTCGTATACAAAGGCCCGACCACCGGGATATGGCGCAGGATGGCGTCCCACCATTTCACGAGCTTCTGGCCAACGAAGTTCTGCGTCAATAATCCGACGATGAAAATGAAGGCAATCGTCAGCACGGCGCCCACGCCCGGCAGGTGAAAGCCGACGACGCGCTCGGGCTGCCACGATTCCGGCAGAAGCAGGAGCGTCTGGTCCATCGTCCCGATGACGAGGCCCAGTACCCACAAGGTGATCGCGAGCGGCACCAGCACGAGCAGGCCGGTGAGGAACACGGATTTCAGCGTAGTCTTTTTCGTGGTCATTTAACGGGGCGGAGGCTGCGCCGGCTCCCGATCGTGTCGGAAATCCGGCTTGGCAGGCGAGCCGCGCCCAAATTGCGCGCGGTCGGCGAGGTCATCTGCGCGCCATAGGCCAGGCGGACTGGCGATCCGGCGCTTCAGGCAGCGTCCGACGATGCGGAGGCGCCCGCCGCGGGCTTGGCGGCATCCGACGATGACGTGCTTGCCGGCGTTGCGTCGCCCGAATTCGCGTTGCCGGAGCCAGAGGTCGCAGCGTCCTCCGTTTTCGTTGCCGGTGCGCTGCCCTTCGAACCGTTATTGCCGCTTCGAAAATCGGTGACATACCAACCCGAGCCTTTCAGCTGGAATCCGGCGGCGGTCACCTGCTTCGAGAACGTATCCTTTCCGCAGGCAGGGCATTGCGTGAGCGGCGCATCGCTCAGTTTCTGAAGCACGTCTTTTTCGTGGCCGCAGTGTGCGCAGCGGTACGCGTAAATCGGCATGGCACTCTTCCTACAATGATCTGTCGACGCTTGCAAAGCCTTGAATTATAGCCGCAAACTTGACCCACAATTTTCCGCAGGACGGGCACAAGCTTGATCGCCCGATACTTCGGGGCGCCGTCGGCGGTTTTCAAGTCGGCCGGCTCAGATTCGTCGCCAGGTCATCCACCGTTCGCGGCCGGCGAATACGGGAATCGAGCCGCTCACCTCGCAGTCTTCGGTCAACTCGAAGTGCGGCGACAGCAGCACGTCCAGTTCGCCGCGCCCGATGCCGAAAGGCGGCCCTTTCGGCGTCGACCCGATGAAAAAGAAGCCGGCGAGCAGCGCACCCGGTTCGAGCAACGCAGCCATCCGGGTGGCGTAGTCCTGCCAGCGGACTTTCGGCAGCGCGCACAGAAAGGCCCGTTCGTAGATCCAGTCGGGCGAAAAAGGCGGCGCGTATGCGAAGAAATCCGCCTCTTCGACGACGTCCGCATGCGCGCCGAGTCGCGCACGCGCCGCTTCAACGGCGCCCGAGGAGAAGTCGATCGCGCGCACCGGCCAGCCGCGTTCGGCCAGGTAAAGCGCTTCGTACGCGCTGCCGCAGCCTGGAATGAGCACATTCTGCGCATGGCGCGACTCGACGAACGTCTTGAACATTTCCGGGACGCCCGCCTGATCCCACGGCGTGAACCGTCGGTCGAAGCGTTCATCCCAAAAACCCGGCGAATTCGGATCGCGGTTCTGAAAATCGGGAACGTCTGAATTCGTCGGATCGCTCATGATGTCGGCGTTCAGTGAAGCAAAAACTGCGCGACCACGACACCCGCGCCCGCCATCGCAACGAGGCCGGCGACGAGCAGCGTCACCAGCAGGCGGTTCGTGCGCTTTTGCTCGGCTAAAAGCATCCGCATGAGTTCGTCACTGCCGCTCCTCGGCGCGTCGTGGCGCTCCGCAAGAATATGGTGAACCAGGCGCGGCAACTGCGGAATCGTCTTGCTCCACTGCGGCGCTTCCATCTGCAGGCGCTCGTACCAGCCGCGCCAGCCAATCTGCTCGTTCATCCAGCGCTCGAGATACGGCTTGGCCGTTTTCCACAGATCGAGCTCCGGGTCGAGGGAGCGCCCGAGCCCTTCGACGTTGAGCATCGTCTTTTGCAGCAGTACGAGTTGCGGCTGGATCTCGACGTTGAAGCGGCGCGA
>Ga0105251_10002151_pt1 | contig 15821 bp, 17 predicted proteins | sample KBSS64metaG_FD_80424 | JGI IMG/M metagenome (GOLD analysis project Ga0105251, IMG submission 80424) | Switchgrass rhizosphere microbial communities from Kellogg Biological Station, Michigan, USA - KBS S6-4 metaG | ecosystem: Host-associated > Plants > Roots > Rhizosphere > Soil | place...
CAAACGTAATGTTCATGCCGATACCTCGTGGTGCATCGATGCGGGGTGGTTCGACGTTCAGGACATATCCCCTCAGTCTCTGCCACGGATTCGTGGTGCGTATTGATCTGGATCAATACGGCCCCGCGGACCGGCGTTAGACGAGTTTTGATCGTGAGCCGGCCGCTTCTCCGGTCAGAGCATGCAATCCTCACGCATGTCCCGACGCACCGTTCGTCTCGCGCGTGAGCAGCACGGCACACGTCGAGCGCCTGACGAACGCTTCGGCGACGCTGCCGAGCGCAAGCCTGCGCAATCCGGTGCGGCCGTGCGTGCCCATCACCACGACGTCCGCGAGCATCTGCACCGCGCGGCGCTGCAGGCATTTCGCGATCGTGTCGGTCACATCGCGTGTTTCGGCAAGTTCGGTTTCGCATTCGATGCCCGCATCGAGCGCACGCGCATACGCGATCTCCAGCGCGTGCGCGCCTTGCTCACGAACGCTCACACGGTACTGCGCCGGATACGACGAAAGCGCGGCCACGTCGATGACGTGCACGACCCGCACCCTCGCGCGCGCGCCGATGCGAATCGCCTCGTCGAGCGCGCGTTGCGAACACGCACTGCCATCGAGCGCCACCATGATCTTGCGGTACATGGTCACCCGGCCTTTGCTTCCGCTCACGCCGCCCCCTTCAGATTGTCGACGCGCCCGAGCTTGCGTTCGATGCGCTCCACGAAGACACCGATGAGCACTCTCGGCACGCTCACGCTTTCCATGGTCACGCCACTTCGATGATGACCTTCAGCGCCTGGGTTTGCGCCGCGCGGCTGAAGGTATCGTAAGCATCGAGCGCGCGCTCGAGCGTGAAGCGGTGCGTGATGAGTTGCTTCGGCTGAAGCCGTCCCGCACGCACGGTCTTGAGCAGCATCGGCGTGCTGACCGTATCGACAAGGCGTGTCGTGATCGTGATGTTGCGATCCCAGAGCGATTCGAGATGGATATCGGCTTTCACGCCGTGCACGCCCACGTTCGCGATCGTCCCGCCCGCCGCGACGATCTGCTGGCATAGCTCGAAGGTCGCTGGCACGCCGACCGCCTCCACCGCGCAGTCGACGCCCGCGCCATCGGTCAGACGCATGATTTCGGCGACCGGCTCCATGCCCGTGATGTCGATGCACGCGCTCGCACCGAACGTGCGCGAGACTTCGAGCCGATGCGCGTCGCGGTCGATCATGATGATCTGCGCAGGCGCGTAAAACTGCGCCGTGAGCAAGGCGGCCAGACCGATCGGTCCCGCGCCGACGATCGCGACCGTGCTGCCCGGCTGCACGCGGCCGTTGAGCACGCCGCATTCGAAGCCCGTCGGAAGAATGTCCGACAACATGACGAGCGCGTCTTCCTCGACGCCCGCCGGAATCGGATAGAGACTCGTATCGGCATGCGGGATGCGCACGAATTCCGCCTGCGTGCCGTCGATCTTGTTACCGAGGATCCAGCCGCCTGTCGCGCAATGCGAATACATGCCGCGCCGGCACGCTTCGCATTTGCCGCACGAGGAAATGCAGGAGATCAGCACGTGATCGCCCGGCTTGAATGCCGAAACCGCCGCGCCCACCTCCTCGACGATGCCCACGCCTTCGTGCCCGAGCACGCGCCCGGGCTCGCAGGTAGGCACGTCGCCCTTGAGGATGTGCAGATCGGTGCCGCAGATGGTCGTGCGCGTCACGCGGACGATCGCATCGGTGGCCGCGGCAAGCGTCGGCTGGGGCCGCTCGTCGAGGGATTTGTTTCCGGGACCGTGATAGACGAGTGCCTTCATCTGCGAGCTCCCTGGCATGGCGCGAAGTGGATGAACGTTTCCGACTTTATCGCGGTGCCCGCAGCGGGAATTTGACTTGAGTCAATCGGCAGCGCATTGGCGCCGATGACCGCGCGCGCCGTGTACGATAGACGCGTCGACTTTCGAATTTCAGGAGGCGCCATGAAAGCGGTGTGCCCGCTGCACGGGCCGACGACCATCATCCGCACCAACGCGTATGGCTTTCCGGTCTACGCATGCTGCTGCGACGACTTGCCCTATGTCACGCCGCCGGACGCGTGCACGCGAGCGCCGACGCAACGCGGCGCGCCTTCCGAGCCACAGAAGCCCCGGCAGCCGACATCCCGAAAGGAATGAGTGCGGGGCGTGCTCGGGCGAGTGCGTCAAACCGGATCGGCCTGTGGCGCGACGGCCGGGCCAGCGTCGCGCCTGGAACGACGTGAATCGATCAGGCAGACCGCCAGCATCGCGATGACGCCGGGAATGGCAATGGCGACGAAGTTCTGCTGGAGCGGCAGCGCCCTGCTGACGAGAAAGCCGATCACAATGGGCGCGAGAATCGCGCCGCTGCGTCCGATGCCCGACGCCCAGCCGATGCCTGTCGATCGAATGGCCATCGGATAGAACTGTCCGGCAAACGCATAGGTGACGATCTGCGTGCCGATGGTCGAAGCGCCCGCCAGCCCGACCAGGACAAACAGCACGCCTGTCGGAACCTTCACGCCCAGCAAGCTGATGGAGATGGCCGCGAGCGCGTACATCGCGATGAGGACGTGCTTGATGTTGAAGCGGTCAGCGAGCCATCCGCCGCCGATCGCCCCGATCATCGCACCGAAGTTCAGGACGAGAACGAACGTGAGGGCCGAGCCGAGGCTGTGTCCGGCGCCCGCCATGAGTTTCGTCAGCCACGAACTCAGCGCGTAGACCATGAACAGGCACATGAAAAACGCGATCCACAACATGACCGTGCTCAGTCCGCGGCCCTCGGCAAAGAGCCTTGCGATCGTCGAACCGGGCGCGGCTTCGCGGTCGGAAAGCGAAAAGGTGTCGTCTTGCTGCGGCACGTAGGCGGGATTGACGCGCGCAAGAATGCTCTTCAGGCTTTCCGCGCGATTGTTTCGCACCAGGAACGCGAGCGATTCGGGCATGTACTTGAGAATCACCGGAGCAAGAAGCGCGGGCACGCCTGCGGCAATGAACACCGACTGCCAGCCGTAGCGCTCGATCATGCCCTTGCCGACGAGCGCCGCAAGCATGCCGCCGACGGAGTATCCGCTGAACATCAACGTCACCATGGTGCTGCGGATCTTGCGCGGAGAATACTCCGTCATCTGCGCCACGACGTTCGGCATGACACCGCCGATGCCGAGTCCCGCAAGGAAGCGCGCAACACCGAAGATCACGGGGTCCCGGGTCAGTCCCGCGGCGGCCGTGAAGACGCTGAACAGCACGAGACAAATGACGATTGCGGGCACCCGGCCGATCCGGTCGGCGATCGTTCCGAGGAACACCGCGCCGAGCATCATGCCGAGCAAGGCGGAGCTCACCATGAATCCGGCGCTCGTCGGCTGAATGCCCATGTCGCTCATGATCGATGGAAGCGCAATGCCGACGACCGCGAGATCGTATCCATCGAAAATGATGATGAGCGCGCACCAGAAAAGCAGTAGCAAATGAAATTTCGTGAACCGGGCATCGTCGCATAACTTCTGAACGTCGATAGGACGCATGGTTGTCTCCATTAATGTAGGACTTGCTTTGATTTCCGCGATTTTCTTTCTGGATTGATTCGACGGCTCGATGCACGCGCACGCGCGCTTCCCTTGCCGCACTGAAAGCGCAGCAAAAAGCCGGGGCTCACCGATGAATACCCGCGTTGACGTTCTTATCTGATACCAGCGTCCGTTCCCGGTCTGGTTTCCCGCTATGCGGCCGGGAATTGCGCGGCGTTCAGTTTCCTGACTAAGGCAATACCGCGACTGCCTTGATTTCGACGACATAACCCGCCGCGCCGCCCAGCATGTGCGCGCCGATGGCGGTCCACGCAGGCAGCGGATGCGTGTTCAGATAGCGGTCGCGCACCTGCATGAACAAAGGCAGATCGCGCATGTCCGTGTGGAAGGTGGTCACGTCGACGACATCGCTCAATGACGCCCCCGCCGCTTCCAGCACCCGCTTCAGATTCTCGAATGCCTGCACGATCTGCGCCTCGCGGCCTTCGACCAATTGCATGGCCGCATCACGACCGATCTGCCCGGACACGTAAATCGTGTTGCCGGCCTTGATCGCGGGCGCGTAGCGAATCTTTTCATAGACCGCTTCCATTCCCGCCGGAACGATAGCTTTGTGTTCACTCATGGCATGTGTCTCCTGCAGACTCAACCGTTATCGCCGCCGGCGACCGGCAATACCGCGCCGGTGATATAGCTCGCTTCGTCCGAAGCGAGGAAGAGAATCGGTGCGACCTGTTCTTCGAGCGTGCCGTAGCGCTTGAAGAAGGTCGAATCGGTGACCTGCTTCACCGCTTCGCCCATCCAGATTTTTTCCTGCTCGCTATCGCCGCTCGCGTTGCGCGGGACGCGTCGCACAGGCGCTTCGGTGCCGCCCGGCGCGGCCGCGACCACGCGAATATTGCGCTCGCCGTATTCCATCGCCAATGCCTGCGTCATCGCGTTGACACCCCCCTTCGCGGCCGAATAGGGCACGCGTCGAATGCCGCGCGTGGCATTCGAAGACACGTTCACAATGGTTCCGCGACCACGCTCGAGCAGATACGGCAACACCGCGTGACAGGCGTAGAGCGTAGGCATGAGCGAGCGTCGGATTTCGGCGTCGATCTGCGCGGGCTCGAACTCGGCATATGGACGCATGCGGATCGCGCCGCCGACGCCGTTCACGAGAATATCGATGCCGCCGAATTTGCGCGCCGCGAAAGCCATCGCCGAGGCTGCGCCTTCATAGGTCTCGAGATCCGCGACGAAGCCTGCCGTCTCCGCGCCCGGCGCTTCGGCGGACACTTCGGATACGAAGTCCGCGCGATCGACGAACAGCACCTTCGCGCCCTCGGCGGCCGCACGCAGCGCCACGCCGCGTCCGATGCCCTGCGCCGCGCCGGTGACGATCATCACCTTGCCGGCAAATCGTTGTGTGCTCATGCGGTCACCGGCGCGGCGTTGGGAGTGAACTTCTCGTAGTGGAAGCTGTTGGGCTTCACCCCGTTGTCGTCGAAGTGCTTGCGCACTGCATCGACCATCGGAGGCGGACCGCACAGGTATACATCGACATCGCCGTCATTCAGCGATTCTGCGGGCATATGCTGCGTCACCCAGCCCTTGCGCGGATGATTCGAGTCCGCATCGGCGACGACGGTGCTGAACGTGAAGTTCGGCAGCTTCGCCGTGTACGCCTCGATCGCGTCGACCTGCACCAGATCGAGGTCGCGTGTCACGCCGTAGATCAGGTGAATCTTCTGCTGCGAGCCGGCGCGCGCGAGCACTTCGAGCATCGACAGGAACGGCGCGAGGCCCGTGCCGCCCGCGAGGAACAGAAGCGGCCGCTCGACGGCGCGCAGATAGAAGCTGCCGAGCGGTCCCGTCAACTCGACAGTGCTGCCCGCCCGCGCGGATTCGAGCCACGTGCTCATCACGCCACCGGGTATCTTCTTGATGAGGAAACTGATCTTCGTCTGCCCCGGCGCGGACGAGAACGAATACGAACGATGCTGACCGCTGCCGGGCACGTCGATATTCACGTACTGGCCCGCCAGAAAAACGGGCGCGGGCGTGGCGGCATCGACGTCCAGTTCGAGCACGACGGCGGCATCGTTATGCGGCTCTATCTTCGTGACCGTCGCGGCGAACTTGCTTTGCGCGGTCTTGCATGCGGTGGACGAAGCCGGCACCGCAATCACGCAATCGCTCGACGGCACCATCTGGCAAGTGAGCACGAGACCGGTTTCCTTCTCGTCGTCGGAGAGCGCGTCTTCGATGTAGTCGTCGCCGAGATCGTAGCTGCCGCTTTCGGCGCGGCACTTGCAGGTGCCGCATACGCCGTCGGAGCAATCCATCGGCAGGTTGATCTTGGCGCGGAACGCGGCGTCGAGCACCTTCTCGCCCGCCTTGCATTCGACGAAACGCGTCACGCCGTCTTCGAAATTCAGTGCAATGTTGTAGCTGGACATGTTGCCTCCTACTTCGTGTCTCATCACCGGGGGCATCAGACGTGGTAGACGTCGAGCACCTGACGGATATAGTCGTTCTTAAGCACAATCTTCTTGTGCGCAATCAGCAGAATGTCGTCGGCCTTTCGCAGCGTCAGGAAAATCGTGCCGAAGAAATGGTCGGTGATCTTGTAGCGATGATTGAGCGTGTCGAAGTTGTAGCGCACGTCGACCTCGCTCTCGCGTTCGGCGAGCACTTCGACATTGGTGACGTTGTGGCTCGTGCGCGGCTCGGGCATGGATGCGCCGCTGCGCTCGGTCTTGATGCGAAACACGCGATCTTCGAGTCCGCCGCGATCCGGGTAATACATCAACGAGATCTGGCTCTCGTGATCTTCCGTGAGCTGATCGTCGTCGTCCCATGCGGGCATCCAGTAGGTGACGTCTTCCGCATAGCAGCCCAGCCACTCGTCCCACTGACGGTCATCGAGCAGGCGCGCCTCGCGATACAGCGTCGCGCAGATTTTCTGGTAATCGAAGCTCATGCCAGTGCCTCCCCTTGTTCCTTCTTCAGGGCGTCACGCATCACGTTCACCCAGTATTCGTGCTGCACGACGAAAAGCCCTTCGTCCTCGCTGCGTTCGCCCGAAATGAGCGGCTTGATACCCATGTTCTTCGCGTTCTCGTCCGGACCGTGAACCCACAGCGGCGCACCACGCGAAAGGTCGTTCCACATGGCCGTGATGCCCGCGTAACCCGACTGACATGCGCGGAACTCTTCGAGGTCGTCGCTCGTGCCCATGCCTGTCACGTTGAAGAAGTCTTCGTACTGGCGGATGCGCGTCGCGCGGTCCTCGGCGCTCTCGCCTTTCGGCGCGAAGCAGAAGATGCTGACTTCGGTCTTGTCGACACCGAGCGGCCGCACCACGCGAATCTGCGTGCTGAACTGATCCATCAGGAACACGTTCGGATAGAGGCACAGATTGCGCGTCTGATTGACGATGTAATCCGCCTGCACTTCGCCCACGCGCGCCTTGATCTCCTCGCGATGCTGGTAGACCGGCCGCACTTCCGGATTCATCGTCCGGGTCCACAAGAGGATGTGGCCATGATCGAAGCCATACACGCCCGCGACCGACTTGCTCCAGCTGTTGGCATCGACCGCTTTCGTGCCTTCGACCTTGCGGCGGCCCATCGTCGCGGCGTAGTTCCAGTGCACGGTGCTGACGTGATAGCCGTCGCAGCCGTTCTCCATCTGCATCTTCCAGTTGCCGTCGTAGATGTACGAGGAGTTGCCGCGCAGCACTTCGAGTCCGTTCGGCGCCTGATCGACGATCTGATCGATGATGACCTTCGTCTCGCCGAGGTAGTCTTCGAGCGGCATCGAATCCGCATTGAGGCTGCCGAACAGGAAACCGCGATAGCTCTGGAAACGCGGCACTTTTCGCAGATCATGCGAGCCGTGCGTGTTGAATTGAATCGGATACTCGGTGGTCTTTTCGTCCTTCACCTTCAGCAGCTTGCCGGTGTTGGAGAAGGTCCAGCCGTGGAACGGGCACGTGAAGCTGCCTTTGTTGCCATGCTTGCGACGGCACAGCATCGCGCCCTTGTGTGCGCAGGCGTTGATGACCGCGTGCAGTTCACCGGTCTTGTCGCGCGTGACGACCACGGGCTGGCGGCCGATCCACGTCGTGTAGTAATCGTTGTTGTTGGGGATCTGGCTTTCGTGCGCGAGATATACCCAGTTGCTCTCGAAGATGTGCTTCATCTCGAGTTCGTAGAGATCGGCGTTCGTGAAGATGTCGCGGCGGCAGCGGAATACGCCGCTTTCCTTGTCGTCCTGAACGGCCGTTTGCAGCAGTTCGTCGAGCTGACTGGCTTTGTCGGTGATGGCGGACATATGAGTTCTCCCTATGCGCGTTCCCGTGACGGAGCACATGCATCGGTGTCGAATGATTGGTGCAGAGATTCTGGCGGCGACAGAGTTGTCGCCGCTTCAGGCGCGCTTCGCGCTGTTACGCAGCGGCTGCGGCGCGCGGGCGATGGACGATCTGGTTGTCCTTGCCCTGCACGAGCGGCGTCAACTGAATGTCGAACACGATTTCCTTGTACGCGTCGGACTTGAGTCCCAGCGCCGTGCCGCCCGTCTTTTCGACGACATGCGGCACCAGTTCCTCGCGAGTCGCGTAAGCGAAGTCGTCCCAGATGAGCGGATCGCCTTCGATATTGATCTGCGTCGTCAGCTTGCGATGGTTCTCGCTGGTCGCGAAGAAGTGCACGTGTGCGGGACGATTGCCATGACGCGCAAGCGCGTTCAGCAGCTGCTGCGTCGCGCCGTGCGGCGGACAGCCGTAGCCCACGGGCATGAGCGTGCGGAATTCGTAGGTGCCATCGGCGCCCGTCCTGACCGCGCCGCGCAGGTTGAAGTCGCTCTGCGCACCGGTCGGGTCGAAGTGCGAATAGAAGCCCTTCGAGTTGGCGTGCCAGCATTCGACCACGGCATTCGCGACGGGCTTGCCGTTTGCGCCGGTGACGGTGCCGCGAATGATGAGCGGACCCGCGTCTGCATCGGGATCGAGGTCGATCTTCGACACGCCGTCGCGCACCGGCGCACCGGCGACATACAGCGGGCCTTCGATGGTGCGCGGCGTGCCGCCGTGGATATCGGCCTCGCGGTCCTCGGCATCCATGCGGATGTCCAGATACTTTTCCAGACCGAGGCCGGCGGCGAGCAGCGCAGCTTCGCCGTCCTGACCCAGCTTGTTGAAGTAAGTGACGCCAGCCCAGATTTCATCGGGCGTCATGTCGAGTTCGTCGATGGCCTTGAACAGGTCGCTCAACAGGCGATGCGTAATCACTTTGGCGCGAGCGCTGCCGTCCTGACTCCCGAGATTGGCAGCGGCCTTCAACAGGTCCTGCACTTCCTTCGTATCGAACACTTCGATGCTCATGTCTGCTCCTGAATCTCGCAATTTTCTGGTGGGGTTAACCCTTGCTTCAGCACCGGTGTAGATATGCTCGGAAGGTATAGTCGGGTGTTGAAACAGAGCGTGAAGGCAGGATAATGGACCTAAAGAAGGCCAGTCCAACACTGATTTAGTATTGGGCCATATCCAGGAGGTATAGAGATGGAGCTGCGACATCTCCGCTATTTCGTAGCGGTGGCAGAAGAACGGAATTTCACGCGCGCCGCGCAGCGGCTGCATATCGCCCAGCCCCCTTTGAGCCGTCAGATACAGCAACTCGAAGAGACGCTAGGCGTGCAACTGTTCGAACGCAACTCGCGCCCGCTCAAGCTCACGGAGACGGGCAAGTTCTTCTATTCGCACGCGGTGCAGCTGCTCGCGCAGACCGCGGAGCTCGAATCGATGACGCGTCGCGTGGGCAATATCGAACGGAGTCTGTCGGTGGGTTTCGTGGGCTCGACCTTGTACGGGATGCTGCCGAAGATCATCCGGCGCTTTAGGGACGAGAACGCCACCGTCGAGCTCAGTCTTCACGAAATGTCGACGATGGACCAGATCCGCGCGCTCAAGGACGGCCGCATCGATGTGGGCTTCGGCCGCATTCGGCATGAGGATGCGAACATCCGCCGCGTGATTCTGCGCGAGGAGCAGATGATCGTCGCGCTGCCGGTCGGCCATCCGCTCTCGCTCGCGAAGCCCGTGCTGTCGCTGCGCGATCTCGTCAACGAGACGCTGATCATCTTCCCGAAGGCGCCGCGCCCCAGTTATGCGGATCAGGTGCTCTCCGCCTTCCAGGACCGCGCACTCGCGCCGCGCAAGATCTATGAAGTGCGCGAGTTGCAGATCGCGCTCGGGCTCGTCGCGGCGGGCGAAGGCATTTCCGTCGTGCCGAGCAGCGTCTACGGCCTGAAACGCGACGACGTGAGCTACAAGGAACTGGACGACCCGACGCTCGTGTCGCCCATCATCATGAGCATGCGCGCGCTCGACGAGTCGCGCGACATCAAGGAAATGCTCGAACTCATCTACCGGCTGTACGAGGAGGAGCGGATCGTCTATACGCCGCGCACAGATCGGGGGCGATGACGCGCGTCATACCTCGGGGGTATGGCACTAGACGTCAACGGTGTTGGACAGGCGGCAAACGGGCGCGCAATACTCCGTCAACCCTTCCATTCCGACATTTCAGGTATGAACGCCCAAATAACTTCCGTCGAAGCGATCCTGGTTGACCTCCCGACCATTCGCGCGCATCAACTCGCAATGGCGACGATGCAGCACCAGACCCTCGTCATCGTCCGTCTGCGCACGAGCGACGGCATCGAGGGCCTTGGCGAAGCCACGACGATCGGCGGCCTGTCTTACGGCGATGAAAGTCCCGAAGGCATCAAGCTGACCATCGATACTTATCTCGCGCCGGCGCTCGTCGGACAGGATGCGACCAACATCAACGGCGCGATGCTCAGGCTGAACAAGGTCGCGCGCGGCAACCGCTTCGCGAAGTCCGCGATCGAAACCGCGCTGCTCGATGCGCAGGGCAAGCGCCTGAGCGTGCCGATAGCCGAACTGCTCGGCGGCGCGGTCCGCAAGACGCTGCCCGTGCTCTGGACGCTCGCGAGCGGCGATACCCAGCGCGATATCGAAGAAGCGCAAATGTTGCTGGCCGAACGTCGTCACAACACGTTCAAGCTGAAGATCGGCCGGCGCAGCGTTCGCGATGACGTCGCGCATGTAGCGAAGATCAAGGCCGCGCTCGGCGACCGCGCCAAGGTCACTGTCGATGTGAACCAGGCCTGGAGCGAAACCGATGCGGCGCTCGGCATCGAAGCGCTGGAAGCGGCCGGCATCGATCTCATCGAGCAGCCGACTCCGCGCGAGCAGCGCGGAGCGCTCGCGCGGCTCGCGGCGCGTTTCATCGTGCCGATCATGGCCGACGAAGCGGTGACGGGACCGGAAGACGCGCTCGAACTCGTGCGTCATGCATGCGCCGACGTGTTCGCGCTGAAGATCGCGAAGTCGGGCGGCATCTACGGGATGATGCGCACGGCCGCCATCGCCGATGCGGCGGGCGTGTCGCTTTACGGCGGCACGATGCTCGAAGGCAGCATCGGCTCGATTGCATCGGCGCATGGCTTCAGCGCGCTACCGCAACTCGCATGGGGCACCGAGCTGTTCGGGCCGCTGCTGTTGAAGGACGACATCGTCACGGCGCGCCCGCAATATCGCGACTTCGACCTGCACATGCCGGAAGGCCCGGGCCTCGGTCTGCAGATCGATGAAGAAAAGCTCGCGTTCTATCGCCGCGACAAACGCGCCTGAACGCTCACACTCAACACCTGATCGAGGACGACATGCTTTATCTCGTAAGAATGGACGTACACCTGCCGCACGACATGCCCGCCGCGAAGGCCGATGAAATCAAGGCGCGCGAGAAGGAGTACTCTCAGGAACTGCAACGGCAAGGCAAATGGCAGCAGTTGCATCGCATCGTCGGCGAGTATGCGAACTACAGCGTCTTCGATGTCGATTCGCACGATGAACTGCACACCATCCTCTCGGGCCTGCCCTTGTTTGCGTATATGACGATGAAAGTGACCGCGCTCGCGCGTCATCCTTCGTCCATCCGCTGAATCGGCGAAAGGATTTCATGAAGCGCGACACGGAACCCGGTTTGATGTCGGCCGCGCCGAAGGGTAGCGGGTCCGTGGCGGCGGTGAGCGCCGGATTGCTTGCGGTCATCATCTCGTATGCGGGGCCGCTCGCGATCTTCTTTCAGGCCGCGCATACGGCGCATGTCGGCAACGATGTAATCGCGTCCTGGGTATGGTCCATTTCGATGGGCGCGGCCGTCTCGGGCATCGCATTGAGCTTGTGGCTGAAGCAGCCGATCATCACGGCCTGGTCCGCTCCCGGCACGGCTTTGCTTGTCACGCTGTTCCCCGGCATGCCGGTGAGCGAGGCGATCGGCGCGTATATCGTCGCGGGGGCATGCATCTTCGTGCTCGGCGTGTCGAGGTGGTTCGACCAGATCGTCGAGCGCATACCGAAAGGCATCGCCTGCGCGATGATGGCGGGCATCCTGTTTCAGTTCGGCACCAGCCTGTTCAAGTCTGTTGCCGTCACGCCCTGGCTCGCGCTCGGCATGCTGGCGAGCTTCCTCGTTTTCCGCCGATGGGCGCCGCGCTATTGCCTGATTCTGGTTCTGGCATCCGGTGTCGCGCTGGCCGTGGCGCTCGGCCTGACGCATTTTTCGTCGGTCAGCTTCCATCTCACGCGCCCCGTATTCATGATGCCGACGTGGACCTGGCAGTCGGTCGTGAGTCTCGCGGTGCCGCTCGTCATCGTCAGTCTGACGGGTCAGTTCCTGCCCGGCTTCGCGATCTTGCGCGCCTCCGGTTATCACACGCCGACGCGGCCGGTCCTCATGACGACGAGCCTCGCGTCGATGCTGGTGGCGTTCTCGGGCGGCATCACGATCGTCATCGCGGCGATCACGGCGGCACTGTGCACCGGACCCGATGCGCATCGCGACCCGGCGCGCCGCTATGTCGCCGGGATCGCTAACGGACTCTTCTATCTCGTGGGCGGATGCTTCGCCGGAACGGTCGTGATGCTGTTCGGCGCGCTGCCGAATGCGTTCGTTGCCGTGCTCGCGGGCCTTGCGTTGCTGGGTGCGATCGTGGCCAACGTCGTCGGGCTGGTGAAGGATGAGGCGCATCGCGAAGCGTCGTTCATTACGTTTCTCGCGACGGCTTCGAATATGAGTTTTTTAGGGCTGGGTTCGGCGTTCTGGGGGATTGTGCTGGGGACGCTCGCGCATTTGGTTCTCGGGAGCGCGAAAGAGAAGAGCTAACACCGACTTTTACCGCTTGGCTACTATTGAGCACGTGGCCGCCCGTCGTTGTCGGTTCGCCGCTCAGAACGCAGGGCGCATAGGCTTCCTCCTTTGTGTTAAGCCTTGCTCCACGCAAGGCCCTTGATTTCATCGCGGAGTTCACAGCCCCTTGACCAGTCGCCATGTCACCGCGCGCCCTTCGATTTCGGGCATGGGCACACCGTGGGCGATGGTCTGCGGGCCTAGGTGCTCGGCTTCCTCACATATCCATACGCCCGGCCAAGGGCAGGGTGTGCCAGAAGCGATGCGAAGAAAGCGGCGGGTTTCGCCCTTGGCCGTCGACGAGTCAATAGCCACTTCGGGATTATCGGCCGTCTCTGTGGACGGCGCTGGTGGCCGGTCGAATCGCCGCAGCCACAAATTGCTGGTGCGGCGGTTGAAGCGCACTTCGCCTCCCACCGAGCCATAGTGCAGGGAACCGATGTCATCCACACGTAGCGGCTTGATGGCCTCATTCACCTTAACGTAAAGCTCCGGTTGAGGATCAACATCAACCTTGCCTAGTTGCGGCCAATCGCCTGCGCGAATCATGCTGCCCCATTCGTAGGGAATGACCTCGATACGATCGTCGTCGAGTTTGGTTTTCAATTCTTCGGGCGTGCCAAGTTTTGCCAACCAATGATGCGCAATGAACGTGTACCAGTTGAGCGAGCGGTAGCCGTTTCGCCAGAGCTTATTGCCAAGAGGGCCGCAGACATCTAGACCACGATACGCCCATGCGGTCTCATACTCGGCATATTGAAAATCCTCCCATTCGTGGCATTCTTGAATCCCAAGTCCTGCGGCACCGTGCAACGGTCGCAAAATCCGTGAGACATCGAGAAGCAACGTTTCAAATTTTCCGGCTCCACCATCTTGGAGGCATTCAGCAGGTAGATAAAAGCGCACCACAGAAAGTGGTTTATGAACCTGTTCAAACCATCCAGCGGGCGAATATACGTCGAACATATAGTCACTGACGTGCCCGAAACTCGGCAGCGACATCCACTTAAATTCGACGGCACTCATCGGACCGGATTGTTCGATGAAATCACAGCACGCGACAAACTCATCCCTTGTGTAGGGACGGAGATGCATCCCCAAATCGCCGCGATAGCCACTTTTTAGTTTGTCCCCAAAGCATTCGTCATATAGCTTAAACGCTTCTGCAATGTGCTTCCTTCGAATCGGCAAATAGGCATCCACCAAATAAAACGCGGCCACAAGCCCGACCTGTTGCACGGGTTTGGTAGTGTCGGTCTCATCCATGAAGGTGAGATTCCAGCGCTCGGCTTCGAACGCTTCGAAAAATTCGTTCTCGTTCATTGCGGGGTCCTCGGCGCATCGGGCCAGAAGAGGTAGTGACCTTCGTCTTGAGGTTTGGATCGCTGCTCATTCTCCCACGCCCAATAAGCATCTAATTGGCGCTGCTGCTCGGGAGATATCACTGGCGCGGTTGGCTGCTGTGCATTCGTGGGCTGTGCTGCCAGCTTATCGGCGGCGCTGGCCGTCGCCCCTGCCGTTCCCGCCGCGCGCGCTATGCGGGCCGCACGCAAATAGCGATCAAACTGAATAACTTTTGCTCCCGCGTTGGCCGTGATTGTGGTTTCTTCCACGGCGGCGGCACCACCGACAGCGGGAGCGGCTGCAATGGCGAGCAATCCGGTTCCAGCGGCGACGAACGGTGCGGCCAGCGTCACCTCGATCTGCGCCGCAGCTTGACGGCGGCGCGCTTCTGCCTCGACAGGATCGGGAAGCGCGCTCATCATCGGAGTGCCCGGAGGCGGGGGCTTTACTTCGAGTTGTCGTCGCGCCAGATCGTGTTCGGCGTCAATGAGGCCCGCGAGTAACTGATAGGGATCGGCGCTGGCACGAGTCGGCAGGCTCATGGCCTGCCCAACGGGTTTGTAGACGGGCTCTTTCTGCGCTGCTCGCATCCAGTCCCGGCGTAAGCGCTTATCCGAAGTCTCGCAGCGCGATGTTTGAAGGAGGCGAAGGTTGCTTAGGTCTCCGGCTATGAGCTCATATGCCTCTTGTTGTTCTTTACTTAGGGTACCTTTGCCTAGGTAGTTGCGAACTTCCTGCGCGACGGCGCTGCTCACCGTCCAATGCTCGAACGTGCAGGCGACCGTTTTACTTGCAAATGCACCAAGTGCCATCCAGTAGTATCGGCCTTTCTTTTTGGGGTTTCCATGTTCTTCCATCTCCAAGTAGAAGCGTGCATAGGTAGCCGCAATGCGCCGGGCGCGCGCGCTGTAATAGCCAATGAGACGTGGCGTGTCGGTACCCGTGTCGTTGCACAGACGTAGGTAAGCGAATTCCTGTGCCATGGACCATAAGTCACTGCATTTGCATTGCACATCGACGCGGCTTCCCCGTGTGGTGTTGGTTGTCGCCTGAGCCAACGCGGTATGTTTATCAGTCATTTGGTTTGATTCTCGTCGACGATGATGGTCTTCCACGGAAGCGAAACGGTGAGCTGCTCCTTGGTGGGCGTACTGGTGCGAACGGTTCGGCCTTCCGCGATAGTGCGCGCGACTTGGGCTTTGACGGATTCACCCGCTATCACATGCCGAATGTTTTCCATCGGGTGGCCAGCTGGGTCTGTCAGTCGGAATGCCTCGTCGTACCAATCGTCCATCGGTAATCCGTCGGTGACCTCTGAGGCGAGATGAAATCTTTCGCTGCCATTGCCATCACTAAGCTGCAGCGGTCCCTTCAGCCGAATTTGAATAGCTTCCAGCGTTACGCCGCTTTCATCGATAGTGATGGTGCCCCCCGGTCCCTGAATGACGAATTTGTCACCCGCCCGCAAACGGTAGCGCTGCGTCTGCCGCTCAATGCTTTGTCCTGCGATGAGCTTGTGACGCCCCTGCACGGTTTGTTCAACATGGCCGCCCACGTCGCTGATGTGATTGGCCGTCGTCTGGTCCTTGCGATGGTTGCCGACCGTTTCAACGCGGTCTTTGCCGATGTTGATCGTGTGGTTGCGCTCGATCAGGAGGAACGCATCTTGGCCG
>Ga0105251_10002156_pt1 | contig 15794 bp, 14 predicted proteins | sample KBSS64metaG_FD_80424 | JGI IMG/M metagenome (GOLD analysis project Ga0105251, IMG submission 80424) | Switchgrass rhizosphere microbial communities from Kellogg Biological Station, Michigan, USA - KBS S6-4 metaG | ecosystem: Host-associated > Plants > Roots > Rhizosphere > Soil | place...
AAAAAGGTGGCGCGGTGGTGTTGAACTGATTCATACCGCGTAACGCAAAACGGCCGCTGTCAGTGATGACAAGCGGCCGTTTTTGTTTAAGGCGTAACCGTTACTCGGCTTTTTCTTCCGGCGTTTCCAGCGACTCGCGATAGACATCCAGTGCTGCGCTGAAATCGGCAATGAACTGTGGCTCGCTCAGCCATGCCTGGGCGGCGTCGCGGTCCATGCCATCGGCCCACATGCGGTAGTCGATCAGCATATCGGCGGCCAGGTGAGTGGCGGCCATGCCTTCGTCATCGGCGTTTTCCATGTCCAGCAGTTCTGGATGGTCGATGATGATGAAGGCGAGATTCGTCAGCAGCACGGAGAGCATTTCGCTGCGGCTGAGGGCTTCGGCGTCGCGCATTTTGCTGAACATGGCCAGGGTGTATTCCGGGATCGGCTCGCCGATTTCGCCAAGGTCATCGTCCAGCGCGGCGGGTTTTCTGCCGTGGATATTGATCTGCTTGGCTTTGGCTTTTGCGCGTTTGGCGCGTTTCTGTTGCTTGTTCAGGGAGGCCATGGGAACTCAGTTCGGTTTCTGTTGGGTTTGTGCCGCGATGGCGTCGGACGCCGCCACGTAGTCAGCCTGGAAGGCTGGTGATTCGATCCACGCCAGGGCGCCTGCTTCGTCGGTTTCGGCCGACCATTGGCGATATTCAATCAGTGCGGCGAGGATAAAGTCCATCGCGCCTTCTTCGCCTTCCTGCTCGTACACCAGTTCCAGCAACGGGTCTTCGAGGAAGGCCGCGCACATGGCTTGCTGGCTGATCTTCTCGGCGTCGATCATTTTCTTGAACAATTCGGTAAGGTCCACCGATTCGAAATCGATGCGGTCGTCGTTCGGGTCGAGCTCGACCGGCGCGGCAGCTCGCTGGGTGCGGTTCTGCTTGGCCTTGGCCTTGGCGCGGGAGGCGCGTTTGTGCTGCTTGTTGGCGGAGGCCATGGGCGTCGTTCCGTATTTCGTTGAAAAGGGCTGGTGGCTCAGTTGCGTGGCACTGTTTGCCCGGGCGTACCGGGGGCCAGCTCGCCGGCTTGCAGCCAGGACAGTGCGATGGGCCATAGTGTGGCTTGGTATGCGCTGCGAAAAAAGGCGAAATGTCCAACTTCTTGTTCGCCGATGTCTTCAGGGGTAATGCGCAGGTGGGTGTTTGTGCTGCCAGTGAAGTAGCCGAGCAGGCGTTCAATGGCCGCGATTGTGCCGTAGGGATCGTCGCTGATGCTGATCGCCAGGGTTTTCGCGGTGACCGCAGCGAAGTTCCTGACATGGCTGTCCTGGCCGCTGGGGCGCTTTTCGTAACGAGCGGTGGGCGTGCTCCAGTCTTGGACTACACCGGCTGGGGTGTCTTCCAGCCAGCCGAGGCGTTTGCCGGGAAAATATCCGCATAGCCTCGTCACCAGCGGCATTACCACATGCCACTTGGCAAACATCCGCCAGCGGTGAGCGGACGCGTAGTCGCGCCAGTAAGCGAATTGCGCGCCGACCGTCACCAGGTGGCGAATGAGCTGGCCGGATGCTCCCAGGCCCGCTGCGCAGCCTCCAAAGCTGTGACCGACCACGTCGATCGGCTGGCCAGGAAATTCACGCTGTACGCGCTTGAGCATCGCCTCGAAGTCCAGGGCGCCCCAGTCGGACCAGGTCGCTTTCAGTCCTTTCATTGACGCTGGCCGTGATTCGCCAATACCGCGGTAGTCGTAGGTGATGACATCGAAGCCGTTGGCAAACAGGTAATCGGCGAAACGCGAGTAGTGTCGGCAGCGGACCGACGTGGCGGCGTTGATGATGACCACTGCCCGGGAGGTGTCCTGCTGCGCATGTCGCCAGGTGAAGCCGCCGAGGATGAAACCGTCGGCGGCAGCTTGCTTGAACGGTTCGCCCGAAGTGCCAGCCGTTAGCGGCAGCTCGATTTGAGTCGGGGCGAGTGAGGGGGCGTCCTGCAAATTCATTGGCGTCGGACCTTTGCGGGTAGCTGCCTACAATAGTCTTCGCACCGTACATGAACAATCCATCATGGCTCCCGATGAAGCCGCTCTTCAAGCACTGCCCGCTCTCGATCCAGCGGCAGGCCAAGAAACTCCAGCACAACCGGGTCTCTGTCGACCCGCAGCAGCCTGCGATAGTGGGTCCAGCTCAACTCGTGACGCAGTGCGTCACAAAGTGGGAACGCTTTATAGAACAGGCGCATGTACGAAGGTTGGAGGCGTCAAAGCCATTGCCAAACTCTGCTGTCAGTACCTTTGCCAACGTCGAAAGCAATAGTTTTCCGTAGCTCGCACGCCGAGCCGATCCTTGTAGTACGTTTCGTAGCGCATTCAAGCACAAATCGTTCTAAAACATGATGACCGCGCCGGAAATCAAAATTAAGTAACGATTGGGTTCCGCGGAACCCGGGAGGCGTCATCATGAAGTACGTGCAGTCACTATTCCTGCCCTTTTTTGTCGCTTTCGGCGTGTTGATGAATCCTGTTGCGCAGGCCGCCAACCTTGAGCCGATCGACACTTCGGGTGTGCAGGTCCAACGCCAGGAACAAAACGGAGTTGCCTACCTGTCGGGTGGTATCGGTGAAGATGAGGCGAAGGCCATCCAGCAAACCAAGGGTTACAACCTGCATATGACATTCTCCGTCGGCGTCGGTAACGAATACATTCCGGATGTAAATGTCGCCATTCAAAATGCGCAGGGGAAAAGCGTGTTGACCCTGACTGAGGCCGGTCCGCTGGTTTACGTTCAGCTGCCGCCTGGCAAGTACACGATCGTTGCATCACGTGCTGGTCAGGAGCGACGTGATACCGCGGATGTTGGCTCGGGGGCCGCGCGCAACCTGGTATTTCACTGGAGTGACAGTTAGCCGTGCCGAAAGGCGCGCGGCGAATTCCTCAACTCTTAAATCCGCAAACAGCTGGCTTCACAGCTGTTTGCGGAGTATCGCGCGCTAGAGTTTGCGGTTTGCAAACGCGCGATGGAGGGTTTGCTGAACAAACACCTTGGGGGGGATGTTTTAGCGGATGCTGCGGATGTTGCCCTTATTACCTTTTACCGTGACGGAGACTTTCTTGAAGATGAAGTAGTTTTCTTCATTCACTTCATAGCGAGGGGCGACGATCAGGTCGGCACCGGACGATTTGACCGCTTTGTAGGCTGCAGCAGATTTGACCGCGCTGACCGGATCAAGGCCAAGACCGCTCAAGGCGCCGCTCTCACCGCCATAGCTGACACCGTCTGCAAACTGGGAATCGCCACCAAATTTGAGGAAACCGAACAGAACGTTGACCGAAGACTGGCCGGAGATCGCGTCACCGACAGCGATGTCCGCTTTCAAGTCTGCCTTGACGGTACTGTCGATAGGCGAGGACGGCTGGCTGTTGTTGTAGCTGACACAGCCGCTGGCGGTGGCAATGATTGCGGATAAGGCCAGGAGTTTTAATTTCTTATTCAAGAGCTGCTTCCTTACGTTGAAACGTGAATGCATGCAGGCAGATTTGCTGCTGCAATAGTTTCAATGAGGTGAGCCGATCCCCTCTATGAGAAGGATCTGAAAGCGTTGTATGAAGATTGGGCACAACTGGTGGGAAGCAGTGCCAGGTAGATGTAGGAATTTCAAAGACGGTAGATTTGTTAGATCCCGAGCATAAAAAAACGGAATCTTGCCTGCTGCTCCAGAACCTCGTTGCTACCCAGTTTTTTCTTGGGAACCGAACACATTTTTACTATTTTTCCCCGCTGCGAGAGTCGAGCATGATCCTGCGAAACCAATAAAAACTGACCGTATCGGCGGTCGGCATGGGAGTAGCGTGTGCTTGATCTCAACTACTGGCAGCAGCGGGCTGCCCGCCAAACATTCATTGAAAATGCCTTGATCGCAGGGCAGCCGGTCGCGTGCGCCTCGGGGGCGACTTTCGAGGTGATCAATCCGGCGACAAACCAGCGGCTGGCCTGTGTCGCGGCATGTGGCGAGGACGAAGTGAACCTTGCGGTACGTTCGGCTCGCCAGGCGTTCGAAGAGGGGACGTGGGCTCACATGGCTCCGGTGGAGCGCAAGAAGATCCTGATCAGGCTCTCCGAACTGCTCCTGGCCAACCGCGAGGAGCTGGCATTGCTCGACTCGCTGAGCATGGGCAAGCCGGTCATGGATGCCTACAACATCGACGTGCCTGGCGCGGCCAGTGTGTTCGCCTGGTACGGTGAGGCCCTGGACAAGCTCTACGATCAGGTCGCGCCCACCGCGCGCAATGCCCTCGCCACCATCACTCGCGAGGCACTGGGGGTGGTTGCTGCCGTGGTGCCATGGAACTTCCCGCTGGACATGGCGGCCTGGAAGCTCGCGCCGGCATTGGCCGCCGGTAATAGCGTGGTCCTCAAGCCCGCCGAGCAATCGCCGTTCTCTGCCTTGCGCCTGGGTCAACTGGCGCTCGAAGCCGGCATCCCGAAAGGGGTGTTGAACGTTGTCCCCGGCCTGGGCGAAAGCGCTGGAAAGGCCTTGGGCCTGCACCCTGATGTGGACTGCCTGGTGTTCACCGGCTCGACCCAGGTCGGTAAATATTTCATGCAGTACTCGGCGCAGTCCAACCTCAAGCAGGTCTGGCTGGAGTGCGGCGGCAAGAGCCCGAACCTGGTCTTCGAAGACTGCCAGGACCTGGACCTGGCTGCGGAAAAAGCCGCGTTCGGCATTTTCTTCAATCAGGGCGAGGTCTGCTCGGCCAACTCCCGGCTCTACGTGCAACGTTCTATCCATGATGAATTCGTCGAGCGCCTGATCGCCAAGGCTCGGGCCTGGCTGCCCGGTGATCCGCTGGACCCTGAAAGCAAAGCCGGTGCGATCGTGGATAGCGAGCAAGCCGCTCGTATCATGCAGGCGATCGAACAAGCCCGTGGTGACGGCGCGAAACTCCTGGCAGGCGGCGAACGCCTGACGTTCAATGGCTCTTCGAACTTCATCCAGCCGACGATTTTCGCTGGCGTGGATAGAAACATGCGCCTGGCGCGTGAGGAGGTTTTCGGTCCAGTGCTGGCCATCAGTGCCTTCGACTCCGAGGAGGAGGCGATTGAGTTGGCCAACGACAGCATCTATGGTCTCGCCGCCTCAGTCTGGAGCGATGACCTGAACCGAGCTCATCGTGTGGCACGGGCATTGAAAGCCGGGACTGTCTCGGTTAACACCATGGATGCACTGGATGTCGCCATTCCTTTCGGTGGCGGCAAGCAGTCCGGCTTCGGGCGCGATCTTTCTCTCCATTCATTCGACAAGTACACGCAACTTAAAACCACCTGGTTCCAGCTTCGTTAACACCGCTTCCATAGGCCACGTCGCAAGACGTGGCAGGGGAAAACCCGACCGCACGCACTCCTCGGAGTGGCGTGCTTTTCCTGCTTGTGGGGCATCTGGGGCGGCCGTTTGGCACCCTTTGGTCGACTCACCCTATCGGGTGATATCGGCAGTTTTCCGAGCGTGGGAACATCATTTCAACCCCGGCACCAGTCACCTCGTGTCGTTTCCAACCATTCTTTTGGCGAGTCTTTGAAGTGGAAAACGATCGGTTTGTTTCTGCGCAATGGTTCGAACAGATGGCCAAGGTGACCGAGAGTATCGGTCAACCGGGATTCACCGCGACGCTGTTCGAAACCCTGGGCTGTATCTGGCCCATTCAAGCGACGACGCTGTACCAGTATCCGCATGGTGGCATGCCCAGCGCGCTGTTCGAACTTGACGGCCCCTGGCTGCCGCAAGGCAATGTGCGCCAGTACCTGTCCGGGTTCTACCTGCTTGACCCGTTCTACGGTGCCTGTGTGGAAGGCTTCAGCTCCGGTTGCTATGACCTCGCCGAGGTCGCTCCCGACCACTTCGAACTCAGCGAGTACTACCAGTCGTTCTATCGGCACTCGCACCTTCAGGATGAGTTGAACTACATCCTGCAGTTGTCTCCCGGGCTGAGCCTGGCTGTCTCGCTGGCGTTCACGGAAAAACTGGACGCCGCCACGACGCAGCAGTTCAAGCGCATCGCGCCCTGGGTCCTGACCTTGCTGAAAAAGCATTTTGTCGGCCTGGACACGCGCGGCGCTCGCTTCGAAAACCTGTTGGAGCAGCGCATCCACTCGGCACTGGATAACTTCGGCTCGTCGATCCTGACCGAGCGCGAATGCCGAATCGCCCAACTGATCCTGCGTGGCCATTCGACCCGCTCCCTGGCCGAGCGCCTGGGGGTGTCGGAAGACACCATCAAGTCTCACCGTAAAAACGTCTACTGCAAGCTCGACATCGGCACGCAATCGGAATTGTTCTCACTGTTCATCGATTCGTTGGCCGAAGCCCAGGGCGTGCTCAGCAAAGACCCGCTTGAAAGCTACATGAGCAAGAGCCGCTGAACGGACTTGCTCCCCCTCGCGTGACTACCAACAAAAGAGAAAAAAGCCATGAATGCACCCTTCGAACCGAAACGGCAGACTCAGGATTATCAGAAGTCCGATGCAGCCCACCATATCCATGCATTTGTGGATCAGAAGGCGCTCAATGCCGAAGGCCCTCGAGTGATGGTACGCGGCGAGAGACTGTATCTCTGGGACAACGATGACAAACGCTACCTGGACGGCATGTCGGGCCTGTGGTGCACCCAGCTCGGCTACGGTCGCAAGGACCTGACCGCCGCGGCGGCTGCGCAGATGGACCAATTGCCGTACTACAACATGTTCTTCCACACCACGCATCCAGCGGTGATCGAACTGTCCGAGCTGCTGTTCAGCCTGCTGCCGGGCCACTACAGCCACGTCATCTACACCAACTCCGGCTCCGAAGCGAACGAGGTGCTGATCCGTACCGTTCGCCGTTACTGGCAGGTCGTTGGCAAGCCAAAGAAGAAAATCATGATCGGCCGCTGGAACGGTTATCACGGTTCGACCCTGGCAGCCACTGCGCTGGGCGGGATGAAATTCATGCACGAGATGGGCGGCCCGATTCCAGACGTCGCGCACATCGATGAGCCTTACTGGTACGCCCAGGGCGGCGAGCTGACCCCGGCCGAATTCGGTCGGCGCTGTGCCCTGCAACTGGAAGAGAAGATTCTTGAGCTGGGCGCCGAAAATGTCGCGGGCTTTATCGCCGAGCCTTTCCAGGGCGCTGGCGGCATGATTTTCCCGCCCGAGAGCTACTGGCCGGAAATCCAGCGCATCTGCCGTCAATACGATGTACTGCTGTGTGCCGATGAAGTGATCGGTGGTTTTGGTCGCACGGGGGAGTGGTTCGCCCACCAGTATTTCGGTTTCGAGCCGGACACCCTGTCGATCGCCAAGGGCCTGACTTCCGGTTACGTGCCGATGGGTGGCCTGGTGCTGGGCAAGCGCATTGCCGATGCGCTGGTGGAGCAGGGCGGCGTCTTCGCCCACGGCCTGACCTATTCCGGACACCCGGTCGCGGCCGCGGTAGCGCTCGCCAACCTCAAGGCGTTGCGTGATGAAGGCATCGTGCGCCAGGTGAAGGAAGATACCGGACCGTACTTGCAGCGGATCCTGCGCGAAGTGTTCGGCAACCACCCGCTGATCGGCGAGATCCAGGGCGCGGGCCTCGTCGCAGCCTTGCAGTTCGCTGAGGACAAGGCTACGCGCAAACGCTTCGTCAACGAAAACGACCTGGCCTGGCAGTGCCGCACCTTTGGTTTTGAAGAGGGCGTGATCATTCGTTCGACCTTGGGCCGCATGATCATGGCGCCGGCACTGGTGGCAACGCGCGCGGAGCTGGACGAGCTGGTTGAAAAGACCCGTATCGCGGTAGACCGCACTGCACGGATCGCGGGAAAGCTCTGAGCTCATCTGTGGGCCAGGCATGCTCGGGGCGGTGATCAACAGCGTTGCATCGCCCTGTATGCCTATCGATTGAACAAGTGGCTGTCGGAAATCGGGCAGCCCACCCTTCAGCAGATCATTCACTAACGGTAACCGTTCTTCGGATACCGCAGCGTCCTGCATTCAAATTTTCAGGAGTCAGCAATGAATACAATAACAAGCGTGGCCGACACTCCTTCCCATCACACCCCATCGGAATCGGTTTCGCCTGGCAGGTTTCGACAATCCCTGGGTCTTACCGCGCTGGTCCTCTTCGGCCTGGCGTACATGGTCCCACTGGCGGTGTTCACCACCTATGGCCTGGTGACCCAGATGACCAAGGGCCACTTGCCTACCGCCTACCTGCTGACCCTTGCCGCCATGCTGCTGACTGCCTACAGCTACGGACGCATGGTGCAGGCACATCCGTATTCGGGATCGGTGTACTCCTATACGCGTAAGGCCTTCGGTAGCTACTTTGGCTTCATGGCCGGCTGGACCTTGTTGCTGGACTATATCTTCCTGCCGCTGCTCAGTTATCTGCTGATCGGCATCTACATGTCCGAATACTTCCCCGCGGTTCCCGCGGCGGTGTGGGTGGTCGGCTCCATTGCCCTGGTGACCTTCCTCAACCTGATCGGTATCGAATCCATCACCCGGGTCAACTTGCTGCTCGTTGTCGTCCAGTTGGTCTTCATCGTTGTGTTCGTGGCGTTGTCGATCCATAACCTGGGGGATCAGTCGGAGCCGGTTTCGTTGCTCGCACCCTTCCACCACGAGGGCTTCAGCGTTCCGCTGATCATGACCGGCGCAGCGGTCCTGTGTCTGTCCTTCCTTGGCTTCGACGCCGTGTCGACCATGGCCGAGGAGACGCCCAACCCGCGGCGTCTCATCCCCCTCGCCATCATGGTGGTGAGCCTGCTCGGCGGCCTGCTGTTTGTCCTTGTTTCGTATTTCGCGCAAATGGTCTACCCACAATGGAACACCTTTGCCGACCCGGACTCGGCGTCGCTGGACGTCATGCGCCGCGTGGGGGGTGAGCTGCTGGTGACCGCCTTTACCGCCACCTACGTGGCTGGGTGTTTTGCCTCGGCGATGGTCTCCCAGGCCAGCGTCTCCCGGGTGCTGTTCGCCATGGGTCGGGACGGTGCGCTGCCGCGGGTGTTCGGCAGGCTGGTCTCGAAGAAGCGGGTGCCGGCCACGGCGATCATGCTGGTCAGCCTGTTTTCGCTGATTGCCCTGTTCATCACCCTGGATACCGTGGCCAACATGATCAGCTTCGGCGCGCTCTTCGCGTTCTCGGCGGTGAACCTGGCGGTGATCAAGCATTACCTCGTCGACCAGAAGCTGCGCGGCCTGCGCAATTGCCTGATCTACGGTCTGGTGCCGGCCCTGGGCTTCCTCAGCACCATTTGGCTGTGGACCAGTCTGTCCAGCATGTCGTTCATGATTGGTCTTGGCTGGATGGGGTTAGGGTTACTTTGTCTGATGGGCGTTACGCGTGGGTTCCGGATGAAGCTGCCGGAATTGCAGATGGCGGAGTGAGCGGGCTGCTGAGGCCGGGCTACTCCAGCCGCCCCTTGTGATCGCTTGCCAAGCTTTCACGGGGGGCATGCAAGGGTACAAACCCTGAAAAGCAAAAAACCCGCACTAGGCGGGTTTTTTGTGTGCTTCCAGGTGTGCTTGGCATCACCTGAAAACGAAAGGTGGTGCCCAGAGACGGAATCGAACCGCCGACACGGGGATTTTCAATCCCCTGCTCTACCGACTGAGCTATCTGGGCAACGGGGCGCATTAAACGGGTTTTTCAGAGGGTCGTCAAGCAAGTTATCAAAAAAATTTAACTATTACCGTCGCTTACGATCCGACCCCCCGATTCCACGGGCTTACTCGGCAGGCGGAACGTAGCCTTCGGCCTTGGCGTAATCCTCACCGGAGAAGTACTTGTCCATCTCGCCCTGAAGATATTTGCGGTCTTCGGCGTTCATCATGTTCAGGCGCTTTTCGTTGATCAGCAGCGTTTGGTGTTTTTGCCAATCGCCCCAGGCCTTGGCCGAGACGTGGTCAAGAATGTCCTGGCCTTTGGCACCCGGGAATGGAGCGCGCTCCAGGGCGGGCAATTCTTCTTTGTACTTGCGGCACATGATGGTGCGGGTCATGACGACTCTCCTGCGTTCAATACGGCGGCCGCGCGTTCGAGCAAGGTCTTGACCGGGGCGGCAAGGCCCAGGCGCGGCGGGGTGGCGAGGTTATACCAGAGCCAGTCGGCCTCGGCCACGTGCTGGCCAGCCTCCTGGACCTGAACCAGCCAGGGTTCGATGGATAACTGGAAATGGCTGAAGGTGTGCACCAGGTTCGGCAGCGCCTGCGGGTTGCCCAACTCCAGCGAGTGCTGCGAGGCGAGGTGTTGCAGGTCGTCGAGGTCATCGAGTTCCGGCAAGCTCCACAAGCCGCCCCACAAGCCCGTGGAAGGTCGACGGTAAAGCAGGATCGCACCTTCGGCATTGGCAAGCATCGGCATCAGCGTGCGTTTCTGCGGGATGGCTTTGCGTGGCTTGGGAATCGGGTAGCGGGTTTCCAGGCCGAGCATGTGCGCTTCACAGCCCTTTTCCAGCGGGCAGAGCAGGCAACTCGGCTTGCTGCGGGTGCAGAGCGTGGCGCCAAGGTCCATCATCGCCTGGGTGTAGGCGTTCACCCGATCGTGCGGCGTAAAGCGCTCAGCGTTCGCCCAGAGCTGTTTGGCGACCTTCGGCTCGCCCGGGTAACCCTCTTGTGCGGTAAAGCGCGCCAGCACGCGTTTGACATTGCCATCGAGGATCGGCGCGCGCAGGCCCATGCTGATACTGGCGATCGCGCCCGCCGTGGACAGGCCGATGCCGGGCAGGTCGGTGAGTTTTTCCACGTCCCGTGGGAATTCACCGCCGTACTGCTCGACGACGATCTTCGCGGTCTTCTGCAGATTACGCGCGCGGGTGTAGTACCCCAGGCCCGTCCACAGGTGCAGCACTTCGTCCTCGGGCGCCGCCGCCAGGGCTTCGACCGTCGGCAGCGAGGCCATGAACCGGTCGAAGTAGTTCAACACGGTGCTGACCTGGGTTTGTTGCAGCATGATTTCCGAGACCCACACCCGATAAGGGGTGATGCCCTGTTGCCAGGGCAAATCGTGGCGGCCGTGGCGGTCGAACCATTCCAGCACCGCCAATGAAAACTGCTCGGCTCTCATCGCTTGAACAGCCCCTTGAGTGCGTCCTTGAGTTCCGGGCTGACCTTGTCGCCCAACTTTTCGTCGATTTTTTCGCTGATGCGCTCGCCCGCCAGTTTGCTCGCGACCTGGCCCATGCGCTCGTTGTCCAGGCGGCAGGCCTTGGCGCCGAGCTCCAGTGGGCCGCGGCAACGCAACGGCCACTGGATGCCGACAAATTTCTCGCCGACCTGGCAGGCCGGGTCCGGCATGTCGCTCTTGTCGCCTTCGACAATGATGCCCACGCGGTAATCCATGCCCAGTACGCGCAGGTCGATATCGCCATCGCCGTTGACGGTCATGCCGGGGATGCGCACTTTCAGGTCCGGGTTGTTCGCGACACCGTTTCTAAAGGTCAGGGTGCCCTTGAGCTCCTGGAACGGTGTGTCCTTGCCCCGTGGCTCGCCGCTGAGGGACTTGCGGTTGAGCGTGGCGATGCCTTTGCACAGCTGTTGTTCGAGGTTGGCATTGAGCAGCACGCCATTGTTGATGACGAAACTGGCGTTGCCGTTAAGGGTCTCTATCAGCGCTTTCTGGCTGTTGCCGCTACCGGTGAGGGTGCTGTTGAGTGTAACCAGGCCTTTGACCGGCGGCTCCTTGCCCTGGCTTTCGAGGATTTTTTCCGCTGGCACCCGGCTGATCTGCGTCTGCAAGTTCAACACGGGTGCCTGCTGGCGCACGTCGAGGGTGCCTTTGGCTTCGAAGTTGCCCTCGTACAGGTCACCGCGCAGGCTGCTCAGCGTCAACAGTCCGCCCTGGCCGTTGGCCTTGAGCACGGCGTTTTGAATCGGCAGTTTTTCCAGGGTCAACTGGCCGAAGGTCAGGTCGGCGTCTACATCCAGCTTGCTCAGGCGTTCCACCGGCAGCAGGCGCTCGTTGCTCCAGGCTTCTTTGGTTGGGGATTGCGGCAGGGGTGTGCTGCCGGCCCCGGCCATGGCATCAGCTTCGGTGCTGGCGACTTCGGCCTGACGCACTTGCTTGGCGCTGTTGGCCTCGGCCGACTTCGGCGCCAGGTAACGGTCGACGTTGAAGGTGTCCGCCTTGAGGGTTGCGCGCAGGGATTGCTTGGCGAAATCCTCGACAGCGATGCGCCCGGTGAAGGTGCTGTCGTCGACTTTCAGGTTGATGTCATCGAGCGTGAGGCTGGAGGGCGTGCCGGTCAGGCGCGTGGCCAGTTCGACCTTGCTCAGGCTACCTTCGGCCATCGCCGGGAGTTTCTGGCCGATGCTGTCGACGAATTTCGCCAGGTCGAACTGGGCAATCGACAAGCCGCCGTTAACCTGCGGGGTTTTATCGAGGTCATTGACCTTCAGCTCGCCCAACGCTCGCAGTTGGTTGGCGGAGACCTTGATCCCGGTCCATTCGGCGACGTTGGCGGCCTTGTCCAGCAACAGCTGGCCTTGCGCCGCGAAAGTCACGGTCTTGCCTTGCAGCGGATCGCCGGCGACTTCACCGGACAGCTTCATGTCTTCGAGCTTGTAGCGCTGCAGCGCGCGTTCGAAACGCAATTCGCCGTTGAGCTCGGTGCGCACCCGCAGGACCGGCTGGTTGGTGCCCAGGAACGCGGTGAGCTTGACCGGGATATTGGTGGAGTCGTGCACCGGGCCGGTACTGAGCTGGATGCTTTCGGCGCTGAATTGCTTGCCGGTTTTTTCGTCGCTGTATTCCACGCGGGCGTTGTTGACGGTCAGGCTGTCGATGTCCAGGCGAATGGGCTGTGCCGGTTTTTCCACCTGGGCGGTGGTTGGCTGCTCAGCTTCGCTGGGGGCATCGGCAGGCGTGGCCGTGGTTGCAGGCTTGGGCACCTTGCCGATGTCTTCCCAGTTGCCGTGGCCATCTTTGTCGCGGTTCAGGCGCAGGTTCAGACCTTCGACGCGCACATCGCTCATCTGCACCTCACGGCGCAGCAATGGCAGCACGCGGACCGACAGGCCGAGCATCTGCAGGTCGGCGAACGGCTCGGCGGGCTTGGCCAGGGTAGCGACCGCCGCATCGTGCAGTTCCAGGCCCAGCCAAGGGAACAGGCTCCAGCCGATATCGCCATTGAGCGTCAGCTCGATGTGGGCCTTGTCGCGGGCAATCTGGCGTATCTCGTCTTTGTAGTCGTTGGGATCGAAGAGGTGGGTCAGGGCAAAGCCCAGCGCCACTACGATCAGCAACAGCCCGAGAAGTACCAGACCCAGGATTTTGCCGAACGCTTTCATGGGCGAGTCCTTGTAGTTAGTCGAATTCGAAATTTAGCCGGGGAGTATAGCGCTCCGCAGCGCCCGACCGGGCAGATCACTAGGACAGAGCGTCGAGCAGCCAGGCAAAAAGTGATTTTTCCTGCGTGTAATCAGGATCTGTACCGCAGAAGAAGTGGTTGATCAGTTCGACAATGATCGCGAGGGAGGTTCCTTCAGTGGTACGAAAACGGACAACTTCGAAAACGTGATGTCAGTTTGGTTTTTCGGTCACTGGCAAATGCTACCCTGCACCGGTTCGTCCGCCCCTCTGCGACGTGATGTCGCAGGAAAAACGAGCCTTTCCCTAAAAAACGGTCATGTCTGCGTGCATTAAGGCTGGGGGTGAAGAGTGGTTGGCGAACACTACTGACAATTGGGGGATAAACAATGACCACGAGCATCACGGCAGACGGCCTTCAAGCCGGCCAGCCCGCGTTCCTTTCCAAGGAGCGCATTATCGCCAGGCCCGGTTTCAACCGATGGCTGGTGCCACCGGCCGCACTGGCTATCCATCTGTGTATCGGCATGGCGTATGGCTTTTCGGTGTTCTGGTTGCCGCTGTCCAAAGCGCTGGGCATCACCGCGCCAGTGGCTTGTGCGCCCGACATGAGCTTCATCGCTCAAGTGTTTTCTTCGCAATGCGACTGGCCGATTTCGATGCTCGGCTGGATCTACACCCTGTTCTTCATCTTCCTGGGTTGCTCGGCCGCCATCTGGGGTGGCTGGCTGGAGCATGCCGGCCCACGCAAGGCGGGTGTCGTCTCGGCGCTGTGCTGGTGCGGCGGTCTGCTGATTTCTGCGCTGGGGGTCTATACCCACCAGATCTGGCTGATGTGGATCGGCTCCGGGGTCATTGGCGGTATCGGCCTGGGCCTGGGCTACATCTCGCCGGTGTCGACCTTGATCAAGTGGTTCCCGGACAAGCGCGGCATGGCGACCGGCATGGCGATCATGGGTTTCGGCGGGGGTGCAATGGTCGGTGCGCCCTTGGCGGCGGCGTTGATGAGTCATTTTGCCTCGCCTACCAGTGTCGGCGTGTGGCAAAGCTTCCTGGTCATGGCGGCGATTTATTTCGTGTTCATGATCGGCGGCGCGCTGTCGTATCGAGTGCCGCCTACCGGCTGGAAGCCTGAAGGCTGGACGGCACCTGCGAAAAAAGCCTCGAACGCGATGATCACCCACCGTCACGTGCACGTTAAAGTGGCGTGGAAGACGCCACAATTTCGCCTGGTATGGCTGGTGTTGTGCCTGAACGTATCCGCCGGTATCGGCATCCTCGGCATGGCATCGCCACTGTTGCAGGAGGTTTTTGCCGGCAAGTTGCTGGGCAATGACCTGACATTTGGTCAACTGGACGCCTCGCAACTGGCTTCGATCGCCGCCATCGCTGCAGGTTTTACCGGTTTGCTGAGCCTGTTCAATATCGGCGGGCGTTTCTTCTGGGCTTCGTTTTCGGATTACCTGGGCCGCAAAAATACGTACTTCGTGTTCTTCGCCCTGGGCTTTGCTTTGTACGGACTGATCCCGAACCTTGGGCATCTGGGCAGTGTCGCGCTGTTCGTGGCAGCGTTCTGCATCATCCTGTCGATGTACGGCGGTGGTTTTGCCACGGTCCCTGCTTACCTGGCTGACCTGTTCGGCACGCAAATGGTCGGTGCTATCCATGGTCGCCTGCTGACGGCGTGGGCGGCGGCGGGCGTGTTGGGGCCGGTGCTGGTGAACTACCTGCGTGAATATCAGCTGAGCATCGGCGTCGAGCGTGCAGCGGCATATGACATCACCTTGTACATCCTGGCGGGCCTGCTGGTACTGGGCTTTATCTGCAACCTGCTGGTACGTCCGGTGGCCGACAAGTACTTCATGACCGACGCTGAACTGGCTGCCGAACAGGCGCTGGGTCACGACAAAGGGGCTGACAGCAGCACCGTGCTGGAGTGGAAAGCGGCGGCGGGCACCAAGCCACTGGCGGTGGCTGCCTGGCTGGCGGTGGGTATTCCATTGGCGTGGGGTGTGTGGGTGACGCTGCAAAAAACAGCGGTACTGTTCCACTAAGAAGCTGAGGGTCTGGCCTGACATCTTCAGGCCAACACCAAACCCTGTGGGAGCGGGCCTGCTCGCGAATGCGGTCTGACAGTCAACAAATATGTTGCATGTGCAGCCCCGTTCGCGAGCAATCCCGCTCCCACATTTGTTTTGTGGTGCTTGAAATGGCTTGTATGGACATGTCTATCCCCGACGACCGGGGATTCTATCCGTCAGCGATATCACCTCCCGTGTTTCTGTTTCGCGCCCGCGCCCCTATAATGGTTGCCTTTTTCGCCCAATGATTTTGCGGAGCTGGTGATGGCCGAACGTATGGCGTCAGTCGAGCGCGACACTCTGGAAACCCAGATCAAAGCCTCGATCAACCTGGATGGCACCGGAAAGGCCCGATTTGATATCGGTGTACCTTTTCTTGAGCACATGCTGGACCAGATCGCCCGTCAC
>Ga0105251_10002165_pt1 | contig 15756 bp, 6 predicted proteins | sample KBSS64metaG_FD_80424 | JGI IMG/M metagenome (GOLD analysis project Ga0105251, IMG submission 80424) | Switchgrass rhizosphere microbial communities from Kellogg Biological Station, Michigan, USA - KBS S6-4 metaG | ecosystem: Host-associated > Plants > Roots > Rhizosphere > Soil | place...
CCGTCGAGGCCATCGCGTGGAAAAACCCAGGGAAGAGTGGCGTCTTACCAAGCTTCACGAGCACAAGGCAAAGCCATGGCATGAGGATGACGTAAAACAGGGGAACGTAAACGATTGTCTGAAAGACCAGTGTCAGTCCGCCAGCCCAGTCATTCCAGTCGTGTGGTTTGGCCATGGTGTTTTCCTTTTCTTGAATGAGATGAGTGAATCATCCGCTTCCTATTGCATCAACCCCAGTACTTGCGTTTTAGGTACTGAGACAGAACGAGCCAAGCAGAAACAGCAAAGCCCGCGGTAGGCGGGCTTTGCTGAGGGTGTTTCGCAATAGTCATGGACTGCTACCCAATGCTTTACTGGTGCGGAGACAGGAGTCGAATTAACCAAAAAGACATTGAATTTGATGATTATTTTTCTTAAAAGTAAAGGTTTCTATCTCTAAAATTATCCCCAGGGGATCGCTATCGACGACGGTTCTAGACCGAAAAGTGGTCATACCCTGCAGTGCCTACAACCATGACTGTAGGCACTGCTGCAAGCCGGCGGCTCAATCATCCAGTTCAATTTATCGGATCAGTGAGACCTCGAAGTACTGCGCGAACACGCCACACATTGATCAAGTGCGGGAACTCGGGGGACTGCTCAGACCCACAACACACAGCCACCGCATCGCCGAAGGTCCCTGCGCTTTCGAAAATTCGCAATTCCCCACTGATTGCCATGCCGACTCGCTTCAGATATGCATCCTTGTGGCCATCTTTACTGGCAACAAAAGCTACAAGCTCGCCTTGTAAGCCTTGCAAATCATTCGAATTGACAAAATTATGGGACTCCAATAGCACCCAGTCGTGGTGACGTATAAGTGGGTAGCCACTATGATCGACGACCCTGGCGGCAGCGAGGGGCATTCCCAGGATTGCGCTGTTACTAACAGCTTGGGCCTCATCCCTACCGACCGCTGTTACTGAGTCGTAGAGGACCCCAACAATTGGCATGAGGCGGACTTTATTTCGGCGCAGCACCAACGCCGGTGCGACTCTCTCGCTCACAGACTGCTCACACGCAAGCGTTAGCTTGCTGACATCCGATCTGTCCGAGTGATACCGACGAGCAAATATCTTGTCGTTGTACAGTGCTACGACCGGATCGCCACACTTAGCTGCACGGTCAAGGGAAACAATTACTACTTGTCCTTTACGGGCGAACGCCCCCAGAGAGTCGCCTTGGATTGCGTAAAGGGCTATATCGCCCAAACTCTCTAGGGAGAGACTAGCTGCAGGAGCTTTCGATGGAGCTACATGGTTTTGCGTCTGCGCACTGAAGTCACCATGGATATGATATTGCTGGTGAGCATTATCGAGCGCGGCTGGTTCCGGTGGGGCTTCCGCGAAAAACATGTCTTCATCGTCACGAGTCAGTCTTCCCATGAACCGTGCGTAAGCTGCGGCGCAACTGCGGATCATTCGGTCCACTTCCAAGAACCCTTCTTCGACCACTCCGGCATCGTAGGGTGTGATCTTCCGCAGGTCGTGGTGTGCTTGATTGATTGCCGTGTAGAAGTGGGTCCCCGACTTCAAGTGACTGCAGTTCAGGAGCTTTTCAAAAGGAGGTTCGTGGAACGGCGGCTCGCCAGCGTTGCGCGCACATGCGATGTGACCAATTAGATCTGCAAGAGTTGGTTTGTAGATTAACATCGGATCAGCCGCGAGCAGGTCCCAAAGGCGATTCTCGATGTGTAGCCGAACTCGCTCGACAAATTGCTGACTCAGTACAACATCATTGGGAGAATCAGTCCATGCCTGGTGCCGCTCTTTGACCTCATCAATCGTCGGTGTGAGTGCAACCGTTGATCTGGACGACGACAGAGGGCTGATCTGAAGCATTGTCCATGATGGATGCGCAGAAGAACTTCTTGGCAGTTTGTCCTTAACCGCTGCAATGAACCGATTGTCGTTCGAGGTGATGAGGATGGCCATCCCAGCGGCCACCAAAGCTGGAACAGCAGCCGCGACATTTTCAGTGTTGATTGGATCAAAGAAAGTTTGAGGATCGTCCAGCTGGAGGATCTCCAATGCTCCCGTCCGCGCGCGAATACGTTCCCAAAGGCTAAACACGAAAGCCCATACACAGGCTCTCAAGTGTGAAGAGTTCATGATTTGATGGGCCTGAACGCGCACGATACCGAGCCCCGCATACAGTCCTATCCCTTGTGTGCGGGAAGGATCGAGACCAACGTACCGAGGTCCACCATTGTAGTGAGGGCGATATATCAGATTGAGCCAATCGGTCGTCCGTGCCTCTAGCGTGTGAATGAGGCCTTGAACCTGGTGTTCGACCAACTCCGGGAGTCGGGTGAGCATTTGAACGGCTAATGCTGCACGCTTAATAAGCCTCAATCTATGACTCGCGGCCACCCAACGGTTACGAGCTGCTTCGATCACGTCAATCTGGCGTGTCAGGCTAATAAGAGGTTCTGCAGCGTTGATCGCTTGGATGAGTACAACTACTTGATGCCGTATCGGCAGCATTTCCAAAACGATCACTTCGTCGATTTTTTCACCTCGTGAAAATGACCAGGTCCCAAGATAGCTCGCCAGTAGTGGCTGCATCAGACCGTCCACGGCGTTGCGTTGAGCCCTCAAAGTCAAGGCGTGCTGCAAATTTGCGAATCGGCTAGCGAGTAACCCGCCAGCGAGATCTTTCGGCAACGTGATTTGGGCCGGGAGCTCCAGTTTTGGAAGTGGGAGCTTTGCTACCAGCGCATCCCAAAGCTTTTGTGCACTCGATTGGAGGGGACGTAGATCCGTTGCGAAACAATTATCCTTGAGAGCTTCAATTACATATGCAGATTTGCAAAGATCAAGAATGCTGCTCCGGTTTTTGTAATCAATAAAAAACTTCAAGCTCTCCGGGAGAGACTCACTTAGCTCACTCGCAGCAGCTTGCTGCCATTCAGCCAGAGATTTTGTGGCGTCATTGTGTGCTTTCAGTCCTACCTGCAGAGCAGCGGCAATGTCGCTATCCAACAAAGCGTCAGCTGGTACGTCAGCCAAATCCGTTCCGCAAACGGGGCAATCCAGGATCGGTTGGCCGGGGTTTTGTTTTTGATGCCACTGCGCAACCAGCGTGTAGAGCTGCTGACGCGCGGCTTGTTGCTTGTTCTGCTGCCGCTGAACATGGGCTTCAGCTCGCTGCGTCAATTCTTTTAGCTTGGCGACAAGCCACTCCTTGTCCGCATCGTTGATCTCCTTGATCTGCTGTAGGACTCGGAGGGAGGGTAATCCGGTCAGAGCAGCAGAACTCAGGTGCTCACGTGCAGACGCAAGTTGATTGAGCAACGTCTGACTACGTTCTGACGTCTCTACGGAAGCGGAGCTCCCAAGGATAGTTTCAATATCCACCAAACCCGTAGCCTGAAGTTGAATCAACCTAGCCCGAACAGCTGCGATAGCCTTGCTGCAATTCTGTTCAGCCGTTGCCTTATCGGGGGTCAGCAATTCTGGCTCTGGCCCAAGCGTTTCGCTTTCAGCGCGCCAAGCTTCGAGGAAGGACTTCTTACCGTCTAGGAATTGAATGCGAGCACCGTCTTTCGCATCTGTAGCAGAGTCGGTTTCGTCTTTTTCGAGACGGCGGACCATGCGGGGCAATCGCAGCCCCAGATCCTGCAGCGGCCTCAACCCTGTAAGCTGAGCGATGGCTTCTGCAAAGCTTGTCTTGTCGTCGAAGCGCATGTTTGCAGCGATGGCAGGCATAAGCGTACCCGCTTCAATTGCCCACTGCGGCAAAGCTAGCGCCTCCAGCCCACTGGAAACTTCCGAGATCGCCCCTCGATCATTCCGCTTCAGCTCGCGCCTGACCGTCGCGACATTCCCATCTTGGTCTTTCAGGTCGAGTTCTACCCATGTATCACAGGCCGGGCGGTCAGCTAGCAGCGAAAGATCCTCCGCTGAAGGTAAAGGAACGATTGCTGGAAGAGTAAAGCTTTTCTCGTCATCACTGCCGCTTGAGATGACTTCCACAGAGATTGGATTGTGGACAAGGGACGGCATGTGTTGGGAGCGGTGAGCTTTTCCGGTCAGGCACCACATCATTGCGCTCTGGAGAGCGGATTTTCCCGCTCCGTTGAACCCCCAAATGCAGGTGACATCACGATCAAGGTGAAGTGTGAATACCTCAGGAGCTTGGCCAGCTGCACCACAGTGGCGGTGTAATCCAGCAAAACGATGAGCGCGCAGTTCTTGAATACGCCAATGAGGACGAACGGTACCCGAGGTTAAGAACTGACCAGTCGCGACGTGCGCCTTCGGTGTAGCGATTGCGTCCAGTAACTGCAGTGCCTCTGCCCCAACCACTTGCTTGGCCTGCACCCAAAGCTCTTTCCGTTTTGCGTAAAAGCCCAACACCGCCCGAGCATCTTCATTATCCAACACGAACGCACCGGCGCCGTCAGGGAGGTTGATTGGTCGCCCCTCGCAAAGCACGTCAACTATTTGATCCAACGTGCAATGTTCCAATTCCATCGGTTCGTGTTGTATCGGGGGAGAGGCTTGCATGAGGTCATTCCTTGGCATCATCAAAAAGTAGAGGCTACGACACTGAACGATACAACTCACCGGCTGACTGGACGCATAGATGGAGATGGTGGCGTGAGTCGCACTAAAGGCTGTTCACAACATAAAGTTTTAAGAGAGAATAAACCAGCAGGGTTAGGTATCCCGACTGAACAATTTTACGTGGTCATGTAACCGCGAACGCCGCAATGCGCCAGCTGCCTAAATTTCCCTGATCCAAGCTGTCGCTCCCCAGCCCTGCCGAGGAGTTCCCGCTATATCCGGCGGCGTAAGCTGTTTCGCTGGAGTGCGAGACCTCGTTTCTCACTCACCCAATTCCTCGGTATCTTGAGAGAGCGTGTTTCTCATATCGCCGGCCAGGAACAAGGCTGCTTTCGCAAAACTCTCGAGTCGATCGATTCGATCAAGCATGGCTTGTTGTTGGCGCTGCTCTTGGCTCTTCAGCAGACCTCCTGCGATGAATCTTGATACCCGCAATTCCACATTTGCTTCCAAGCCGCCCTTTAGGACCTCTTCTAGCCATGGGTTGACTACATTGACTGACCGTTCGGCGGCAACGCTGAGTGCGTAACGGATCAGTTCCCTAGCTGCCCGGTCAATTCCAATCGCAAACTCGAAGAGCTCCTTCTCGTCCTCTGAAGCACCTTCAAGCTCTTCGCTGGTAGGCGGGCGCGCGAAAAACCTGAGTTCATCTGCCTCATTCACCCCTAAAGAATTGAGGGTGCGCAGCAGCGGGTCTAACTCCCTCAGCGGTCGCATGTACGGAGGCAATGTGTAACGGTGTGCCCAGAGTTTCAGGATGACATCCACGCACTCCGCTACCGCTGAATCTCGTACAGTTTCGGACGCATCCTCAGCTGCGGAAATTTTCTCGGCTACTAGATGCGCCATCCATTGGGCAGTGACATCATCGCCGAGCATCAGGCCGGCAACGATCCGCTTGCCGAGCTCGATTACAGCCTTAGAGCGATCTAGTGATTCCATCATGTCCGATCAAATAGTAGCGGTTGTAGGGGTAGTTATAAAAGGAGTAGTCATCGTTGTCAGTCTTGTCTTTCGGTGGCTTGCGGCGGACCTTGACGCAGACGACCAGTGATGTGTTCGGGTGCCCATTCAAGAGTGCGCGAATGAACTTGTCGTCTGCGCTGAGCCGAGTGCCGTTCAGGACATCGCGCTCCTCGCCGTAGCCCGTGCTGCGCGACCACGACTCGCTTCTCGCCCTGCCACCGTCTGGTAGCGTCCACGATCGCGCCTCTGGATCCGTCATCGGACTCAGAGCATTGAGGATTTCTTGACAAGGCTGCGGGCCCGGGTTGTCCACGTTGCCAGCCCATGGGTCATATTCATCAAGGCTCATCGATTCGCTTCTCGACTTAACCCAGCCGAGCAGCCTCAGCCCTGGATCATCAACATCTTCCCGGTGATCGATGTGATCCGCGTCTGGAAGGTAAATCCCTCCTGGGTTAGGGCTCGTCTGCATGGCGGCTAGAAGGGCATCCGCATGGCATGAAGGAACGAGTACAGACCTTACTGACACCGTTTCACCGTTGGCCGCATCGGTGGTCGTCCATTGGCCCCAGAGGACCATCATGCCGTCGTCTGTTGTCAGTTGGTCATCCAGGTACTGTCTATCAACTTGCCAACACCATGAGGCATCAGATCGATCGCTACCCGACGAGGCGACCTTCAGGATCTCGGGATCGCGCCGGTCTGCAAGCCACCTGTCATCACCGCGAGTGAGCAACTGTCCTTTCAACCAATCGTCGAACGGATCTATTTCCTCATCAGCGCGACGGCGTACCGGCTTTGTCTCCAAGAGCTGGCCAGCGACGAACATCATAGCGTGATAGGACTGATAGGCGACGCAATCCTCTACTCTGGGCATAGTTCCATGCGAGTGGCTTGTCTCTCTCCCTCGGAAGAGCCCACGCTCATAACGTTGATCATCGACGCGACGGCGAGGGCCTAGCGACATGCGACTACGCAAGACTGCCCCTGCTTGTTGTTCGATCGACTGCTGATTCAAACCGAATACGCGGCCCAACGGCGCGAACCAATAGGGGCCGATGTCGATGCCGAAAAAGTACCTCTCTTCGTCCACGGCTTCGTCATCCGACGCATTGTCATCGATTTCGTACTCGCGATCGCCGTAGACGTCCTCGGGCAGCACAGCGCGGTTTGCGCCGTTCGCAATGGCGAGCAAATCCGATGACAACATGTGGACTTCATGCAGGCGTCTCAATGCATCCGAGGCGAAGTGCCGGATAACGACGTGCTGCTCCCTTGCGCAAGAATCAAGGAATGCGAGAAAAGGAGTAACGGCACGAGGTATATCCATGGCGCCCCGTGCCAGGGCAATACAGAGCCATTGGCGGGCATGCCACTCATAAAAAACCAGGCCGCGGTCGGCAAATGGCTGCGGGTCAGCTCCCGATGCGCGAGTGGCCAGCGCGGACAACAAGGATCGCCAGTCGAGCTCAAGACAGTTACGGACGCAGTGGGCGTGTTCCCAGCGTTCCGCAGTGGACGGGCGCGCCAGACCCGCCCATAAGTAGCCGGCCAAGGCGTCCTCGCAAGAGGATGACGGTGCGAGGGAGTCGTTCCACGGGCCATCGCCATCTTTGCCCTCAAGAATCTCTTCGAGCAGGTCTAAGCCGAAGTTCAACACCTCATCGGCCTCGTCGCTGGTCAGGTGTCGCGAGAGTGGCTCCACCAGATGGAACAAGTCGTTCGCATCAAGTGCGTCGAGCTGCGACAGGTATCCCTTGATCCGAGCTGACGCTACGTCCTTCTCCGTGATGATGCCTTCTGCGTAGAGACCATCAAATGGGCCCCTATTGCCCCAACCGCGGCGCCACACGCGGTTGGGTTCGCTTGCAGCCAGCAAAAGGGTCGCCTTTCTTAGTTCGTTGCGGACGGACAGGAGCCTCTTGCTCGCATCGGGGAGGTGCCTGATGACGTCCATGAAGCTGAATACACTGAACTCGTCGACCAACTGGAGAGCACGGAGGTATCCCTCGAACTCCGACAGTTTCGCGCGACGACAGCCTTGCTCATAGAACTCGCTAGCGTACGAACGACCATTATTCCTCTTGAGCGATCGCCGTGCTGCGACAACCGCAGTTGGGTCGCAGAGATCGACGCCGTTGAAGATTGCATCCCAGTCGGGCTCCTCCACATCTTTACGAGGATCCGACCGGGACGTGCGAGCAGCAGTCACCGACTCACCGGCCTCTTTGGGCACAGATGCCTGAAGCAGCCTCTCCAAATCTGGAAGCGACATCGCCACGGAGTCGGCCAGAACCTTGAGTTTGCGCCAGGTGGGCGTTTCGTGGGTCTGGATGCGGAGGAATCGGAAGGCGATCTGCAGGATTGATCTTTTCCGGTTGTTGTCGGATTCCGCCTCAATGGCCGCTTTGATGTCGCTAGCGCGCTTCCATCCCGCCTCGATACCACTCAAGGCCACCGCTGCCTTTTTTGGAAGGAACCCTCGGTCGATCAGACTGTAGATTGCGACGGGCAATAGCTCGCCAGCAACGCCGAACTCTCGATCCCGCCAACGACTAAGAATTGCGAGACTGGATGAAGGACAAAGGCCGACCAAGCCCTCGACCAACCGGTCCCAGTCCATGTATTTGTCTCGGGCCATGTGCTCGTAGCTGAGCTCGGCAATACGTGACAGCCGATAGGCGGTCCTAGGTCTGGCCTGGCCCGGGCGATGCGCGGCGTCCGAGAGATCCAAGAACGTTGTCCATCGAGAGAGGTGTTCCTCTCCGATCTTACTGGCGATGTCGATCGCCTTGTCGAAATAAGCAGCCGCTTCCGACTTGCTCACGCAAAAGATGGCGCGCGCTAGCTCCTGAAGATCGTCAACCTGTGCCTCCGCATCGCTGCGCGACGCGATGATCTGATCGAACGCCTTAGAGCTGAGCCGCAGTGAGAGTTCGCTCATCCCTGCTGTTCGCGCGGCGATGTGGCACATCCTCGTGAGAGTGCTCGAGTAGACTCGATCATTAGTGTCGACCCACTTCAGTAGCGCGTCGACCTGAGCGGGCTCAATGGAGCCCGCATCGCGAAGGATCTGTACCCATTCGATGGCAACAGCCTTCTCCCAATTGAAGTTCCGCTGATAGTCACGTGACGAAGCAGATTTCGTATGTCCCAGCGCAAGCTCGACTTCGTGATCAAGGTTGGGAGATTGGCGGCCGCAGGCGATCTCAGCGGCCAAGACGAACCAATGCAGAAGGCCCCCTGTCACTTGCTGCAACTGTGACGCTTGTCGGCTCTTTACGGCAGATCCCTTCGTCTCAAGTTCAAGGCGGATATCCTTGGCCGCCAGATCAATCAACTCAATCCGTTTTCCGCGTAGCGCGGCTTCCAAAGCGTAGGCCCGAATGAAGTCTGCTCGCTCGTCATCGAAGTCATGGAGTTGGTGAGGCGGATCTTCTGGCAAATACCGGCGCAACGTCTCCGCCCAAGTCGCATCGTCGCGCGGGAGGCACCGGAGCGCCAGCGTGATTGCAGACCGAACTCCGTCCAGTACGCTGCTCCCAGACCTCCATGAGAAATGCTCCTCGGGTAACTTGACCTTAGGGTCGACCAAGATGCCCATCAGATGGCGCAGCGGCTCCGCTGGCAACAGATGTGCAACCCGGACCGCTTCGGTTGCTAGGCCCAGCAGCATCCAGGCATCTCCCTCAGCGTGCTCGGCGAGTTCATCCATTCGCTTAAAGTCGCCAACGTCCGCAAGTCGAGCGGCCACGCACTTCGTGGCTCTCAGTACGGTGGATTTGAGATTCCATGCTTTCAGAAATTGCGCGGACTCAGCAGGGCCCCGCAGTCTCAGGACTCCGATAGCAAGCTCGGCAATATCGGCGTCGTCGATCTTGTCCTCTTTGCGGCGTTTGGGTGGCAGCTTGCTCCAAGCGATCAAAGACTCCCATGCCATGCGCAGCCTACTTCTCGCCTCAGGGATGAGGTCATCGTTTCCGGCAAGCAGCACCGCCTCATACGCGTGATGCGAGCCAAAGAATCCACCGCCGAACGTGCGCCTGGAAACCATTTCTTCGATGCGATCTGGCGCAAGCAGAATGCTGGCAATGTCAGTGTTCTGCTGGATGAGTGTGTTCTGTCGAGCCTCGCCAGCTACCTCACCGCCGACCTTCAGCGCCAGCTTAGCAGCGGCAACATGCCGCCCATGCTGCAAGCATGCTCTGAGCGCGAACATCAGTCGTTGAAGCTCAATGTCTCGTCGCTCCAGCGGGTTGAGCTCTGGCAAGCTCTCATTCGAAAGCGCCAGCGCAATCAGCTCGTCCATACGACCGGCAGACAGTAACAACTGCGGCAGCGCCGCTGCCACATATGAACTGGTTAACGCAAGTGGCTTGAGCTTCGTAAGAAACGCATCAAGCGAAGCCGCATCGGGCTTGAACGTCTCGTTGAACCAGGTCTCTGCAGGCTCGTCCATGAAGTGCAGACCTGAGTCCTTTACGAACAGCGGTCGCCCAAACTCAGTGGCAAACGTACGAACGGCGCTCTCTGGGACGCCGGCGATCTGCGCCAAGATAGAAATGGGTACCAAGGGCCGGAGCACCGCTAGGCCCTTGCAGATGAGGTCTATCTGATTCGCTTCTGTCGGCCCCCACTCAGCTTTCAGCCTGTCGATAGCTTTGGTCAGCAGACCTCCGATCGCGTGCTGGATCGTTGTGGGTGTTGGTCCTAGGGTCCTCAGCATGTCGCCGATGGATGGTTTTCCCTCCATAGCCAGTGCTTGAACGCGCGGGTTATTGCTACTGAGGAAGGCGAATTCTGCAGCCTCCTCGTCCGTTGCCTCGGGATAGCTCAGTCGCAGGTGTGTGGCAGTCTCAGCCTTGGTGAACGACTCCAGTTTAATAACGATGATGTTAAGCGGAGCACCCAGGAGGCTCTGCCGGTGTGATCGGCATGTGAATACCAACCGCACCCCGTCGGGCATGTCCGTATTGATCAAGTCATGGACAAAGGCACGCTCACCGACCTCTTGTGCAGCCATGCATGCGTTATCGGCCGCGTCGACGATGATGCAAAGGCTCGCCTGAGTCTTGCGGGCTCTAAGAAGATCGATGGCTTGCTTGAGCCGAGATACGAAGGCCCGCATGAACTGCTTGGAGTCGGTGCCGCCGGACGGAATCAATGGCAGGCAAAGTTGCTGTCCTGATAGCTCGTTCGCGATCTGGACGAGAGCATCGCGGTATCGATGGCGATACTTCAAGGCTTGGCGATAAGTGCCGTCGCCGAAGCAGTCATACAGAACAGCCACTGACCCAGCAGGCATGGCACGAGCCAGGTGAGTAGAAAGAGTCGACTTGCCAACACCACCGTCTGCATGGATGACTACTGGACTTTGTGCAGTGAGAATCTTTGCCAGGATTTCTGCCTGTTGCGCTCGAGGAAGCACTTGCTTCGGTTCCGAGATCAGCAAGGGCGCCGGCAGAAGATCGATCTCGGTCACTTGCAGTGCGCGCAGTACGTCGTAGAGTCGAACAGAACGATCCTTCGCTCCCTCATCGGTTGCCCGGCGAGTAACGAGTTCCTTCAGTTGGAGCACGGCCTCGGTGTCCGGTCCGGACAGGTACGAGCTCAGGTCTCGACTGAGAAGGTTGCGCTGTTCCCATAGATCCAGTTCACCAGCTTCAACCGAGAACGCGGAGAAGAAGCTCTGTACGTTGCCGCCAGCCGACGCAGCGTAACGCTTCAGCAGCCCATCTATTTCAAGGTGCCGCGGCGCTGTCGACCCCGCCGCGATATCGGCCAATGCCTCAAGAACAGTTTCATCCATGGGCCTGTTTGTCAGAAAAATGAACCGAACCTTCTTCGTCAAGACATCCAAGCCAAGCGACGCGTCCAACTCCTTGAAACGTCCCGCAAACCCCTCAATGGTTCCTTTGAGGCCGCTTGCCGTCCAAGGAACGTGCGCTTGCCTGGACGAGTGTTTGAGCTGCACATAGCGGATGGACTCTGCCTCTATGACATCTTCGCTGCCGTAGTAAAGGCCGACGTCGATGACCTCGTCGCCGACGATTGTGGAGGCTCCCCCCTCGTCCAGTGAAGCCCCTTCGATCGCCACCGCCACTAGGTCACCCGCCACAGCAAGCAACCCGAGGCATTGCCGAGCGGCCCATTGATAATGGAACTGGTCGCCACTTCTAGAGGGACCTACAGAACCTTGCTTCGCCATATTTTCTGCACTCCCTGCATCCGCCTTTCAACGGAGTTTACAGGACCGAGATGTCCTTGGCGGACCTGCCTACGGCCAGTTCCTATCTTCAAGGGCTGCGGAACCGCTTTCGAGCGTCGAGGTTGGCAGTATGAAAGAATGCCCCAGCTACATAGCAGACGTTGACCACGGCGGTTCAAACGACTGCTACGGGTTGAAAGCTGTTGGTCGCTAATATCAATCAGACCTTCGCTTGGCACCTGAACACCCATGTTTTTTCTAGACGATGAACTAGCAGTTGCATGGTCAGCAGATAGTAATACCGAGTCGCCACGCATCGCCTAGCCAGGCGATGCTCAAGAAACCAAAGTAGATGCTTTCTCTGCCAAGCCCAGGGTGTTTCTAGCTGCCAGCGCTGAAATATCTCGGCTTGGATGAGCTTTGCTTGCCGTAAATGGCGCTGTCGCGTTGCGTACGACCCCGTCAGCACCGCAGCCAGGAACAGTTCCATGTCGAATGGCTTATTCATGCGCGCCCTCCAATGTAGGCAGCTACAACATCGATCCGGCTGTGCCCAAGCTCGTAGCTGATCTGCTTCCGGGCCTCACGATCAAGGTTCCTATCTACCTGGCAAAAGTGGCCGCCATTGATAGGCGCACGGTGTTGGGTGATTTGCTCATAGCGCTCACAAGCGTATGCCGCTCGTAGCTCATGGAAGCCTTTGAGGTTATGTGTATGCAGAATGTCCCGCGCAGGGCGGACGATTTGTTGGAGAAGACTCAGGTAGCTTTCGTGTGGCGCAATCAGGTTGCGACTACCCACAGGCGAAATCTGCCGTGCAAACTTAAGTGCATCTTGAACTTGGCCATCCACCGCAATCCACCGCGGTGCCAAGGCACCAGCGCGGCCGCCCTTGGTGGCATCCTGAATGTTAATCCTATCCAGATCGTTAGCTTCACGGCTTAGCCGTGGCAGGTCAGCCAAGATGGCCTCACGCAAGCGCATGCCGGTGGCTCGCGCCAGCAGGATGATCGCTGCGACCCGTCTCTGGTCAAGGCTGCAAAGCGCATCGACGATCTGCTTCACCTGCTCGCGGTCTTGGCCCTGCGGCACCGATTGGCGAACCCCAGTGCGCTGCATACCCAACGCCTTGCTCGGACTTGGCAACTTCACGTACTGATCACCGCGAAGCGCCGCCATGGTCCTGTTAACGCTGGATAGTCGGTTTTGTGCGGTGCTTACGGCGAGGTCGCCGCGCCTAACCATGTCGCGCAGATACGCTGCGTAGTCGGCCAACACCTTTCGATCAATCTGCCGCGCATCATTGATACCGGGCCCCAGTTCGGAACGGCACCATCTAACGAATGCCTGCCACCGATCACAGTGCGCCTTGACCGTGCCGTAATGACCGCCGCCGAACATGTCTTTCAGCGCCTGCGGCCCTGCGTAGCTCAATTGCCTGCCGTAGCCGAAATTGCGGCCATCTCGTTTACCCACCAATGCCATGTCGGTCACCTCATCTTCTGCTCTCCGATCCTCGCCCCACGTCATCCCGCCAAGAATGCTGAGTGTTATCAGGGATCAAGGTCCCTGCGACCTGTGGGGAATGTCCACTACGCGGGACTCGCGGCTCCTTACGTCCGGGAGCAAGGGCATCTCATGATCTGACCTCCTGAGCACCGTTACCGGTGGGCGGGTGGAGGCTGCATTGGCTGACGAGACCAGTGCCTGAAGATCCTGAGCCGGGTGAACACAGCGATGCGATGACCGGGGCGTGCCTGACTGTCAGTCAGGTGCAGTCCAATCCCTGGCCTGCGGCACCATCATCTTCAGCGCTGTTGCTGGTGACATCGGCGTTTGTCACGCCGATTGTCACGAGTGGAGTAGCCGCAAAGCCAAATGCGATGAGGGCTGCAGCAGTGCTAGAAGCGCCCGTCTCTTTCCAGGAGAAAGAGACGGGCGCAGGTTGGCGCAAGATTCGGCCAAGCGGATAGGTTGCTGCAGGGCAGCTAAGTAGAAGGTGCTATCTGGCACACGAGGGCCATGATCTGAAGTAGGCATCCATCACCGGGGAGGTGACCGGGCGAGGTGCCGGACGCGAATCGCCATTTGGGGGGGAGAACCACCGCGGGAACGGCGTGACCTTGAAGGTTCTGGCCACCTGGGTGCTGTCAACGACAGCCTTTGCACTGTCTTTTCTACGCCCGCAATCCGAGAGGGTCAAGCGACTCGCCCGCTGGATTTTACAGTTGAAAATGACGTTGGGCGGGTACGGATTCCCGTGGTTTCCAGTGGCCGATTTAGTGTTTTTGATTTTTCAGATGAGGTCCATCCAAACAGGGCGGCTTTGCAGCCCTGTTTGGATGGACCCGCATGGAAAAGCGGATCACCGAAGCTTCAAAGCCGTGCGCTCACTCGACTGCGCCACGCCTTGCTCGTAGGCTAGAAACGTTTGCCCCGGTCTGATTCGCGAACTCATGCGGCGAGATATGCTCGTGCCGGTTCGCTTCGAGATACCGGCTCCACCAACTCATGATCATTCGCCGCTCCTCCAGGAACTCAGCCTTGTGGATATACGCCGCCCGAACATTGTTGCGCTCCCTGTGGCTCATCTGCCGCTCGATAGCCGTCTCTGACCACAGCCCGGATTCGACCAAGGCACTGCACGCCATGGACCGAAAGCCATGCCCGCAGATTTCGGTCTTGGTGTCATAGCCCATGTTCCGTAAAGCGCCGTTGACCGTGTTCTCAGACATCGGCTTCCACGAGCGAGCGTCACTGGTGAACACCAGATCGAAGTACCCCGTGATCGCGTGAATCTGTTCGAGCAACGCCACCGCTTGCGGTGACAGAGGGACCAGATGGATGTCGCCCGCCATCTTCGTGCCTCTGGTCGAATACGGGACGCCATCCAAAGCGGGCCGCGTGTCAGGTATTTCCCAGATACCGCGCTTCAGGTCGAACTCGCTCCAACGTGCGAAGCGCAATTCGCTAGAGCGCACGAACACATGCAGCGACAGCATGACGGTCAGCCGAGTGAGCGTGCGTCCTTTGTAGTTCTCGATGCGGTCCATCAACTCAGGCAAACGAGAGAGTGGGAGTGCAGGCCGGTGCGTAACCCGTGGTGCGCTGATGAAGCCCTCAAGGTCATATGCAGGGTTCACCGTGATCAGCCGCTGCCGCTTCGCCTCACGCATGATGCTTTGCAGGTAGTTTTGTACCCTCAAGGCCACATCGATCGTGCCGCGTTTCTTGATCTCTTCCAGCGGCTGCATGAGGTCGAAGGTATCCAGATCAACAATGGCGCGTGCGCCGAGCAGCGGGAACACGTGGGTCTTCAAACGAGTCAGCACAGTCCTCGCATGGCCAGGCGCCCACTTCACGGACATTTCCTTATGCCAGTCCAAAGCAACGCGCTCGAATGTGTGGCCTCTGACAACCGCCTCGGCCTTGGCCTGCTGCTTGGACGCAATAGGATCAATGCCTTCAGCCAGCATCCGCTTATTCTCCAGACGTTTCTGCCGAGCATCTGCGAGACCGATGACGGGATAATTGCCAAACGAGGTCAGCCCCTCTCGCCCATCCGGTTTCACATACCGGAAGCGCCAGCCTTTTCGGCCATTGGGGTAAACGAGGAGGTAAAGACCGTCACCGTCGAAAAGCTTGTAGGGGCGGTCAGTAGGCTTGGCCGAGCGGCACGCGGTGTCAGTCAGGGGAGCAGTAGTGCGAGCCATAAGGGTAATCCCCTTTATCGAATCGACTTTATCCCAAACGTTACCCCTAAATCGGCTGGCAGCTGTCGGAATCCGACGGAACGCCATAACGAAAAAACCCGCCAGAAGGCGGGTTTTACGGGGGTTCCAGAGATTTTGGTAGCCTTCGCTGGAACCTGAACTGGTGCCGGAGACAGGAATCGAACCTGCGACCTTCGCGTTACGAGTGCGCTGCTCTACCGACTGAGCTACACCGGCGTGTAGCGCAACGTACCACTGC